>Ga0137403_10004472_pt1 | contig 16504 bp, 17 predicted proteins | sample CZOMad2_1_16fung_FD_122057 | JGI IMG/M metagenome (GOLD analysis project Ga0137403, IMG submission 122057) | Vadose zone soil fungal communities from Angelo Coast Range Reserve, California, USA - CZOMad2_1_16fungal (Hybrid Assembly) | ecosystem: Environmental > Terrestrial > Soil > Vadose zone...
CCTGGCCCGGCACATCACGGCGCTGGTCGACCGGCCTGGTCTGGAGCGGCTGATCGAAGGCAAGACTCGGCTGGAGAGGCTGACGTCGCGTCCCATCCGAACTGCCTGTCAATTCGATGTCAACGGCGTACCTTGGCCGCTCGCCGACGTGCTCATCGACCACGGTGTCGACTTTCTCGTCATGGCGGTCAATGCGCACCTGGGGCGAGCCGTCTCGCCCAGGCCCGGATTTTTCCTGTGGGAGGCCCCCTCCGGTCGCAGCCTGCTCGTCCTGAACGGCAATCACTACACGATGTTCGATCAAATTCTCCGCGCCTGGGACGATTCGACCGCGAGCATGAAAAGAGGCTGGGATGACTATGCAGGCCATCTCGAGTCAATCGGCTACCCGCACGAATTCATAGCGCTGAGCTCCACTTGCTCTCCGATCATGTGGGACAACGCGCCGCCTAACCCCTTCCTGCCACCGCTGATCGAGAGATGGAATCGCGAAGGGCTGATGCCAGAGATCCGTTATGCGACGCTCGACGAGGTACGCGAACGGGCCCAGCGAATCGGCCGCGACAATCTACCGAAGTTGCGCGGCGACTGGACCGATTACTGGAGCTTCGGGGTCGCAAGCGCGCCGATCCCCACAGCACGCAGTCGGCAGGCCAAAGCGATCCTGGAGGCTGCCACGTCGCTGCCGTTGTCGGAAGGAGAGCGCGCCGCAGTGGCGCGGGCCGAGCAGGCGCTCGATCTCTATGATGAGCACACGTTTGGATATTTTGATTCCCACATCGATCATCCCGCGGCGCAAACTGCGGAGGTGTTGAAACAGGCGTTGGCGCACGAGGCGTACGAATTTGCCAACTTCTCGCTCATGAGCGCTCTCGATCATCTGGCACGAAACGCTGAGGCGGATCGGAGTTCCCATCGTCTTCTCGCGGTCAACCCGTCGGATGAGCCGGTCGCGATCGAACTGCCCGAGTATGCCCCCGAGGCAGGGGTGCAGCCGAAGCGCAGTTATCGAGCCTCGCGCCTGATGCAGTCCAATCGGGCCTGGGAATGCACTGAGAGGACGAGACCAAGGAGCCTTGCCGTGCTGCCCCGTTCCTGGATCGTGCTGGATGGGTCCGACCGGGCCCATGCGCACTCACCGGAAGGACGCATCGATCATCGCATCTTTCGAGGCGGGTCCTCTGAGGTCGTGAAGAACCAGTTCACACCGACGGACGCCGAACTGGCAGCCGGACTCCCGAACGAGCCGAGCGAAGCGGTCGTGGAAAACGGTTTCGTCAGGCTTCACTATCAACCCGAGACCGGACGCATCTCCGCGCTGCACGACGTCGCGCAGGACCGGAACCTGATCGGCGACGCCTCCATGGGCCTGTTCGCCTATGTCCGCGAGCGCCCGGACGCGCTCACTGACGGCGGGTACTCCGCCTTCTACCTGCGTGATCTCGCCAAAGAGAAGACCGACGTCTCGTGCTGGCGTGACTGGTCGCCGATCCGAGAACGGGCTAATCGAACCGTCGAATGCCGAGTGGAAGTCGACGGGCAGCGTTTCGTTCTGCGGCGCAGACACGAGGCGCCCGGTGCGACCCATCTCAGCGAGACGATTACCTTGCATGCCGGGGACCCGGTGATACATCTGTGCGTCGACCTGGAACTCGAACCCCGCGCCGAGCCGCAAAATATCTATTTCGCTTTTCCACTTGCACTAGACGAGGGATGGGAAGCCGCGTTCGACACGGCCGGCACCGCGATCAGACTCGATGTGGATCAGTTGCCGGGTGCCTGCCGCAACTGGGCGACGGCTGAAAACTACGCGGCCATCTGGGACAGAAGTGGGGGCGTTGCGCTATTTCTCGACGATGCGCCGAACGTCCAGTTCGGGGATTTTCACTTCGGTGAACCGCTCGACTCCATTCCGCGGCAACGCCGGCCGCTGCTGTTGGCCTGGCCGATCTCCAATTGCTGGGAAACCAATTTCCCAAGGCGCCAGCCTGGTCGCATGCGGTTCCGATTCGGCTTTCGGAGTTTCATCAAGCCCGATTTGGACGACATCGCGCGCCACGCGCGCGCCTTCCGTCGACCTGGATTGATCTGGCCGGTCACCGCAGCCGGGCGGCGTCAGGGCTCAGGAAGAATCGAATAGGAAGGGGCGCTGATTTCGAATATCACGGCGCAAATTTCTAGGCGGATATGATGGACATGGCTGCTCAGGCGTTGCATCGAACGAACGCCTTGATCGTGGCGTGTTTGCGACCTTGGACGTTATGCGCCGGACGGATGCGATAGGCACCCACGGCGGCCGGGACGATGAAAGTTTCTGCGTAGTGGACGACAAAGGGTTCGAAGACGCCCTCTGGGCTTTCGACGACTGCCTCCTCGCCTTCGACCAGGTTGAGTACGTTCACGCTGCCCCTAACCTCACCGCCGGTGTGATGCGGCGTACTTGCGCTGAACCAGTGACGCCGCGTTTCGATGAACCCCGCCTCATGCAGTCCAGTGTGCTCTTCGCGCCAACCCTCGCCGCGGGCCACTTCACGGACTTGGTTGATGAGTCGTCGGCGGGCGTAGTCTTCGTCGCGCTCCCAGAGAATATTCGCCCGGCCATGAGCAATATTGATGGGTCGCGGTTTGCCGTCCAAACCCATGCGGTTCCAGTCCCACAGTTTGAACGTAAATATATAGGGCGTCGCACTGATCTCGAGGACCATGCTGTCGGCCCCGGAGCCATGCAACGTGCCGGCCGGGATCAGGAAGTGATCATGCTTACGAGCGGGAAACCTGGCGATGAAGCGCGTGTCGTCAAATGTGGGGCCGCCCGCCTGCGCCGCCTCCAGGGCTGCGATCATCTCGTCGAATTTGACTTCGCGTTTGCGAGTCAGATAGACGACCGCATCCGGCTTGGCATCCAACAGGTAGTAACTCTCATCCTGGGTGTAGCGCATACCGAATCGCTCTTGGACATACTCCGTCAGAGGATGAACCTGCAGAGACAAATTTCCCCCATCCATCGTGTCAAGGAAGTCGAATCGGATTGGAAACTCGGGGCCAAACCGACCGTAGACGGCTTCGCCGAGCAACGGGCGGGGCTGCGCGAAGACCAGGCTGCTGGCGGGCACCTCGATTCGCGTCGAGCCGAAGTTCAGCAGGAGGCTGTTCTCCTCCGGAACACAATCGAAGCACCAGGCAAAGTTCCTCTGGTTCCGATCGAGATCGCAGACCTCCTTCATCCACTGCCCACCCCAGGGACCCGGATCGAAGAAAGGTACGACTCGGAACGGACGCGTGACACAGTGTGCGAGTGCCTGACGGAACGCGTGTCCGGCCACCAGCTTCGGGTCATTCGGGACATTCGTATCCAGCAGAAAGTCCCACGACGAGATCAAGCGTTGTTTCAGCCTGTCGCATACGCGCCAATCGACGAAGTACGCGCGCTTATACTGCAGAGATGCTTTGAGACCGCCGTTGTTTGCGCCGAGGTTGGAGAACTCGCCTTTACGTTGTCGCCGTTGTGCCTCCGAACGAGCAAGATCAGCATACACGACGAGGGAGTTTTTGGGCACGACCAACGATGCCCCCGGGCCGATGACGAATACCGGCTCTCGTGCAGCTGCAATCCGCGAGCGCAGCACCGCGACCTTGTCCGGTGACAGAAACTGTTCGAGTTCCAATCGCGTCAGGTAGCCAAACAGGGGGTCATCGCCCCCGAGATACGGCGCCGCCAACCGTTCGACATCAGCGACACCGAGGAATGCCTCGCGTGTGTCGATCCACACTGCGTTCTGAAAGCCTCCACACAAAGCGGCGGTGATTTCCTCGTCGAAGACGCCGACATAGCACTCGATGGCGGTTACCGGGCGGACACCGTCGGCACGATGTGTAAGTGCCTCGCGTAGCCGCGCCACGATGGCGCTCCATCCCCGCCAGACACTTTCCGAAGCCGTAGGAAAGTCAACGGAGGGAAACTTGTCGTAATTGGGGATGCGCATCAGTGTCGCGACAGAGTTTTGGTGATCATGAATTCGCCACCTAACAGTGCCGCGGTGTCTCCGAGTTCACCCGGGACGACTTCCACGCGCCCCCACGGGGTGTTCGCGTGAGCAAGAACTCGGTGCTTCAGCTCTGCAAAGAAGCCGACATCTCCCGCCATGATGCCGCCACCTACGATGACGCGTTCGGGGTCATATGCGTGAACGAGATTGACGATCATGCTCGACCAGATCTGCAGGGACCTGTCGCGGAGGTACATCGAACAGGCGTCACCGTCGTGGGCGAGTTCGAGCACAGTCGCGTAGTCGATCACTTTGCAACGGCTGAGAGGGCTCACGGAGAAACCTGTCGCCTCAGCGGCAATCCGCGGCAGAACAGACGTGGACGCCTCCGCCTCGGCGCACCCATCGTTGCCGCAAGTGCAGCGCCTGCCATTCTGTTGAACGGTCAAGTGTCCGCCCAACACGCCGGCCTGGCCGTGTTTCCCACGCATCAAGTGGCCTTCAACGAGTGCCGCGGTCCCGAGACCCGTTCCGAGGGTAACCATGACTAAGTCGTCGCTTCCGCGGCCAGCGCCCACTTGCCATTCACCGAGCAACGCCATCCGTGCGTCGTTCTCCATCAAGAGCTGCAGCCCCAGTGTTTCCCGGCACCAGAGAGAAAGGTCCAGCTGCGGAGCATCCGCGTACTTACCATAGGCGGCTCTCACTCTGAGGGACGCGCTGTCGATCAAGCTTGGGAAGGCAACCGCGAGAGCGGTACAGTCGCGAACAGTAATCCCTACGTCCCGACACAATGACTCGAAGGCGGACGCAATTCGCGGCAGTTGTGCTGCAAGGCCCTCGCTGGAATTGGCCGCAATACACTCCTGTGCGATCACCCGCCTCTCACGGATGAGTCCTAGTTTGATGCGGGTGCCACCAATATCTGCGACCAGCGCAATCACTGGCTTGCAGCCGGCCGTGATTCTCGCTTCAGATCGAGCGTCAGCGTGAAGCGCTCACTAACGTAGTGAACCTCGGCGAATTCGAACGGCCGGCCTTGCGTATCGAACACCGTATGCCGGCGCAGAAGCAGCGGTGTGGACGCCCGCACACGCAATTCCCTCGCCAAGGCGGGGCTGGCGGCATCCGCTAGAAAAGACTCGCTGGCCCTGTCGGCGTGCAGCCCTGAGATATCTCTGATCCGGTCATACAGGGGCTGAGAGAAGCTCTCGTCTTTGGGGAGCTTGACTCGAGGATGGAACCACGAACGCGAGCGCAATGCAGGCGAATTGCTCCAGCCGCGCACGCGATCAAGCCTTTGGACGGCAGTATCCTCGGAGATTCGCAATGCATGTGCCACGACCGCCGGCGCAGGGACCTCGCGTAGATCCAGTCGAAACGTCTGCACCTTGATCCCGTGTTGGGCCATCTCCCGAGAGAAGCTACGCCACGCACTGATGGCAGACTCGGTTGATCGTTGCACCACGCGTGTCCCAACACCGGCTCTTCGCTCCAGGACACCCTCGGACACCAGGCGAAGAATCGCCGCCCTGAGCGTTCCACGACTGATGCCCAGGCGTCTCGCCAGCGTCAGTTCATCGGGCAGCAGGCCACCCTGCGTGTATTCGGCAGTGGCGATCAGCTGCCGCAGGGAGTCTTCGGCTTTCCGATGCAGCGGCAGTCCGCCCTGACGCAAGGGGGTAAGCGAACGTGTGGGGTCCATTGTATGAATGTATAAACATTTTGTAACAAGGTCAAGACCCACGACATGGCGACCAACGTCCGTGCTCTCCTCGCTGGGACCTGAGATGAAGTTGGTGTCGAGACTCTCCCCCACCAGCCCCAAAGTGATCGACGCAGAACGAAAGCGGCTGCCCGGCGCGCTAGAATGGGAAATGGCCGACTCATCGACCGCCGCACCTTTCCTACTGTGGCTGACGCCAGCTCTGCTCGCGCTCCTGCTCTACGGCCTGGGCCAGGGCTTCGTGAAGATGTGGATCACGGAGGTTCCGCCGGCGCGCTTCTGTCTCTACTTCGCGTGCGCTCGCGCGGTGGTGATGGCCTGCTACTTCTTCGCGAACCCGCATACTCCGGTGTTCGCGGCGGAAGCCCGACACGTGCTCGCCATCGGCGTACTCGCCTACCTACTCGACGGCGTCGGCTGGATAATGTACTTCTTGTCGATCATCTCCGGCCCGATCACGATCGTGGGCACGCTCTCGGCCGCCTATCCCGCGCTCACGGTCCTGTTCGCGCACTGGTTTCTTGGCGAGACGCTCTCGCCGCTCCAGTACGGCGCTGTGGCCCTCGTGATCGGCGGCTGCATCGGGCTTGCCTACCAACCGGCGGACGCCGCCAACAAGGTGACCGGGCGGGCCTGGATTCCGCTCGCGTTCTCGGCCGTCGTGCTGTGGGGCGGCGCCCAGACGATCGTCAAGTACAACTACAGCCTGGGTGCCACTGACGCCAACATGGCGCTCTACAGCATCATCGGCGCGCTGCTCACACTTGGCGTTTACGGCTTGTGGAAGGGACGCGCCGGCAACCACTCCGTGATCGAGTGGACGCGCTCGTTCCTGCCGATGGGGATGATGGCGTCGGGCGACCTTGGCGTGCTGATCGCGAGTCGCTACGGGAAGATCTCGATAGTGACGCCGCTGACCGGCGCCTACCCGCTCGTCACGCTCGTCTTCGCGGCGCTCGTGCTGCGTGAGCGGATCATGCTGCTGCAGTGGGGGTGCATCGCCGCGATCCTGGTCGGCATGTACTTCTGCACCTCCTGAAGACGTCCCCGCGACGAAGGCAGCGTGCGCAATTCCCCTCCCCCCCCCAAACGAGTGAGCGTAGGTGGGCCCTTGAAGTCTCGGATGCCGGTGGCGGCCATCACACGAACCTGGTGAGTGGTGAGTGTGATCACGGAATTTGATGGACGAATTTTCACGGATAGTGATGTATTCGTAAGCGATAGATCTTGCCTCACCGCTCAATGGTCGTGCCGATGATGGATATCCGGATAGTGCGGGTGAGCGTGCTCGATCGGCTCGTGTAGGTGGGAGTGGGAATGGGGTTCTTGTCCATTCCAGCTTGAATCATGCGGATGCTGATGGTGTGCGTCGTGGACATGCGAGTGTTCGTGTTCCAGGAGCGCATGGCGATGCCGATGTGCATGGCTTTCTGTCAGATGCAGCCACACTCCGGCCGCCATGAAAAGTCCGGCGATGATCAGGGGTGGGGTCAACGGAGCACCCAAGGCCACTGCCAGGGCAGCACCGATAAAAGGTGCCAACGCATAGTACGCGCCGGTTCGTGCGGTACCGAGATTTCGTAGCGCCAAAACAAACAGCGTGAGACTTAAGCCGTAACCCACAAAGCCAAGGAGCCCCGCTTGAAGAATCAGGCTGCCCGCCGGCAGGCGCGCGCCATGTCGGAGGGCCAGCGCTACGCTGATTGGCCCCGCGATCAATCCTTTGATGCAGGCGACCAGCATGGCGTCGTTGATCGAGACCTTACGCGTCAAGTTATTGTCGATTGCCCACGCGAGACAAGCGCCTGAAATTGCAAGCGGTCCAACGATGCGACCTGCGCGAAATGCAGAACCCATCGACAGGACCACGCCCCCGGCGACAATGAGCGCCATACCGGCGGCAATTCGCCGGTCAAAATTCTCCCTGAACGCGAACCACGCCAACAACGCGGTGAAGACGCCTTCGAGGTTCAATATCAGGGATGCTGACGCAGAGTCGGTCATTTGCAGCCCGTACATGAGCAGGAACGGGCCGATGGCGCCACCAAAGGCGATGGCTCCGAGTAACCACAGCAAGTCGGACCCGCGGGGCCGAACAATGCTCGCTCGTCCCAGGACAATCGCGCGCGCTGCGAGCACGATGCTGAGCCCCACACCCGAACCTGAGTATAGGAGTCCCGCCAGGAGAAGAGGGGAGATCTCCCCCACCAGCTTCTTCGCAATCGGCGTGCTGAGTCCGAATAGTGCGGCGGCCCCCAATGCGGCCAAAATTCCTCGATCCAGTTTCACCTGCGCTGTCCTCGACCGACTAAGGCTGTTGCGACCGGTAGGTCTGATAAAGGCTATCGAGTGACGGAGTGACGGAGAGTAGCAGTGCGTCATCGTCGGGCTGTAGTGCCCGAGCGCCAGAGACGATCGCTGCGAGTCCTGGTGCTTCTGCGACTGGGAGACCTCCCACGTCGAGAAAATGCACCAGTGTTCCTAAACGCGCGAGACCCAGATCGTCCTCCAAACCAAAGCTCGTGAGCAGCACTTCAAAGGTCACCTTCGAGTCCACGTGACTGAACTCTGCACCATCGAAGTCAAATCCGATGGCGCGCTTCGGTTTATCCTGGATACGCTTGAGCCACACAAACTTCGCTTGCCGATCAATGAAGCGGCGAATCAGCCACGCGGAGCAGACTCGGTCGATCCACATCTTCTGTCGCGTTGCCCACGTTCGACTGAGATAGTCCTTCGGGTCCCGACGGGGAATCTTGCGATGTGCCGGATGTGGCTCATTGGGTGAGAAGCGTGCGTTCAGGACGCTCTCCGCATCCGCGAGCGCACTTTGCACTTGAGCTTGCGATTTTCCGGCAAAGAAATCGGTCGCCGTCGTGGCCGCCACATCGCGCGCGATCACCGCGAGGGCTTTTCGGGCATCGAGCTCGGTAAGCTTAGCCAGACTCTTCTTACAGGCGGCCAGGCGAGTGTGAAGCTCTTGGTAGTCGGGAGTGCGATCGAACAACCCGACGAGCGCATTTTGTTGTTCGGCGGACTCGGAGTGAAAGGTCAAAACATGCACGCTGCCGGCGACCGCCCGGATCTCGAGCGCCTGCTCGTCGAAGATTTTCCGAGAAGCGGCCGTTTGCGGCAGCACGTAGACGCCGTCTCGCAACAATCCCGCGCCAGCGGCCTTGAGTGCCCGCCAAATCCGCATTCGCAGCGTCTGGTTTTGTCCCGGCAGGTTGGTGATGAGAAGCAGCCACGCCGCATTATTATCTTTCATGTAGTGTACTCTACAGACTTGTAATATATATTACAAAGGAACAGTATTCTGGCTTGAGTCAGTGGGCATTGTGACGGTCAAGGAGACGCGTATGGAATGGGTTACACGCGAACGCCCCAAAATCGATCGAATTGCCTGTCCGTGGCTCATTTTGCGGTTTATTGATGCGCAAGCACAGTTTCACTACGTTCCGGCCGACCAGGTGCTTAGGCTTGCGAAGCAAACCGGGGCCATTCCGTACGATATCCCCGGCGCTGAGCTGGCTCATGACGGTGAGTACTGCAGCTTCGATGCCTTTCTCAAGCGTTATCACCTCGAGGATCCGGCTTTGTCACAACTCGCCGTGATCGTCCGCGGCGCGGACACCTCAAGGCTCGATTTGGCGCCTCAATCTGCAGGCCTGTATGCCATCTCGCTAGGGCTGTCAGCCACAGTTCCCGACGATCACGAAATGCTGCGCCACGGGCTTGTCATGTATGACGCCCTCTATGCGTGGTGCCAGCGATTGCAGGAGGAGACTCACAACTGGCCCCCTGCCGGGTACTCCATCGCTTCATGATTTTTTGACTTCAGGAGAATCCTTCATGCATCGCATTGTGACGACATTAGTTGGTCTCGCGAGCTGCGCATTCGCCCTTAGCGCAGGTGCGGCCGACATCGACTGGAGCAAGGTCGACCAGGCGCTAGGCAAACCGGGCACCAGCCAACCCGGTGGAGTTCACAAGTACGGACTGCCGCGAACCGACCTTAAAATTACCGTGGATGGGGTAGCGATTAAACCCACGTTTGCGCTGGGCTCGTGGATCGGCTTTCTTCCCATGGGGGATGGCGCCATGTTCATGGGCGACCTAGTCCTGACGGAAAGTGAGATCGAACCCGTCATGAAGCGGCTGATCGATGATGGCGTGGAGATCACCGCCATTCACAATCATTTGCTGCGCACCTCGCCAGCGGTCTTTTATATGCATGTGGGCGGCCAGGGTGATCCGGTGAAACTCGCGCATACGCTGCGTGCAGGCCTGGCCTTGAGCCAAACGCCCTTCGCCGCACCAACTCCCGCGACTACGCCGCCGGCGATTGATTTGGATACGACTGCAATCGATGCCGCGCTCGATGCGAAGGGCACCATCAACGGCGGGGTCTATCAAGTTAATATTCCTCGCGCCGAAGTAATTTCCGAAGCCGGTATGACGATTCCTCCTTCGTTGGGCACGGCGATCGCGATCAACCTGCAGCCGACTGGGGCCGGCAAAGCGGCGATCACTGGCGATTTCGTGCTTTTGGGCAAAGAGGTCAATCCAGTCTTAAATGCTCTGCGTAATAACGGCATCGAGGTGACTGCGCTGCACAGTCACATGATCGATGATTCTCCACATCTATTTTTCATGCACTTCTGGGCGAACGATGACGTCGCGAAGCTCACACGTGGACTTCGAGCAGCGCTTGAACTTGCCGATGTGAAACCTAAACGTTCCGGCGAAACTGCGCAGCCCGCGCCTAAAACCGGGAGCAAGACCGGAACAGTAGTGTTCGTTTGCCGCTACGGCAGCGCGAAGAGCGTCGTCGCCGCCAGGTTCTTCAACCGGATTGCAGCGGAAGAAGGCTTGCCATTTCATGCGGTGGCTCGTGGAATTGAACCGGAACCCGTCATTCCACCGTACGTGCGCGAACCGATACGCGCCGATCGTTTCGAAATCGGTCCGGAAGAAAAGCCGGTTCCGCTGGATGCCGGTGAGACTCACGACGCGGTGGCCGTGGTGTGCATCATGTGTAAACTGCCGCCCGGACAATTGGCCGCTGCGCGGCAGTCGATCGAATGGACCGATGTGCCGGATGTTAGCGATAGCTACACAGCGGCCCGCGACAGGATTATGGGGCACATGAAAGAACTGATGGTCCGACTTGTTGCAGAGTAAGCATCCGGCGTGGTTCCGCCGTCGATACAGAGTTACGCCGTGAGCGAGACCGCAGTAAAGCCCCGCCCAATCCGGGAACTCGTGCGCTATTTCTTACGGCTTGGCACGTTGGGCTTTGGCGGTCCTGTCGCGCTCGTGGGCCAAATGGAACGGGAACTTGTGACGGAGCGCGATTGGCTCAGCAAAGAGCAGATGCGCGAAGTGATCGCGGTTTGCCAGTCGCTGCCCGGACCGCTCGCGATCCAAGTCGGCATCTTTATCGCGTATCTGCGCGGAGGTTTTTGGGGCGCGTGGGCCGGCGGTTGGGCCTTTATTCTCCCCAATTTCGTTGTAGTTGCCGCTTTGGGCGCGCTTTATGTGCATTTCGGCGGGCTGCAGCCGGTCACGGCCATCTTTTACGGCGTAAGCCCCGCCGTCATCGCTTTGATCCTGCATTCCTGCTACCGGCTCGCAAAGCTTGGCATGGAAGATTATCTGCAATGGACCATCGCCGCCCCATGCTTTTTGGTGACGGTAGTCTTGCAGGCGGAAGTGGCGCTACTCTTCATTGCGGCCGGCACGATTGGCCTACTCTGGTACGGCACCCTATGGCCTCGGCGCCCGAGCGCTACGACCCTCCTCATCGCCGTTCCGGCCGCTCCGATCGCCACTAGCAGCGTAATAGCCAAACTTCTGCTCTTTTTCTTGAAAGCCGGCGCGCTCACCTTCGGCAGCGGTTTGGTGATCGTACCGTTCCTTCAGCAGGGCGTCGTCCACGAACACGGCTGGCTCGGTGAGCGCGAATTTCTGATTGCGGTTGCCATCGGCATGATCAGCCCGGGGCCCGTCGTCATCACCGCAACCTTTGTCGGCTACTTGGTTGCCGGGTTTTGGGGCGCGGTGGCAGCCACCGTCGGCATTTTCCTGCCCTCTTTTCTCCTGATTCTCGTCGCCGCACCCATCTTGAAGCGCCATCGCGGCAACAAGAACGTACAAGGGTTTGTCAAAGGTGCATACGCGGCAGCCATTGGAACGATCTTGGGTGCGAGCGTACTCCTGGGCCGGATCGCAATCGGTGATTGGCTCACACTGCTGATCGGTGTGGTTTCCTTGGCCGCATTGTTCAAATGGAAAATCAGCAATCCCCTGCTGATCGCGATCGCCGCCGTGGTGGGCTTGATCGGCCTTCCGCTGTTGCATCCCGCCTGGGTAATGGTTCACTAGCGCCCCCGATTTTATACACAGGAAGAAACTATGATTCCGGCTTGGCTTAAATCGAGCAATTGGTCGCTGTCGGTCGGACTTTTGGTGCTGCTCACCGCGGCCAGCGGAGCGGACGCCGGACCCGAAGCCACCGTGCCGCCGCTGCGGCTTACGACGATTGCCGAAATCCCCTTGGGCGGCCATGCCACCCGTCTCGATTACGCCAGTATCGATGCGGGTCGGCATCTGCTCTTCATCGCGCATTTGGGTGACAGCGAAGTCATCGTCGTCGACACTGAAGCGCGGCGGGTGAATAAACGAATCCCCAACGTGAGCAAAGTGCATGGGGTTCTTGCGATTCCCGAACTGGGCCGCGTCTACGCCTCGGCCACAGGAACCAACGAAGTGGTCGCGATCGATGAAAAGACGCTCGAGATCCTGGCTCGCATGCCAGGGGGTGTTTACCCCGACGGTCTCGCCTACGCGCCTGAGACCCATAAGGTGTACGTCTCCGATGAGAATGGGGGCACGGACACGGTGATTGATGTGAACACCAATACACGCGTAGGAACCATCCAGATCGGCGGCGTGATCGGCAACACCCAATATGACTCCTCCAGTCACCACATCTTCGTGAACGCCCAAAGTACCAACGAACTCGTCGAGGTGGATCCTGCGACCGACTTGATTGTGCGCCGTATTCCCATCCCCGGTGCTCAGGGCAATCACGGACTTCTGATTGATTCCAAGTCGCATCGAGCCTTTGTCGCCTGCGAAGGCAATGATCGCTTCATTGCGGTCGATTTAACTAATGGCAAAGTCCAGGCCCTGTTCCCCACCGCTAAAGACCCAGACGTACTCGCCTACGATCCCCTTTCGCAATTCTTGTATGTCGCCGGCGAGTCCGGGGAGGTGAGCGAGTTCAATGTCGCCAAGAACACTGTGTCGAAGACCGGTGAATCGTTATTGGCCCCCAATGGACACGTGGTCGCTGTCGATCCGTCGAGCCACGAGATCTACTTTCCCCTGATGAATGTTAGCGGCAAGCCGCTCCTTCGCATCATGCGGCGGCAAAGCGATATGTCCAGCAATTAGGTATAGCGTTTTAGAAGTTTTTCGTCCCAGGACATATTCTCAATAGCGAATGCGCTCATAGGTACAGGATACCGCTCCGGGCGCTGGCCATCAAAGCGAGCTTGCGTGTGTGGACATTGCTTGGCCGGAGGCAAATTATCTCATCAAAATCCGCATGTTATGCATTACCTCCCGCTCGAATGGTCACGGCGAGGGGCTCGCAGGACCGCCCGCCGGGTCGAGGCTGGAAGATTTGCCGCAACGAAGCGCTGCCTGGGGTAAAAGTAGTCCTCCCAGATTCGTCGATAATCCTGAGGTACTAAGTGCGCTCTACTTTTGCGTCCGTCAATGCAACATAAATTTTCAGCCGCTCGAGCGAAACCTCATAGCCTGCATTGTCGAGACAAATGAATAAGCGCTTGGCTGCCTTTGCCATCGATTTATCGCTGCCCTAAATAAACGTGCCTGCCTCCCCATAATGGATGGACTTGCGACCCTGAGCTGACGGCTGCAACGGTCCGCTAACAGGCTTCGAAAAGCTCAATTGTGCAGCGCAAGGCTGCGCTGGTGATCCACGAGCCAACTCGCAATGCCGGGCACGGTCGGCAGAGACACGAGAGTTCCGGTGAGTGACCCGGCCCACGACCGGGTCACTCGATTGCGGAATAGACAGCCCTCAGAAATACGTTCGAAGTCTCGGGAATGACCGTGCTTGGCATCTACGCAAGCAAACCGGCAGACACGACGGTGTATTGCCTATTGGGCGGCGGCGCATGCCTGGTACCGAAAGATGCTGGTACCGCGGATCATTTCATCGCGCAGTGGCTCATATCGCATCCGACCGCCACGGTCATTCCGGTCTCGTCGGAAACGCAAACAATACCCAACAGCACAAAGCCCGCAAGCCCAGCCAAGCACCGAGAGGTATTTGTTTGGATTGCGGACGGCGACGATATTTTGAACGCAGCTCTAGTGCGTGAGGGTTACTACACCGGCAAATCAATGATTGACATGGTGGAAAGTGAGCAACTGCAAATCGAACGGGCAAAAAAAATTGCCGCAGAAAGCCCTGGCGGTGGCTTCCCTGATCTAATGGCCAAGTGGCGAGAATCAACACCGAAGGAGGATCACCCGCGACGGCTAGTATCAGATAGTGACTATGCGCTCCGCATGAAAGAAATCACCAGCGCGGAGCATGACGCCCAGCTTGCCAAGAGATGTATTTACATTGTAAATACCCAATGGTATCCTAGTTTTCAATGGACCGGCTCTTCGAAGACGGTGGTACGACGTTTGAATGGGATGAAGCGAAGGCTGCGGAGAGCACGGCGTCTCCTTCGAAGAGGCGGTGACTGTCTTCGACGACTCGCTGTTTGTTCTTCAAGACGCGAGTCGAAATGAAGAGCCAAGAGACGCTGTGATCGGTTTCAGCTCCACCGGCCGATTGCTGACGGTTGTGCATATCGAGTTCGATGGACAATCCATTCGGATCATTTCGGCGTGGCGTGCTTCGCCGACAGAGGAAGTATTTTATGATCAATGAACGTCTGAAAAAGTGCCTGAAGAAAGATCGGCCGAGTACGACGATCACCATGCGAATTCCGACGGACGTCGTTGAGTCACTCAAGGCTGTTGCACCGATGCGCGGCTTTACCGCCTATCAAACTCTGTTGAAGAGCTACATTAGCGAGGGACTGCGCCGAGATGAGGTGCAGTTCGATCAGCATACAGCCCGCAAACTGGCTGAGGCCCTCAAGCGGCGCGGCGTTGCCGAGAAAGTGCTGCAGGAAGCTATGGCGGAAATTGCCAGCGATTCGTAGTGGCTGCGGCGGACAGCCTGCCAAAGGTGCTACGCAGCAACGTTACACCACCCGCGCTAGGAGTCGGCGGACGCACATTTTACTTCTTCCCCGAGGTAATCATCGTTCAAAGCGGCAGGATGTTCGGGGCGGTCGGATATGGCGATTTAGAAATCCGATGCCAACAGACTCGCTTTATCGAGGATGGCCATCCACCAAACGATGCGCTGGTGGTTGACCACACATGGAAGCATCCCAACAAGAGCGGTGGTCCGGATCGCAGATTTAGGGACAATCGTCGCCTTCCGGTGTGCCTTTACGAGGTCATGCATTTGTCCAGCAGATCCGGCGTGAACGAACTGGCAGAGTTCTCCAAAGTGGGCGTGGTGGAGCTCTTTGCTGCCGCTCTTCGCGATCTTCCAAAGCAACCGGCATCAGAAAGTCTGCTTGCAATCGAGTCCAGCGCACGCTAGTCATGTCGGCATCCGCGACGACCAGACCGCGCCGGCAGTTCCCTTCGGCGTCGTCATGCGGAGGCCCGAGGAGCGGGAAGTACTACCCCAATGCCTTGCAACGTGCATCGACAAAGTCGAGATCTGCCTTTTTCATCCGGCGACGTCCGCAAAGGAGAGTTAAGACATGGGTCGACGGGCCATAACTGGTGGAGCGATCGCTAAAGGCCGCCGGAGAATTCAATTCGACTTCCGGCTGAATGGCGTTCGTTATCGACCGACCTTAAAGGCGATGAGGATTGGGGCGAGCTTCAGGGCAACTTTCACGAAGTCCGATTCTTTACCGGCCTTCGGCCCTCCGAGGAATTGCGCTCAGAGTTCGGGACTTCGATGAGGTCCGGGGAACGCTGTCGGTGACCAAATCCCGTGTGTATGGAATTGACAAAAACACGACCAAAACACGCGAGGACCGGGTCATCGAGCTTTGTCCCCGAGCGATTGCTGTTCTGAAGCGTCAGCGGGCGCTTCATCGAGACCTCCGATCTCGCGGGCGAATTGATCACGACCAGTTGTTCTTTATGTGCAATGGCGCGCCGATACGAAGCCTTGAACACCTCGCGAAGTGCTGGCGCGAGAGCTTAACGCGGTTGGGTTTGAGATTTCGGCGTCCATACTGCGCGCGCCACACGTCTGTCAGCTGGAACTTGATGGTCGGCAAGAATCCACTCTGGGTCTCACAGCAACACGGCCACAGCTTGACGACCATGTTCCGCACGTATGCCGCGTGGGCGCGCGGCACGACCGATGCCGATGTCGCGATCATTCAATCGGCGATGAATATCGAAAGATCCGCCGCTGACCCGGCGTCCTCTCAAGCATTGCGGCCTCCGCTGGCTCCAGTGGCGAAATTGGGCACTGGATTGGCCACCGGAGGGCAGGCTCCCAGTGCTCAACTGGTTGATATCTTGGCGAGATTGAAGTGGCGGAGAGGGTGGGATTCGAACCCACGGAGACGCAAATAGAAATTAGTAAGTTGCTGAAAACTTGAGGATCGCCGTCCCCTGGAATCCCCTCGCCTACCCGCCTTTGGCAGTAGATTCG
>Ga0137403_10004473_pt1 | contig 16501 bp, 17 predicted proteins | sample CZOMad2_1_16fung_FD_122057 | JGI IMG/M metagenome (GOLD analysis project Ga0137403, IMG submission 122057) | Vadose zone soil fungal communities from Angelo Coast Range Reserve, California, USA - CZOMad2_1_16fungal (Hybrid Assembly) | ecosystem: Environmental > Terrestrial > Soil > Vadose zone...
GACCCGAGCGACGAATAACAGGTCACAAGGGCGGAACGCCGATGGTCGACGCCCCGCCCTTGTTTTGTTTCTACCGCAGCCTCAGCACCGCGTCTCAGCAAACGGCACTGCCGCGACCTGGTATTCGTCTTCGTAGACAACGTACCCAACCCGTTTCGCTTTCAGCATTTGGACCGGCACACCGTGATCCTGCAGAATCGCCACGATTCCCCATATCTGCCAAATATGGGTCTCTGCACTGTCTCGGAACCAGCAGATCGCCTTGTTTTTCTTGCGCCAGTAGGGAGGCTTTGCGACTGTAAACCGGGTTGGCCTTCTCAGCCACCAACTAAACCAGTGACGGAGCGCGTCGTGCTGTTTCTCCTCATACGGGTAGAGCAGGCCGCGAACACGCAAGTCCCACAGGGCGTGAAACACGCCGACCATGCGCTCGGAATCTTCGTCGATATGAGGCACTACGAATCTCAAGTACATGACCATGTCATGGAATTCCAGCGCGCTGGGGCGACGCGAAGTCAACCTCACACGCGGAGGGGAATCTACTCCCTGAAAAAAGTGGCTGCGGCGGCTGCCGTCAAACAGGCCGGACTGCATACAGCACTTCTTGAAAGCTCCGTCCGGAGTCGCACAGGCACAAGTCGTTCCGGCCCAGTTTTTCGCTGAGTTCTTTGTCGCCGTGAACGATCCGGCGGCCGCGCTTAACTTGGGTCTCCGATGGGAAGCCTCGGCGGCGCTTACTGCTGCGCGTGAAAGGACTGCAGGTTGGAGAGTTCGTCTTCGTATCGCACGGTGCACCTCAAGATCGAAATAGATCTCTGGAAAAGTTAATCTGGGCCAGATTCCTCCGACCCAGCCGTTCAGTTTTGCGCGTTACGGTCCTGCGCCAGTTCCAGCGTGCGGATGTACTCGACAACCGACTCGCTCCAGCCGTCGATGTGCGTCCACTTGCCGTAGCCCACGCCGTTCTTGTAGCTCGCCACGTTGATCACGTAGCCCTTCCCTTTCGGTCCGGGCACGGAATCGTGCGTCTGCTCGTCGGTAATGACGATCAGGCGGTCATACTTCTCCTTTTGGTTCAGGCTCTCCACGGCCTTCCCCAGATAGGTCCCGTTGTGGCGCTGACTCGCGTCAATGGCATCGCGCAAAGCGAAACCACGCCGCGCCGGCACCTCAACCAGCTCATCCGAGAAGCTGTACACGCCCACCTTCTCGCCGATCTCGCGCAGCAATACGGCCAGACCATAGGCCGCGTCGGTACGCAACATCTCCGAACGCCGCGAAAGCGGAGCCGTCATGGAGCCGGAGATATCCACCAGCACGATCGTCTTGCCGGCCAACTTTTCTTGCTCGGCAACACACTTGATCATGGCGAACTCCAGCGCCTCTTCCCACTGCGGAGCGTAACGCGCCCCAGCGAGAAACCGGAACGGAAGCACGCGTGCCGCGTTCATCGAACGCAACGCCTGGAGAACGAGCTCCTCGTCCACCCCAGCTTCCCGCATATTCCGCAGGTTGCGAAGCAGAGCTAGCGCGCCCAGCTTGTTCTCGGACAGCAAGCGTTGCCAGGCCTCGCGCTTGTCGGCGCCCTTTTCGGCGCCGCTCTCGCCGGATCGCTCACCCGAAGCCGACAACGCCACTTCCCAGGTATCGGGAGTAGCCAGCCGTCCCCAGATCAGCTTCCGCCAAACCGCCGCCTGTGCCTCGTCCCGCGGCTTCGCGTGACTCAGGAACAAAACATCGCGCAGCTTGATAGGCCCGCCCCGGTCATATTTGGCCAGGGCGTACTCATCAAACTTCGGGAAAGCCGCAGCCAGCCCCTTCTTCACCTGGCCCGAGAGCGGAACGCGCCCGTCCTCCCAGTAAATGGCGACAAACTCGCTCAGCTCATCGGCACGCTGAATCACGCGTTGCAGCGTATCCGCCACCATCGCACGATGCGTCTTGTGCCGCGCCATCTCCCGTACCAGCAACAGCGGCGCGTGACGCAGCTTCATCTTCTCGCGCGCTTCCACAGCAAGAGCGGCCACCTTCTCGACCGCAACCTTCGGCACCAACTCTGCGATGCGGCCCGAGATCTCGACTCCGTCCTCGTAGAACTGCGTCTCCCAAAGCAGGCACGCCAACACGGAGCGCCGCAGTTGCAGCTCAGCGGAGATGTTGCGAGCAGGGGCGCCCTCATGGGTACGCGCCCCGGAGTTCAGGTTCATCAAGTTGAGTCGGGCCATCGGCGGCCTCCTTTTATGAATCGACATCCACGCCTTGGGGCGTGGTGTCTGCTGCACTCCGCGCGGCTGTCGCCACGCGGAGTCTATTGTTGGAAATCGTGGCCGGGGAATCGTTGACGAAGGTGTAAGGCTTTCGGATGCTCTATCCGCTGAGCTACATGGCGTACAGCCAAGGCAAGACTTGAACTTGCGACCTCCCGATTAAGAAGTAACCCTCGCCTTCACCACCGGCGCAACGTTAGGTGTGGACTTCGGCTTCCACGAGTTCTGGCTCTATACAGTCCAAATGCACAAACCCAATGGGTCGGCTTTCTACGACGACTTCACGGACGCGAAAGTCCGTGCAGTAGAGCACATCCAAGGCCACGCGTCGCACACCACCGTTGAAAGTACAGGAGGTAGCGCGTCGCCCGTTCGCACCGTACTGAATGTGCGCGAAGTTACAGTCCACACATCGCGACTTGGCCTTAGTCTCTTTCGCCCGTCGAAGACGAGCCTTGGCCATCGCAGTGATCAGGTGGATCAGCGCAATCATGGCAACCAACGGCATAGCGACCTCCTTTCCCTTACCGCGTTAGTGCCTCCAATAGCGGCGTATGACTTCCCTTTTTCTCTTCCAAAACCAGTAGCAAGCCCTGGAACTCCGCCATCGTCTCCGCCGACCGATGGTCTTCCACAAACATCTCTGCCTCAAAGTGAGAAGCCCGTGGAAAGAACCTTTGGTACAGCTCCACTTTCTGCCGGTTTGAAGCTTTGCCGAGAAACAGGCGGAAGTCGATGCGTCCCGGCCGCAGCAACGCCGGGTCTAGCGCCTCGATCTTGTTGCTGGTCATCACGAACAGGACATTCTCCGGTGCGCGAAACCCATCGAGTACGTTCAACAGTCCCGACAATGTCACTCCCAACTTATCCGGCTCTTCTTTCGCAGGTGGCGCCCCCTCTGGCTTGCTGACCCATTCCTCCAGCTTGTCGCGAGTCTTGCCGCCCTTAATGAAGTCACTGTCCTCAAACAAGATCACCGAGTTTGGCAGCACGTCGTTCATCGCATTGATTAGTGAGCGGTCGTTGAAGTTGCTGAGATCGACGACATAAATCGACATCGCAAACCTCGCCGCCAGCGCCGATACCAGAGAGGTCTTTCCTGTTCCCGGAGGCCCATAAAATAAGTATCCCCGATGGTACGGAACGCCGAGTTGGCTATAACGCCGCCTCGATCCCCGAAACTTTTCAATATCCCTCAGCAACCGCTCCTTCTCACCCGGCTCCAGGATGACCGACTCCAGAAGGCGCGGCGTGTAGGCTTCCACGCGCGACCAGAATTCGTCGTAGGAGAACAAGAACGACTGCACGACCAGCTTCTTTTCGTGGCAGGCAACAATGTCGTCCACGAACTTCTTAAGGAAGCTCTGTTTCCGCCCAATCGTGGTGAAGTAAAGAGTTTCCGTCCGCTTAGGTGTCCAGCCGCGAGTGTCTTCACTCCGGTAGAATCCAACACGAAACGGCCTGCCCCCGTACCAAAACCAATGCAGTCCCGGAGCAGGAACCAGGGCACGATTGTTGCCTCTGAGCGTGGTGTCCAGATCCACCCTACGCAAGCGCTTGAGGAATTCTTGTTCCAGAAACCATTCCTTGACCCAAACGAAGGCCGCGTCATCATCCTTGACGGTAACCATCATCGTCGTCTGCTCTACGAACCACGACCACAGCTTTTCTGGCACAGCCCGCAAATAGACGCCGATGCTGCCCACAACCATGAGCAGCAGTCCGCCAGACGCGAACTGATTCTGACCGGCCAGTATGCTCTTCAGAAATCCGAGAGTGCCCATTGCGATTCTTTTCTAACCGGCATCCGCCGGAGGTTAATATCGGCCTTAGTTGGCCGATTACGGTAGGTCGCGGCTTCAGCCGCGACAAGTCAAAAGCCGGGGAACAAGCGATAAAGGTATAAGGTGCTCTACCACCGAGCTACACGGGCGCACATTCCCGTGGCATTCGAACTTGCGACCACCCGCGTTTCAGGCGAAGTAACCCCTATCTTCACCACCGGCCAACAAACCTTCTGCAAAGTACTGCGGTCAGGGAACATGCGGACACGGGCAGGGCTTGCGCCCACGAGGATTCGAACCTCACAGCCCGAAGGCTGTCTGCCAGAGAAGTATCCGTGACCTTTCACCACTGACCCTGTGAAGTTACACGCGCAGATGCATAGAACGGCGTGAAGACACGACGCCCAACACACGACGACTCGCGCATGGAGTTAGAGCTGAGGGAATGGACGGCAACGGTGTTTCGCGTCAGGAGATGAAAACCGATGCCTGCGCCACCCAGCAAGTTATGTTTGCTTGTGTTTGCCTTACAGGGCGCCGAGGATACGCATGGCGCAATCGACGGATGCCCTATGACTAATGACGGCGACGTTCCGCAGCCACAGTCCGCTTGGCGTTTTGGTTGTAGGTTCTGCCAATTGGGCATCCTTTCTGAAGAAGATGTTAGAGAATCGCATGATTTCGAAAAACGCGCAAGGGGAAAAATGGAATTTCCACAAAAAAGTTCCGCAAAGATTGTGTGGTGCGAACACTCTTGCCCGCAGCTGTCGCTCTAGATCTTGTCCGCTCTCATCCAACAATCCTGACTTACAATTACCTATGCCAATTCCAATTCGATCTTCTTACCAGCCAGATCAATCTTCACAATCCTAAAAGTCCGCACCTGCCCCGCCTTCGTAGGTTCAGCCTTCGCTTCGCTAGCCGCCCCACCCTTCCACCGCGCATTCAACATCGAACTCAGCGACGACAAGTCGGCCTTAGCCTCGGCCTTCGGCTCTTCCTTCGTGGCCTGCGCTACGATTCGGCACGTTGCCCGTACTCCATCCCCGAGTTCCACACTTCCGCTTCCCCCGGCGACCTCGGTCAACAGCCCGGTAACCACATCGCCTTCCTTGTGCTCCGCCAGATAGTCATCGAGCCCGGTAGGAATCAGCTGCTTCATGCTCAGCTTCATGAGCCGCTTCTCCGGCTCGACGGCAACAACAAGGGCCTTCACCGCCTGCCCCACCCGCACCACCTCGGACGGATGATTGATCCGCTTCTCGCTGAACTCGCTGATGTGAATCAGCCCTTCCACACCTTCGGTAATCTGCACGAACGCGCCAAACTTCGTCAAGCTGGTCACTGTCCCATCAATGACCGACCCGGCCTTCAGCTTCTGTCCCATGTCGACCCACGGATCGCCGAGCGTCTGCTTCAGCCCCAGAGAAATCCGGCGCTCGCCGGCGTTCACTCCCAGAATTACCGCCTCCACCGTCTCTCCGGGCTTCAACATATCGCTGGCTTTGCGAACCTTCTTAGCCCACGACATTTCGGAGACGTGAATTAGCCCCTCAATCCCAGGCTCCAGCTCCACAAACGCCCCAAAGTCCATCACTCGCGTCACCGCGCCGCGCACGCGTTCGCCAGCCTTGTACTTCTCCGCCATGGCATCCCACGGATGAGCCTGCAACTGCTTCATCCCCACGGAAATGCGCTTCTTCCCAGCCTCCGTGGCAATCTTCAAGACTTTCACTTCCACCTGCTGACCCACAGAGAGAACATCCGCCGATTTGTTGACGCGACCCCAGGAAATCTCCCCAACATGCAGCAGCGCATCCACGCCGCCCAAATCGACAAAGGCGCCATAGTCGGTAAGACTGCGCACCGCGCCCGTCACCGTGTCACCTTCCTTAATCTCAGAAAAGCGCTGGTCTTTCACCAAGCGCTCTTCTTCTTCCGCCAGCACCCGCCGATCGACAACAATGTCTTCATCCGCCACATCGAGCTTGATAATGCGGCAGCGAATCTGCTGTCCGACGAACTTCGCCATCTCAGCCGCTTCCCTCACCCCACTCCGCGACCCCGGCATAAACGCGCGCACGCCCACGTCTACCGTGAAACCGCCCTTGATCAATCCCGTCACCGTCCCCATAATCGGGGTCTGCTCGGCGAACGCCTTCTCCAGGGTCGACCAATCGGTAGGCTGTTCCACCTTGAAGCGCGAAAGCTCGTAATACCCTTCTGGATCGCGCCCCTTCACCGACACCTTCATCTTGTCGCCTGGCTTCGGTGCCTCGGCGGCAAACGCCGTCAGTGGCAGAATCCCTTCGCTCTTGAACCCAATATCGAGCAACACCGAGTCGACCGTGACGGCGATCACCGTGCCTTCTATCTGCTTCCCGCCCTCTTCTTTCTTCTTGCGCTTGGCATCGCGCTCGTACTGGGAAAAGATTTCGTTGAACGACTCGGTCGCTTCGGCGTCGGCGTGAGATGCGGCTTCGGCTGTGGTTTGGGATTCAGGAATGTTGGAGTCAGCCATGGAAGGAACAGCCTCGTGGAATCGAGAATGTGAAGTCACAAATGATGAGTAAGAGTCTGACTTTAGGATATCATCGTGCGCGGACCCGCCATTTCGTATGGAAGCTGCTGCAGTGACTCTGGTACCTTAATCCACTGCAGCTATTAAAACGTTTTAAAGAGGACTATCGACCCATGTCGCTCCGTTCCCTGCTCCTGATCTGCTGCCTGCTCACCGCTACCGCGAACGCGCAATCAGCTCCCCGCGAACTCAACCTCATGCCGCTGCCTGCGGCCTATCAAATGGGAGAGGGGCAGCTTGCCATCGACGGGACTTTCACCGTCGGACTTACGGGATACAGAGAACCGCGCCTCAACGGCGCAGTGCAGCGCTTTTTGCGCACGCTTTCGCGCGAAACGGGAATGGCATTCCCTCAGGACTGTTTGAAGGCCTGCGTTGGGCTTAGTGTTCACACCGATCACGCCAGCAAGCCCGTACAGGAACTTGGCGAAGACGAATCCTACTCCCTCGAGATCACCGCCGCAGGCGCGACCCTCAACGCGCAAACACCGCTAGGCACCCTCCACGGCCTCCAGACATTTCTGCATTTGGTACAAGCCACTCCAACCGGTTACGCCGTCCCGTTCATCAGCATTCAGGACAAGCCCCGTTTCCCGTGGCGAGGCCTCATGGTCGACGTCGGCCGCCATTTCATTCCGCTCGATTCCCTGCGCCGTACGCTCGATGGCATGGAGGCCGTCCAGCTCAACGTTTTCCACTGGCATCTTTCCGACAATCAGGGATTCCGCGTGGAGAGCAAGAAGTTTCCCAAACTCCAGAGCGAAGGCTCCGACGGAAACTTCTACACCCAATCAGAAATTCGAGAGTTCATCGACTACGCGCACGACCGCGGCATCCGCGTCATCCCAGAATTCGACGTCCCGGGACACTGCACGGCCATGTTCATCGGCTACCCCGAACTCGCCAGCGCGCCCGGGCCGTACCAGATCGAGCGCCACTGGGGCGTCATGGACCCCGCCATCGATATTACGCAGGAAAGCAGCTACAAGTTTCTCGACACCCTCTTCGGCGAGATGGCAGCCCTCTTCCCCGACCAGTACTTCCACATCGGCGGCGACGAGGTGAATGGCAAGCAATGGGACGCCAACCCCACCATTCAGAAATTCAAACAATCTCAGAAGATCAAGGACAACGCCGGCCTGCAAGCCTATTTCAACCAGCGCCTGCTGAAGATTGTCACCACCCACGGCAAAACCATGATGGGCTGGGATGAAATCCTGGCTCCGGAAATCCCCAAGTCCGTCGTTATCCAATCGTGGCGCGGCCAGCAGTCGTTAGCCGATGCCGCCCGCCAAGGCTATCGCGGCCTGCTCTCCAATGGCTACTACATCGACTTGATGTATCCCGCTTCGCAACACTACGCTGCGGATCCTCTCTCTGGCCCCGCCGCCTCTTTGACTGCCGAGGAAAAGCAGCGCGTCCTTGGCGGCGAAGCCACGATGTGGACCGAATACGTCGCCGCAGAAAATCTCGACTCCCGCATCTGGCCCCGCACAGCCGCCATCGCCGAACGTCTCTGGTCACTGCAGGAAGTCACCGATCGGCAAGTCCGCGACGTTGGCTCCATGTATCGCCGCCTTAAGGCCATCAGCACCCAACTCGATTCGCTCGGCCTAACCCACAATTCCCAATACATTCGCGACTTGGAACGTCTATCCGGTAGCACCGACATCGAAGCCCTCAAAGTCCTGGCCGACGTCGTCGAGCCCGTCAAAGAGTACACCCGCGAACAGACCGCTCCCTACCCGGCCACAAGCCTCACCCCGCTGAACCGGCTAGTCGATGCCGTTGCGCCGGAAAGCTATGCCGCGCGCAACTTTAGCGCTCAAGTCGATTCCCTTCTCTCCTCGCCAACGCCGACGACCATCGCTGACCTCCGCGCCAGCCTGACCACTTGGCGCGACAACGATGCCAAGCTCCAACCCCTCCTCCAAAGCTCTTTCCTATTGAAGGAGGATACTGCGCTCTCTACGACGCTCGCCCAACTCGGCACCGCGGGTCTCCAAGCCCTCGACTATTTGGAACACAACCAGCCTGCCCCAGGCGATTGGAAACAGTCTCAACTTGCGACGCTGGAAGACGCCAAGAAACCTAAATCGCAACTCCTACTCATGGTTGCGCTCGCAGTTCAGCGCTTGGTCGAGGGGCGAACTGCCACTAAGTAAGCCGCGTTCGTCGCGTCAGTTCCTGAGTCAGGCCCGAGCCTGGAGTCTCCAATGAACTACGAAGAACACCTGAGGTCTCCATCTCACTAAACTTTTTTCTCCAACAATGAACCACTTCATCTCCACTTTCCGCATGTCCAAGTAGCACCCACACTAAGTTTCCCCTCGGACTGGTTGAACGTGCACAAGCGCGTCGAGCGATCTACAAACTCACGATGCGCAAACCAATTCAAGGAGAAGTCCAATGAAAAACCTCAATGTATTTGCACGTCTGGTTGCTCTCAGCGTGCTCGCCTTCACCTCCATCGTCAGCCTCAGCGGAACCAGCGCAGCCAGCATTGGTAACATCACAAAAGCCGACCTCGCCGGTAAGTGGAACATCGCCCTGCGTGGAACCACCGGCTGCGGCCCTGCCACCATGCAAATCGGCGTCACCCTCAACACATCCGGCGTGGGCACTGGAACGCTCGTCACCCACGGCCAGTGCGGCGATTCTTCGCTAGTCGCTCAAACCTTCACCATCGCCACCATGACGTCCAGCGGCAGCGGTACCGCCGGTCTCTCCTGTGGTATCGGCTGCGGATGGGGCTTTAACATTCAGGTCTCGCCCGACCGTTCCAAAATCAACCTGGTCGATGTGTTGCCGGCGAATCCGCTCAACTTCGTCGAGGGCATTGCCATTCTGGCTTCGCCGCACGGCCACATGGACATCGCCGACCTCACCGGCTTCTGGCAGATGACTTTCTTCGGCCAAACCGGTTGCGGCATCGGCGCTTCGCTCGTTACCTTCACTTTGAACAACGCTGGCACCGGCACGGCCACCGAAACCGGCCATAACAGCGGCTGTCCCGACGGAACCATCGCGGGCGTCTTCAATGTGCTGACCCTGAATCCCGATGGAAGCGGCACAGCGGGCTTGTCTTGCGGCTCCGGCTGCGGATGGAACCTCAACATCCAGGTTTCACCCGACCGCTCCACGTTTAGCGTCATCGACGTCTCTTCCGCCAACCCGGGAAACTTCGTCGCCGGCGTCGCCATCAATAATTCCACAGCGGCTAAAGTCACCAAGACCAACCTCACCGGGAAATGGCAGCTCGCACTTTACGGCAACACGGGCTGCGGCGTAGGCTCTTCGCTGGTCACGTTTACGCTCAATGCGGCGGGCGTTGCCACGAATGCCACGAACACCGGCCACACGGCAGGCTGCGGCGACGCTGTTTCCGCTCTCAACAACTTCACCGTCTCCACACTGAACGCGAACGGCAGCGGCGTAGCTGGGCTATCCTGCGGACCAAGCTGCGGCTGGACCTTCAACATCCAGGTCTCTCCGGACCGCTCCGCCTTCAACGTGGTCGATGTTTCCCCGACGAACCCCAACAATTTCCTAATCGGAACAGCCATCCATCAGTGACCCCTGTGGATGATCTGATTCGGAGTTGGGAGTCCAGTAAAAACGGGGAGCCGCAACAAGGCTCCCCGTTCGTCAATCCTGAAAATCCTGCTCTACTTCGCTGCTTTCGCCGCTTCAATCGCTTCGCTCAGTTCATGCTCCGCCATCTTCAGATGCTCTTCGGCCTTCGCGCCGTGCCCCTTCATGTCATAGTGGTTCGCCGCGCGCGCCACCTCCATCTCATGGATCGCTTCTTTCACATGATCGTGCACCGCTTCCAGGTCGTGCCAGTCGCGAACTTTCTCCGCAACGGCCATCCCGCCCACAAACGCTAAACTCGCCGACAGAATGCAAACCGCGATCATCCTCTTCATGACTTCCTCTCAAAAATCCCACAGGTTTTCCCCGATGCATTTGGGGATACCCGGCATCGTCCCAAACAGAAGAGCCCTTGTCAAAAGAAACAAGGGCTCTCTATTGCCAGCCAAGGTTCACCGGCTCTCCTGTCAGAAGCGCACCGAGCAACGCTAACTAAACGACGCTATCTATTGGGTGTACATCACGTGCACATACGTCCCTAGGCGGACGTTGTAAGCGAGGTACCAACCCACGTGATCCGGATCCTCGTAGATCACCACCTGGTCCGTATCCCAGCGCCAGTCATTGCAGAAAGCAAAGTCATATGGCGCCACCGTGAAGTAGAACCCGTGAAACCAGAAGCGCTCGCGGTTCCCGCCTTCGATTCGCCACACATGTCCCCTGCCAAAGCCGCCGGTGAAGTGCCCATGCTCCCAAGGATGCTCCACACGGTAATGGTCGTCATCGCGCCCAGTAGTGTGGCCAATCCATTTACCGTCGCCATGAACGTGCGGGGCCTCCGGGTGCCCGCCTCGATCTTGATACCCATGCGCCTCCCGAGGCGCCGGCTGCGGCTTCCGCACGGCAGCCGGACCATGCGCTGGAATATGACCGCCTCCAACTGAGTTACGTCCTTTCGCGTACCCGCCGCCGCGTTGCGCCACGGCCGGAAGAGAAAACAACACCACTGCTGCCACCAACCAGAAGAGCTTTTTCATAGGTCCCTCCAAGAATCCTGCCCAACCAGCGGACACGATTCGCGCGCCCCGCAAAGAAAGTAGGATTTCGGAGCGATGCTACTGAAGCTAACCCTCTCTGGCCCCCAAAGTCTCCCGCTTTTACACAGCTTTACGATGTTCGAAGCCATTCACTGCTCCTCCAAGACCTTGCCAATCACATAGCCGTCAATCTTTTTTGCTACCGCGCAGCCCTGCACGTCCTCCGGCGCAAGGTGAGTCTTGTGCCCGCAGCGGAAGAGTCCCCCATATTCGAACCAGCATGCGTTGTAGTACTCCCAAAATTGACCCGAATGGAATAACTCGTACGGAAACAGAAGCAGTGGCTGATCTTCGTGACCCACGTGACCCCTGGGATTCTTATAGGCCACAGTTTTGCCGTCAATGGCCAAGACCACGTAAGTGGTCGCTCCCAAAAACTTTCCGCGCAGAAACTTTTTCACCAGTCGCGGCCCGCCCAGCAGGAGCAGGATCGCGAACATGAGCAAGTACGCCGTCAGAATAATCAACTTGCGACTCCGGGCAACAGTTTTGGCCGCAAACCTATTTCGGATACCACTCCAGCAACCGCACCTCGATCCCCGTTCCTTCTAAGCGTTTCTGGAACACACCCAGATCCGACCCGCGATAGTGGTAAGGAATCACAATCTTCGGATGAAATGCCTTCACCGCGTCCGCCGCTTCCTCCGGAGGCATCGTGTAGGGCAGATTCATGCACACGAACGCCACATCAATGTCCTTTAGCGCACGCATTTCCGGCACGCCCTCGGTGTCCCCCGAAAAGTAGAAACGTTTGCCGCCGTAGGTCAGCACGTAGCCATTGCCGCGCCCCTTGTCGTGAAAGAGCTTTCCCGGTTCCGGCCCGCGCGTCAGGTTGTAAGCGGGAATCGCCTCAATCGTCCAACCGTTCCAGCTCGTGCTTTCGCCGTTTGTGAGCGCTTTGGCCGCTGTCACAGTCTTAGCCACTGCAGCCGACGAAATAATCTCCGTCCCCGTCTTGCTCACCGCCGCCACCGAGCCTGGATCCATGTGATCCCCGTGAATGTCGGTAATCAGAATCAAGTCGGCCTTCGGCGCTTTCGAAAAATCTACGGGCTTAACCGGATCCAGGTAGATGACCTTCCCGCCCGCCTCGATGCGCGTACTCGCATGATTCAGCGGCGTAATCAGCACAGGCCCCGCCGACGTGGCAAAAGTTTGTGTGCCGCCCTCTGCCAGCATGATGGATGACAGGATCAGAATGGAACAAGCAATCGTTAGAATGAATTTCATCTTCGCCTCGTTTTAGTCTTGAATTCTGAGTCTTGGCTTTTCTCGCCCATCCCGGGACAGATGGGCCCCCCACCCTTGCGTTTTCTGCAAGGGTGGGATGGCGATGCTGCCGATATTTTACGCGGGCTTAACGCCTCTGGCCGTAAACAACGCTACACTTCCGACAACCCGCACAGATGACTCCTCAAAATGCTTCTCCAGTTCAGTCTGCAACCCCTCCATCGAATCCGACCGGTTGCTGAAGATGCCCTTCGCGTTGTAAATGTCCATCAGCTTTCGGGCCAGAAACCCATGGTTCACGCCAGAGCCCAGAATGGTTGCGCCAAACAACACTCCATCCGGTCGCAGCCACGGCTTCAGATTCGCAAATACCGCGCTCTTCGTAGTCATCGTCCCCGGCAGGCAATGCAGTAAGTAGTTCACGCCAATCGAACTAAACATCGCCTCGCCCAACTCGCCCGGCTCCAACACATTCGCCAAATGGCATCCGGCCAAATCATAAGAGGGATGATGCCGCCGCAGCCGCTTCTCCGTAACCCTTAGGCAGTTCGGATTCAGGTCGACTAGCGTCAACCTCGGGGACGCTACGGGAATCTTGCACCTGTCCAGGAAATACCCGGTACCCACGCCAATATCGAGATGGTCCGCAGATACATTCTGATTATAGAACTCAACCAGCACCCGCGACGGACACTTCCAGGCAAGGCTATTGGAAAACCCCAGCACAAAGGCATCGTAGGCCATGAGTGCCGCCCGGCTGTAAACAGCAGCTCCCTTGGCAACGTCCGCCTGTGTGTGCCCCATTGCCGAAATGCGTCCTCAGAGCGATTTATACTCTACGCAGCACCCTTCCAAAGGAGCAATCATGATCCGCATGAGCCTTCTTCTAGTCCTGACCGTCGCCCTAACACCCCTGCTTCACGCTCAAGACGCCTCCCCACAGGCCGCGCCACTCCCCAGTCCGCACGCCGACCCCCACTCAAAGATGATGGCCGACATGCACGCCCACATGATGGCCATGCACCAGCACGAAATGGAAACCATGAAGGCCGACATCGAAAAGATGAAACTCTCCCTGGCGACGATCAAGGCCAACCTCCCCCAGATCACCGATTCCGCCGAGAAGGCCCGCTGGCAAAGCAACGTCGACCTTTGGGAAGTCATGCTGTCCCATATGGAGAACATGCTCCAGCACATGGATTCGATGGGCCCCGGCATGCCCGACCATGGCATGGGCGCTCCGCGTCCGCCCGACAAGAAACCGGAATAGCCAAAAGGCAGTCCGCCACTTTTCAACTTTACCGGGATCGGTAAATTATGTACCATGTTAGGAACAACCCAGGCAGCGCGGTAACGCCACTCCAGCCATCCGACGGAAGTCTCAGGCGCGGCTCTGCCTCGAGTTCCTAGCCGGTCAGCGTATAGCGGGCTCTTTTCGGCGGGAGACCTTTTCCCCTCTCGATGTGTGTCTTGCCAAGGGGCAGCTTGCCGTCTTTGAGTGGGGCCGACTCTTGGCGCGTGCGCACATCCGCGACATACCGGCTCTGCGCCGCTTCGACCAGCGCGGCGGCGTTTGTGGCTTCTTTGGCGACAGGTTGAACAGCCGCCGATTTCCTCTTCTTGGTCACTTTTCGCTGGCTCGCGGGCATAGGTTACTCCTATGCCCACGAGCCTAGCCTAAGTCCCCAGCTCGGTCAAACCGAAGAAATTGCCTCCTCAGCTCCGAGCCCAGTTGCCAAAACCGCAGTCGAAGGTAAGGCGCTGCAAATGCAGTTCCCCATTCTTCTCGGTCACCATGTGGGTCTTAAAGTTGAAGGCATGCTTCGTCCCATTCTCCGGATGCGCGTGTGTTCCCACCTCCACGTGCCCCCTCTTGAAGATGTCTTCCGTATAGATCTCCGCCGCGCTCTGCGCCGATCGCGGCTGGAGAGGTCCCTGCACAATCGACGACGCCGTAACCGCATACCTCTTGGGATCGGGAATGGCATGAACGACCAGTGTATTTTGCTTTAACCCAAATTGCGCCGCCGGAATCGATGCCACTCCTAGCGCCCCTGACTTCGTGGCTAATGACTTCGTGGCAAAGTTTTCCCGTGCCGCACCCGCCCGCCCGCCTTTCCGCTGAACGGACAGATTCGTGGCGGATTGCAACGAGAGAATCCCCTTGCGGATAAACGCGCTCTTCATCGCATCCCGATACTTTCCATTGTAGGGGGCTTGCTCGGCAAACTGAATCATCTGCGCGGCCACCTGCGTGAAGTAGTCCGGCACCGCCGGCGCGGCCAGAATCCCTCCCACCAGGATGTTGCCAGCATCCACCGTCGCCGCCGCCAGGGTATCGGCCGTCGGCGACGATGACAAGGTCGCGACCATGCCCGCCAGCGCGTCCAGGAACGCGCCGGTAAACACACGTGAGAACGAATGTGGCTCCGACGAGAGTTGCGATGCAGGGGCGCTGGGGGGCAGTGCCTGAGGATCGCTGTAGAAGAAGGAGTTGCTGGCGTTGCGCAGGCAGTCGTCATCGACCGCATCGGGATGGCCAACCCGGATCGCAGCTCCCAACTGCTCCGCCAGCCGCGACAGGCGCGACGCCCGGTTGATCTTGCCTCCGGTATCGGTAAGCACCGTTTGGCGCAGTGTCGGCACTTGCAGGCCGGACAGGATCGCGCTCATGTCGCCAAACGATTCATGGAACGCCGCCGCCTCAATGAACTGTGCATCGAACAACTCGGGCCGTATGGCATCCAGTACGGCGTGGCCCATTTCGTGGCAGGCCACGTCCGGGCTTTCTCCGGAATAGAACACGCGCCCATTGACGGAATCATGGAAGAAGTGAAGGCCGGGAGTGTCGCCGCCACCACCCCGTGTATAGAAGGCGTTCAAATCCACGCCGCTGTCGACGTCGACGGGCAGGGTTGCGCCGACCTCCCATTGGGTCTTCGGCGCCACAATACTTCCCCAAAAATTGGCCGTACGGCGCAGCGCGGAAGCCGCTGCGTAATAAAGAAACCCCGGCGAGCCAACGTTGTAGACTTGCGGGGCCGGCGCTGGGCCCTTCAGTTTGAAGGGTAGTGGAGCGGCCGCCTGTTCCGGAACCGGCACCGCAATGGTCACGAGGACCGGTACGGACTGAGGATCCCCAGGGTCATCTTCCCAACACGCAACATTCCCTGAGACCGGGGGGGGCGGCCGACGCCGCTTTTTCTTGGCTGCTTTTTTGAGACTCACTTTCTCTGCTGGCATGGACTTCCTCCTAAGCGAATTGTGCCTGGCATTGCCCGCAGCCGCAAGGCCGCCGACGAGAATGACCTCGACCTCTTAAGCATGCTTTTACGGACTTGGAACCGGTTTTTGCCTACGCCTCCAGAACGCAACGGAGCATAGGCTGAACCAAAAGGAGGGAAGGCCAACAACTTAACTCTGGGTTCCGGAAGAATCAACAAGAATCTGCAGGATTGGCGTAATGCGGAAAACTTCCAGGCATTCGGAAAATGAAATTCCACTCGGGCGCAGCTTACTCAGTCCCCGACATAATCCCGCGCACCGCCGCCGCCGGATCGCTAGCTCCAGTAATCGGGCGCCCTACAACGATATGCGATGCCCCGGCAACAAAGGCCTCTTCCGGCGTCACCACGCGCGCCTGATCTCCGACGGCAGCACCAGCAGGCCGCACGCCCGGAGTCACAAGCAAAAACTCATTTCCAAACTCAGCCCGCAATTGCCGCGCCTCGCGCGCCGACGCGACCAACCCTTGGCACCCATCGGCCAGCGCAACCGCCGCCAGCCGCATTACTTGATCCAGAACATGGCCGCGAACGCCGATTTTGTCCAGATCGTCATCACCCAGACTGGTCAAGACCGTCACCGCCATCACTGCCATCCCCGGACGTGCCTTCGCCGCCTCGACCGCGGCACGCAGCATCTTGCCCCCGCCCGAGGCGTGCACGG
>Ga0137403_10004474_pt1 | contig 16498 bp, 13 predicted proteins | sample CZOMad2_1_16fung_FD_122057 | JGI IMG/M metagenome (GOLD analysis project Ga0137403, IMG submission 122057) | Vadose zone soil fungal communities from Angelo Coast Range Reserve, California, USA - CZOMad2_1_16fungal (Hybrid Assembly) | ecosystem: Environmental > Terrestrial > Soil > Vadose zone...
TGCTTCCTCACCGTCGTCGTCTGGGGCAAGCAGGCCGAGTCGTGCGGCGAATACCTCGACAAAGGCAGCCAGGTCTTCATCGAGGGACGGCTCCAGACGCGCGACTGGGAGGGCAAGGACGGCCAGAAGCGCACGGCCACCGAGGTCGTCGCCGAGCGCGTGCAGTTCATGAGCCGCACCAAGGGCGCGGCCGCGGGGGGCGCCCCCGCCACGGCGCCGGCCTTCGCCGAAGAGACGGCGAACGCGGGCGGTGGCGGCGGCGACGACGACGTCCCGTTCTAACGTGCAGTCGGTCTAACGTCTAAAGGAGGAGCGCCATTCCGCCCGCAGCAAAGCCCGTCAAGCGCCGCCGGTTCGGCCGGCGGAAGATCTGCAAGTTCTGCGCGGACAAGGTCGACCTCGTCGACTACAAGGACGTTCGCCGTCTGCGCAGCTTCGTCACCGAGCGCGGCAAGATCATCCCGCGCCGTATCTCCGGCAGCTGCGCGCGGCACCAGCGCCAGCTCACCCACGCCATCAAGCGTGCGCGCACGGTGGCCCTGCTGCCGTACGTCTCGACCGATTAGGAGAACAATAGGACGGCACCGATGAAAGTCATCCTGCTGGACGACGTGCAGAAGCTCGGCCGCCGCGGCGAGGTCCGCGACGTCTCCGACGGCTACGCCCGCAACTTCCTGATCCCGAAGAAGCTGGCGCTGAGCGCCACCGCGGGCAACCTCAAGAACCTCGATCACATCAAGAAGCAGGCGAACGCCAAGGCCGACCGCATCAAAGGCGACGCCGAGGCCCTGCGCGACCGGATCGAGGCGCTCACCTACGAGGAGCGGCGCCAGGCTTCCGAGGAGGGCAAGCTCTTCGGCTCGGTCACCTCGCAGGATCTCGTCGACTTCCTCGACAAGCACGGTGTCAAGGTGGAGCGCAAGCGCGTGCAGCTCGACGAGCCCATCAAGACGCTCGGCGAGAGCGCGGTCCCGATCCGCGTGCACACCGACGTCATCGCCCAGCTGAAAGTCAGCGTCGTCCGCGAGTAGCCGCGCCGCGCGCGGCGCGCCGATCTGCGACCCCGAGAATCGCGCTGGTTCTCGGGGTCGGCGTTTTTATCCACCTGGTGTCCACCCGCATGTCCACCGGACGCGCTCAGATGTCCACCGGATGTCCACGAAATCATCCACCGCCGCCGCCGCGTGAACAAATTTCTTGACGAACTCCAGCGGGTGGGATCAAGTGCTGGGCGACGCGCTCTGGAGAGGGCAATATGGATCACGATACCCTCGATCGGCTTAGGCAAACTCACGCCGCTTGGCGGCTCCTCGCAGCCGATCATGCACCGCTCATTCTGAGCTTCTTGGCACTTGCTTTTATCCAGCCCAATCGCCGGGCGATCCCCGCTTCGGAACTCGTAGGGCAGCTGGATACCCTTCTGGATCAACTACGCGAGACCCACGGGGAAGAACGCTACCCGAAGACTGGGCGTCAGTATCTAGAGGATTGGTCTTCGTCCGAGCGAGCCTACTTGCGCAGGTACTACCCGAAATCAGGTGAGGATGCAGAGTTCGATCTGACACCTGCTGCTGAGAAGGCGATCGACTGGGTCGAGCGGCTTCGGCCACAGCAGTTCGTAGGGACAGAGTCGCGCCTTTTGACCCTCTTCCACCTGTTACGTGAACTGGCGACCGGTGCCCAGGACGATCCGGCCGCGCGCATCCAGGAACTGGAGCGCCGCAAGTCCGAGCTCGAGCGCCAGATCGAGCGCGTGCGTAGTGGCCAAGCGAGCCCTCTTGACGCGACGCAGGTGAAGGAGCGCTTTCTTCAAATCGAGGAGACGGCGCGCCACCTACTGGGTGACTTCCGGCAGGTAGAGGAGAATTTTCGGGGTCTCGACGCGCACACGCGCGAACGCGTTGCGACCAGTTCGCAGCCCAAAGGGGCGCTGCTGGAGGAGATCTTTGGCGAGACGGACCACATTCGTCGCTCGGATCAGGGGAAAAGCTTCGAAGCGTTTTGGGAGTTTCTGATGTCGCCGACGCGCGAAGACGAGATTCAGGCCTGGCTGCGGACGGTGCACGAGCTGCCAGCAGTGCGGGGACTCTCGCACGAGCAGTTCGTGCGAAATATTCCGTTTCTACTTCTAGACGCCGGAGAAAAGGTCCACGGCACCGTCGCGCAGCTCGTCGAGCAGTTGCGACGTTTCGTGGACGATCAAGCCTATCTCGAAAACCGACGCATCCTCGATCTGATCCGTGAGATCGAGACGCACGCCATCCGCCTGAGGGCCGCTCCGCCGCACATGCCCGGATTCGCCATGCTCGCCGCCCTGGCCCCTGAATTCGGCCTGCCTCTGTGCCGTACGCTTTATCGCCCGCGTCGCGAGCCCGTTATCGACCTCGGGGCGATTGAGGAGGGCGATGCCGAACTGGACCTGGGCGGGCTCTTCGCGCAAACCGTTGTGGACGAAAAGCTGTTGCGCGAGCACGTTGCGGAAATGCTCCGGAGCCGTTCTCAGGTGACACTCGCCGAAGTCACTTTGGCCTTTCCCCCCGAGCATGGGCTTGCCGAAGTAGTCGCCTACCTGAGAATCGCGGGGCACGAGGGTGCGACCGTAGATGAGTCCGTAACGGAGACGCTGTTGATCCCGCCCAGTGGCGAGAGGGCGGAAAGACGCGTGCATCTGCCGCGTGTAATCTTCACAGAGTGAATGCATTGGAAGTAGCGCAAGGTAACGAGCTTCCGTCGATCCTGGTCGCGCTTCTCAAGGGAGTCGTGTACCGCGAGCAGGCATCACAGCTCTGGCGCGACCTCCTCAACCTGCAGGGCTCAGCGCGAGATCACCTCCGGCTGCTCGGGCTTGAGCTCATCATCGATGAGGCAGAGGGTTATGCGTACCTAAGGCAGATCGAGCCGGATGCGGCCACCGAGGATGAAGACGTGCCGCGGCTCATCCCGCGTCGCCAGCTCAGCTATCCCTTGAGCTTGCTATTGGTGCTGCTGCGTAAGCGCCTCGCCCAGCACGATGCCCAAGGAGGCGAGACGCGGCTTGTACTCTCGCGCGAGCAGATCGTAGACATGATGCGCACATTTCTGGTTGTTGGTACGAACGAGGCAAAGGCTGAGGAACAGATACTCCGGCATATCGCGAAGGCCGAAGAACTCGGCTTTCTGCGGACCATGAAGGAGGGTGAGGACCTCTACGAAGTCCGACGCATCTTGCGAGCTTTCGTGAACGCCGACTGGCTCGCCGGGCTTGAGGCGGCCTACCGGGACATGCGCAGCGGCTCGACTGAAACTGCGCCACTGGGCTTTCGACTGGCCCGCCTCGAGGTGTTCAATTGGGGCACCTTCCACGCTCGTGTTTGGAGAATCGAACCCGGCGGGGAGAACGCATTGCTCACGGGCGACATTGGCTCGGGCAAGTCGACGCTTGTGGACGCGCTCACCACCCTGCTCGTCCCTCCGCGCAAGATCACTTACAACAAGGCGGCGGGCGCCGAGGTGCGGGAGCGTTCCCTTTATTCCTACGTGCGGGGTGAGTATCGCAGCGTCTCGAATGAGCTGACGGGTAGTGCGCAAGCCCAGTCGTTGCGTGGGGAGAATAGCTACAGCGTGATCCTTGGTGTATTCGCCGACAGGGTCGCGGAGCGAAACGTGACCGTCGCCCAGGTTTTCTGGAGCAAGGAAGGCGAACGAAACCCGGAGCGGCTTTATGTCGTCTCAAATGACAGGCTGACCATTACGGAGGATTTCACAGGATTCGGCCAGGACATCCAGAGACTTCGAAAACGATTGCGCGGAGACCCCCGCGTCGCACTGTTCGACAGTTTTGAAGAGTACAGTGTGCGCCTGCGCCGCGAGTTAGGAGTACCACACGCGCAGGCCCTCGACCTCTTCTACCAGACGGTCTCGATGAAATCGGTCGGCAACCTCACCGAGTTCGTGCGCCGGCACATGCTAGAGCCGGACGACACTGACGACCGTATCCGCGCGTTGATCGGCAACTTCGAGAATCTCAACCATGCACACGATGCCGTGGTGCGGGCCCGAGACCAGATCGAACGGCTCGCCCCGATCGCAGCCGACGGAGAGCGCCTCGAAGCGCAGGAGAGCTACGTCGGCGCACTGCGACGGGCGCGAGAAGCGCTTGCCGCCTACTTCGCAGGGCATCGAGCGGGGCTGCTCGAGAGGCACATCGAGCAACTCGAGTTCGACAAGGGAAAGTGGGAGCAGCAACTGGAAGGAGAGCGGACGCGGCTTGAGGAACTGTCTCGCCGGCGAGCGGAGCTGCAGGCGGCGATCGAGCGACAGGGTGGCGGGCGTATCCGCGAGATCGACGCGACTATCGCGCAAAAGGAGATCGAGCGTGGGCGCCAGCGGAAAATGACGAGGACTACAGGCGCCTCTGTAGCGCGCTCGCGGTTAAACCCGGCATCACGCTAGAAACCTTCCTGGGTTCGACACGCGCCGGGGAGTCCCGGCGGGTGGAAGTCGAGGCGGAGAAGCAGCGGTTAGACCGCATGGTGATTGACAAGGCGGTAGAGCTCCAGAGCGGCAGCGAACGCGACAATGCACTCTCCGGCGAGATCCAGTCTCTGGAGAACCGGGCAAGCAACATTCCCGGCGACAGCATTCGCATCCGAGCCTCACTCGCCGAGGCGCTGGGCGTCAAGCCAGAAGATCTGCCCTTTACCGGCGAACTGCTCCGGGTGCGCGCGGAAGCGAGCGCCTGGGAGGGTGCGATCGAACGCCTATTGCACGGGTTCGCGCTGAATCTGCTAGTCCCTGAAGCGCTTTACGCTCAAGTCAGCCACTACGTGGATCGCACGCATCTGCGAGGACGACTCGTCTATCTGCGAGTGCGCGACGAAGCGCGGCGCGGCCCAGTAAAATCGGTGTCGCCGCAGTCGGTGGTACGCAAGCTCTCGATCAAGCCGGATAGCGCATTCTTCGCGTTTCTCGAGTGGGAGCTCGCTGACCACTTCGATTACGTCTGCTGCCAGGACCTCGAGGAGTTTCGGAGGCTGCCTCGCGCCCTCACCCCGAACGGCTTGATCAAGGCGAATGACCGCCGTCATGAGAAGGATGACCGGCAGCGGATCGACGACCGCTCGAGCTATGTGCTCGGCTGGGATAACCAGGCGAAGCTGAAGGCATTGCGTAGCGAGCAGAACGAGCTGCGGCGTGGCCTGTTTGCGCTTAAGAGAGAGCGTGATGTGCTGGATGCCCAACGCCAAACGCGCGAACAGGAGCTGCGGGCTGCTGACCGGCTGCTTGAGCTGAAAGAGTTCTCGCGGATCGATTGGCGCGGTACCGTCGCTGCGATCCAGAGACTCGAAGACGAGAAGCGCGCGCTGGAGGAGTCCGACGACCGGTTACGGACGCTTCGTGTACAACTTGTGCAGCTCGATGGCGAATATCGCGATGCAGATCGAGAAAAAGAAGACACCATTGGCCGCCGGCGGAGCACACTCGACCGGTTGGGTGTGGCACAGAATGACTTCCGGGACGCGCGGGAGCAGGAAGCTCTGCTGTCCGAATCCGAGAGGAGCGTCAACGCGCCGCTGCTGGAGGAGTGGCGGCAGCAGGTGCTGTACGATGAAGCCCTGGAACTGCGGTCCCTCGATTCCCAACAGCGGCGCATCCGCGACGCACTGCAGACGAAGATTGACGCCGACGACAAGGTGGCGCTGCGGCTGAGGGAAAGAATCGTTGAACAGATGCAGCGCTACAAAGCGGCGTACCCGGCCGAGACGGCGGAGATGGACGCCCGCACCGAGGCATTGTCAGAGTACGGCCGACGGTTACAAACGCTGCGTGAGGACGATTTACCTCGGTTCGAGGCGCAGTTCAAGGAACTGCTCAACAAAGAGACCATCAACAGCATGGCAGCGTTCCAGGCGCATCTGCAGAAGCGGCGCCGCGACATCGACGAAAGAATCCGCGCCATCAATGCTTCGCTCGCCAGCATCGAGTACGACAGCAGTCAGGGCACCTACATCGAACTGGTGAGCCTGGCTTCGCCGGATGCCGAGGTGCGTGATTTTCACATGAACCTGCGTGATTGCATCAGCGGCGGGGACGGCAATGGTGAATTGTATACGGAGCAGAAGTTCCTACAGGTCAAGGCACTCGTCGAGCGGCTGAACGGACGACAGGGGCAGGCGGACCTCGATGCGCGTTGGAGAACGAAGGTCACCGATGTGCGGAACTGGTTCGAGTTCGGCGTGAAGGAGCGGTGGCGCGCTGATGGCGCCGAGCGCGAGTTCTACCGGGATTCCTCGGGTAAGTCTGACGGCCAGAAGGAGAAGCTCGCCTATACTATCCTCGCGGCCGCGCTAGCTTATCAATTCGGCTTGGCCGATACACACGCCCGAAAGCGACATTTCCGCTTCGTGGTGATCGACGAGGCTTTCGGTCGCGGATCCGATGACAGTACTCGCTATGGACTGCAGCTATTCAGGACACTGGACCTGCAGCTCCTGATCGTCACTCCCCTTCAGAAAATTGCCGTGATCGAGGACTACATTTCGGCCGTGCACTTTGTGCACAACGAGGGTGGATCGAGTTCGATGGTCCAGAACCTGACAATCGAGGAGTATCGCGCACGGAAGCGGGAGTTCCTCGCCCCTGTACCGGGATGATCTCGCCGGAGGAAATTAACGCCCGGGCACGCAGCCTCTGGTCCAGCGGCGACCCCCTGCGGGCTTGGCTCGGTGCAACAGAGTTATTCCCTTATTCGCTGCCGTTTCGTAGGCCTTCTGCCCTCGACTGGCTCGAACGCTTCGCCGATCTGCGCACCGATGTTGAACGGTTGGAGGCCTCAAGTAAGGCGAGGCTCGGGGTTGGCTATTCGGTTGTGTTTAAAGAAATCGCACACCAGAAGCTGGGGCGCCTCAAGGTGCCCCAGAGCATCGTGTTCGAGAACACGGAGGACGTAGCAGCATGTGCCGGGGAAAGCCCGAAGCTGCGGCGCTTCATCGAGGTTGCGCAAACTCTTCGGTCGCAAGAGCCGGGTCTCACCGGCTGGCTATCCGAGAAGCCCCTTCGGGTGCTCGAATACGAAAGATTGCTGCCGCAGTTATTGGCCGTCGTCGGACACTTTAAAGCACATCCGAGGCCGATGCGTTTTGCCCGCGAGCTGGGAATTCCTGGGATAGACAGCAAGTTTGTCGAAGAGAACCGCGCGGTACTCAGTGAGTGGTTGGATAGGTTGCTGCCTACCGCAGCCATTGACGCAACAGTGCGTGGTGTCGCCGATAACGGCTTCGAGCGGCGCTTCGGATTACGCTTTGAGGAGCCACTGATTCGCTTCCGCTGGCTCGATCGGTCTTTCATGCTCGGCGGCTGTATCGCAGACGCCACGGTGCCGCTCTCCGAATTCATCGCGTACAACCCACGGTGTGAGCGCGTATTCGTAACGGAGAACAAGATCAACTTCCTCACGTTGCCCGAATGCAGCCATAGTCTCGCAGTGTTTGGCGGAGGCTATGCGATCGAGCGGCTCGGCAGTGTGTTTTGGTTGCAAGAAAGGGCTCTCTATTATTGGGGGGACATAGACACCCACGGCTTCGCGATATTGAGCCGGCTCCGTGGGCGTTGGCCGCAGGCACAATCATTTGCTATGGACCGCGAAACACTGCTCGCCCATAAAAATCTCTGGAGTCAGGAGGGACAGGATCAAAGATGCTTGCATTATCTCCACGCACTTCAGGATGAGGAACGCGCCCTCTACGATGATCTACGCGGAGACCGATTCGGCGAGCGCGTACGCCTCGAGCAGGAGCGAATCAGTTACGCGCTCGTGCAGGACGCCATTGCAGACATCTTAATGAAGAGGTTCTAGCTCGACGTCACGCGTGCTCGCGTGGAGTTATGTTATCCACGCGTCGTCCACGCGCATTCACCGAGAATCCACGTGTTATCCACGAGGCTGTGCACAAAATTCGACAGGACGCTCAATTTTCTTGACGATGCGACGGAGCCGCGTGGAAGATGCTGCATGCTTGGCCTTCGCGGTGAGACGCGCGGATGAGCCCGCTGGAAGTCCCCTCACGAATCCCGCCTCACAATCTCGACGCCGAGCGCGCCGTGCTCGGCGCCGTCCTCCTTGAAGGTCGCGAGGCGCTGCCGCGGGTGGTCGAGGTCCTGCGGCCCTCGGACTTCTACACGGAGGCGCATCGCGCGATGTACCAGGCGATGCTCACCCTCTTCGACCGCGGCGCGCCGGTCGACTCGCTGACCCTCAGCGAGGAGCTGCGCCGCAACGATCAGCTCCAGTTCGTCGGTGGTCCGGCGGCCATCGCGCTGCTCATGGAAGAAGCCTCGATCGCCCCGCACCTGGGCTCGTACACGGCGATCGTACGCGACATGGCGGTGCTGCGCGAGCTGATCCAGACCTCGGCGCACATCATCGGGCAGGCTTTTGACGCCAAAGAGGACGTCCAGACGCTGGTCGACGACGCCGAGAAGCGTATCTTCAGCCTGGCCGAGCGCCGGCTGGAGGGCAGCGCGCTGCCCGTCGGCAAGATCCTCAAGAACACCTTCGAGTACATCGAGCGCCTCTACGAGCGGAAGGAGCACGTCACCGGCGTCGCCACGGGCTTCGAGAAGCTCGACCTCGAGACGTCGGGCTTCCAGCCCTCCGACTTCATCATCATCGCGGGACGTCCGAGCATGGGGAAGGCGCAGCCGCTCGACGCGCGGGTCAAGACGGCGACCGGGTGGAAGGCGATGGGCGAGCTGCGGCTCGGCGACGCGCTGGCCTCGGTCGACGGCCGGGAGTCGCTCGTCCGGGGCGTCTTCCCCCAGGGCGCGCGGCAGGTGTATCGCGTCACGTTCTCGGACGGACGCTCGACGGAATGCTGCGCCGAGCATCTCTGGCGCGTCCATCATCGGGCGTGGCCCGAGCCGCGGGTGCTGACGACAGAACAGGTCACGGCGCTGCTGGCGCGGAAGCACTACCGCCATAGCCTCTGGGTCGACACGCCGTCCGGCGACGACGGGCACTCCGTCTCGCTGCCCGTCGATCCGTGGCTGCTCGGCGCCCTGCTCGGCGCCGGCGAGCTCTCGGGCGCCGCGCTGCGCTTCTGGACGTCCGACCCGGAGGTCGTGGCCCGGGTCGCCGAGCGCGCCGACGGCCAGGCGGCGAGCACGGTCATCGCTGCGCTGCGCAGGTTCCGGCTGTGGGATATCGCGAGCGCGCAGCGGTTCGTCCCCGACATCTATATGGACGCGCGGCGCGGCGCGCGGGTGGACCTGCTGCGCGGCCTGCTCGACACGGCCGGCGTGGTGGAGGCGCGGGGCACCGTGCGCGTGTCCGCCAGCAGCGGACGTCTCGCGCGCGGCGTGGCGGCGCTCGTCCGCTCGCTGGGCGGCTGGTGCTCGGTGCGGCGGCGCTCGACGCGCGAGCCGTACGTCTGCACCATCGACTACGCGGAGCCCAAAGAGCTCGTGACCCTCTCGTCGAAGCTGATTCGCACTCTGGCTCCGCGCCGGCCGCGCCGGCCGATGTTCGTCGCCATCGAGCCCACGCGCGTGACCGAGACGCGCTGCATCGCCGTGACGCACCCGTCCCAGCTCTACGTCACGGACGACCACGTGGTCACTCACAACACCGCCTTCGCGCTGAACATCGTCCAGCACGTCGGGGTCACCCTGCGGGGCACCGCGCTCGTGCTGAGCCTGGAGATGTCCGCGCAGCAGCTGGTGCAACGCATGCTGTGCTCCGAGGCGAAGGTGGATTCGCAGGCGGTGCGCACCGGCTTCCTGTCGTCGTCCGACTGGCATCGGCTCACCGCCGCCGCCGGCCGACTCTCGGAGGCCAAGATCTTCATCGACGACAGTCCCAGCCTCACGGTGCTGGAGGCGCGCGCGAAAGCGCGCCGGATGAAGGCCGAGCACGGCCTCGATCTGCTCGTGATCGATTACCTGCAGCTGATGCGCGGGCGCGCCGCGCTCGACAACCGCCAGCAGGAGATCTCGGAGATCTCGCGCTCGCTCAAGGCGCTCGCCAAGGAGCTCAACATCCCGGTGGTCGCGCTCTCCCAGCTCTCGCGCGCGGTGGAGGCGCGCGCCCAGCGCGACTTCCGGCCCCAGCTCTCCGATCTTCGCGAATCGGGTGCCCTCGAGCAAGATTCCGACGTCATCCTCTTCCTCTATCGCGCGCGGGTCTACCGGGAAGACGTGCCGCCGGAGGAGGAGAACATCGCGGAGGTCATCATTGGCAAGCAGCGCAACGGCCCCACCGGCACCGTGAAGGTCGTGTTCCTGCCGCAGTACGCGCGGTTCGAGAACGCCGCCGACCTGCACCGCCAGCCCTCGCCCTTCTAGTCCGGCGCCCGGTCAGGGCGTGTGCCATCACGCTCGCTGGAACGATCCTTGACGTACAGAGGCTCCATGAGCGCCAACGACTGTGCGTGCGGCACCCCATCGCATCGGCTCGGCTGTCTGCAGTGCGGAACCGCGGTCTGTCCACACTGCGCGATTCCCATGGAATCGGTGACCTACTGCCGGTCCTGCGCGACCACGCTGCTCGTCGCGCCCCGGGGGACCCGGGGCGCGCCTCGTTTTCGGGGCGCTCGTCGCGCGCCGGGGAGCCCGTGGCGCGGCTCGTTTCAGGGCGCCCTGTGAACTAGCCCGGCGTATCATGGCCCGGTGCGTCTGCACCAGCTGAAGCGCCTGTTCGTCGGGACGCCGCTGCCGACCGCGCAGTCCCGGCACGAACGGCTCTCCAAGCCGACCGCGCTCGCCGTCTTCGCCTCCGACGCGCTCTCGTCGACCGCGTACGCGACCGAGGAAATTCTGCTCGTCCTGGTGCTCGCGGGCTCTGCGGCGCTGTCCTACTCGCTGCCGATCGGCTTCGCCATCGCCATCCTCATCGCGATCGTCGTGTCCTCCTACCGGCAGACGATCCTCGCCTACCCGCGGGGCGGCGGGGCCTACATCGTCTCCAAGGACAACCTCGGCACCTATCCGGCACTCGTGGCGGGCGCCGCGCTGCTGATCGATTACGTGCTGACGGTGGCGGTGAGCGTCGCGGCCGGCATCGCGGCCGTGACCTCCGCCGTGCCGTGGCTGTACCGGTACCGCCTCGTGCTGTGCGTCGCGGCGGTGGTGGCCGTCGCGATCGCGAACCTGCGCGGCATTCGCGAGTCGGGCAAGCTCTTCGCGGCGCCCACGTACCTGTTCGTCGCGAGCATGTTCGCGCTGGTGGCGTACGGCAGCGCGGGCGCCGTCTTCGACTTCCTCGGCGAGGCGCCGTACCGGGCGCACCCGCCGGGCCTCGAGGGCATCGGGCTCTTCCTGCTGCTGCGCGCCTTCGCCTCGGGGTGCGCCGCGCTGACCGGCGTCGAGGCGGTCTCGGACGGCGTGCCCGCCTTCAAGCCGCCGGAGGCCCACAACGCGCGCGTCGTGCTGGCCTGGCTCGGCGCGATCCTCATCACCCTCTTCCTCGGCATCACCTACCTCGCGTACGACTTCGGCATCGTCCCCAAGGAGCACGAGACGGTGGTGTCGCAGCTGGCGCGCCACGTCTTCGGCGGCGGCTTCCTCTATTACGAAATCCAGTTCGTGACGATGCTGATCTTGCTGCTGGCGGCCAACACGTCGTTCGCCGACTTCCCGCGGCTGGCCTTTTTCCTCGCCCGCGACCGGTTCATCCCACGCCAGTTTTCCACGCAGGGCGACCGGCTCGTGTTCTCCAACGGCATCGTGATCCTGGGCAGCGTGGCCATCGCCCTGCTGCTGATCTTCAAGGGCGACACCCACGCCCTCATCCCGCTCTACGCGGTCGGCGTGTTCGTGTCGTTCACGCTCTCGCAGGGAAGCATGGTGCGCCGCTGGATGCGCGTACGCGGCCCCGGCTGGTGGTGGCGCCTCGCCCTCAACGGCGTGGGCGCACTCGTCACCGGCGTGGTCATGGTGACGATCGCGGTGACGAAGTTCTCGCACGGCGCCTGGATCGTGGTGCTGCTCATCCCGACCCTCGTCGCCATCTTCGTCGTCGTGCACCGGCACTACGACGATGTCTCGCGGCAGCTCTCGCTCGACGACTACTCGCCGCCGCCGCCCATGGCGAACACGGTCCTCGTCCTCGTCGGCGACCTCCACCGCGGCGTCGTCCACGCGCTGCAGTACGCGCAGACGCTCTCGCCGTCGGCCAAGGCTCTCTACGTGGAGACGGATCCCGAGCGCACGCGGCGCCTGGAGGAGCGCTGGGGCAAGTGGGGGCAGGGGCTGCCGCTCATCGTGCTGACGTCGCCGTACCGCTCGCTCCTCGGCCCCCTGCTGGAGTACATCGACCAGCTCCAGCGCCACGGCGACAACCACGTGGTGACGATCGTGCTGCCGGAGTTCATTCCCGCTCGGTGGTGGCAGCAGATCTTGCACAACCAGACGGCGCTCCTCATCAAGGGCACCTTCCTCTTCCGCAAGAACGTGATCGTCACCGACGTGCCCTACCACCTGCGGCACTGAACGACTCTGGTACACTCAATGACCGCGTGATCAGGCCGATGAAGCTCACTCTCGCCGCCGACGGCCCGTTCGACGCCGCGGCCACACTCGCGCGCTACCATCGCTGGGGAGAGGACCCGACCACCCGCCTCGACGGCGATGTGCTGCGCCGCGTGTTACGTCTCGGCGAGCGCCTGCTGCCGTACGAGGTGCGCACGGCGGGGCCGGTCGACGACGCCCGCCTGACCGTCACCATCCCCGGCGGCGGCGGCGCGAACGTCGAGCGCGCGGTGACGGCGGAGGTCCGCCGGCTGTACGGCCTCGACTTCGACCTGCCCGGCTTCTATCGCATGGCGAAGGCGGACCCCGTGCTGGCGCCGCTGGTGGAGCCGCTCTACGGGCTGCGCCCGACCCTGGCGCCCACGCCGCTCGAGATGCTGATCGGCTCGATCTCCGCGCAGCAGGTGAATCTCTCCTTCGCCTTCGCCTGCCGCGCCCGCCTCGTGTGGCGCTGGGGCACGCCGGTGGCGACGACCGGCGGGGACGTCTACGCCTTCCCGGCACCGTCCCTGCTCGCCGCCGCTCGGCTGCGCGAGTACCGCGCGCTGAAGTTCTCGACGCGCAAGGGCGAGTACATCCGCGACCTCGCGCGCGGCGTGGTGCGCGGCACGCTCGACCTCGACGCGCTGACCACGGCGCCGAGCGTGGACATCATCGCAACGCTGACGGCGCTGCGCGGCCTCGGGCGCTGGACGGCGGACTGGTTCCTGGCGCGCTGCTGCGGGCGCGGGGACGTCTGTCCCGCCGGCGACCTCGCCGTGCGCAAGGCCTTCGAGCATCACTACGCGCGTCGCGGGCGGACGCTGAGCGAGGAGGCGATCCGGCGGCGCTCGCGCGTCTGGGGCGAGCACCAGAACCTCGCCATCCATTACTTGCTCGCCGGCATGCGCCTGCACGCCGCCGCGCGCGGAGGCGAGGCGTGAAGGGCCGCCTGCCGATCATCGGTCAGCCCAACCCGGACGTCCCGCGCGACGTCCACCTGGTCGGCCGCTACGCGCTCGGCGTCACGTGGGCCGACGACCACGGGTCGATCTATCCGTTCGAGCCTCTCCGCCGCGCCTGCGGTTGCGGCGCCTGCGCGACGCTCGAGGTCCTCGCGCCGGCACTGGCGTGGCCACAGGACATCCGCCGCACGGACGCGGGCCTCGCCGTGACCTGGTCCGACGCGCACGCGAGCGTCTATCCGTACGCGGACCTGCGCGCGCTCTGCCGCTGCGCCGCCTGCACCGGCGGCCACTAGATGGCGGGGGCGGTCACCGGCGACGCGCACAAGCGCCGGGCGCTCTACGGCGTCATGCTCTCGGTGTTCCTGGCGGCGATGGAATCCACCGTGGTCGCCACCGCGATGCCGACGGTCGTGGCGAGCCTGGGCGGCGTGCACATCTACTCCTGGGTCTTTTCGGGGTTCCTGCTCACCTCGACGGTCACGATGCCGCTCTGGGGACGCCTCTCCGATCTCTTCGGCCGCCGCCCCGTCTACCTCAGCGGGCTCGGCATCTTCCTGCTCGGCTCCGCGCTGTCGGGCGTCTCGCAGGACATGGTCCAGCTGATCGGCTTCCGGATGCTGCAGGGCCTCGGCGCGGGCTCGCTCATGACGCTCGGCATGACGATCATCGGCGAGCTGTTCGGTCTGGAGCAGCGCGCGCGCATGCAGGGCTATGTGTCGGGCATGTGGGGCGTGGCCTCGCTGCTGGGGCCGCTGCTCGGCGGCGTGCTGACCGACCTCGGCTCGTGGCGCTGGGTCTTCTACATCAACCTGCCGTTCGGCGCCGTCGCCATCGTGCTGCTCGCCGGCGCCCTCCCGGACGCGGCCGTGCGGCGGCGTCACGCCTTCGACTGGACCGGCGTCGCGCTCTTCACGTTCGGGATCTCGGCGCTGCTCGTCGGCATCCTCGAAGCCGGCCGCGTCGGCATCTGGACGGGGGCGGACGTGCTCGTGCCGCTCGCCCTCGCCGCCGTTGCCCTCGCCGCGTTCGTGCCGGTGGAGCGGCGCGCGCGCGAGCCGATCGTGCCTTTCCGGCTGTTCCGCCACCGCATGGTGCTCGCCGCCGGCGTCAATGGCTTCCTGTCGGGCATGGCGATGTTCGGCGCGATCTCGTTCGTCCCGCTGTTCCTGCAGCACGTCAGCGGGATGTCGGCGACGGCGGCCGGCGTCGTGCTCATGCCGTTCGTGCTGGGCTGGGTGGCCATGTCGATCGTGAGCGCGCGCCTCGTGCTCCGCGTCGGCTACCGCGCGCTGGCCGTCGCCGGTATGACGTGCCTGGCCGTCGCCTTCCTGCTGCTGACGCGCTGGGCGCCCGGTCTCACCCAGACCGTGGCCATGCGGGACGCGCTGCTCGGCGGCATCGGCATGGGGCTCACCTTCGTCCCCATGCTCCTGTCGGTGCAGAGCGCGGTGGCGCGGAGCGACCTCGGAGCCGCGACGTCGCTGACGCAGTTCTTGCGCACGATCGGCGGAGCCGTGGGACTCTCGGTGATGGGGGCGGTGATGGTGCGCCGGCTTGCGAGCGGGTTGCCGATGGCCGAGGCCCTGCATGGGGTGTTCGTGGTGGGCTTCGGCGTCAGCGTGCTCGCGCTCGCCTCCGCGTTCCTCGTGCCGGCGGGACGCGCCCAGCAGCTGGCGCGCCCGGACATGCGCGAAGAGCCCACGCGGGCCGGCGGATAGGAGGCTCCATGCCAGGCGACGTCCCGTTACTCGATCGCCTCGCCCAGCTGACGCCGGTACCCGCGGCCGCGGCGGCCTCGCTCGTCGAGCGCCTGGACGAGCCGAATGCCGATCCCGTCATCGGGCCGCTCTTCGCCACCGACGACGAGGGGGACACGGTCGTCAACCCGCTCGTGCCCGCCGTGTTGCAGGCGCTGGCGCAGAAGGAAGGGCTGACGTGCTACGCGGCGCTGCTCGAGGGGCTGACGGGCATCTGGAACGCCGCCGTGCGCGCCGCGGTCGTGGACCGGCTGCGCGCGGCCGGGCTGCCTCAGGACGACCTGCTGCTGCGGCTCCAGAAGCTGTCGCCCACGCTCGGCTTCGCCTCGGAGGACAACCACGAGTGGGCGCGCGAGTGGCTGGCGGACCCGTTCACGCAGGACGCGCTGCTCGTCCAGCAGTGCGTCGTGCGCCTCCTCTTCGCGCTGCGGGCGATGGCCGACGCGCGCGGCGCGGAGCTCACGAAGGCGTCGTAAGGAGAACCGCTATGCACGTGCACGAGCGCAACGCGGAGAAGAAGCGGCTCAACGGCCTGATGCTGAAGTCGCCGATGAAGGTCTACCGGGCCTTCGGAGAGATCGGCAAGGAGGTCTTCGCCGACGGCGCGCTGTCCAAGAAGCACAAGGAGTTGACCGCGCTCGCGGTGGCGGTCTCGCAGAACTGCTTCGACTGAATCGACCACCGCGTCGAGGAGGTCCTCGACCAGGACGCCACCGATGCCGAGATCGCTGAGACGCTGGACGTCGGCGTGCTGATGGGCGGCACGCTCGCCGTCAAATCCATCCGCCACGCGTTCTCGGTGCTCGAACAATTCAGAGCAGGGAGGAAGTGAGCATGGCGACGAGTCTGGACAAGTACCGCGACATCTTCGACAAGAAGGCCTTCTGCCACATCGCGACGGTTGGCCGCGACGGCCGGCCGCAGGTCACGCCGGTCTGGTGCGACTTCGACGGCACGCACGTGCGCATCAACACCGCGCGCGGCCGGGTGAAAGACCGCAACCTCAAGGCCAACCCGAGCGTGGCGCTGTCGGTGCAGGACCCCGACAATCCCTACCGGTACGTGCAGGTACGCGGCCGGGTCGCCGAGATGACCGAGCAGGGCGCCGACGCCCACATCGACGCGCTCGCCAAGAAGTACATGGGCAAGGACAAGTACCCCAACCGCCGGCCGGGCGAAGTCCGGGTGATCGTGAAGATCAGGCCCGAGTCCGTCCAGGCGATGGGGTAGCCGTCTCGCGTGATCGCGGTCGAGTCGATCGCCAAATCGTTCGGCGGGCAGGTCCTCTTC
>Ga0137403_10004475_pt1 | contig 16495 bp, 22 predicted proteins | sample CZOMad2_1_16fung_FD_122057 | JGI IMG/M metagenome (GOLD analysis project Ga0137403, IMG submission 122057) | Vadose zone soil fungal communities from Angelo Coast Range Reserve, California, USA - CZOMad2_1_16fungal (Hybrid Assembly) | ecosystem: Environmental > Terrestrial > Soil > Vadose zone...
GGAGACCGGTGATGGGCGAAGAGGGCGCCTACCGGACGCTGCACTTCGACCGCGTCGGCGACGTGTTGCGCATCGCGATCGCGCACCCGGCGAGCGAGCTGAACACCGTGGACGACCTGCTGCACGGCGAGCTCGCGCGCCTGTTCCGCGAGCTCAAGCGCGAGGACGCCGCGCGCGCGGTATTGCTGATCGGGCGCGGCCGCGCGTTCAGCGCGGGCGGCGACTTCCGCTGGTTCCCGACGCTCGACGACCTCGCGAAGCTCGAGCACCTGCGCCGCGACGCGAAGCAGATGATCTGGGACCTGCTCGACGTCGAGCTGCCGATCGTGGCCGCGCTGAACGGGCCGGCGGTCGGGCTCGGCGCGTCGCTCGCGCTGCTCTGCGGCGGTCCGGGCGTGCCGCTTGTTGCCGTCTGTTCGTTCCGATCGCAAATCCATGGCGGCGCGCACCCCTGCCGAACGGCGCGCCACGATGCGATAGGCGTACTCGGCGACGGTGAGGAACAGGTCCAGACTCGTCAGGTCGGGTGTGCCCGCGGGGAGCTTCACGTCTGCACCCTAACGCCGCCCATAAGCAGCGGTTAGGAGCTCTGGGTTTTCCCCCCTGATCGTGGAGGGTTCCTGTTAGCTGATTGAGGTTGTCATCGCCCGGTCTGGTTGGCCACGAACACATGGCGCACGAACGGGTGTGGCGTGCCGCGATCCGCAACGGAGCCGCACTCAGGCGCCGACGGCGGAGCCGATGAGCCGGCCGAGACCGAAGGTGACGCCGGCGGCCAGCAAACCGAAGACGAGCTGGCGAGTTCCCGAGAAGATGACGCTGCGGCCGGTGAGGAGAGTGATGAGGGCACCGATGACGAACAGGCCGAGCGCGGCGCATCCGATGGCGGCCGCCACGGCGGGGGCCCCGCCCCCGAAGAAGTAGGGCAGGAGCGGGATGATGGCGCCGATCGCGAACAGCACGAAGGAGGAGCCGCCCGCCGAGTAGGGCGACCCGCCGAGCGTGGCCGGATCGAGCCCGAGCTCTTCACGCACCATGGCGTCCAACGCCGCCGCCTCGTCGGCCATGAGCCGCTCGGCGACCTTTTGAGCCTCGTCCCGGGGCAGTCCCTTGGCCTCGTAGATGAGGGCCAGCTCCTCTTGCTCCTCGTCAGGGACGGAGCGGATCTCGGCCGCCTCGGTCCGCACCTGTCGCTGGTAGAGCTCGCGGGCGCTCTGCACCGAGACCCACTCCCCGATGGCCATGGAGATGGCGCCGGCCAGGAGCCCGGTGAGGCCGGTCACCAGGATCGTGCTGCTCGTCATCCCGGCGCCGGCCACTCCCATGACCAGGGCCAGATTCGAGACGATGGCGCAGGTGATGAGCTCAGGCGGGATCCCCAGCAGCTCCTTCACCTGCGGCTCGTTCACCCGGCGAACAGGTCGCTTCGCCGCGCGATGAACTCCTCGACGGACTCCGCGGGTCGGCCGGTGATTTCCTCGACCGTGGCGGTCACGCGGTCATACCGATTCTCGCGATGTAGCCGGGCCATGGTAGCGAGATGCTCATCGACGTACGCTCCGAGCTTGGCGCCTGCGAGCACTTGCTCGGCCCACGTCTCCCACGGGACGTCGACGTAGGAAACCGGTCTGCTCAGCGCGCGGGCGTACTCTTCGACGACGCCATTCATGTCCTGCGATCGGGGGCCGGTCAGCTCGAAGACCCGGCCGATATACGGCCCCGGGTCGGTCAAGATAGTAGCGACGACCCGCGCGACGTCTTCGGTCGCGATCGGCGACGTGCGACCGGTCCCGAATGGGAGCCGGATGGTGCCGCTGTCGGCAATGGAGCGCGCGGCCAGGGTCGTGAACAACGGACTGTCCAAGAAGACAGTCGGGCGAACGTGTATGACCGGAAGCCCAGACCAGTTAAGCACCTGCTCCGACAGCCAGTGCAGCCGCTGATGGTGTGACTCGCTCATGCTGAGCGCGTCCATCTGGGACACGGTCATCTGGGAGATGGCGACGAGTGCATCCAAGTCGCCGACGGCACGGGCCACCGTCGCAACTGTGGCGGTGGCCTCGAGGTAGGACGGTGCCAGGCTCATGCTGAAGAACATCCGTTGGACCGAGTCGAGGGCCGTCGCGACATCTGCTGGCCGCGTGAGGTCACCGACGACGACGTCGGCGCCGAGCGCGCGCAGGGCATCGGCGCGGTCGTCGTCGCGGTGCGCCATCGCTCGTACGGCCCGGCCGCGCTGACGCAGCAACGCCACAACCTTGCCGGCCACGCCGCCGACTCCCCCGCCGGCACCGGTCACCAGGACGAGACCAGGCTCAGCCATCGTCCGCCTCCCTTCGTTATCCCTGCCATTGCCGTGAAATCAGCGACGCCGCCGACGCCCGCGAGAGAAAGGTCGCATAAGTCGTCTTCCATCTCCTCAACGCAGGTACCCGTCACGTCGCCGGGAAGCTACCAGCCCGCGGCGGGGTGAACAACGCCCGCCGCGAGGGAGAGCCCCTGTGGAGAGCGACCCTACGCGGGTCTGTGAGCTTCTTGTTGGTCTGCCCGCGGTGAACGTGTTGGGTGTCGACGACGAGCCGGACGTAGAAGGGCTTCTTCTCGCCCGTCGCGGCGAAGGCGCGCTCCGCCTCGATGCCCCGGGCGTTGAGCACTCACTGCGCGGCCGGTGCCTGGCACGGCCGCGGGCTGGTCTGCTACGCATCGTCCGGCAAGGAAGGGAACCGCAGGTTGCCAGAACACGCCTGATACGACCTACGATCCGTGGCAAGACGACGTGCCCGACCTGCAGCAAGCGCTGCGCTGAACTCGGCCGGACCGGTCTGCGCGTATGCCTTGATTTCTCCCTGCGCGGCGGGGTGGCACACGGCCGCCGCGCTCTGCTAGGCTGGTTGTTCGGTGCGGAGAAGAGGGGCGGAGGCGACGGAACCTCGTTTATCCGTTCTTCGCCTAGGGGTGAGGCGAGGAGGTCCCGTGGATTTCGAGACGCTCACCGTTCGTCGGGAAGAGGCCGTCCTGTTCGCGAGCATTGCGGCCCCTCCGATGAACCTTCTGGGGCCCGACCTGGTCCGCGATCTGGTTTCCCTCATCCAGCGAGCCGAGGCCGACGACGCCGTCCGCGTGCTCGTCTTCCGGAGCGCCGACCCGGACTACTTCATTTCCCACGTGGACGTCACCCGAATCCAGGCGTATCGCGAGGAGGCTGCAAAGCTGACCGGCGAAGCGTCGATCGCCCTCCTTTTTCGGCGTCTCAGCACGAGCCGCCTCGTTACCATCGCGCAGATCGAGGGTCGCGTCCGCGGCGCCGGCAGCGAGTTCGTGCTGGCGTGCGACATGCGGTTTGCCGCGCGAGAGTCGGCGATCTTCGGTCAGCCCGAGTCGGGGCTCGGCCTGGTCCCCGGCGCGGGGGGCATGCAACACCTCGCTCGACTGATGGGCCGAGCCCGGGCGCTCGAGGTGATGCTGAGCGCCGAGGACTACGACGCGGAGCTGGCGGAGCGATACGGCTGGATCAATCGAGCGCTACCGGCCGGGTCGCTCAGCGGCTTCGTCCGTTCGCTCGCGCTGCGGATCGCGAGCTTCCCGGCCGCCGCTCAGGCCATCATCAAGGATCGGGTCAACGCGATCGCGCTCGCGCCGGTCGAGGACTTCCGCCGCGATTCCGATCTCTTCCTCGAGGCGGGCCGAAACCCCGAGACCCAGCAACGGAACCAGGCCGCGATGAAGCGCGGCCTCCAGACCCGCGATGCGGAGATGGACTTCGCCCGGCTGCTGGGAAAGCTGGCTGAGCACTGAGAAGAAAGGAGTACGCATGTCCACGATCCACCTCCACCAGACCACCAGGCTGACGCCCGAGCAGTACGTCGCCGGGCTGACCGACTTCGGGCCGGGCCGCTCGAGACTCTTCGGTAACAGCGCCGACGAGTACCTCAAGGTGCATCACCAGGGCCCGAAGGAGGCCGACGTCACGGAGGGCTCGGGCGGCATCTGGGAACGTCTGCACTACGACTGGTCCGATCCCAACCACGTCGTCCTAAAGACCTCCGACTCCAACACGTGGGGAGGCAATTCGGGCCACACTTACAACTTCACGCGGCGTCCCAACGGCGCGACCGACATCGACCTCGTCGTGGTCCGCGACGGCAAGAACCTCAAGGGACGGTTTCTCGGCCTCGTGCTGGCGACCGTCGGTAAAGGCGTCCTGGAGAAGGCCTTCGCAGGCAGCGTCAAGGCGATCGAGGCTCGGAACGGCGTGGCGAAGGGAGGGGGCGCATCCCGAGCCACGTGATGGAGGCCGGTAGGCGTTGGAAGGACGAAGACATTCCGAAGACCCAGTGGGATCTGCCGCACTTCTCATGGCGGCCCGAGGCAGAGTTGTATGGGATCCAACGGATCGAGTACCTGGACGATGTGCTGGGCGTACGCTCGCGGCGAGCTGCCGGCGCCGGTGCTGCTGCGACGGCGAGAGAGGATTCCGCGGCGCGGTCGGCGTGATCCCGTTGGCGCGGTTGCGCTCGCACCATCTCGACGACCTCCTGCACGAGCGCCAGGCGGCTGGTGCGGCGCCGGCGACGTTGAACAACCTGCGCGCGCAGCTGCGTACGGTCTTCGCCAAGGCGAAGAAGGCCGGCCGGTGGTTCGGCGACAACCCGCTCGACAGTATCGAGCGGCGCAAGGTGCCGAAGCGCGTCTACCGCACGCTCTCTCCAGAGCAGATGGGGAAGATGCTTGCCGAGGTTCCCGCGGACTGGCGTCCTCTCTTCGCGTGCGCGGCTCTCGGGCTACGCAAGGGCGAGCTCTTCGCGCTCAGGAAAAGCGACGTCGACCTGGCGCGTGGAACGATCACCGTAGCCCGCTCGCACGAGCGCGACACCACGAAGGGTGGTGCCGCAGCGGTACTCCCGCTTCCGACCGCATTGCGACCCTGGATCGAGTACCAGCTCGCGCACGCACCCGGGCACCTGGTCTTCCCCGCACCCGACGGGTCCCAGAGGACGCGCGAGGCCGACCCGCAGAAGATTCTCCGGCATGCCCTGGCCCGCGCCGGCATCGTTGAAGGTTACGAACACCGCTGTCGCTGGTGCGCCCACAGGGAACGCGCCAGCGATGCGGAGCCGCGCTTCTGTCCGACGTGCCGCAAGGTCACCGATGGGCGGGGCCGTCCACTCGCCGAGGCACGCGGACGGCGGCTCTGGCCCGTCGCCCTGCACATTCCCATCCGCTTCCACGACCTGCACCACACCTTCGCAACCGAGCTCCTCCGCCGCGGAGTGGACTCGTACCGCGTGCAGCGCCTCATGCGACACAGCGACGTCCGCGTCACCCTCGGAACGTACACGCACCTGCTCGTCGAGGATCTCCGCGCGGCCGCCGACGCGCACACGCCGCTTCCCGCGATGCCTGTTGCCGCAAATTCAGCCCCAATAGAGCCCCACGCGCTGCATCAAGAGGGCACAACCTCGATCGACCCAGCGCCCATTTCAGAGGGAAATCCACTGTCTGGAATGGAGCGGGAAACCGGATTCGAACCGGCGACCCTCAGCTTGGGAAAATCCGAGAGCGGGATCGCAGGGCGACACAACGCTTCGCAAGCCGTCGTGACTACTCGATCCGCGGATGACGCTTCGTTCCAGCCGACCACTTCGGAAGCAGACTTTCCGAAGCGTTTTCTTCCCCCTTGCTACCGGATTTGTCGACTTCACTGACGGTGACAGAAGTCGCGGCCCGCCTGCGCGTCTGCACCGCGACCGTCTACCGCCTCTGCGCGACCGGCGAGTTGCGCCACTTCCGCGTGGCCGCCGCGATTCGCATCCGAATGCATGACCGCGTCAAGACGCTGCAGCAACGCTCTCGGCGAAACCACCTCGACGCCGATGGGGCCCGGAAAGTGGCGCACGTTGCCGGTGACCAGCGCGTCGGCCTTGCCGGAGAGGGCGACTTCGAGAAACGGCAGGTCGTCCACGTCTGGCAACTGCACCTTGCTAGCGCTCGCGGCGATGCGCTCGCCGTCCGCTTCAAGCTGCCTTAGAACATCGGCGACGTCGGCTGGATCGAGGGAGAACCGCGGACGGGCGAGTACCTCGGCGTACTCATCCAGGATCCGGTGATCGAACAGCAATCTCAGCTCGCCCGCCAGTAACAAGGTGAGCACTTGCGAGGGTGCGCCGCTCGGGTTCAGGAAGGCTGAGACCAGAACGTTGGTGTCGAGAACGATCCGCCTGGAACTCACCCCCGGCGTCCGCGTGTGGCGCGCGCAGCCTTGATCTCAGCATCGATCTCCTTCGCGGGCAGACGGTCAAGCCCACGTGCCTTCGCGCGCTCCTGAGCCCGGCGCAGGGCGGTGAAGGCACGTCCGCGTGGAGTATCAGAAGATTCGAAGGCGCTCCGAAGAGCCAACGCCCGTAGATACGTCCCCACGCCCAAGCCCTCCCTTCCGGCCTGCGCGGCGATCGTGTCGTGTTCTTCTTTCGTCAGCCGAATTTGTATCGTGAGGTCCCGCGCCATCGTTTGCCTCGGACTTTGTAGGTACATTGTAGCGACGAAGCTGCCGTCAAGCAACCAAGGCAAATCTCGGTTGCTGCGACCCACAGCGCTCGTGTTATCGGTGAGCAGCTAGACCGTGGACAGCGGACAGGCGTTGAAGGGGATCGACACCGCGCAAAAGCGCGCCTTTGCGAGGACTTACGAGCGAATGAGGCCCTTCTTGAGGTTCGTGGCGCTGATCGCCTGCATTTCGATGAGCGGCCTCAGCGGCTGCGCTTACGTAGAGTACCGCCGCGCTTACGAGCTATCCGTGTCGGTTCCCGAAACTGAGCGCGAACCATTGTCGGATGCGTTGGATCGCTTTTTCGCGGAGCGAGGCCTCGTTCTCAAACAGAAGTACCGCGACGTCTACCCGCGGAACGTGTTGGTCTCAGTCTTCGAGATCCCTCGAACGCTCGAGGAGGATAGACGATATCCGCAGCTTCTCGTCACGACGGCTGACAGCGGCTTCGTGCAATTCATGCAGTCCGAGTACTACTTCGACATGAAACACGAGCCGGAAGACCTCGTGGCCCTGGCGAAACCAGCGCTGCTCAAGACCATTGCGGCCACGATTGGAGGAAATCCGAAGCTGGTTTTCGACCCTGTCGGTCGCGGTGGGAGGTCGCCGTGAACCGTTCCCTCGCGACGGCGCTGGGCCTGTCGGGGCTGATGCTCGTCGCTGCCTGCACGGCCATCAACAAGGCAACGTTCGCCATCGAGCCGCAGGAACACATCGCGAGCGATGAGATGCTCCACGGCGTCGAAGAGTGCTTCCGAATGCTCGGGCTTCAGCTTCGGCGGAAGACTGAATTCCTTTACCCAGAGGCGAGGAAGGAAAGCACCTACTTCCTGGGGCACAAAGAACTCCCGCTGGCGATGCAGTCGACATACCACCACGCAGTTCTCAGATTGGAACACTCCGGGACTCTCTACGTTGATTGGATCGAGATCACCGATCTTCGAAGAGAGCTCAAACCGGAATCCTTCGCCGAGCTGCATAGGAAAATTGCTACCGATCTCAAGACTCGACTCGGGATCGATCTGGTGTTTCAGTTCATCCCGCCCGCTCCGCAAAAAGCGGCCGCAGTTCCACAAACGCGAGCTTCTAATTGAGCCAACCAGACGCTTAGCTTCCTACCGTTTCCCGTTTCCCGTTTCCCGTTTCCCGTTTCCCGCCCACGCACCCACAGATCCACTGCCTTACCGTCTCCCAACCGCCTCACCCATTTCCAATCTTCTTCACCAACTGCATTGCCCCTGGTTACCCATCTCCTGCCTGCTCCCTGGCCCCGACTCCCCTCCTCCCTCTTCTTCAACCTCCTGACTACAAGCCTGAGAACCGACCCCACTACCTAGGTGGTTGAGGGAGTGGGGTCGGGTCTCAGGCCAGCCGTGCAATCACCGTTGCAGTCAGCCGGAGGAGGGGGCGGTCGGGCCAAGCACTTCGCGCATTTGCGAGATTTTGCCTGCCTCGCCGGGTGCCTCCCAGCGTGCCACGCCGGGTGCCTCGTTTGCGTACGACGTAAAGTGGCGATTAGGGCGATCCTCGTTCCTCAGAACCGCAGAGCGCGCATTTCGGTAGACCTGCGCCCACGCGGTACCGCAGGTCAGTGTGAGCAGGCCGAGCATCATCAGAGTACAGTCGTGATGCGCTCGACGTTGTTCACCCGCGCGTTGCACAAGGCTTGGCGGTCGTGAAGCTCGGGCGGACGCTAGTGCGGTTGGACACGCGCAGATGATCTGGACGTAGATCGATGCGGCGCAGCGCGGGAGGGTCCACGAACCAGGCCCTCCTTGTTGCTTTGAGCCTACCCGACAGGTGCCAGGCCGCCGTTTGAGGGCGCTGCCGTTGCGGTCGGCTTCGCCGCGACGTGCATCGACTGCCGCGGGATTGGGGTCTGTCCCCAGGCCGCCTCCATGCCGATGAGCGCGTACACCGTGAATACCGCCGCGATGGTCCAGAGCAGCAGCAGGCAGATCGGAAATCCCCAGTCGTGCAAACGGCCCATCTTTGTTGTCTCCTTGTCCGCGCTGAAGGCTAGTGGCGCGGTCAGTCGGATCGACCCCTGTCCGACGAGAGGCGCCCAGGGGCGAACGAGGCGCCACGCAAACCAGACGGTGGCTCGGCGCCCGCTCGGCGCGCCACGGCATCTCGTCGCCCTCCCTGCGGCTGTTTGTCCCATCGGACGCGTACGCCGCATCGCCGAGCGGCGTCCGCACATCAACAGCACAACGAGAGTGGAGAACGACATGATCCGATTCGCAATCGCAATGTTCCTGCTCCTGCTCTTCGGAATCGCGGTCGAGGAACTCGCCGGTCGAAGCGCGGGGGAGGCAAGCACCGATGTGGTGCGGGCTGCCCAATGAAACTCGCGTTTGCATGGCTGATGACGGCGCTCGCGGCGGCGGTCGCGTTCCCGGGCGGCGCACGAGAGCCGCGCGTGAGCGCGCTGTTCCGCGCGGACATGGCTGATGCCTTGCCCGCCGGCGATCCGGTGCACGCGCCCAGGACATCGCCCGTGAGCTTCGTCGCGACGGAAGCGGCGCCTCCGGCGCAAGCCGCGCCGGGGCAGGCATTCAGCGGTCCTCGCACAAAGGCGCCTGCAACGATGATCGATGCAACCCATTCGCCCTCAGTGGGCGTTAGGAGAAGACAATGAAATCGTGGACAACGGCGCTCCTCATCGCGAGCTTCCTCTCTTGCTCGCACGCGCCCGCAACAGCCCAGGAATCCGTGGTGCCCACAGCTGACCAGAAGCCGGAGGCAGTGCAAGGAGAGGCGGTGGCCGGCCAGACTCCCGAGCAGCTGCAGCAGCTCGTGGCGCCCATCGCGCTCTATCCGGATGCGTTGGTTGCGCAGATCCTCGCGGCCTCCGCATATCCAATGGAAATCGTGGAAGCGGACCGTTGGGTGCAGCAGCACTCCGATCTGAAGGGCCAACAGCTTGCCCAGGCTGTCGATCAGCAATCCTGGGATGTCAGCGTCAAGGCGATCGCGCAGTTTCCCTCCGTGCTGGGAAACATGGACAAGAACCTCTCATGGACGTCGTCGCTGGGCGACGCGTTCGTGAACCAGCAGCAGGACGTGCTCGACGCCGTCCAGACGATGCGCAAGCGCGCCCAGCAGGCAGGCAACCTCAAGACGAGCCCGCAAGAGAATGTCGTCACCCAGGGCCAGACGATCGTGATCCAGCCGGCGAACCCCGATGTCGTCTACGTGCCCACCTACGATCCATGGCTGGTTTACGGGCCGCCGGTCGTCGCTTACCCGGGCTGGTTCTGGTACCCCGGCCTCTACGCCGTCGGTCCCGGGATTTCGTTCGGATTCGGTTTCGGCATCGGCTTCTTCGGCGGATTCGGCTGGGGGTTTCACCACTGGGGCTTCGACTGGCACGACCGCTTCGTGAGGCACGACCACGACAGGTATGAGGCGCACGACCACGACCATTTCCACCGCGGCAGCGGCCACTCAGGATTCCACGGCGACTCTGGCTTCCACGGGGGCCAAGGATCGCACGGCGGCCGGCCACGACCACAGGCCCGCGCAGGATTCCACGGCGGCGGCCGCGGATTCCATGGCGGCGGCGGATTCCACGGCGGCGGCGGATTCCACGGCGGCGGCGGATTCCACGGCGGCGGCGGTCGGAGATGATTTCGACCACGGAAGCAATGACGTTCGCACTCGCCGCGGCGTACGCGCCGGCAAGTCGTGCGGAAGGAGGGCGAGGCGACAGAACTGCGCCTATCCCTCCTTCGCCTTCGTGCAGTTGTTGATTCCGAGGGCCTGGCTAAGCGCATCGCCCGGGAGTTTGCCGAGGTCCCGGATGCCGTCTCGCTTGGTCCACAAAAACGCATGCGCGTTGAACGCACCGCCGTCGGCGGCGGAGACGTACCTGCGCGGGCGCGCCGATGGGATTCAGGAAGGCCGATACCAAGACGTTCGTGTCGAGAGGTGAGTTGGCCCGCGAGCAGCGCCCTCGAGTAGTATCGTTAAGGTTCGCCCACGGCTACCTGCTGTGATGGTAGAAAAGTAGGTCGCCATGACGACGCGAAGGCAAAGCTCGAAACCGGTTCGAACGAGGACCGGTAAGCGCGATCTCCAGGTTGAGGAATTCGAAAGCCGAGACCTCGCAGAAGACATCCGGGCGGCCGGCCGACTCCGGCCGATCCGCAAGACCCTGCCGACGGCGATGGTTCTGGAGCATGATCTGGTCGATAAGCTGCGGAAGGCCGGCAAGCGGGAGAAGTGATGGCGATTGTCGGGCTGTCTTCAGTGCTGTTAAGCGCCATCGGTGCGCTGATATTTGGATTCTTCGGGGTCAGTTCTGCGGAGCGCACCTCGAAATTGAAAACGATGCCGATCGGGCCGGGGCACAACTCCTCAAGGCGCAGCAGAGTGGGGTCCGCATCTCGACGCTCGAATTGGTGCAGGGAATCGGGACGACGACGCTGGTTGGAACACTCCCGCCGCACGGCAGTGTAATCCTGCCTATGAAGCTGGAGCCCACCTCCGAGAAGTTGGATCTAGCCGCTCAAATCGGCAGCCGAGTTGGCTTCTTCTCGCAGCGGCTCATTTTTCGACGCGTAGGTGGCCGTTGGTGTCGCGCCACGAGAATCGTAAGAGGCGGCAACAACTCCGAGCGGATTCTCTTAGAAAAGGTCGATCCCGATTTTCCGCAGGGCGAGTGGCCTGCTCACTAGCACCTCGACTCCAACGTGTTTGCCGCCCCCACTCTCATCACCGTCCTTGTGGAGGTTTGACTGCATTCACAGCCTCGATGGCGACATGAACGTTTACGAGGACTCGCCTTTGTCAGTGCTGTTGCGGGGCAGCCGCAGCGGACTTCCTTCGGGCGCGCGACGAGCTAGAAAGTCGGGGAGGTCGGAATACATGCGGAGGAGGGGACGCCACGTGAAACCGCTCCGCCGAGAGATCTCCAAGACACGAAAACCAAGAAACTTTCGGATCCTGGCGCCAGTGACGTCAGACCACGGCATCCAGAACACCCAAGCGAACCTGATTCCTCTAGCATCGACGACAACGGGAACACGGATGAATGAGAAAAGAAGAGCGATACCGAGCCAGGGAAGTCCACGCACCGCCAAGGCGATCAGAAGATCAGCGGTGCGAAGCGAGGGGTAGCGCCACATGAGAGGCGTGAGCACGACGACCAACGGTGCGAGAAGGACTACGAGGACGACGGCGATCGCCTCACGCGGGACCTTAAAGGTCATCCGTTCGCCCGCAGCTTCCGTTTCCACGAATTGGTTAACGTACCCGCGTCAGGCTGCAAGCGCCAGAGGGATCCTCTCCACCAACTTCAACCTCTCCGCCGAGTCCAACCTCTCCAGGTGCTGTACCAGGACATCGCTGACACAAAAGTGTCACGGTGCGCATTTTTGCACGAGGGCGCGCGGCGGGCTTACGCAGCTCTCCGCCTGGCTGGTGTCGCTCGGCATTCGTCTGATTCGTTCGCGTCCGGGAAAGCCTCAGGACAATGGGGGCGGCCAGTCGCATCGACAGTCACGAGGACGCGCCTGGCGGCACCATCCGCCGCTGCCCGAAGTGCAACGCGAAGATGTGGCCGTCACCGGTCCCGAAGCCGTGCACGTTCCAAAAGTTGCGCCCCACCACCGCGACGCTGCTCCTGGCCCTGGCGCAGACCTCTGGGCCGTGCAGAAGATGCTGCGCCACACCGACGCAGGTCACGACCGAGCGCTACGCGCACCTCGTCCCCGGCTATCTGCAGGAGCAGATCACGCGGCTGAAACTGACCGGTTTTGCTTCCCCCTTGCTACCGGCAGCCGCAAACAACGAATGTCCGACTGAAGCGCCGGACCGAAACGACCAAGTCTCTCGAGAGTTTGAATTGGAGCGGGAAACCGGATTCGAACCGGCGACCCTCAGCTTGGGAAAACGAATCGGCCGGTTTGTAGGTGCATGTAGGCACTCACAAGTCGTGACGCGTATTGGTGATTCTAGATCCGGTGAATTGCATTCAGTGTCTTTTGGAGCAAGGTTTTGCAGTCCGTTTGCTGCACCGGTGCTGCAAGGTTTTCTCAGCGTCCGTGACGTTGCTACGCAGCTGAGCGTATCAACCGCGACGGTCTACAAGCTCTGCGCGTCGCGCGAGCTGCCGCACGTACGCGTCCTGGGCGCTATCCGGATCGCGCCGGACGACCTGGCTACCTTCGTCGAGCGTCTCAGGCGGGCTTCTTCAGTAGATTGAAGGAAGCCTTTGTACGCAGCGTACCTCGGCTGGCCTCACTGCGGCGGCTGCCCTATGATCGAGTCATGACGCGCGAGGAAGCCCTGCGACGGCTCTCGGAGCATCGAGCAGAGCTCGAACGCCTCGGGGTGCGATCGCTTGATCTCTTCGGCTCCGTCGCGCGCGGCGACTCGGGTCCGCGCAGCGATGTGGACCTCCTGGTCGAGTTCGACAAGCCCGTGGGGCTCTTCCATTTCTTCCGGGTCCAGCGCAGGCTGGAAGCCATCCTCGGCCGACCAGTCGATCTGGTCATGAAGGATGCCATCAAGCGCCAGCTGCGGGCGCGGATCCTTGCCGAGTCGGTCAGTGCCTCGTAGGGACTGGCGCGTCCGGATCGAAGACATCCTGGCGGCGGTGGAGCGCGTGCAGCGGTACACGGCGGGCATGGACCTCGCGTCGTTCCTCGCGGACGAGAAGACCGTGGATGCCGTCAGCTTCTGCTTCGGCGTCATCGGCGAGGCTGCGCGCCACGTTCCAGAGGACGTGGTCGCGGCCAATCCCGACCTGCCATGGCCGGAGATGCGCGCCATGCGGAACGTCGTGGTCCACGAATACTTTGGCGTTACGCACGAGACGCTCTGGAAGACAGCACGCGAGGACCTCCCAGCGCTCGTCGAGCGACTGCGTCGCGTGCTGGCCGAACCCGAATCCTGAGTAGCGCCCGGGATCGGGCAGGGTTCAGAGACCGCGCCGAAGTCTACCGGGATTCGATCGGCGATGACCCAGCGCGCCATCGGAGTCGTGCTGGCCGGGGCTCGAGAACCTGGCGAGTGAGCAGGACCGCTTGGTTCTGACGTTCGTCTGCCTTTCCTTGGCACGCCGATCATCCTAGGGTGCACGTCCTAGGGCGAGAGTCGGGGAACGATCGGCCACTCGGGCGAACACGCAGGGCACGGCTTTACTGCTCTCTTCGCGACCGACACCGCAGGTGACGATCCTCCGCCCCGACGAATGAAAAGGGGCATCGAGACGTCGCCCACTCGGCCCCGCAGGGGGACCCGATGAATCGCACGTCAATCCATCACTCATTGCTGGTGCTTTCCGTTGCGATGGCAACCGCGTGGCCGCTGTCGCCCGCAGTGGCGGATAAGGGTGGGCCTCACGAAGACGTCCATCCGAAGTTCGGGCTGATGTCACGTGCCGACGGACCGTTCCCCGCGGATCGCTTCACCGTCGAGGACCGGGCGCAGAACACGTGCGAGCGCATCAATCTGCCGAAGCCGGACTGCACGATCCTGCCGGACGGCCGAACGCCTTCGGCGTGCATGGAAGTCAAGCTGCTCAACGAGTTGGACGGCTTCAACACCCGACCGCGCATCGCCATTCCGTTCGACGGCAAGATCGATCTCGGCACCGTGAACAAGAAGACCATCTTCCTGGTGAGCCTCGGTGATGCAATGATCGACGGCGTGCCCGGGTGTCCGAGCGCGCGCGTCGAAACGGACGAGGAAGAAACCCTGCCCCGGCAGCACGCGGGCTCGGTGGTCGGCATCGATCAGGGCGTCTGGGACGCCGCGACGAACACGCTGTACGTCGAGGCGGCGGAGACGCTCGAGCAGCATACGCGCTATGCCGTGTTCGTCACCCGCGGCGTGAAGGACAAGAACGGCGAACCAATCGAGGCGCCGAAGGCGTTCAAGAAGGCGATCGGCGACGACGAGGAAGACACCGCGGTCGATCCGGCGATCGCGGCTTACGAGGCGACGCTCCGTCGCGCGGTGGAGCAGGCGCACTTCTTCGGGGTGAAGCGTCACGACATCGCGGTCGCCAGCGTCTTCACGACGCTGAGCGTGACCGCGGCCCTCGAGAAGGTCTGGACGCACGTGATGTTCTCGACACCACCACCGTCCCCGGCTGACTTCAACATCGCCAAAGATTCCAACGGGAACACGCGTCCCGCGGTGTTCGATCTCAGCAAGATCGCTAATAGAGGGGTGACGTATCACCGCGAGGTCCAGGTCAACGCGGCGCCGTCCGACAATACTTTCGGGCAAGCCTTCCTGGACGCGATGCGGATCATCCCCGGTGCAATCAAGACGCTGGCCTTCGGCCGTATCCAGACGCCGAATTATCTGCAGGCGGACGCCAGCATGATCTCGTTTGCGACCTACTCCGGTTCTCCGATCCAGCTCGGCACGAGCGATCTCTACTTCGAGCTGATGTTGCCTTCGGAAGACCTCAACGCGACCCCCGAGCGGCGGAAGCCACCGGGCGGTTGGCCGATAGTGATCTGGGGACACGCCAACAACGAGACCGGAGTGAACGGGTCGCAAAACAGAGTCGCGGCGGTCTTCGCCAAATACGGCATCGCGACTCTCAGCTGGAACCAGATCGGCTATGGGTTCGGACCGAACAGCACCGTGACCATCGCCCAGACGGCTGGTCCGTCGCTCACGTTCCCGTTTGCGGGCCGCACTTACGACATCAACCACCCCGATATCCAGCCCCACGCCAGCGGGCCGGACGGGTTCTACGACGGCAGTAGCGCGCAGCCGGAAGGAGCCTGGGGCGTCCGAGACCCGAGCGGCGTCCGAGACACGCGTATCCTGTTCGACCGCGATCCGAACCGGCAGGGCATCGCCGACATCGCGCAGCTGATTCGCGCCATCGAGGACGGCATCGATGTCGATGGTGATGGCACACGGGACCTCGATCCGGAACATGTATACTATGGCGGTCTCTCGAAGGGGCCGTCCTTGGCGTACTCGCCGCCACCGTCGAGTCCAGGTTCAAAGCGTCGGCGGTCTCGAGCCCGGGCGGCTTCATCGAGTTCCAGAACACGGTGGGGCGGCGTGGACCCGTTGCCGGTCTGATGTTGCAAGAACACGTCCCTTCTCTCCTCAACCCGCCGGGCACTCCCGTGATCACCCAGCTCGGAGCTCACGACTCGCACGCAAAACTCTCCCAGGGTCCTGGCGTTCCCGTCACGGCGCCGTTCTTCAACGAGAACATGCCGGACCGTGGTCAGCCGCCCATTTCCAGCGATCCCAATGACCCCAACTACATTCCCGGCGCGCTGGAGATACAAGACTATTTCGAGCGCTTGGAGTGGCTCAACGCGAACAATGCGGCCGCCGCGTTCATGGAGTACCTCAGGACCAAGCCGATCAACGGCGCGGCGCCTCCCATCCTCATCCAGGTGACCCGCGGCGACAGAACCACCGTCAATCCCACCGTCTTCGACGCCATCCATGCCGGAAGGTTGGAGGACCGTGTGACCCTGTACCGTCATGACCTTCTTGACGCGCGCGACCTGCCCAGCCCGCCCAACCCGCCCGGTGTTCTGGTGAGACTCCAGTTTCCGGACGCGCATACATTGTTGATCTCTACCAACTCACAAACGTTCGGCGCTACGGCGCAGCGGCTTGCGCTCCAGGAGCAGGAACAGATTGCCACCTTCTACGAGTCCGACGGCGCCACGACCATCGACCCGGATGGCACCGAGAGGTTGTTCGAGACGCCGGCAGCCTGCATCCCGGCCGACTTCGGCTTCATCATTCCGGAGCCGACAGAAATAGATTGTCGTTAGCCGGCGAGCGGATTGTTAGGCCAAACGGCGGCTTCCCCACGTCGTGGCGAGCCGCCGTTTTGCTTTTCAAGGGAGCTTCTTCGTAAGCAGCTCGGAGACGACCTTCGTGTTGGCCTTCCCGTACCTGCGCAGTGGAGTGTCGTCCGCTGCCACCGCGCTTCGGCAGGCTAGT
>Ga0137403_10004476_pt1 | contig 16495 bp, 14 predicted proteins | sample CZOMad2_1_16fung_FD_122057 | JGI IMG/M metagenome (GOLD analysis project Ga0137403, IMG submission 122057) | Vadose zone soil fungal communities from Angelo Coast Range Reserve, California, USA - CZOMad2_1_16fungal (Hybrid Assembly) | ecosystem: Environmental > Terrestrial > Soil > Vadose zone...
CCAATTATTGCCGTTCGTCAGTTTTATTGCAGCAGGAGCAAACACGCGGAGCACCGGTAGTGCACCGGTGAGATCGTAGACGCGAGTTTCCTCCTTCACCTGCTCATACACGACCGCAGGGAAAGTCTTCCCATTTTCGGTCGCGGTCTGTACTTGGGAAGTCGGCAGATTGCGCAATGCGGATGCGTCGGCGGGAACACGCGCGATGGAAGTTACTGAAATTCCGCTGCCGCCCGCCTCATGGCAATTCGAACAACGCCGGAGATCATAGATCGCGTCAAAGAACAGATCCCGGCCGTGCGCCGCTTCCTGCGACAACACCGGCTGGCGTCCTGCATTTGCGGAACGAAGGATACCGTTCAGGCTCTCCACATATGCAACCACTGCGTTCGTATCGTTTTGAGGGAGTCGCAGGGCCCATGCCGGCATCGGCGTACCTGCTATCCCGTAGTTCACAACCTTCTCGATGTATTGGGCGTTGAGGCCGCGTCCAGCGAGACGCGGAGCTGCACCACCTTCAGTTCCCTTGTCACCATGACAGAATCCAGTGCACGACTTAGAAAACACCTCTTCGCCGTGCTTCACCTGGTCCTGCGGAGACTGCTGCGCCCCGGCGAATCCAGCGGTGAACAGGATCAGAATTATTCCCAGGAGGTTGAGCGGCTTCGTCATTTCGATTCCTCCGGGAGGCCGAAGACCGTCAAGGTTGAAGCCACGCGCCATGTTTCCGTCTCCGGCCACACGCCTCGGGTCATATCACCAACGACCGTCCAACCCGATGGAGTTGCTATGTACTGACGTCCGCGAACCGTGTAGGTGATGGGAGCGGTCTTGATGGTCTCGTTGGTCGGGATGTGCCACAAGCGCTTCCCGTCCTTTTGATCGACGGCTACCAAATCTCCGTTCGGGTCCGGGTAGAGCAGAATCCCTCCGGCTGTCGCGAGCACTCCCGCCCATCGCTTGCCTTCAACAGGCCCGGTTTGCGGGATCTCCCAGACGATCTTTCCCGTCTCGATGTCGCCTTCTTCAACGTCAACGGGTACATCGCGGTGATCCTCTTCCTCGCCGTCCTCGCCGGCCGCTTCACATGACGGCGAAGCCCGCGAAGCCGGCCGATGCGACCCTCGGAGTCGGGCCCGACAAGGCGCGCTTCGTCGGCCAGATGTTCTCGCGCATCGCGGGCCGCTACGACCTGATGAACGGCCTCATGACCTTCGGCATGCACCACGCCTGGCGGCGGGCGGCCGCGCGCGAGACCATCCCCTCGCCCGACGGGCCGGGCCTCGACCTGGCGACGGGGACGGGGGATCTCGCGCTCGAGCTCACCAAGATCCACGCGCACCGCGCGATCATGGGCGCCGACTTCGCCCACGGCATGCTGAGGATCGCGGAGGAGAAACGACGCGCGGCGGACAAGGGCGGCCGCATCCGGCTCGTCGAGAGCGATGCGCTTTCGCTGCCTTTCCAAGCGCGCACGTTCGCCTTCGTGACCTCGGCCTTCCTCCTGCGCAACCTGGCCGATCTCCGACAAGGTCTGGCGGAGATGCGCCGGGTCTCTCGCCCGGGTGGGCGCGTCGTGGCTCTCGAGATCACGCAGGCCGACCTGCCCGGATGGGCACCGCTCTTCCGAACATATTTCCACCACGTGGTGCCGCGCATCGGAGCGCTCGTCGGCGGCGACCGGGAGGCCTACACCTATCTCCCGCAGTCGGTGGAGCGCTTCCTCACGCCGCCGGACCTCTCGGCCCTCATGCAGTCCGTCGGGCTCCGCTCGGTCAGGTACCGCAGACTCGGCTTCGGCACCGTCACCATCCACACCGGCATCGCCTAGGATCGCGCGGTCCCCGGTGGCCACGGAACAGCCAGGCAGGATTACCTGGGAGATCGACCTCGAGCGCCACTATCCCTACGGAGAGGTGTCCCCGGACCCGGATCGTCTCCACGCCCTGGGCTTCCCTCCCCCGTGGCCCGATCGCCCGTGGATCTACGCCAACGTGATCACGTCGCAGAACGGGCTCGTGGCATGGGAGCGGCGTGATGCAGGCGACGATCCGATCCGCGCGATAGCCGGCGGGGATTTCACCCGGCCCGGCCGGCGCGCCGACGTGCGCCTCATGCGCTATCTGCGGGCCTGCGCCAACGCCGTCTCGGTGGGAGCGCAGACGCTCCGTGATCAGCCCGCCCTCGTCGGCACGCTCAGCGATTCAGGCAGCGACCTCGGCGCGGTCTTGGAGCGGTTCCGCCTGAGCCACGGTCTGCGCCGACTCCCCGTGCAGGTCATCTACACGCAACACGGTGCCCTGAATCTCGAGGCCCGCATGTTGAATACCCCGGGGGTGGAGGTGATCGTGGTCACGACGGGACTTGGGGCCCGTCGGCTCCGCTCGCAAGGCAGCGAGGGGAAGGGCGTCACCCTCCTCGTCGCGGGCGAGGACGCGCTCGGCCCGGCCGAGCTCCTGCACGCGCACCAGAGGCTCTTCGCGGATTTCGACGTGCGATACCTCGACTGCGAGGGCGGAGCGACCATTCTCGCTGCGCTTCACGAGGCCGGTCTCGTTGACGAGATCTTCATCACCGTGACGGACGTACACATCGATCCGTCCGCCCACGCAGGCGTGAAGCGCCTCTTCTCCCTCGATGGCGCGCGGTTGATGGCCGAGGGTCACACCGCCCCGGATGCCGGCTACGTGTTTCGCCGATGGCGGTTCAACGAGCGCTGAGGACGGGCGCGCCCGCCCGGATGCGGGCGGAGAGGTCAGACGCGGACTACCACTCGGGGCTGGAGTACTCGTCGAAGACGCGGCGGACCACGCGGATCTCCTTGGCCTGGCCGTTCTCGTGCTCGAGGGTGATGATGTCGCCCGGATTGATTTCGGCGAGGTCGCGGGTGCGCCCTTCATCGGTCACGACGAGGGCTTCTCCGCAGCCAAAATCCGCGCAGATATCGGCTTCGCTCTTGATGCGGAGGAGGCCGGCGGCCTTGTCCACCGACACCACGCTGTAGCGGTTGTGCTTGAGTGAGTCCGTGATGCTCATCGCCATGATTGGCCCCCTTTTACGTATTGCCTCATTAGATAACAAAGGCGTCCCTGGGTCGCAAGACGTTTCTCTTGCTACGTTATCCGGGGCCTCGGGGACACGGTGTGGCACGGCGACGCGTGCATGACGTGAGCCGCCGTGCCGGGGCGGGCGGGCCGCCCCATCACCCTCGGCGTCGCGCCACGCTGGCTCGACGCTGACCCGGGCTCCTTGATCGCTCGCTGACCGGATCCCGACTCAAGAACTCGTGCTAGGATTTCCAATGGTTATGGAGCTCGCCACCAGCTATGTCTTCGATGCGGCGCATCGGATAGCCGGGCATCCGGGCAAGTGCGCCTGGCTGCACGGCCACACGTATCGACTCGAGGTCACGGTGAGCAGCGCCACCCTGAACCCTCTGGGCATGGTCATGGATTTCGACGACCTCCGCGATGTGGTCCGTAAGGCAGTCCTCGACCTGTGGGACCATGCGACCTTGCTCGCGGCGAACGATCCGCTGGGCGCGGCCATTTCCGCCGTCCAGCACGAGGCGCCCGACAGGGTGGTGCTCCTCCCGGGCCCGCCGACCGCTGAGGTCCTCACCCGTGAAGCGTGGGAGCGCCTGGAACGGCAACTGCCCACGGGCGTCACCCTCGAGCGTGTCGCCATCCGCGAGACGCCGGCGTGCGGCAGCGCCCCCTCCCGGCACGCGACGTGAACGCCTCCGCTCTCACCGGCCGCGTCGCCGAGGTCTTCTACTCCATCCAGGGCGAGGGCGCGACGGCCGGGCTGCCCGCGGTATTCGTGCGCCTGCAGGGCTGCACCATCGGCTGCTCCTGGTGCGACACCAAGTATTCGTGGGACCCGGAAGCCGGGCGCGCCGTGGATCTCGAGGCTCTCGTCGAGGAAGCCTCCGCTTTCCCGTGCCGCCGCCTGGTGCTGACGGGCGGGGAGCCGCTCGAGTCGCCGCTCTTCGTGCCGCTCCTCCGGGCCCTCAACGGCTCGAGCTTCGCCATCGAGGTCGAGACGTCAGGCACCCTACCGCCGCCCGCGGGGGCCGATCGCGCCATTCAATGGAATGTCTCGCTCAAGCTCGCGGGCTCAGGTGTAGACGAAGCGAAGCGCATCCGCCCCGATGCCATCCGTGGCTTCCTTTCTCGCGAGGCGTGGTGGAAGTTCGTGGTGGCCGACGAGGGTGACCTGAGCGAGACGCTGGGGCTGGCCGAGCGCTTCGCGCTGCCGCGCGGGCGCATCCTGCTCCAGCCCGAGGCCATGCGACGCGAGGAGCTGGTCGAGCGCTCGCCGTGGGTGGTCGAGGCGTGCAAGCGCCACGGCTTTCGCTTCTCGCCGCGCCTGCACGTTCTCCTCTGGGGCGCCCGGCGGGGCGTGTGATGGCCCGGCGCGCGGTCGTGCTCCTCTCCGGCGGGCTCGACTCGGCGACGACCCTGGCCGTGGCGCTCGTCGAAGGCTACGAGTGCTTCGCGCTGTCCTTCGACTACGGCCAGCGTCACGCGCGCGAGCTCGAATCGGCGGGAAAGGTGGCGGCGGCCCTCGGCGCCCAGCGGCACCTCACCCTGAGCCTGGATCTCCGCGCCATCGGAGGCTCGGCCCTCACGGACGATATCGCGGTGCCCAAGGCACGAAGCGACGAGGCGATCGGGCACGGCATCCCCGTCACCTACGTCCCCGCGCGCAACACCATCTTCCTCGCCCACGCCCTCGCCTGGGCCGAGGTGCTGGGCGCCCAGGACATCTTCATCGGCGTGAATGCCCTCGACTACTCCGGCTATCCGGACTGCCGCCCGGAATTCGTCGAGGCCTTCGAGGGCCTGGCGAACCTGGCGACCCAGGCGGGGGTCGAGGGACGGAGCCGTTACCGCGTACACACGCCACTCATCGCGCAGACCAAGGCGCAGATCGTGGCCCGCGCCTACGAGCTCGGCGTGGATCTCTCGCTCACCTGGTCCTGCTACGAGCCCGAAGCCGATGGCCGCGCCTGTGGCCTCTGCGACTCCTGTCAGCTCCGCAAGAAGGGCTTCGCGGAGGCACGCCTCGTCGATCCCGTCCCCACGGCCCACTGATCCACCCCCGTGAACGACTGGCGCGTTACCGTCCATGCCTTGCCCCGGGAGCGCACGTGGCTTCTCCCCGCTCTCCACGGCGTCCAGCACGAGCTGCGCTGGATCCCGACGGAGGCGCTGGCCGCCGTCGCCGCGCACCTGCGCGTGCCGCTCTCCGAGGCCTACGGCGTGGCCACGCACTATCCGGAGTTCCGGCTGGCCGAGCCGCGGGCGCGGGTGGTGCGGGTGTGCACGGGCATATCCTGTAGAATCCGCGGCGGCCTCCGCCTGCTGGAGTCGCTGAAGGCGAGCGTGGGAGAGGACGTGACGCTCGAGCCCTTCGACTGTGCCTTCAACTGCTCGATGGCACCGGTGGTGGAGGTGAACGGAGCGGCGCATGGGCGCGTCGCCGTGGGCGATCTGGTGCGTGTGCTCTATGCGCCCCCTCACCCTGCCCTCTCCCCCTCCGGGGGCGAGGGTTCGGGTGGCGGCTCATTCCAGGAGATCTTGCGCCGGGCCGGGGGGCTCGCCGATCGCCGGCTGACCCTCATGGTCGGCGTGGGCTCGTGCAGCTTGTCCGTGGGCGTGACCGACACGCTGCGGGCGCTGAACGAGGAGATTACCCGACGAGGATTGCCGGCTCGAGTGGTGACGGTAGGCTGCGCCGGGCTCTGCTGGGCCGCTCCTACGATCACCGTCGAGGCCGCTGATGGTGGATGCCACTTCCTGCCCCATGTCACGGCCGATCGCATCCCGGGGCTGCTCGACGCCGTCGTCGCGCAACGGCTCGAGCCGCATCCGGAAGTCGCGGAATTCTTCGCCGGTCAGCGCCGCGAGTTGACGGCGCGCTGCGGGCTGGTGCTTCCCGGCGATATCGCGGATGCGATCAGGCGCGGCTCCTATGCCGCGCTGGCCACCGCCCTCGAGGCAGCTCGGCCCGAGGCCGTCATCGAGACCGTGAAGGCGGCGGGACTGCGCGGGCGCGGAGGAGCGTACTTCGCTGCGGCCCTCAAGTGGGAGGGGGCGCGCAGGGCCGCCGGTGAACCCCGGTACCTCATCGTCAATGGCGAAGAGGGCGAGCCGGGCATCTTCAAGGATCGTCACCTCATGGAGGGCGATCCTCACCGGCTTCTCGAGGGCGCGCTGCTCGCGGCCTACGCGGCCGCCGTGAGCCATGTCTACCTCTACATTCACGGCGAGGCGAATCTCTCGGCCCAGCGAATGGCGCGGGCCGTGGCCGACGCTCGACGATGGGGCCTGATCGGCCATCGTGTTCTCGGCAGCGACTTCACGGTCGAGGTCGAGATCCGCCGCGGCGCGGGCGGCTTTGTCCTTGGCGAGGAGACAGCCCTCATGGAGTCGCTCGAGGGGAAACGGGCCATGCCCCGCCCCAAGCCCCCCTTCCCCACCGAAGCGGGCCTCTTCGGGAAGCCGACGGTCATCAACAACGTCGAAACCCTCTTCGCCGTCCCGCTGATCTTGGAGCGCGGGGCCGAGTGGTGGACCGCCCTCGGCCGGGGCCACGGCACGAAGTGCTTCGGGCTTTCCGGACACGTGGCCCGTCCCGGACTGGCCGAGACGGAAATGGGTGCCTCACTGCGCGATCTCGTGGAGCGGATCGGTGGCGGGGTCGCCGCGGGCCACGCGTTGCAGGGCGTCGTCCTGGGCGGCCCTTCGGGCGTCCTCGTCCCTCCGCGCGACCTCGATGAGCCGCTCGTGCCCGGAGGCCGCGTCAATCCGGGGACGGGCGGGATCGTGGCCCTCGACGAGTCCGTCTCGGTCCGCGAGGTGATCCACACGCTTCTCGACTTCAACACGCGGGAATCCTGCGGCAAGTGCACGCCCTGCCGAGAGGGCACGGCGCGACTGCGCGACCTGCTCGAGGCCCCCGACGGCGCGGCCATCGGCGAGCTGTCGGAGGTCGTGCGCCTCGCCTCGCTCTGTGGCCTCGGGCAGGCCGCGCCGCTCTCGCTCCTCTCCGCCCTTCGTGACTTTCCGGAAGCCTTCTAGACGGCCACGGGCGCGAGGGGGCGGGGCGTCGGCCCGACATAGTCCGCGCGCGGCCGGATGAGCCGATTGTCCGCGTACTGCTCGAGAGCGTGGGCGCACCAGCCGGCGATCCGCCCCACGGCGAAGATGGACGTGCAGAGATCGGGGGGAATGCCGAGGGCGTCGTAGACGACCGCCGAGAAGAAATCGACGTTCACGGGAAGCGAGGTGCGCGCGCGCATGGCCTCGTATACCCCCTCCGCCACCTCGAAGAGCCGGCCACGGCCGGTGGCGCCGGCCAACTCCTTGGCCATGCCGCGGAGCACGCGGGCGCGGGCATCGTCCACCTTGTAGACGCGGTGCCCGAAGCCAGGGACCCGTGAGGTCGGATTGCTCCGCTCGCGTTTCGACAAACCGGCGCGCGCGCCGATCCTCGCCTCCACGAAGGCCTCAGCCCGCGCCGGGTCCCCGATCTCGTGCAGCATGGCGAGGACGTCATCGTTCGCCCCGCCATGACGCGGCCCCTTGAGAGTGGCGATGGCCGCCACCATGGCGGCGTGGAGGTCGGCCATGGTCGCCACGGCCACGCGGGCGGCGAAGGTCGAGGCGTTGAACTCGTGGTCCGCGTGCAGGGTGAGCACGACGTCCATGATGCGGCCGACCTCGGGGGAGGGCGCCTGCCCTCCCAGTAAATGGAGGAAGCGGGGGGCGTGCGATCCGGCGGGCCCGATGGAGAGCGGCTCGCGCCCGGTGCGGATCCGCTGCCATGCCGCGACAGTCTCTGGCACGAGGGCCATCAGCCGGTACGCCTTGCGGAGATTGGCTGCCTCGTCGCTCAGGCGGACATCGGGATCGCGCGTGGCCGCCAGAGACACGCTGGTGCGGAGCGCGTCGAGGGGGTGGCAGCCATGGGGCAGCGAGCGAAGCATGGCCACGATGTCCGGGGAGAGGCCGCGCGAGGCGTCGAGCCGGGCCGCGAAGTCGGCGCGCTGGACCGGGGTCGGCAGCTCGCCGAACCAGAGAAGGCGCGTCACGTCCTCGAAGCTGGCCGAGGCCGCCACCTCGCCGATCTCATAGCCGCGGTAGTAGAGGCGGCCCGCTTCCCCGTCGACCTGGCAGATGGCGGATCGCGCGGCCACCACGTCCTCGAGTCCCGTCTTCCACGTCTGGTCCATGTCCGTCCTCCTCGTGAGAGTCAAAAATGTGTTTGAGTTGCCGTGAATTGACTATACTTGATTTATATTGATTCAACAATACTCGGATGGATAGGTCATAGCCCGGCTGTTACGATGGCAGCCACGTCATGGTGATCGTCGACGGTGAAGAGTATCTGACGGGGGAAGAGGCGGCGGCCGTGCTCGGGGTCAAGCGCGAGACGCTCTACGCGTATGTGAGCCGGGGCTTCCTCAAGAGCTATCGCCAGGGGATCAAGCGCCAGCGCCTGTACCGCCAGGCCGAGGTCGCCCGCCTCGTCCAGCTCGCTCCTGCCTCTGAAGAGCAGGCGGCCGAGCGCCGGGCCGCTCCTGAGGTACCGCTCGCGGAGTCCTGGATCAGGGACTAGTGGTATGAGCCTCCGCCTCATCATCGATGGCACGGCGGTCGAAGTTCCCGCGGGCGCTACCGTGCTGGACGCCGTGAACCGCCTGGGCCTTCCCCTGCCGCAGCTCTGCAAGGATCCAGACCGCGCGCCGCTCGGTGCCTGCCGAACCTGCCTCGTCCATGTAGAGGGCCAGCGCGGCCTCCCCGCCGCCTGTCACCTGCCCGCGCGCGACGGCATGACGGTACAGACCCTTCACCCCGACGCGGTCAAGACACGCAAGGCCGTCCTCGACTTGACCTGGTCCATGCTCACCCCGAGCGCGGACCGTGATGGCTTCGGACAGGTGAGCGAGGCGGTGGGGCGCCATGGGCTGACCGCGCCGAGCCACCAGCCTCATCACCGTTTTCCCGTGGACGATTCCAAGAGCTTCTTCGTGCTGGACCGCGAGGCGTGCATCCTGTGCGGTCGCTGTACCACCGCGTGCGCCGAGGTGCAGCACATCGGCGCGATCTCGATGATCGGGCGCAACCACGAGGCCCGGGTGGGCGTGGCGTCCGACGGATCGATGTCGTCCTCGATCTGCACGTCGTGTGGCCAATGCGTTGCCACCTGTCCCACAGGGGCGCTCCGGCCCAAGGAAGAGCTTGCGCCCACGGTGCGCGAAGTCGAAACGACATGTCCCTATTGCGGAGTCGGCTGCGGCATTCGCCTCCACGTGCGCGGTGACGGCCGCCTCGCCGTCATGGCCGACGACGTGCCCGCGAACCACTCGAGCGCGGGCACACTCTGCGTCAAGGGACGCTTCGGCACGGGCTTCGTCCACTCGCGCGACCGGATCACCTCGCCCCTGGTCAGATGCGACGGGGCCTGGGTCGAGACCTCGTGGGACGAGGCGCTCGAGGCCGCCGCGGACGGCCTCGCCCGCCATCGCGGCCGCTTCGGCTCCTTCGCCTCGGCCAAGGCGACCAACGAGGACGGCTACCTCATCCAGAAGCTCGCGCGCGTCGTCATGGGCACCAACAACGTCGACCACTGCACGCGGCTCTGTCACTCGCCCTCGGTGGAGGCCATGCTGACCTCCATGGGCTCGGGCGCCACCTCCAACTCCTACCAGGACTATGAAGAGGCGGGGTGTCTCATGGTGGTGGGCGCCGACGCCTCCGCCAATCACCCGGTCATCGCCATTCGCCTGCGCAAGGCGGTGAGCCGCGGGGCCCGGCTCGTCGTCATCAATCCGAGGCGCATCGAGCTGTGCGATCAGGCAGACCTGTGGATCCAGGAGCGGCCGGGCACCGACGTGGCGCTCTTCAATGCCATGGCCAGGGTCATCCTCGACGAAGGATTGGCCAACCACGACTTCATCCGGTCGCGCACCGAGGGCTTCGAGGCCTGGGCCGCCTCGCTCGAGGCCTATACGCTCGACTATGCGGAGCGCCTCACCGGCGTGCCGGCCCACGCCATCGCCCAGGCCGCGCGATGGTATGCGCGCCCGGCCTTCTCCGGCTCCTGCCTCATCTGGGGCATGGGCATCACGCAGCACATCAACGGCACCGCCAATGCGCACGCCCTTCTGAATCTCTCCCTGGCGGCCGGGCAGATGGGCTTTGCGGGATCAGGTATCTCGCCCCTCCGCGGCCAGAACAACGTGCAGGGCTGCGGCGACGCGGGAGCGATCCCGACCAATCTCCCCGGCTATGCCGACTACTCACCGGCGAGCCTCAGCCGCTTCGAGCGCGCCTGGGGCACACGACCGCCTGCCCGGCCGGGGCTGGTGGTCACCGAGATGACCGAGGGGTGCCTGGACGGCTCGATCCGGGCCATGTATATCGTCGGTGAGAATCCGATGCTGTCCGAACCCGACCTCAATCACGTGGACAAGGCCTTCCGCCAGCTCGACTGTCTCATCGTTCAGGATCTCTTCCTGAACGAAACCGCCGAGCTCGCCCACGTCTTCCTGCCGGCCGCGGCCTTCGCGGAGAAGGACGGCACCTTCACCAACTCCGAGCGGCGAGTGCAAAGAGTCCGGCGCGCCATCGACCCGCCGGGGCAGGCCAGGGCGGACTGGTGGATCACGTGCGAGCTGGCCAAGCGCGTGGCGCACAAGCTGGGGGTCTCCGGGCAGGGCTTCGACTTCACGCATCCATCGGAGGTCTTCGACGAGATGGCCAGGCTCTGGCCGGCCATCGGCGGGCTGTCGTATGCGCGGCTCGAGTCCGGTGGCATCCAGTGGCCGTGCCCGACCCCGGATCACCCGGGGACCCGCTTCCTCTATGCTGAGGCGTTCCCGACAGGCAAAGCGAAGTTCGTGGCCGTCATCCAGGGAGAGGCGGCCGCCGAGCTACCGGATCCCGACTACCCCTTCGTACTCAATACCGGCCGCCTCCTCTATCACTGGCACGGCGGCACGCTCACGCGGCGGGTTCAGGGTCTGCTCGAGCTGGCGCCCACCCTGCAGATCGCGGTCAACCCGGCGGATGCACGTCGGCTGGGCTTCGGCGAGGGGGGAGCGCTCCGGGTCATCTCTCGGCGCGGTGAGCTCACGGGCTATGCGCACGTGACGGAGGCGGTGCGCCCCGGCGCCCTCTTCGTGCCTTTCGTCAAGCTCGCCGACTCCGCCGCCAACTTCCTCACCAACTCCGCCCACGACCCCACGTCCAAGATCCCCGAGTACAAGGTCTGCGCGGTCCGTATCGAGAAGGCCTAGTCGGGCAGCTCCCGGAGGAAGTCGTCGAGGATACGGGCAAAGGCCTCGGGAGCGTCGAGGACCAGATGGTGGTACACGCCCGGCATGGTGACCAGCCTGGCATTGGGAATGCCCGCCAGCATCCGATCCGCCATCTCCTTCGGCATGATCGGTGACAGCTCCCCCCGCACGAGCAGCGTCGGCGCCGTGATCCTGGGCAGGAGCTCCCAGCCGTCGATGGGCTGCCGCGCCCCATTGCACTGAGGGTCGAAGCGGTAGAGGAAGCGGCCCTCGCGCTCCGTGATGCCCTGGCGGCCGAGATGCTCGAGCAGCTCGGGCGTGGCCACAGTCTCGGGCGGCAGGAGCCTGAAGCTCTTGAGCGCCAGGTCGAGCGACTCGTGGCGCCGGGGGCCGCGATGTCCCCGCCTGTGCATCGCCTGGAGCCGGCCCTCCGGCAGTGACGGACGGCTGTCCACCACGCAGAGCATGCGCACCCGATCCGGATGCCAGGCCGCGAAACCCATGGCATTGTGGCCGCCCATCGAATGCCCGACCAGCGCCATCCGCTTCCAGCCGAGGGCATCCATGACCCCCAGCAGGTCGGAGGCGAACTGTTCGGTGCCGTAGCGAGAGTCGGGCGCCCAGTCGCTCTCGCCGTGTCCCCGCTGGTCGAGAGAGACGATGTGGAACCGGTCAACGAAGGTGGGCACGACTGCGTCGAACCAATGGGAATGGGCCGAGCCACCGTGGAGGAAACACAGGGCGGGCCGCCCGGGCTGTCCCCACTCGAGGGCGCGGAGAGTCATGCCGTTGACGCTGAATGATCGACGGGTGGCGACGTCACATATGTACGAGGGTCGAGAGGTCATGGGCGACATTGTAGCGTGCCGCGAAGAAAAAACTTGGGGCTGATCGCATCGACCCCGTAAGTTGGAAGTGAGAATGATTCCTACGCCCGAACCAACCGAGAAGAAGCCGCGACCGATCCTGTACGGCGTCCTCGCAGCTGGCGCGTTCCTCGCAATCATCGCCACGGGGTGGATGGTGCTGTCCCCCTCCGCGCTCCTGCATCGCCAGCTCGCCGCCGCTTCGCCCACACCCGCGCTGCCGGCCCCGCCTGCGCCGTCTGTGGAGCGACCCGTGCGTGGGCGTGTGCTCGACACGGACACGGGCGCTCCCCTGCGCGGGGCCTCGGTGTGGGCGGGCAAGGAAGAGATCCGGACCGACGAGGACGGGCGGTTCACGACGCCCCCGCTGGGACCGGGAGCCGCCGTCCTCGTCAAGAGCCCCGGCTATGAGCTTCGCCGTCTCGTGGCCGACAAGGATGAGCTGACGATCGCGCTGCCGTCGAGGTCCGTACGCGCCGCGTACCTGACCTACTTCGGCGTCGCCGACAAGACGATCAGGGAGCGCGTGCTCGAGCTGGTCGCCCGCACCGAGCTCAATGCCGTGGTCATCGACATCAAGGGCGACCGAGGCCTCATCCCCTATCGCACCCAGGTGCCGCTGGCCCTGGAGGCAGGCGCGCAGGGGCCGGTGATCATCAAGGACTTCGAGGGCTTCATCGCGAGCCTCAAGGCGCGGGGGATCTACACCGTCGCCCGTATCGTCACCTTCAAGGACAATGTCCTCGCCCAGGCCAAGCCCGAGTGGGCCATCATCGATACGCGCACGGGCAAACCCTGGATCGACAACGAGAAGCTCGCCTGGGTCGACCCCTTCCGCGAAGAAGTGTGGGACTACAACATCGCGATCGCCAAGGAAGCAGTGGCCAAGGGCTTCGACGAGGTTCAGTTCGACTACGTCCGCTTCCCCACCGACGGCAAGCTCTCGGCCGCGAGATACTCCCAGCCCAACAATTCGCAGACCCGGTTGCCCGCCATCGGAGCCTTCCTCGCGAAGGCGCGGCGTGAGCTGGGCCCCCTGGGGGCCTTCGTGGGAGCGGACGTCTTCGGCTATACTGCCTTCAACGAAAACGACACCGATATCGGCCAGCGGGTGGAGGAGCTTTCGGTCCACCTCGACTACATCTGCCCGATGGTCTACCCCTCCGGTTATCATCGGGGCATCCCCGGCGTGCGCAATCCGGTCGCCCAGCCCTACGAGATCGTCAAGGAGAGCGTCCGGCTCACCCGCAAGCGGTCGGCCACCGCGGTAGTCGTCCGGCCGTGGCTTCAGGACTTCCGCGACTACGCGTTTGACAAGCGCATCTTCGGCGTTCCCGAAATCAAGGCGCAGCTCCGCGGCGCCAAGGACGGCGGCGCCGTGGGATACATGCTCTGGAACCCGAAGAACGATTACACAGGAGCGGCCTTGCCGCCCAAGGCGACGGCAACGGCGAGGGTGACCCCCTAGGCGTGCTCCGTCTCCTCCGCTTCATCGCCCTTGCCACCTGGGCGCTCCTGCCCGCGGTGGTCTCGGCCGGCGATCTTCCGCCAAACGAGCTCGGGCGCATCATGATTCTCGAGTACCACAAGATCGATCTTCCCGAGGAGCGCTGGACGCGCACGCCCGCCAACTTCCGTCGTGACCTCGAACGGCTCTGGGAACGGGGGTACCGGCTGGTTGCCCTCAACGACGTCCTCGACGGCAGGATCGGCGTCCGTCGTGGCACTACGCCCGTCGTCCTGACCTTCGACGATTCCTCGCCGGGCCAGTTCAAGCTCATCGAGAAGAACGGCGAGTGGGTGCTCGACCCCGATTGCGCGGTCAGCATCATGGAGGCATTCGAGCGCCAGCACCCCGAGTTCGGACACGCCGCGACCTTCTACGTTCTGCCGGGAGCCGACCCGCCCAACCGCCTCTTCAACCAGAAGGAGCTGGCCGGGCGCAAGCTCCAGTACCTGGCTAGCCGGGGCTACGAGATCGGCAATCACACGCTCTGGCATGCGAATCTCTCCAAGTATCCTGAGAAGGTCGTTCGCCAGCAGCTGGCCACGGCCCAGGAGTGGATACAGAAGGACGTGCCGGGCTATCGGATCCGGACCCTGGCCCTCCCCATGGGCGCATTTCCAAAGGACCTGCGCTGGGCCATCGAGGGCGTGGAAGGCAAGACCTCCTACCGCCACGACGGCATCCTCATGGTGGCGGGAGGCGCCGCGCCTTCCCCCTATGCGCGGACCTTCGACCCCTATCACCTGCCCCGCATCCAGGCCGTGGAAGCTGAGCTGTCCCATTGGCTCAGCCATTTCGAGCGGAATCCCCAGGAGCGCTATGTGAGCGACGGCGATCCAGCCGTCATCACCGTGCCCCCCGGCGCCCTCGACAAGGTGCGGCGCTCCCCAGGAGCGAAAGTGGTGGAACGGCCGTAGACCGGAGGCTACTTGTAGATGAGATACGACGCGCGCCGCTGGAGAAAGCTGGCCCGATCAGCTTCCGCCCACTGCTTCAGGCGCGCGAGAGAATCCCCCCGGAGGAGAGCCCATATCGTGGAGCGGTTCACCAAGAGGTTCTGGATGGCCGCCGCCCGGAACTGGGTTGGATAGCGCTCCATGAGCGTCCGCCCCATGGTCAGGCCCACGGTGACTGGGCGCAGGGCATCGCGATCCGTCACGACCAGACGCACGCCGCCCACCTTCTGCCCTGAGTAGACGCTCGACACAGGCTGGAAGTTGATCGGCTGAAAGGTGATGCCCGCCATGTCGAGGGCATTGAGGGCATCCGCCAGCGCGCCCGGATCGACGATCCAGGGGGCGCCCACGACCTCGAAGGGCGTGTCGGTGCCTCGGCCAACGGAGAGATTGGTCGCCTCGAGCAGGCCCACGCCTGAGTACAGCAGCGCCTGAGTCAGCGAGCGGATATTCGGCGAGGGATTGACCCAGGGCAGTCCCGTCTCGTCGAACCACATGCCCCGCTCCCACCCCTCGAGCGGCACCACGGTGAGCTTGACGGGAATTTTCCGCTCGGCGGCGACCATCCTGGCGAACTCGCCCATGGTCATCCCGGTCCGGACCGGGATGGGATGCGGCGCGGTGAAGGAGCGGAGATCCGGATCCATCACCGGGCCCTCCACGATCACACCCGTGAGGGGATCGGGCCGGTCGAGCACGATCACGCTGATGCGGTGGCGCGCCGCTTCCTCCAGCACGTACACGAGCGTGGTCAGGTACGTGTAGTAGCGCACCCCGACGTCCTGGATGTCGAAGACGAGCGTGTCGAGGCCTTGGAGCATGGCGCCCGTGGGTCGACGGTCGCTGCCGTAGAGACTCCACACGTTGATGGCGGGGCCGGGACCTGCGCCCGCGTAGGTCCCGTTGGGCACGCGGTCATCGAGCGTGCCGTCGAGGCCGTGCTCCGGGGAAAAGATCGCCTGGAGCCTGACGCCCGGGGCCCTGGCGAGCAGATTGACGTTGCGCCGACCCTCTCCATCCACGCCGGTCTGATTCGTGACCAGCCCGATGACCTTGCCCTTGAAGGGCGCCCAGGCCTGGGTCTCGACAACATCGAGGCCCGTGCTGACCCTGATGCGTGGCAGGCCCTCCGCCTTCGTGGCAGCAGCCGGCGGCGCCTCGCCGCCCTCGGGTGCCGGCGTGGCGTTCGGCGTGAAGAGCTTGGCTCCCACCACCGCGCTCACCCGACGGCGCAGCTCGACGACCGAGCCCTTGCCCGAAGGATGCACGCGGTTGGTGAGAATGATGGTGTAGGTGCGCGTGGACGGATCCATCCAGATCGACGTGCCCGTGAAGCCGGTGTGCCCGACGGAACCCAAAGGAAAGAAGGAGCCCAAGGTGCGCGAGTAGCCCGACGACATGTCCCAGCCGAGCCCGCGAATCGCTTCACCCAGACCATTGGGAGCGAACATGGCGTTCACAGAAGCAGGGGAAAGATACTGGCGTCCGCCGAACGAGCCGCCGGCAAGGAGCATGCGGCAAAAGCGCCCAAGATCATCGGCCGTCGAGAAGAGACCCGCATGTCCCGCGACGCCGTGGAGCTCGCGCGCGCGGGGATCGTGGACGACGCCGCGCAACATTTGCCCCTGCACGAACTCCGTGGGCGCGATGCGCGGACGCCACGCCTTCGGCGGGTTGAAGGTCGTATCCCGCATGCCGAGGGGCTGGTAGAAACGCTTGTGGGTGAAGCGGTCGAGGGAATCACCACTCACCCGACGCACGAGCTCGGCGAGCAGCTTGAGCGCGGGGGCCAGGTACGGGCTGGTAAGCGCGTCTCCGTCCGGCTCGCTCGGTCCGATCGCTGTCTCGTAAGGGA
>Ga0137403_10004477_pt1 | contig 16491 bp, 15 predicted proteins | sample CZOMad2_1_16fung_FD_122057 | JGI IMG/M metagenome (GOLD analysis project Ga0137403, IMG submission 122057) | Vadose zone soil fungal communities from Angelo Coast Range Reserve, California, USA - CZOMad2_1_16fungal (Hybrid Assembly) | ecosystem: Environmental > Terrestrial > Soil > Vadose zone...
GAGGTGCCCGAGCTGAACGCTCGGCTCGAGGGCGACGAGATCGTCTACCTCGACCGCTACGACCTCGGCGTCGCCGTGCAGACCGACCAGGGGCTCGTCGTCCCGGTCGTCCGCGACTGCGACTCGCGCTCCGTCGACGAGTTGGCCGACGAGGTCGCACGGCTCGCCGAATCGGCGCGCGCCCACAAGCTCAAGCCCGAGGAGCTCCGAGGCTCGACGTTCACCGTCACGAGCGCCGGCAAGCTCGGCGGCCTGTTGACGACCCCGATCGTCAACCACCCCGAGGTCGGGATCCTCAGCATCGGCCGAGTCGCGGAGCGGCCGGCCGTTCGGGGCGGCGAGATCGTCGCCCGCCCGACCGGAACGATCGCGGTGACCTTCGACCACCGCGTCGTCGACGGGGCGCGGGCGGCCGAGTTCGGCCTCGCGGTGATCCGCCGCCTCGAGGCCGGCGGGTAGCCAGGACTCCAGCACTACACTGGACCGAATGTGGGAGTGGTACCGGATCGGCGTCGCCGCAGGGATTGGCGCGGGCGTCGCGGTCATCGCCGCGGCTTGGCTCGCGAGAACCCGACCCGGCGCGCTGCTCGCGATCCTGATCGGCGCGGCGGGGGGGATCGCCGTCGGCTTCGCGCTCGGCGACTGGAAGGACGCGCTAGGCGGGGCGATCGGAGGCGTGCTCGGAGGACTCGGCGGCGTCCCGCTCGCGGCCGGAACCCTGCGCCGGGGCGGCACCGTTGGCGGCACGGGAATCCTGATCGGCCTGGCCGGGCTCGCGATTGCGGCGCTCGCGCTCATCCCGTTTCTCGGCTACCTCGAAGCGGTCGCCTTGCCCGCACTGGCCGCGCGCGCCCGGCGCCGTGAGCCCGAGCGCTACGCGGGCCTGCGCACGCTGGCCCGCGACTAGTGCCCCATCCAGCAGTGGCCAAGAAGCTGATCCTGATCGTGATCGACGGCCTCACTCCGGTCGCCTTCGAGGGTGCGGCCGAGGATGACCGGATGCCCGCGCTGAAGTTCCTCGCCGCGAACGGCGCCTACGCGCGGGGAATCTCGACGTTCCCGTCGCTGACGCCGGTTTGCCTCTCGTCGATCGCGACCGGCGCCCATCCCGGCGTCCATCGCATCCCGCACCTGGTCTGGTACCACCGCGGCGAGCGCCGGATCGTCGAGTACGGGTCCTCGTTCGCGGCCGTCCGCGCAGCCGGCGCGCGCCAGGCGCTGCTCGACGCGATCTTCAACATGAACGAGCAGCATCTCGGCGCCGACGCGGTGACCGTCTTCGAGGCGCTCGAGGACGCGGGCTACACGACCGCCGCGATCAACTTCACCTGCTATCGGGGGCGGAACCGCCACGCTTCCGCAGTACCGGCATTCACCCGCCGCCCGGCCTACGGACCGAAGCGGTTCTTCTTCTACAACCTGTTCGAGTCCGACGTGACCGGGGCGCCGCTCGCGGTGTTCGGGCGCTCGGCCGGATCGGTCGACGCCTACGCGGCCGCTGTCGGCCGCTGGCTGGTCACGCGAGACGGGTTCGACTTCCTCGTCCACTACCTGCCGGATTACGACTACGCCTCGCACGCGGCCGGCCCAGGGGCTTCAGAGGAGGCCTTGCAGCGAAGCGACGCCGCGATCTGGGCCCTGGTCGAGGCCGCTGGCGGGCCTGACGAGTTCCTCGAGCGCTACGCGGTCATCGTCTGCGCCGACCACGGCCAGACGCGCATCGACCGGGCGCTCCGGCTGGAGGAGAGCTTCGCGGACGCGCAGGTAATCGTGACCGCCTCGAATCGCGCTGGGATGGTCTACCGGACGGACGAGACCCGAGAGGACCCGCGCCAGCTGGCGGCCCGTCTCGACGCCGAGAAAGGTGTCGACGCGGCGCTTTTCCTCGAAGCCGGTGAAGCCGTCGCGCGCCGCGCCGGCGAGGAGCTTCGCTTCGCCCCGTCCGCGAGCGGCTGGGAGACGAGCGGCGACCTGACGCTCTTGCCGCAGCCCGACGCGCTCGAGCGCGCGTGGGCGGCGCTCCGCAATCCGAACGCGGGCGAGCTGATCGTCTCGGCCGGCGAAGGCGTCGAGTTCGACGACCTTGGGGGCCGGAGCCATCTCGGCGGTGGGAGTCACGGCGCCCTTGCCGGCGCCGACTCCGAGGTGCCGTTGCTCACCGTCGGACTCGACGCGGCGCCGCGGAGCATCACCGACCTGGCGCCGCTGGCACTCGAGCATTTCGGCGTCGAGCCTCCCGCGTACACCCGCCCTCTCGCGCATGCCGCCTGAGGACGAGCAGACCCGCCGGCGCCGCTCGATGGTCGAGGCGCAGCTCCGCGGTCGCGACATCGTCGACGAGCGGGTGCTCCGCGCAATGGCCGCCGTCCCCCGCGAGGAATTCGTCCGCGAGCGCGAGCGGCGGCGCGCCTACGAAGACGCCGCCTTGCCCATCAGCGGCGGCCAGACGATCTCCCAGCCGTACATGGTCGCGCGCATCTGTGAGGCGCTGCAGCTGACCGGCAACGAACGCGTGCTCGACGTCGGCACTGGCTCCGGCTATCAGGCGGCCGTGCTCGCAGAGCTCGCGGCCGAGGTGCACACGATCGAGCGGATCCCGGAGCTCGCCGAGGCGGCCCGAGAGCGCCTGGCCGAGGCGGGCTACGGTCGCGTCCACGTCCACGTTGGCGACGGAACGCTGGGCCTGCCCGAGTTCGCGCCCTTCGACGGAATCGCCGTCGCCGCCGCGGCGCCCGGTTTCCCGCAGACGCTCTACGAGCAGCTGAAGCCGCGAGGCCGCCTCGTCGTTCCGGTCGGTAGCGCTCGCGGCCAGCGGCTCGAGGTGGCGGTCAGGAGCCCGGAAGGCCCCGCGGTCATCCATTCCGTACCGTGCCGCTTCGTCCCACTCGTGGGCGCGGAGGGTTTCGGCGAGTAACCCCGTTTGCCCGCGGTGATAGCCTCGCGCGCCGAATGGCCGAGCGGCCTTCCGTAGTGCTCGCCGCGCGCGCCCGAGCGGTTCGCGCGCTCCGGCGACCCGCGAACTGGATGCAGCTCGCGAAGTTCGCCACGGTTGGCGCGACGGGCTACGCCGTCAATCTGGCCGTCTACACGGCTCTCCTGCGCGGGGCCGGCTGGCACTACATCTATGCCGCCACCGTTTCCTTCCTGGTTGCCGTCACCAACAACTACCTCTGGAACCGTCTCTGGACGTTCCGCGACCAGCGCGGGCACGTCGGGTTTCAGGGCCTCCGCTTCTTCACCGTCGCGGTCGTCGCCTACGGCGCGAACCTCGGGATCCTCAGCGCGCTGATCGCGCTCGGCATGGACAAGGTCGCCGCCCAGGCGATCGCGATCGTGCTCGTGACCCCGCTCAACTTCATCGGCAACAAGCTCTGGTCGTTCGCCCGGTAGTGCGTCCACTACCCTGATTGCATGCGCCGGCTGGGAGTCGCCGCTCTTTGCGCGCTGCTGCTCGTTCCCGCCGCCGGGGCCGCGCCGAAGACAATCCTGACCCAGAAGCGGGCGACCGCGATCTTCCTCGCGAACCCGAAGGTCGCGAACTGGCTTCGCCACTACCCGCCCAAGACCCGCACGACCGAGGCGACCTACAGCGCGCAGTTCGAGAACTGGACGATCAAGGTCTGGACCTCGATCGACAAGGTCGGCGAGGTCGCGACCGGACGCGTTCAGGACTCGACCGGCGTCGTCACTGAGGCCTGGACCGGCCCCCAGGTCGCCTGGAAGATGGCGCGGGGCTATCCGGGGGCCTTCGGGGGGAAGGAGATCAACAGCCTCCCGATCTGGCTCGGCTTCTGCGCCGCCTTCCTGATCGGGCTCGCCGATTTCCGCAGGCTGCTCTCGCTCCGGAATCTCGACCTGCTGGCACTCGTCTCGTTCAGCCTCTCGCTCTGGTACTTCAACAAGGGCCATGTCTTCACGGCGATGCCGCTTGTCTATCCGCCGCTGGTCTACCTGCTGGGGCGAATGGTCTGGAGCGGCTGGCGCGGACGTGCAGTTCCGGTGGTGCGCCCGGTCTGGCCGGTCTGGCTGCTGGCCGCCGCGACGGTCTTTCTCGTCGGCTTCAGGATCGGGCTCAACGTCGAGAACTCGAACGTCATTGACGTCGGCTACTCGGGCGTCGTCGGCGCCGAGCGGATCTCGGCGGGTGAGGCTCCCTACGGCAACTTCCCCGTCGAGGACAGCCTCAAGGCCTGCGGCCCGGCTGACCAGGACGGGGAGATCCGCGACCGGATCCAGACCAATGGGCGCTGCGAGTCGGCCAACCCGCAGGGGGACACGTACGGGCCGGTCGCCTATGAGTCATACCTCCCCGCCTACTGGTTGTTCGGCTGGAGCGGCAAGTGGGACAGCCTGCCTGCGGCCCATGCCGCGTCGATCGCCTTCGACGTGCTCTCCCTGATCGGGCTCGCCCTGGTCGGCCTACGGTTCGGCGGCTTGAGCCTCGCGGTGACGCTCGCGTTCGCCTGGGCGGCGTGGCCGTTCACGCAGTACGTGTCGAGCTCGAACACGAATGACGCGCTGCCGCCACTCTTCCTGATCTGGGGCTTTTGGCTCGTGACGTCCTCGTTCGCCCGCGGCGTATTCTCAGCGCTCGCCGGCTGGACGAAGTTCGCGCCGCTGCTCGTCGCGCCCCTCTGGGCGTCCTATCCGGACGCCCTCGCGCGCCCGCGTGAGAAGCTCGTCTTTCTCGGCGGCTTCCTCGCGGCCACAGTTGTCGCCTTTTCCGTGCTGCTGCTCGAGCCGAGCCCGCTCCATGCCGTGCAGGTCTTCTACGACCGGACGATCAAGTTCCAGATCGGGCGGCACTCACCGTTCTCGATCTGGGACTGGAAGCAGTACGGCGCGGGCTACCCGGACCTGCATCTCGTCCAGCGAGCCCTGCAAGTGCTGCTCGTCATCGGCGCGATCGCCGTCTACTTCCTGCCCAGACGGAAGACGGCGCGGCAGCTGGCGGCCCTGACGGCAGCCCTGCTGCTCGGGTTCGAGCTCGTGCTGACTCACTGGTTCTACCTCTATCTGCCCTGGTTCTTCCCCTTCGTCGCGTTCGTCGCCTTGACTGCCGAGCGCGAGACGGCTGCTGCCGAGGCCCCGGCACCGCGTGAGCACGACGGAAGAGCGCTGGTCGCTGCCGGCTGAGCGCCGGGTCGCGCTCGCGGCCGGGCTCGTCGCGCTCGCGGTCTTCGGCGCCGCCTGGGCGCTGCTCCATCACGGCTTCTATCGGCGCGGCCAGATTGTCGATACGCCGGTCTACCAGCGCTACGGCGAGGCCATGGTCGACGGGCAGGTGCCCTACCTCGATTTCAGGGTCGAATATCCGCCGGCGGCACTGCCCGTCTTCCTGCTGCCGGCGATCGGAGATCGGCACGACGCGGCGATCTATCGCAGGAATTTCGAACGGTTGATGATGATTTGCGGCCTGCTCGCAATCGCGGGCGCCGCCATTGCACTCGCGGCCCTGCGCGCCGGGCCGGAACGCTTCATTGCCGCCCTCGCTTTCGCGGCGCTGGCGCCGCTCGCGCTCGGCACAGTGATCTTGACGCGCTTCGACCTCTGGCCGACGGCGCTGCTCGTGCTCGGTCTGGCGGCCGTCCTCGCGGAGCGCAAACGCACCGGCCTCGGCGTGCTCGGGCTCGCCGCCGCGGCAAAAATCTTCCCGGTCGTCGTCGTGCCGCCCGTGCTCGTCTACGTGTGGCGGCGTTACGGCCGTCGGGAGGCGCTCGTCTGCGCGGCCATCTTCGCGGGCGTCGTCGCGATCATCTTTCTCCCCTTCGTCAGGCTCTCGCCCGGCGGCGTCTGGGACAGCCTGCATCGGCAGGCCGACCGGCCCCTGCAGATCGAGAGCCTGGGCTCGAGCTTCTTACTTGTTGCCCATCAGCTCGGGTTCTGGACCGTCCAACTCAACCTGAGCCACGGCTCCCAGAACCAGGGCGGCTCGCTGGCGGACACGCTCGCGGCGATCCAGAGTGTTGTCCAGGCGCTCGTCGTGATCGCGTTATGGGTGGCCTTCGCGCGCGGACCGGCGACGCCGGAGCGGCTCGTCCGCTACTCGGCGGCGGCCGTGGCGGCGTTCATCGCCTTCGGCAAGGTGCTCTCGCCGCAGTTCCTGATCTGGCTGTTGCCGCTCGTCCCGCTCGTCCGCGGTCGGCGCGGACTAGCCGCGTCGGCCGCGCTCGCCGTCGCACTCGTGCTGACGCAGCTCTGGTTTCCGAACCGCTACTGGCGTCTGGCGCTGCACCAGGACGCGATCGCCTCCTGGCTGGTTTTCGCGCGCGACCTCGTCCTCGTCGCGCTCGTCCTTGTCCTGGCTATGCCTCGACGCGTACCGACTCGCAGCCCGTAGCCGTACCGTCCGCTCCGCACTCGACGAGGACACCTTCGATCCGGACACCGCCGTGGGCGGGCTTGAAGCGGACGGGCATGCCGGTGCGCATGCGCGCGATCGCGAGGTCTGCCTGGACGCCGATCACCGAGTCGTGCGGGCCGGTCATGCCGGCGTCGCTGATCGCGGCCGTGCCGCCGGGCAGGACGCGGGCGTCGTTCGTCTGCACGTGCGTATGGGTGCCGATCACCGCCGTGACGCGGCCGTCGAGCCAGCGCGGGAGGGCCACCTTTTCGCTTGTGGCTTCGGCGTGAAAGTCGACCACGACGACCTGGGCGCGCTTGCGAGCCTCGTCGACCAGCTCGTCGACGACCTCGAACGGGCCGACCGCTGGGTCGATGAAGAGCCGGCCGAGCAGATTGATCACCGCAACCGGCGTTCCGTCGGCGGCCGGAGCGACGGTCAGCCCTCGCCCGGGCGACCCCGCGCTGACGTTGGCCGGCCTGATCACCCGCTCGGACTCGGCCAGGTACGGCCCGATCTCCGGGCGTCGCCAGACGTGGTTGCCAAGCGTGATCACATCTGCGCCGGCGGCGAGGATGCGGTCGGCGATCCGCGGGGTGATCCCGGCGCCGTCCGCGGCGTTCTCACCGTTGACCACGCAGAAGTCGGCCGCGAGCTCCTCCCGCAAGGTTGGCAGGCGTTCCTCGACCGCCCGGCGCCCCGGGACGCCGAACACGTCCGCGACAAACAGAATCCTCATTGTCCTCTGCGCTCGATCTGCAATGGGAGTTTCATTGCCACCCGGGATGAGACGGCTGCGGCGGCAAAGCCGCCACAGCCTCTAGGTCGGCATCGCAAAGCGACGCCTCAGGGCGTCGAGAGAGCCGCCGCGGGCCGGACTTCGATCTCGACGTGGTTACCCGCGTCCTGCGTGTAGCGGGCGAGCGCCTGCTCCTCCACGTGTGAGAAGTCCAGCAGGGTGCCGAGCTTCGATGTGCCGGCGGCGATGCTCGACCCCACCGTCAGCGACGGGTCCGGCCTGACGTGCGTGATCGCCACGATGAACGACGGCGCGCCGGTCGGCTGGATGTCGATCTCGGAGCCGAAGCGCCGGCCGTTGAGGATGTATGGGGTCAGCCCGACGACGCTCCCGTCGACGGGCGAATAAATGTCCGTCCCCGGCTCCGCCCCGACGTCGAGTGCCGCGGTTCCAGGGCCTTCGCCGCCGCTGAGCTGGTACCAGCGAATCCCTCGACTACCGCCGCCGAACACGCCCCGGGCGAACCGGGTCAGCGTGCCCGGGTTGGCCTGCGAGCCGAGCGGCTGGAGCGCGACCGCGCCGTCGCCGCTCGCGTGATAGCCGATCGCCGTCACCCGGGTCTGCGCGATCGGGAGCTGGATCCGCAGTGCCCCCTCGAGCGCGATCACCTGGGGGCTCGGCGGGCCTGACGGGAGCAAGCGGTTCGCCGGTGCGGGCCCGATGCTGTGCTGTGTCTCTGCCGGTTTGCCGGTCCCGAAAGCCGTCAGGAGCAGCGTAATCAGCGCGACGATCGCGAGCACGACGAGGCCGGCCACACGCCTGCGGCGGCGAACAGCTTGATGGTGAGCACGGCGATGCCGCACAGCGATCGTGCGCCCTCTGTCCCTGGGCATCGGCGGGACGGTAACGGGTTGCTCCTCCACCCGCAAGGAGACTCGGTCGGCCGGACTTTGTGACAGCCGAAGCCGTGGTACTTCCTCGTGATCATCCCACAGTTCGTAACTGTCAAACGCGAGCGCTCCATCCTCGGCAAATGACCAGTCCCAATCCGGGGGTCGGAGCCCGACTCGGGCAGAAGAGTTCGACCGGTCTCGGCCTTGCCGCCCGGGATTGGACGGTCGCCCGGGCAAAGCCCGGACCACCTCCAGGTCGGCGTCGCGAGCGAACGCCTTAGACCGGACGACGCGCGCCGTATCATCATCGCGATGGCGGCCGGGTCGCCCCCGAAGCTCCAGATTCCGCGCTGGATCCAGCTCGTCACGCTGCCGCTGCTCTTGCTGCTGATCTGGGCCGTGGCGGGAGCCGTGCGTCACGTCGTCTTCCTTTTCCTCGTCGCCGGACTGATCGCGCTCCTGCTCAATCCGCTCGTCCGGGGGGTCACGAGGTTCTGGATTCCCCGTGGACTCGGAGTTGCAATCGTCTATCTGCTCTTCGCGGGCCTCGTCGCTGCGGCGAGCATTGCGCTCGGGTCGGTGATCGTCGATCAGACGAGGTCGTCCTCACATCGCGTCGATTCCTACTTTACGACTGAGCACGGACAACCTCCGCAGACCCACGCCGAGCGCGATGTCGACCGTCTCCAGGTGTGGTTGAACGACCACGGTCTGAGCCGAATCAAGGTCCGCAAGCAGCTCAACGACTTCGTGAACAACATCCGCACGAAGGACGTCCAGAAGTACACGACGGAGACGATCAACTTCGTCGAGGGAGCCGCGATCGGGACGGTGAAGCTCCTCTTCAGCCTTGTGCTGGTACTCGTCGTCTCGATCTACATGCTGCTCGACATGGAGCGGCTTTCGGCCGCGGTCAACCGCCGCTTTCCGCCGCCGGACGGCTCGTCGCCTTTGATGGTGCGGATCGAGCGGGCGCTCGTTGGCTACGTCAAGGGTCAGTTGCTCCTGTCACTGATCATCGGCGTGAGCGCCGGCGTCGGCCTCTGGCTGCTCGGGACGCTCGGGCTGGGGCCTGGGCTCGCGGAGTACGCGGTGATCTTCGGCGCTTGGGTCGCCTTCACGGAGCTGATCCCCTACCTCGGGCCGTGGCTCGGCGCGATACCCCCGCTCGTCTACGAGCTGGTCGTCCATCCGATTTCGGCTCTCTGGGTTGCGCTCCTTTTCCTCTTCATCCACCAGATCGAGGGCCACATCGTGGTTCCGAACGTGATGGGATCGGCCCTGCGGCTACACCCGTTGCTCGTCATCTTCGGCTTGCTTGCCGGCGGCGAGATCTACGGGCTGCCGGGGGTGCTTGTCGCTCTGCCCCTGCTGGCGGCGTTCCGCGCGATCTGGGAGTTCTTCTCCGGACGGATCGAGCTCGAGCGCTGGGACGAGGCCGCGGTCGGCGAGCCACTGCCGGTTCCGGTCGACGTCGAACCGCCCGAACCACCGACGGAGATCAAGCCCCCCAAGGCCGCGCAGCAGTGAATGAGGGCGCCCCGTTGCTCGCGGCCAGGGCGGCGGCGAGGCGCTGCGGCTCGCAGATCGCGCTCGAGCCGGCCGGCTTCGACGGCGTGCGGATCGGCTGGGCGCCCCAGCGGGCTCTGGCTCGGCGGTCTGGGCGCGCTCTTCGGGCTCTTGGCGCGAATCGGAATGCGTAGATTGTTGGCATGAGTTCGCTACGCGTCCGGTTTCGCCGAAGAGCGCGCAGCACAGACTCGGCCTTCGTCCCGCAACAGCTACCGAAGCCATGAGCACAGCTGGCTTCCCCGCGACTCGGCTGAGGCGTTTGCGCCGGACCTCGCGCCTGCGCTCCCTCGTGCGCGAGACGCGGCTCGACCTCGGCGACTTCGTGATGCCGCTCTTCGTCTGTCCCGGCGACGGCGTCGTCCACCCGCTCGAGGGCCTGCCGGGTATCGGGCAGCGCTCGGTCGACGCGCTGGTCGACGAGACGGAGACGCTGGTCGCGCTGGGCGTCTCGGCGGTGTTGCTCTTCGGGATTCCCGAGGAGAAGGACGAGGAGGGTTCGGGAGCCTACGACGAGGACGGGATCGTCCAGCGCGCGCTTCGCGAGTTGCGCGCGCGCTTCCCCGAGCTCGTCCTTGCGACCGACGTCTGCCTCTGCGAGTACACCTCTCACGGCCACTGCGGCGTTGTCCACGGCGACGAGATCGACAACGACGCGTCGGTGGAGCTGCTCGCGCGCACCGCGGTCAGCCACGCCGAGGCGGGCGCCGACACGGTTTGCCCGAGCGACATGATGGACGGCCGGGTCGGCGCGATCCGGGCGGCGCTCGACGACTCCGGCTTCGAGCAGATCCCGATCGTCTCCTACGCCGCCAAGTACGCCTCGGCCTTCTACGGGCCGTTCCGCGAGGCGGCCGAGTCGACGCCGGCATTCGGAGACCGGCGCGGCTACCAGCTCGATCCCGCGAACGTCCGCGAGGCGCTGCGCGAGTGCGAGCTCGATGTCCAGGAAGGCGCCGATGCGCTGATCGTCAAGCCGGCGCTGCCGTATCTCGACGTCCTGCGGGCCGTCCGCGAGCGGTTCGAGCTGCCGGTCGGCGCTTACAACGTCTCCGGCGAGTACGCGATGCTGAAGGCTGCGGCGCAGGCCGGCTGGCTGGACGAGCGGCAGGCCGCGCTGGAGTCGCTGACCGCGATCAAGCGTGCGGGCGCCGACTTCATCGTCTCGTACTGGACGAAAGAGCTCGCCGAGTGGCTGTGACAGCGAGCCTGGCGCGGCGGGCTCGCGAGGTGATCCCCGGCGGAGTCAACTCGCCGGTCCGGGCGATGCGCGCGGTCGGCCTCGACGAGCCGCTCTTCGTCCGCCGAGGCGAAGGCGCCTGGATCGAGGACGAGGCCGGTCGCCGCTACATCGACTGGGTGATGTCATGGGGAGCGCTGATCTTCGGACACGCCGATCCGGAGACGGTCGAAGCGGTGGTCGCAGCCGCACGAGAGGGCACGACGTTCGGCGCCTCGACCGAGCGCGAGGTCGAGCTCGCCGAGGAGCTGGTCGACGCGGTTCCGTCGCTGGAGCTGGTGCGGCTCGTCTCCTCCGGCACCGAGGCGGCGCTGAGCGCAGTCCGGCTCGCTCGCGCCGCGACACGGCGCGACCGGATCCTCAAGTTCGCGGGCGGCTACCACGGCCACGCGGATGCCCTACTCGCCGACTCCGGGTCCGGCCTCGCGACGCTGGGGATCCCGGCAACGCCGGGCGTGACGAGTGGGGCGGCGCAGGACACGATCGTCGTCCCCTACAACGACGTCGACGCGACCGCCGCCGCGGTCGAGCGCTGGGGCGAGGGCCTCGCAGCGATCGTCGTCGAGCCGGTGGCCGGGAACATGGGCGTCGTCCCGCCGGCACCAGGCTTCCTCGAGGCGCTGCGCGACCTCTGCGACGCGAGCGAAGCGCTACTCGTCTTCGACGAGGTGATCACCGGCTTCCGGGTAGCTCGTGGCGGCGCGCAGGAGCGCTTCGGCGTCATTCCCGACCTGACGCTGCTCGGCAAGATCGCGGGCGGCGGCCTGCCGCTCGCCGCGTTCGGCGGCCGCGGCGACGTGATGGAGCAGCTGGCCCCGAGCGGCCACGTCTACCAGGCGGGCACGCTGAGCGGAAACCCGCTCGCGACCGCCGCCGCGCTCTCCGTGTTGCGGAGACTTCGTGATCTAGATCACTACGAGCAGCTCGAGCGGAGCGGCGCCCGGCTCGAGGCGGGCCTGGGGCCCTACGGAACCGTGCAGCGGGTCGGCGCGATGGCGACGCTGTTCATGCGCAAGGCGCCGGTCCGGAATCTCTCCGACGCCCAGGCGGCGAACACCGACCGCTACGCCGCTCTGTTCCGCCACCTGCTCGAGCGCGGGGTCTACTTCCCGCCCTCGCAGTTCGAAGCTCTGTTTATCTCCACTGCACACGGCGAAGAGGTGATCGAGAGGACGGTGCAGGCGGTTGCAGACTTCGACGGTTGATCTCTGGGAGACGATCGCGATCGAGGCGGAGCGGGAGAGCTCGCTCTGGCACGACGCCTTGCGGTTGGAGCCCGAACGCGAGCCGGTCTTCTCGCCGCTGGGCGAGGAGCGCTACGCGCTCGGGCTCGAGACGATCTACGAGGGCTACCTCGTCCATTACGGTCACCCACGCCTCTTCGATCCCGTCGACGAAGACACGGCGCTCCTGCTCGGCGACTACCTCTACGCGCACGGGCTGGTCCGGATCGCGGAGGTCGGAAGCGTCGAGGCGGTTGCTGACCTGGCCGAGCTGATCTCGCTCTGCTCGCAGCTCCGGGCCGACTCGACCCCGGGCGACGGCGCCGCCTGGGCCGCGAGCGCAGCGCTGCTCGGTGCGGGTGAGGTCGATGATGCTCGCGCGGCCCTGCGCGACCGAGGCGATGCTCGGCCGCTGACGGAGCTTGCCGAGGCCCATGCCGGGCCTACGCTCGAGCAGGCGCTTGCAGCGCACGACCGGAGACTTCGTTAGGGTCGCGCCCGATGGCATCCGCCCTGGCTACGGCACTCGCACCCCTTGCCGCCGAGACCGCCGCCGAGGAAGGCAAGAAGGTGATCACGGCGATGCTGATCGTCGGCCTGATCTTCGTCGGCGTGATCGCCCTCGGCGAGACCTCGCGCTGGTTACGCCGCCGCCGCGGTCGCGCGCACTAAGCCGCGAGCAGCGCCTTTACGGTCAGGTCGAGATCCATACGATCGCCGGCGCCGCTGCGGTAGCTGTCAGTGCCGACCGGCGGCCCCCCGTTGCGCTCGAACAGGCCGTCGAGGCTCCCCGGAGGCGGCCGGGGCGCATCGGGTAGCGGCTCTCCCCAGGGGTAGCGGAAGCGCAGCTTGCCGGCTGGCAGCCGCTCGACCAAGTAGCCGCCTTCGTGCAGGAGCCGGTGGTGCCTGCGGCAGAGCAGGACGAGGTTGTCCATGCTCGTCTCGCCGCCCCGCGCCCAGTGCTCGATGTGGTGGGCGTCGACGAAGCGATGGTTCTCGCAGCCCGGGAAGCGGCAGCCGCGGTCGCGGCGCCTGAGCGCTCGACGCAAGGCGGGCGGAATCGAGCGTGTCTTCCGCCCGACCGAGAGCGGCTCGCCGTCACGCTCCTTCAGCTCGACCACGGAGGCATCGCAGGCAAGCCGCCGGGCGGTTTCCGGCGCGAGCGCCGGCCCCTCGGCGAGCTCGCAGCCGCCCTCAGCGCCTGCGAGCGCCGCCTCGTCGACGTGCACGACGACCTGATGCCTGTCGCCGCCTGATTGTTCTCGTCCCGAGAGGGCAAGCTCGGCGACCGCCGCGAGTGCCTCGGCGCCCGTCGACTGCGGTTCCGCGGAACCGCGCGGGCGCAGTGCCGCATGCCCGGCCTCGAGCGCCTTCAGGAGGACGGCGCCGTCCGCAGGGGCTAGCCGGCCGCGAACGACCAGCGAGCCGTCGTCGTCCCAGTACCAGTCGAGGTAGGCGGCCTGTTGAACGGCGGCCGCCTCTTCAGTGGTTACCCGCCGGTAGGCCCGCAGCGCCCGCTCGAGCTGGGCGGCTGTCAGCTCGAGCGCCAGCTCGAGCAGGCTCTCCTCGTTCGCAGGATCGGCGACCCGGGTCAGCGCCCGCACCTTGGCGAAGGAGATCTGTCCGCGCCCGAAGGCTGACCGGATCACGGGCAGCCCGCCCAGGCTACGGGCGATCCGGACGTGCTCGCGCGCTGTCCGCGGCGTCAGCCCGCAGCGCCAGGCCAGCCACTGCGCGCAGGTGCAGCCGACCAGTTTGTTCCTCCGGTCGACCTCCGCGACCAGCTCGAGCCACCGGCAGGTGCCGGCATAGATGTGCGCGGCCAGCCCGGCCAGCTCCGCCTCGAGCTCGGCGAAGGAGAGCTCAGCAAGCTCGCAGTTCTCTTCGGTGACAACACTCACGTTGGCAGACTAGTCAACGGATCGGACGGCGCTACCTGCGCGGTGCACGCAGGCAGAGAGCTCACTTGGCACGGCGTTGGAAACCGCGCCATCCTTCGAGAAGATGAGCGAGCTCCCGACCGGCACCGTCACATTCCTCTTCACCGACATCGAGGGCTCGACGAGGCTGCTGCACGAGCTCGGCGACGACTACGCCGATGCGCTGGCCGAGCACCGCCGCGTCTTGCGGGAAGCCTTCGCACGCCACGGCGGCGTCGAGGTGGATACCCAGGGCGACGCCTTCTTCGTTGCGTTCGTCCGGGTCAAGGATGCGCTCGCAGCAGCCGCCGAGGGCCGGCAGGCGCTCGACTGCGGTCCGGTGCGCGTTCGAATGGGACTGCACACGGGTGAGCCTGTGGTCACCGACGAGGGCTACGTCGGGCTGGACGTCCACCGCGCTGCTCGGATCGCCGCAGCCGGCCACGGCGGCCAGATCCTCCTCAGCCAGACGACGCGCGACCTCGCCGGCGACGACCGCCTCCGCGATCTCGGTGAGCACCGCCTGAAGGACCTCGCCGCACCGGAGCGGCTCTACCAACTCGGCGACCCCGACTTTCCGCCCTTGAAGACGCTGTACCAGACGAATCTCCCGATCCCCGCAACGCCGTTTCTCGGCCGGCAGCGTGAGTTGGAGGAAGTGCAGGCGCTGATCTCGCGGCCGGACGTCCGCCTGTTGACGCTCTCCGGCCCGGGTGGGACCGGCAAGACGCGCCTCGCCTTGCAAGCGGCCGCGGAGGTAGCGGAGGGTTTTCCCGACGGGATCTACTGGGTGCCGCTCGCTTCGCTTCGCGATGCATCCCTCGTGCTCGACGTCGCCGCGCGGGCGCTCGGTGCTGCCGATGGGCTCGTCGACCGAATCGCCGACAAGTCGCTGCTCCTACTGTTCGACAACTTCGAGCACCTGATCGAAGCCGCGACGGAGCTGTCGAACGTGCTCGCCGCCTGTCCGAACGCGCAGTTGATCGTGACGAGCCGGGAGCTGCTACAGGTTCCGGGAGAGCAGGCATACCCGGTGCCGCCGCTCGAGCCAGCGGACGGAGAGGAACTGTTCATCGCACGGGCGCGCGCAGCGAAGCCGGACTTTCGCACGGATGGGCCTGTCAAGGACATCTGCGCCAGGCTCGAGAACCTCCCGCTTGCGCTCGAGCTGGCGGCGGCACGAGTGCGCGTCCTCTCGCCCGACGAGCTCCTCCAGCGCTTGTCCAAGCGACTAGACCTGCTCAAAGGCGGCAGGGGTGTCGATGCCCGCCAGCAGACGCTCCGGGCGACGATCGAGTGGTCGCACGACCTGCTCGACGAGGACGAGCAGCGGCTGTTCGCGCGGCTCGCCGTCTTCCGCGGCGGCTGCACCATCCAGGCCGCCGAGCGGGTCTGCGATGCCGACATCGACACGCTTCAGTCGCTCGTCGACAAGAGCCTCGTCCGCGTGCGCGGAGGCGACCGCTTCTGGATGTTGGAGACCATCCGCGAGTTCGCCGCCGAGCAGCTTGACGGCTCCGGCGAGGCCGACGCGATCAGGCGACGGCATGCCGAGGTTTTCCTCGCGCTCGCCGAATCCGCCGGCCTGACGGTGGAGGCGACCGCCGCGGGTCGCGGCTCGCGTTACGAGATCGTCATGCCCGAGCAGGCGAAGATCCGCGCGGCCCTCGACTGGTTGTTGGGCGCAGACGAGATCGAGCTCGCCATGGAACTCGCCGTTGCTCTGGAGCATTACTGGGTTACGACGAGCCCTGGTGAAGGCGCGCGGTTGCTCGCAGAACTGCTCGAGCGCGGCACCGAGGCAACGGCTGAGCTACGCGTGCGCGTTACCCGCTGTCTGGCCGGCAGTACCTACATCGTCGGCGACTTCGAGACGGGCACGCGATACATCGAACAGGCTCTCGCGGAATATCGACGCCTCGGCGACGACTGGGGAGTAGCTCACGTGCTCCAGCGTCTGGCGGTCGAAGCTGCGCGGGCGGGCGAGTTCGAGCGAGCTCGCTCGCTCGTCGAGCAGAGTCTCTCGTTGGATCGCGGCGCGTACAACGAAGTGGGCGCGCTGATGGTTTTCGGAGAGCTCGCCTTCAAGGAGGGCCGGCCAGAGGAGTCAATCGAGTTGCTCGACCGCTGTGCAGCCCGTGCGAAAGAAATCAACTGGGATTGGTGGCAGAAGAACGCTCTCCAGCTGGCTGCGGACTACTCCCTCAGGCTGGGACGGCCGGAGGAGGCGTCGCCGCGTCTCCGCGAGAGCCTGGTCATCGCCCGCAGGCTCCACGACCGGCAATGGCTCGTGTTCGGCCTGGCGCTGTCCGCCTGGGTAGCGGCGGAGAGGGGCCAGGCCGAAAGGGCGGGCACGCTTTGGGGAGCTATCGAAGCGGAGGCCGAGCGCGGGGGCATCGGCCAATGGGAGACCGAAAGGGACGAGTACGCCGGTTACGTGTTCGCCGCTGCGGGACCGGAGTTCGAACGCGCGAGGGCTGACGGTCGGACTATGTCGTTCGAGGACGCGGTCGAATATGCGCTCTCCCTAGACTGACGCCGATGTCGCTTCCGGCCGACCTTCGC
>Ga0137403_10004479_pt1 | contig 16487 bp, 18 predicted proteins | sample CZOMad2_1_16fung_FD_122057 | JGI IMG/M metagenome (GOLD analysis project Ga0137403, IMG submission 122057) | Vadose zone soil fungal communities from Angelo Coast Range Reserve, California, USA - CZOMad2_1_16fungal (Hybrid Assembly) | ecosystem: Environmental > Terrestrial > Soil > Vadose zone...
CTGGTCGCCCTGATCGAGCGCGAGACCACCGGCGAGGGCAAATGGGTGCACACCTCGCTCCTGGAGGCGATGCTCTCCATGCTCGACTTCCAGGCCTCGCGCTGGCTGGTGGGGCACGAGGTGCCCCCGCAGGCGGGTAACAATCATCCCACCGGAATTCCGACCGGCGTCTTCGAGACGAAGGACGGGCACATCAACATCGCCGCCGCCGGCGACGATATATATGGACGCTTCTGTCGTGCCATCGAGCGCCCGGATCTCCTGACCGACGCGCGGTTCTCCACGTCCAAGGCGCGCTCGACGAACCGGGACACCATCATGGAGGTCCTCATGCCGGTGACCCGGCAGAAGGCCAGCGCCGAGTGGATCAAGATCCTCAACGACGCCGGCGTGCCCTGCGGGCCGATCTACAAGATCAACGAGTCGTTCGCCGATCCGCAGGTGCAACACCTGGCCATGGCCCAACCGGTGCGCTCGCCGGTGCTCGGCGACCTCACCATCCTCGGCCATCCGGTCTCGCACGGCGAAACGCGCCTGCCCCTGCGGAGCGCGGCACCGGAGCTGGGCGACGCCAACGACGAGGTCCTCACGTCGCTCGGTTACACGAAGGAGCAGATCGCGGATCTGACTAAGCGCGCTGTGATTTGAGATGGGGGGCCTCGAAGGGCCGACGGACCAGGTGATCGAGTAGCGCGATGCCGACCGCGCATCTCCCCGGCGATTTGCTCATGCACTACGACGACGATGATTTCACCGATCCATGGTCGCCGGCAGAAACCGTCATCCTGCATCACGGCAACGCCAAGAGCGCGAAGCTCTGGTACGGCTGGGTCCCGTTGCTCGCGCGGGATTACCGAGTCATCCGGGTCGATGCCCGCGGCTTCGGGAGATCCTCGGTTCCCGCGCCCGGCTATCCCTGGTCGCTGGCGGGATTCGCGACAGATCTCGTCCATCTCATGGAGCATCTCGGCATCGACAAGGCGCACCTGATCGGGGAAACCATCGGGGGCACGATCGCGCTCGAGTTCGCTCACCGATTCCCCGACCGACTGCATTCCGTGACCACGTGCACCTCGCCTTACAAGTTCCGCGGGGTCCAGACCTATCTGGACTACTACAACGTGGTGAAGGAACACGGCGTCGAGGCCTGGGTCCGACAGACCGCCAATCGTCGGCTGGAACCCGGCGCCTCCGATCCCGGGCACCAGGAGTGGTACACGCAGCAGATGAGTCGAACGGCGCAGCACGTGGTCCTGGAGACCCTCGCATATCTCGCGACCGTCGACCTGACGCCCATCCTTCCGAAGATCACGACGCCGGCGCTCGTCCTGGTCGGCGAACGCAGCACCATGAACACACCGGATCGGGCGCAAAGCCTGGCTGCGCTCTTGCCGCGCGGAACCCTGGTGGAAGTGCCGGGCGCGAGTGGCTACGTCCAGCACTCCGCGCCGGCCCAATGCGTTGCGATCTGGCGAGAGTTTGTGCGATCCTCGCGCGCATGAGGGGTGGCGAGACCGGGTCTCGAGACTGGCCGTTGTAGGGGGAGACGGACATGGGAGACATCCTGGGGATCGGGACGACGCACTATCCGCCCGGGTTGGTGCCGGACGAATACAAGCCATGGCCCCTGGCCCGGATGCTCCACACCGACCCGCGGATCCCGCCGCATCTGCGAGACCCCGCCAACTGGCCCGAGCCGATGCGCGCGGAATGGGGCGACGACGAAGGGATCGCGGCCTTCAAGGCGCATCGGGCTCGCGTGTTCAGCGCCTTCCGCACGCTCAGGGACGAGATCGTCGCCTTCCGACCCGACTTCATCCTCATGTGGGGCGACGATCAGTACGAGAACTTCAGGGAAGACGTCATTCCCCCGTTCTGCGTGCTGGCCTACGACACGCTCGCGTTTCAACCGTTCAAGCGGTTGGGCGAGCGCCCGAACATCTGGGGCGAGCCCGCCGACAAGGTGTTCACCTGGCCGGGACAACCGGCCGCGGGACGCTTCCTCGCCAGCCGCTTGCTCGACGCCGGGATCGACATGCCCTATGCCTACCGGCCGCTGCACGGCGACGGCGTGGCTCACGCGTTCGCCAACACGCTGCTGTACCTCGACCTCGACCGTCAGGGATTTTCGTATCCAGTCCTGCCGGTGACGGTGAACTGCTACGGCCGCGACGTGATCCGCTACCGCGGAGGCGGGACTCAGCACGCTGAGGAGCCCGATCCGCCCGCGCCGTCGCCGCGCCGCTGCTTCGAGCTCGGGCGAGCCACCGCGCGAATCATCAAGGACAGTCCCTGGCGGGTCGTGCTGATGGCGTCGTCGAGCTGGTCTCACGCCTTTCTGACCGAGAAGAATCACTTCCTCTATCCCGATCTGGAGGCTGACCGGGTCCTGCTGGAGCACCTGCGCTCCGCCGACTACGGCACCTGGCGCGATCTCCCCCTCGAGCGGCTCGAAGCATCCGGGCAACACGAGGTCCTGAACTGGGTTTGCCTCGCCGGCGCGATGGCGGAGCTCGGCTACAAGATGGACGTCGTGGACTGGGTCGAGACCTGGCTGTTCAACGCGCCGAAGTGCCAGGCGATCTTCCGATGAAGGCCGTCTATATCGCCGAGCCCGGAGGTCCGGAGAAGCTGATCTTCGGCGACCGGCCCGATCCCGAGGCCGGCGCGGGCGAGGTCATCGTCCGCGTCAGAGCGACGTCGGTGAATCATGCGGACCTCGCCATCCGAGCGGGCCGCTCGGCGACGGGCGGGCTGCCGCGCATCCTGGGGCTCGACATCGCCGGCGAAGTGGCGCGTCTGGGGCCCGGGGTGACCGGGTGGAAAGAGGGCGACCGGGTCGTGGTGGAGAATCGCGTCAAGTGCGGCACCTGCTCGCCGTGCGTGCTCGGGCGCGACGAGTTCTGCGAGCGCCAGAAGCGGCTCGGGGGCGAGCTCGACGGCGGTCACGCGCAGTACTGCAAGGTCCCCGCGGCCAATCTGCAGCGGATCCCCGACCCCATGGGATTCGAGGAGGCGGCGACGTTCCCGCTCGCGGGGCACACGGCCTGGCACTGTCTCGTCGAGCGCGTGCAGCTCCAGCCCTGGGAAGACATCCTGATCCAGGCGGTCGGCAGCGGCGTGGGCAGCTTCGGCCTCCTCATGGCCAAGGGCATCGGCGCCCGCGCCATCGTCACGGCGGGGAGCGACTGGAAGCTCGAGAAAGCCAAGAAGCTCGGCGCCGACGAGGTGATCAACTACACGACGACGCCGAAGTTCAGCCAGCGCGTCAAGGAGCTGACCGACGGCCGCGGCGTGGACGTGGTGTTCGACTGCGTCGGCGCGACCGTGTGGGACGAGAGCTGCGCCAGCCTCAAGCCCGGCGGGCGGCTCGTCATCACCGGGACGACCGCGGGGAGCCAGATCCCGTTCAATCTGTCGGTTCTGCAGAGCCGGCCGCTGACGCTGATGGGCAGCGGCGCTCGCAGCCGGCGCAGCTTCGCGGCCATGATGCACATGGCGCACTACGGCGGCCTGCACGGCGTGGTGGGCCGGACGTTCGACCTGGCCGACACCGCCAAGGCGCACGAGGTCATGGCCGGACGCGATTTCTTCGGCAAGCTGGTCCTGCGCGTGCTCTAGGAGGCTCGGACATGAACATCGTTCGCCTGTACACCGGGAAGGACGGCCAGACCCACATCGAAGAGCTGGATCTCGCCACCCATCCGGAGCTGACGACACTGCAGCCGACCAAGGGCATCGTCTTCCGGACGACCAAGCCCGGCCACTTCTCCGATTGGCACAACGCGCCGCGCCGGCAGTTCGTCATCACGCTGGCCGGCGAAGTCGAGATCGGCCTCGGAGACGGCAGCCTGCATCAGTACGGGCCGGGTCACGTGACGCTGGCGGAAGACCTGACGGGTCGAGGGCACACGACGCGCGTGGTCGGGAACCAACCCCGCTTGTCCGTCACCATTCCCCTGGCGGACTGAGGAGGACAACCCATGGGGCAGATCCTCGGGCTCGGCATCACCCACTACCCGCCGATGTCGTACAAGGGCAACATGAGCAGCCGCATCAAGCTGCTGCTCGCCGACCCGCTGCTCCCCGAGCGCCTGCGGTCGCCGGAGAACTGGCACCCGACGATGCGGGAGCAGTGGAGCACCGACGAGGGTGCGAACCACTCCGAGCAGCATCGCAACGACCTGATCCACCACTTCCGGAAGGCCCGCGCCGAGCTCGACGCGTTCCAGCCCGACTTCGTGCTGCTCTGGGGCGACGACCAGTACGAGAACTATCGCGAGGACTGCGTGCCGCCCTTCTCGGTGCTGGCCTACGACTCGGTCGACGTCCAGCCCTGGAAGGGTCACCGCGGCGAGAACTGGTGGGACGAGCCGAAGGACAAGACGTTCACGATCACGGGCCACCGCGCGGGCGCCAAGCACCTGGTGACCGCGCTGCTGGGCGACGGAATCGACATCGCATACGCCTACAAGCCGCTCCACCACTCGCTGGGCCACGCGTTCATGAACTCGGTCATGTATCTGGACATGGACCGGAAGGGATTCCCCTATCCCGTCGTGCCGTTCACCGTGAATGCCTACGGGCGCTGGCTCATCGGCGCCCACGGCGCGCCGATGACGCCCTCGCAGGCCGCGAAGCTCGCGGGCCAGACGGAGCTCGACCCGCCGGGTCCGCAGCCGTGGCGCTGCTTCCAGGTGGGCGCCGCGGTCGCGCGCGGGCTCAGCAAGAGCCCCTGGCGGGTGGCGGTGATCGCGTCGTCGAGCTGGAGCCATTCGTTCCTGGTCGCGAAGCACTCGCTGATGTTCCCGGACGTGGAGTCGGACAAGCGCTACTACGAGGCGCTGCGCGACGGCGACTGGACGACCTGGCGCAACACCACGATCGAGGAGGCCGAGGATCGTGGCCATCACGAGCTACTGAACTGGTTCTGCCTCGCCGGCGCGATGTCGGAGCTCCGGCGCAAGCCCGACGAATCGGTGTTCCTGGAGTCGTGGATATCCAACTCCGACAAAGTCTTCGCCGTGTTCAGACCGTAGCCCATCAAGGAGGAGGAGCTCATGATCTACGAAGTTCGCACCTACACACTGCGCACCGGAGCCGTGGCCGAGTTCGAAGACCGCTTCGCCAAGCGGAAGCCGCTGCGGGAGAAGCACTCGCCGCTGGGGGCCTTCTGGCACACCGACTTCGGCCCGCTCAACCAGGTCATTCACGCCTGGCCTTACGAAGATCTGAAGCATCGCACCACGGTGCGCGACGCGATGGCGAAGGACACGGCGCTGCAGCAGCTGCCGGGCGGGCGCGATCTGATCGTCGAGCAGCAGGCCGACATCATGATTCCGGCGCCGTTCATGCAGCCGCTGGGCAGCCGCGACTTCGGCACCGGCAATTTCTACGAGATGCGGATCTACACCTACGCGCCCGGCGACCTCCCGGCGGTGCTGGAAGCGTGGGGCAAGGCCGTTCCCGCCCGTGAGAAGCTCTCGCCGCTCGCGGCCTGCTGGACCAGCGAGCTCGGTGGGCTGAACAAGTTCGTGCACGTCTGGGTCTACAAGGACTCCAACGAGCGCACGCGCATTCGCGACGAATCGCGCAAGGGTGGCCAGTGGCCGCCGCAGTCCGGAGTTCGGCCGATCCGGCAGGAGAACAAGATGCTGATCCCGGCGGCGTTCTCGCCTCTGCGGTAACCTCCCACCCGTCGATCCTCCGCCCGGGCGGGCTCCGGCCTCTGCGCCGGAGGTACCGCCCGGGCGGCGTGTACGCGCGGCACCCTTCCGGCACGACGAAGGAGAAGGACGTGATGGCATCGCTCAGCCGGCAGCTCGCACAGTGGGTCGTTGGCCTTCGCTATGACGATCTCCCGCCCGCCGTGGTCGATCGAGCCAAGGGCGTCACGCTCCATGGCCTCGCGTCGGTGCTCCTCGGCTCGCTGACGCCCGGCGGTCAGCAGGCGGTCAAGCTCATCACCGAGGAAGAAGCCGGAGTGAAGACCGGCGCCACCATCATGGTGGATGGCACAAAAGTGACGAAGGGCGGCGCCGCGTTCGCGAACGCCGAGATGGCGATGGCCGGCGGGAAGTGGGACACCTTCCGCATGCTCACCCACCCCGGCACGAGCATCATCCCGGGCGCCTTCGTCGCGGCGGAAGCAGCGGGCGCCTCGGGCAGGGACTTCCTCACCGGCCTGGCGGCCGGCTACGAGGTCATGGAGCGGATGGCGGCCGACTTCATTCCGACCGTGATGGCGCGCGGCTTCCACGCCGGTGTGGTATTCGGCATCTTCGGCCCCGCCGTCGCCGCCGCGAAGATGCTGCGCTTCACCGAGGACCAGGTGAACAGCACGATCGCGCTCTGCGCGAGCCTGGCGGCCGGCAATCTCGAAGGCGCACGCAGCGGCGGCCGCGCCCTGCGCGAGGGCGGAGCGGTGCGCAACGCCATGCTGGCGGTCGCGCTGGCCAAGCAGGGGCACGTCGGGGGCGAGACCGTGCTCGAAGGCGACGCCGGCTTCTATCACGCCTACGCCGGCAACAACCAGGGCCGGCTGACCCACAGCTTCGTGGGCGACACCCGGACCAGCCTGGACAAGATCACGGCCGCGCTGGGCAAGGAATGGATGTTCCTCGAGACGCTCTACCGGATCTACTCGACCGCCGGCTACAACATCGCCCACGTCGACGTCACGGCGAAGCTCTGCGAAGAGCACGACATCGCCTACAAGGACGTCGAGCGCGTCGAGGCCGTGGTGAACTGGCTCGAGACGCAGTATCCCAGCCCGGCCTTCCCGAGCCGGCGGGAAGACCTGGAGTCGAGGCCGGGCAGCACGGCGTACTACGCCGCGTACGGCGTCGTGAAGCGCGGGTTCCCCGTGCTGAAGGCGCAGGTCGACCCCGCCGGCGCCGGCGACCCGCCCGAGGTGCTGGATCTGATGAAGCGAGTGAGGCTCATCCCGTCGCACGCGATGACGCTCTTCGGTCCACGGATCACGATCTTCACCAGGGACGGGAAGAGCTACACCAAGCAGTCGACGGGGCGCGAGTTCATCTGGGACTTCGCCGAGGAGACCCGCCGCATTCGTGACGTCATCCCGGGCCTGCCGATCCCGGCGGCGCAGTTCGAAGAGATCATCGCAACCTGCCGCGATCTCGACCGACAAGCCCGCGCCGACAAGCTTCTGCAGCTGACGCTGAAGAAGGCAGAGGCACGTTGACCGGGAGAACGGACTCATGAAGAGCGTCCGGATCGTCACCCCGACCGGCCACCTCGGCACGACCCCGCTCGAGAAGGCGAGCTTCGAGCGCGGCTGCGGCATGTCACCCGATGTCATCGTCGCCGACTCCGGCAGCGCCGACATCGGGCCGTATCCGCTGGGCGCGGACAAGGCGGCCTCGGACGAGGTCTGGCAGCGTCACGACATCGAGGCGATGGTGCTGGCGGCGCGGCGCCTCGGGATCCCGCTGATCCTCGGCTCGGCGTCGGACACGGGCACCGACCGCGGGGTCGACCAGTACGTGCGTCTGATCCGGGAGATCACGGTTCAGTACCGGCTCGAGCCGTTCCGGCTGGCGGCGATCTACGCCGAGACGCCGGTCGACGAGATCCGGCGGCGCCTGAAGGACGGCGCGTCGATCCGCGGGCTCAACGGCCGGCCGGACTGCGACGCGGCCACGCTGGACCGCACCGACCGCATCGTGGCCGTGATGGGCGCCGAGCCGATCCGGGACGCGCTCGACGCCGGCGCCGAGGTCGTCATCGCGGGCCGCAGCAGCGACTGCGCGATCTTCGCGGCGCCGCTCCTCAACGCGGGACACTCCTGGGCCGACGCGTTCTTCTGCGGCAAGGCCATGGAGTGCGCGTCGTTCTGCGGCGAGCCCTTCATGGGCAAGGAAACCATCCTCGGTCGGGTGGACGGCACCGGCGTCTATCTGACGGCGATGCATCCCGACCAGGCGTGCACACCCGCGTCGGTGGCGAGCCATGCGATGTACGAGCGGCTCAATCCGTTCCGGGAGTACGTGCCCGGCGGCTACCTCGACATGACGAACTGCCGCTACGAGCAGGTAGACGGGAAGACGACACGCGTCACCGGGCAGACGTTCGTCCCGAGCCCGACGACGTGGATCAAGCTCGAGGGGTCGGGCAAGGTCGCCGAGCGCGCGCTCTTCATCGTCGGCATCCGCGATCCCTACACGATCGCCAACCTCGACCGTGTCATCGGCTGGGCCAAGGGCAAGCTCACGGAGCGCTGCGGGCCGCTCGGCGGGACGTACAACGTCTACTACCACGTCTACGGCCGCAACGCGGTCATGGAGGCGATGGAGCCGACGCCGGCGCGCGCGCCGCTCGAGGTCGGCATCGTGGTCGAGGTCACCTGCGACGACGCCGCGCGGGCCGAGACCATCGCCCACATCGCGGGGAAGAACCTCTTCTACGCCCGGCTGCCCGACGTGAAGGGCACGGCCGGGACCGCCGCCATCATGTCGGACGAGGTGCTGCACGCGCGCCCGGCCTACGAGTGGACGCTCAACCACGTGGTCGAAGTGATGAATCCGCGCGAGCTCTTCCGCACCCGGTTCGAGACCGTCCGAGCCTGAGAATCGGAGACCCGACCATGAAGCTCGTCGAGCTCGCGTCGACCATCCGCAGCAAGAACGCCGGCGTCGACCACATCACGTTCGACATCATCTGCCGCGAGCGCCGCAACTTCGAGCGCGTGCGCGACAGTGGCGCGCTCGACCGCGGCGCGGTCGCCCGCCTGTTCGGCATCGACGAGAGCCGCGTGACCGACTTCGTCGTGTTCGAGCCGGCCAACGCGATCAAGTTCACGATCCGCCGGCTGCGCCCCAGCGGAGGCATGGGCGAGAGCGATCTCTTCGGCTCGCAGCAATACGCGCCGCTGTTCGACGTTGAGATTCCGTGACGCGGATCGGAGGAGACAGCGACATGCCGGGGAAAGTGCGACGAATCGTGACCGGGGTCAATGGCGCGGGGCGCTCCTGCATCCTCTCGGACACCTTGCTCCCGACCGCCGCGGTCGCGCCGGGCGCGCCCGTGCGCACGGGCTTGTGGACGACGGATTCCGCTCCGGTGTCGAACAAAGGAACGCACGATCCCGTTCCGGACGGAGTGATTCTGCGGACGCCGCCCGCTCACCGGGGCGGCACCGTCATCCGGATCACCGACATCGCGCCCGACAGGGTGCGGGCCTACGACCCCGCAGAGCTGCGCCGGCGGAACTGCAAGACCACGCCCGAGCGCTCGGCGAGGCACCCGGGCTTCCACGCGACCGACACTGTGGACTACGCGATCTGCCTCGAGGGTGAAGTGTGGGCGGTCCTGGACGAGCACGAGACCCTTCTGCGGCCGGGCGATGTGCTGATTCAGCGCGGTACCTACCACGCCTGGTCGAATCGCAGCGACCGGGTCTGCCGCATGGCCTTCATCCTGATCGACGCGGAGCCGCTCGAGAACCACTAGTGGTGTCCTGACGAGGAAACTTCGGGAGGCGCGAACGACATGGCCTTGAAAGACAAGATTCCCCTGGGCGTGGCGCTGCCCCACCGTTCCCCCGAGCCGATCGACATGGGTGCCGTGCGAGAGGTCGCCCAGCGCGCCGACGCGTTGGGTTTTCGCGACCTGTGGGTGACCGAAAATACTCTGGATCACGTCTTCTGCTTCGACCCGGTCGTGGTGCTGACCTACGCCGCGGCGGTCACCACGTCGATCCGCCTGGGTGTGGCCGTGGTCGTCCTGCCCATCCACAATCCCATCCACGTCGCGCACAAGTTCGCCACGCTGGACTACGTCAGCAATGGCCGGGCGATCCTCGGTGTTGGATTGGGCCGGGACCACCACTACACGCAGTTCCAGATACCGCGAGAGCGCCGCGTGCGCCGGTTCCTCGAAGAGGTCGAGCTGATCAAGGCGCTGTGGACCGAGCCGAAGGTCAGCTACCGGGGCGACATCTATCAGCTCGAGGGCGCCACGATGGCTCCAAAGCCCGTGCAGAAGCCGCATCCGCCGATCTGGCTGGGCGGCGGCCACCCCGACGCGCTCCGCCGCGCCGCGGCGATCGCCGACGGGTGGATGGGCTCCGGCGGCTCGAGCGCCGCCGAGTTCGCGCGATCAGTCCCGTTGATGCGCGAGCATCTCGAGAAAGCCCGGCGCGACCCGGCGACCTTCCCCATCTCGAAGCGCGTGTTTCTGTCGGTGCACGAGCGTCCTGAAATCGCTCGGGCCGAGCTGCACCGCTGGTTCACCACGGTCTATCACAACCCCGCCGGGACCGACGCCTCGGGTGTGCACGGCACGCCGGAGCAGGTGCGGGAGCGGCTGGAGGAGCTGGTCCGCATGGGCGCGAACCATCTCCTTCTCAACCCCGTCTGCCGCCATGCCGAGCAGGTGGAAGCGCTCGCCGCGATCGTGAGGCGCAACTAGCGCGCAGCCAGCCCGGCGCGCCGGCGGTCACGTCTCCGCGAGCAGCCGCTCCACGCGCGCGAGCAGCGGACTCGCCAGCAGCGCGGGCTGGTGGGCCGGGAGATCCACCCAGACCGGGAACTCTCGCCCGGTGATCTTGCGGGCCTTGGTGGGACCGCCCAGGGACATCATGGTCTGCCACGAGTCCGCGAGAGCGGGGTCGGCGAGCAGCAACAGGCCGCGCCCGAGGTAACTGTCGGCCACACCCGGGAAGGCTACGCCCGCCTCGCTCAGCGCTTCGGCCCACTCCTCAGGAGCGAGAAATTGCCGGGCCGGTCCTGTTTGCCACGCCAGGGCCGGAGACAAGCCGCGGCCCGTCCCCTGCAACGCCTCCAGCCAGGGCAGCCGGGCTCGCGCGAGGAAGCGGCGGTACGACTCGCCCACGCCTTCCGGAGCCTCGTCGTGCTCCTTGAGGAGGATCGACGGGAACGGCGAGTCCGGGAGGCTGTAGGCGCGAATCAGCGCGTGCGGCGGTGGGCAGCCGAAGGGAGCCACGCGGTCCAGGAAGGTCGTCAGCACTGCGCCCTCGAGTGCGGCATCCGGGATGGCGAGCAGGTAGTGAGTGGAGTGCGAGCCGGCGACGGACGCCAGCAGCACCTCGCCGGCCGGCCAGGCCTTGCCTTCCCGGCTGCCGCCGATCCCGATCTCCGAGCTCCCGCACTGTCGTAGCTGGAGGGAGCCGGTGCGTGAGAGCATGGGTGATGTTCCTCGTCTTCGTAGAGCCTGCCCGCGGTCATTGCGCCGTCGAGGAGATACGGATAACATGCTGGGCACCAAATCTCCAAGGAGGACTCAATGGCCGAAGGGAAAGTCCACGTCGAGATCGTCTACTGCGTCGTCTGAGGGTACCTGCCCGTAGCCGTCAGTGTGGCGGCTGAGCTGTCCTCGATCAACTATCGCGAGACTGCAATTACTCTGACTCCGTCCGACAGCGGCCGGTTCGAAGTGTACCTCGACGGCAAGAAGCTCTACGATCGGAAGGAGCCGGGAGCCGTGGATTTCCTGCCTGCGCTCAAGGAGATCCACAAGATCCGCGACGCCATTCGCGAGGTATTTGAAGCGGCGCCGCCCGCCGCCGCCCACTGAAAGCGACCATGGCGCTCGGCACCCACCATGTGCACCTGAAGACCCGGGACCCCAAGCTGACGATGCAGTTCTACGTGGACAACCTCGGCGCGACACTGATCGCCGAGGTCGGCACTCGCGGCTACCGCGTGAACCTGCACGGGCTGACACTCAACATCACCACCATCATCGATACCCAGCGCCGCGAGCAGCACTACGGCCTGGAGCACATCGCTCTCGACACCGACGACTATCCGGGGACGCTGGCCCGGCTTCGGAACAACGGCGTGCGCATCCTCGAGGAGCTGCCGCCCACCAATGGCCGGCGCGTCTGCTTCCTGGAGGCGCCCGACGGGGTGCAGATCGAGGTCATCGAGAAGGGATAGGCCGCGACGCGCGACTCATGAAGGTCGGCGTGATCTTTCCCCAGACGGAGTGCGGGACCGACGTCGAGACGATCGGCGGGTTCGTCCGGGACGTCGAGGCGATGGGCTTCGACCATCTCTTCGTGGCCGACCACGTCCTGGGCGCCGATCCCCGGTTCCACTCCCATCCGTCGCTCGCCACGTACTCGCACGAGGCGGTGGTCCACGAGGCGTTGACGCTGATGGCGTACCTCGCAGCCATCACCCGCCGGCTCACGCTGGCCACGGGCATCCTCATCCTCCCGCAGCGGCAGACGGCGCTGGTGGCCAAGCAGGCGGCCGAGATCGACGTGCTGAGCGGGGGCCGGCTGCGCCTCGGGATCGGCGTGGGCTGGAACGCCGTCGAGTTCGAGGCCCTCAACGAGACCTTCGACAACCGCGGCCGCCGCAGCGCGGAGCAGATTGCCGTCCTGCGCGCGCTGTGGACCCAGGAGGTCGTGGACTTCCGCGGCGAGTTCCACCGGATCGACCATGCCGGGCTCAACCCGATGCCGATCCAGCGGCCGATCCCCATCTGGTTCGGCGTGGGGAGCCGTGACCAGCCGGTGCCTCCCGAGGCGGCTCTCCGTCGCATTGCGAGGCTCGCGGACGGGTGGAGTCCGAACTTCGCGCCCGACAGCCAGGGCCAGGCCCTCGTCGCCCGCGTGCATCAGTACGCCCGCGAGGCGGGCCGCGACCCCGCCGCGCTCCCGCTGGAGGGTCGTATCCGCCTCGCCGGCCAGGACCCCGACGGGTGGACGAAGCAGGTAGAGGCGTGGAAGGCCCTCGGCGCCACCTTTCTCATCGCCGAGCCACGGGGCGCGGGCCTCACCTTCCCGGCCGGACACCTGGACGCGCTGCGGAGATTCAAAGCGTCGCTGAGCTGAGGCGGACCAGGAGGACGAGATGGCAAGACAGAGGACGGTGCAGTCGCTGGCGGGCATGAAGGCGGAAACGACGGTCGGGCCGCATCGGGTCGTCGTCGATGCTCCTCAGGAAGCAGGGGGCGGGGACGAGGGCCCGTCGCCGGCCGAGATGCTCCTCGGGGCCATCGGCGCCTGAAAGCTCTCCAACGTTCGGCGGCTCGCCGAACGGAGACAATGGCCGATCCGACGGCTCGAGGCCCGCCCGGGGGCCACGGAGGCTCAAGGCCGTATCGTCGCGATCGACGCGGAGCTGATCCTCGAGGGCTCGTTCGACGACAGGCAGCTGGCCGGCCTTCGCGAGGCGGCCGAGAGCTGCCGCATCAGCCGCGCCCTCAGCGTCCCCGTGAGTTTGCGCCTGACCATCGCCTGAGTGGCGGCGGGGGGCACCGGGTAGCATGCTACGATGAGCGGGCTGCATCACCCCGACATCCCCAACGAAGAGGAGACTCCTGCATGATCGAGGCCGACCGCCCCGTCGTGACCCGCCGCCGTTTTCTGAAGACCGGAGCGCTCGCCGTAGCCGCCATGCCCCTGCTGACCCACGCGTCGCGCGCCTCGGCGGCCACCAAGGTGCACGACTTCCAGACCTCGGCCGACGTCGCCAAGGCCGAGCAGGAAGGCGAGGTCGTCTACTACGGCCACGACGGCGAGGCCGGCATCGGTGTTCTGCTCGACGCGTTCAAGAAGGACTTCCCGAAGATCAAGACCAGCTACGTGCGGCTGCAGACGGGGGCGCTCTACGCGAAGATCACCGCGGAGCGGTCGGCCGGGCGCTTCGGCGTGGACGTGCTGCAGCTCTCCGACATCTCGCCCGCCATCGACTTCCAGAAGAAGGGCGGGTGGGAGCAGTACGCCTCGCCGGAGTACGCCGGGTACAAGGCCGAGCACCAGTCGAGTCCGCCGGGTCACTACGGCTGGGGCGGCATCTCGTTCGCGGGCATCTGCTACAACCGCGCCAAGGTGAAGGCGGAGCAGGCGCCCAAGACCTGGACGCAGGTCGGAATGCTGACGTGCAAGCTCAACCCAAGCATTGGCTTCGTCATCTTCGGCCATCAATCCATGGAGTGCCGTTTCGTTCAAAATCCGCCATTCCCGGTACAATTCTATGAGGGCGCGCTTAATACCGTAGGTGTCGATATCGGCATTTCGGCAGGCGGCGAGCTGGGCTGGGGCGTGCTCGCGCCCACCGCCGGCCCTCCGCCGGGAGCCCTTGCTGGCGAATACGTCGGTGCCACGGGGGAAGTTGGCATGGGTCTTGGAGCCGGCGTCAACGTTCTGATCGGGGGCTCTGGAAGGAGTTTCGCTTTGTAGCCGGTCTCCGTCGAAGGATCGGTTGCCCTGAATGTCACGCTTGGACTGTCGCATCTTCAATTACGTGCCGCGCGCTGAACTCATTTCTCGCGACTGAATAGTTCGACCGGAGCGGCCGCGGCGGTGAACAGGTGGACCGAGGTCAACATGAAGACGGACTGGAAGCGGATCTTTGCCTTCGATTAGGCAGCGTGCCTTCGAGAACCGGCAAGTCACAAACGGAAAAACGTGGCTCGTTCGCTTGCGTGATAGCTGGGCCGACGACGGCGCAGCAACCGTGCCGGATTCCGAATTGCATAGCCAGCGCCAAGAATGGGCATGCAGCAAAGCAAAATATTAGACCGCGTGAGGGTCGATCTTCCTGCCGCCGGCGTCACTTTTGAGCCCTCGCATATGCACATTGTTGGAGCGTCGCATGAAGCACAAACTCCTAATTATCGCTATCATCGCTGTCGCACTTGGCGTGATAGCCGCGGCCGTAGGAGGCGGCCTGTATCTCGCTTACCCGGTCCAGGTTTCCACACTTGGCGGAATGACGCGCAATTATCTTATTTCCTGGTCCGCACCTCCGGGCACGATAACGACCGAATTGAATGCGGCTTACAAGGAAGCCGGAGCTGCTGCGTCGTCGCCTGCCGCCGAGACGTCACCAGCGGCCGCCGCGGACTGGCCGACCTATAACAGAACACTCACTTCCGAGCGTTACTCGCAGGTGAGCCAGATCAATACGAAGAATGTCGGCAAGCTGAAGGTATTGTGCACTTACGACGTCGATCAGTTCGCTGCCTTTGAGTCCGGCCTGATCATGGTGGAAAACGCGCTGATCGGCACCACGCAGTTCGATATTTTCTCGCTCAATCCGGCGACTTGCGCCGAGAATTGGCGAACGCACGAGGACTACCCCCCAAGCCTTCTGCCGGCCAACCGCGGCGCCGCCTATCTGGACGGCATGCTGTTTCGCGGCACCCAGGACGGGCGGGTGCTGGCCTATGACTTCAAGACCGGCAAACGAATCTGGGAAACGACGATCGCGGACCCGAAACATGGCGAGTCGGTTCCGTCGGCGCCGATCGCCTTCGACGGCCTCGTCTATATCGGCAACGCGGGCGGCGACTTCAAAGGCGGGAAGGGCCACATGTTCGCGCTGGACGCGAAGACCGGCAAGATCGTCTGGGAGTTCTTTCTGGTTCCCAAGGTTGAGGGTGATATCGTCCGCGGACCACTGGGCGCGACGCCGCTCGACGCATCGAAGTGCAAGAATGCGCCCGGCCTCCCCATCAGCGGTGGCGGAACCTGGACGTCCTACACCCTCGACACCAAAACCGGGCTGCTCTACGTCCCCGGCGGCAATCCAGCCCCCGATTTCGTGATCGGCGTGCGCGAGGGAGACAATTCCTTTTCCGACTCGGTCGTCGTGCTCGATGCCAAAACTGGAGACTACAAAAATCATTTTCAGATCGTGAAGAAGGATTGGCACGACTGGGACGTCTCCAACCCACCCATCCTGATTCAAACCATGGCCGGCAAGCAGCTGATGGCGGTCGCGCCGAAAGATGGTTACCTCTACGGCTTTGATCTTGCGACGAACGGTCTGCTGTACCGCGTGCCGGTCACGCGGATCGAGGAAGTCACCGTACCGTTTGCGCCCGGCACCGATGTCCATTTTTGTCCGGGCGCGACGGGGGGCGCGGAATGGAACAGCCCGGCCCACGATCCCAGGACGAACCTGATCATGGTCGGCGAGGTCGAATGGTGCGAGACGGTGACGTTGCAGGGTATCGAAAAGCTTCGGTCGATACCGATCGGTCAGCCATGGGTCGGAATGGCGGCCCTCAATCCATTCAACATGTTCGGCAAGGAAGACCGTACCTGGGCGGGATGGCTCCACGCCGCCGACGCCGACACCGGCGTCTGGAAGTGGCGCGTGAAGTCCAACTACCCGATCATCGGCGCCGTTACCCCGACGGCCGGCGGCGTCGTGTTCTTCGGTGATATTAGCGGCAACTTCTATGCGCTCGATTCCGCCAACGGGGAGAAACTTTGGGCCCGGGATCTCGGCGGCGCGATCGGCGGCGGCGTGATCACCTATACAGCGAACGGCGCGCAGAAGGTCGCCGTCGCGGCCGGCTTTACGATGATTGCCTGGCCGACAAAGATTGTGAAGGCCAAGGTCGTGGTGCTGGGACTTGAGGGCGGCCAATGACACGCGACCTATTCGGCCTGAAGCTGTCCGTCCTGGCTTAGAAGCAAGCGAGGTGTTTTATCGCGCCGCCGGCGTTCGCAACTTCAATCTGTAACGTTGCAGCCC
>Ga0137403_10004483_pt1 | contig 16477 bp, 15 predicted proteins | sample CZOMad2_1_16fung_FD_122057 | JGI IMG/M metagenome (GOLD analysis project Ga0137403, IMG submission 122057) | Vadose zone soil fungal communities from Angelo Coast Range Reserve, California, USA - CZOMad2_1_16fungal (Hybrid Assembly) | ecosystem: Environmental > Terrestrial > Soil > Vadose zone...
AATTTGCCGGGGTGCTGGTGGGGTCGTAGCCACCGCTCATATGCACGTCGATATCGGCGAAGCCTTTCTGCGCCAGGTGCGCTTTCAGAGCGGCGAGCGCCTCCGCGGCGGTCATATCCGGGACGAGGCGCATGTCGATTTTCGCGACGGCCTTGCCGGGGAGAATGGTCTTTCCGCCCGGACCAGTATAGCCACCGACCAGACCTTCAATGTTGATTGTGGGCCGCGATACGAGCATCTCCATCGATTCTTGCCAGCCGACGTCGTGAATCCAATGGTCCACACCTTGTTGTTTCTTGGCGTCCGACTCGCTGAGCCGCTGAGCCGCGACCGCGATCATCTTTTTCTCACCGGCTGACAGCGGCCGCGCCTTGGCCGCAAAACCTTCGACGATGGGGTCGTTCCCGTCCGCCGAGACCAGAGTGGCGAGCGCTTCGACCAGATGCCACGCGGGACTATCGACTCGCGCTTTGTTGCTGGAGTGCAAATCTTTTTTGGGCCCACGTCCCCAGAGCTGTCCGCTTGACGTCAGCTCGAGCTCCACGACGCCCTTGGCACCCAGGAAAATCGTTACGTCGCCGGCAGGTCCTTGGGCTGCGAACGGCATGTAGACCCCATTGCACTTCTTGAGCGCCGCCGTGATTTCCGGCTTGCGAACGACTTGTGGGAAGTGCGGCGAGCCGATTTCCTCTTCCCCTTCGGCGACGAACACAAAATTCACGGGGAGCTTCTTCCCTGCTCCGCGCACGGCGTGAAGTGCCGCGAGGAAGGTCGCTTCGGGACCTTTCTGGTTCACCGCACCGCGGCCGACGATCACCTTTCCGAGGCCCGGCTTATCGACCAGCGCGGCATCGAACGGCGGCGAAGTCCACTCCGCGGGATCAGCCTGCTTGACGTCGTACATGAAATAGAGAGCGACGGTGCGCGGCGCTCCCGCATCCAGCGTGGCGAAAATTCCCGGCTGACCGTCGGTGGGGACCTTGGTGACTTGCTGAAAGCCGGCATCGCGCAGCATGCGCATGGTCAGATCGCAGCCCTCGTTCATCCCGCGATTCTCGGCGGCGATGGAAGGCTGCTTGATCCATTCCTGCAAACGCTGGACGGATTCGTCGTGGCGCTTTTCGATTTCCTTTTGGATCGCGCTCAGGTCATCTGCCGGTGCACCTGAGGCCCACTTCGGCAACGCGAGCGCCGCCGCGCCCACCAATCCAGTCGCCGCCGCGCCTTGCAGAAACCCGCGTCGGTCGACGGGGGAAACTCGCGTCTCCGAACCCACAGAATCTTCCAGTTTGCGCTTAGCGTCGATCATGATCTCCTCCGTGGCGTAGACGCCCAACCGTGGTCGGGCTGCTGCGGTGTACCGCAAATTTATTGCGAGAGACTACACCGCCATAGTTTTGCCGGCAACTATGTATTCGATTTGCCGGGATGAATTCTTGAGAGGTAATGAACAGGGACCCTATCTGAGCCGCAAAGAATCAGATTAAACCTAGTGCGATCGTTACCTGTTCCTCGATTTTCGCCATGGATTGCATCGGGAGATTTCCTAGCGCAGGGTAGCGCAATAGATTCTTGGCTAGAGTCGTGACCTGATCGCATTTCGCCCAGCAATTGAAATCCAGGCCGCCTTCTCCGGAGCGCAAGGGAACGCGCATGCTGAACTCCGTATGCTGCTTGGTGGTGATTCCAATGACGCAGACGTCGAAGGCGTGCCGATTGAGTTGGTTCACGGAAAGCACGACCGCCGGACGGGGCTTATCAAGTTGCACGAGGTAGACTTCGCCGCGCCTCGGGTACCAACCTGCGGGTGGGACGCTCGTGCGCATCAATCCCGGCCAAACGTTCGCAGGGCGACGTCTTGAAAGCGCTTGGTTTCCCCGCGGTCGCCGGCGGCGTCAGCAAAAAATGCCGCGGCTTCGGCCTCGAGCCTTTCGTATTGTTCCGCGAGGATGGCCCGCTTCAGCAATTCGTTGACGCGTTCGCTTGCCGAGCGATCGCCCTTAGTCGTGTCGACGTAGTCGTTGATCTCAGCATCGACCATGAAACTCTTAGCCAATCTCATAGATTTTATGGTGGTATTACCCAATATTCTCATCTTATATAAATCGTGGTGGCGTGTCAATGCGCGAGTGAGCGGACCGTCGGAAAGCGGAAGGCCGAGGAGATGGCTGGAGGAACGAGCAAATGTGGAAACAAACGGACTTCAAAAAAAGCCGCGGGGCTCCGCGACTTCGCCATGCGCTACAGGATTGAAGAAGGTGCGAGCCGGGTCGCTTGGCGCGACGGTTCTATTTCGTTTATTGCGGGCACTGCGTCTGGACGGCGGCTTGCATGTCGGGATCGAGCAAAGCGCCATGCCAGTGGGCCGTGCAGACTTGGGCGGCGGTCAGGCCGCTGGTTCCGCGGAGGTCTGCGCCAGAGAGACTTGCGCCATGGAGGTCGGCATCGCGCAGGACGGCACCGGTAAGCAGCGCGCCCTCCAGGTCAGCGGACTTCAGGTCGGCATCGAGAAGGATCGTGCCTTTGAGTTGGGCGCCATTGAGATTTGCCTGTGTCAATTTCGCGGACGAGAGATCGGCCTGCTGCAGGTTCGCAAAGGAGAGAACACTTTGTTCCAGCTTGGTATCACGCAAGTCCGCCAGCGACAGGTCGGCGCGCAGCATCTGGGCGTATCGCAGGTTAACGGCGTAGAGCGAGGCACTGACTAGCTTGGCGTTCGAGAGGCGCGCGTTTTCGAGGACGCTGTAAGAAAGATCCGCAAAGCGGAGATCGGCGCCGGTGAGGTTCGCGCCGCTGGCGTTAGATGATACCAAGAGCGCGTGTCCAATTTTTGCGCGGTCCAGAATGGCGTCGCGGAGGTTGGCCTCACGAAGGTTGGCGCCGCGGAGGTCCGCCTCGGACAGATAGGCACCTTCCAAGTTGGTGCGCCACAGCTTGGCGTTCACGAGAAAGGCGCGGTAGGCTCGCGCGAATCGCAGATTGCTCTGATTGAGGCGAGCGCCTTCAATTTCAGCGAGTCCCTGTTCGCTCCAATCACCGTTGGACGGCGGGGAGGAAAGCGATGCTTCGGTCAAATCCGCAAAGGGACGGTAACCGATGGATTGCAGGACGTTCGCGGCCCAGCGTCGGATGTCGGCTGTGGAATGTTGCGGAGCGATGTCGCGGTCGGACGGCAGGCCGCGATTGACACCGAGGGAGAAGAGCAGGATGACGCAACCGGTGGCGAGAGCGGCGCGCAAGGTCATGAAAGCGAGCCGCAGGAGGTTCTTGGTTTTGTGATGACGCAATTCGCCGGGGCGCAGGAACTTGGACACGATGGAAGGCAGGCAGGTGGCCGCGCCGACCGAGAGAGTGAGCAAGACGGAATGCAGAAGCGTTCCGCGGAAATCCTGGCGAACCAGATAGCGCAGCCAGAACAGGAAGAGAGTCGCCGGGACTACCCAATAAGCCAAAATGGTGGAGAGCAGGGTCTCCAGCATCGCGAAGGGTGAGCGGCCATCGCGCATCCATCGAAAATGGCGGCGGACGACACCCATCAAATACCACGGGCCGTCTTTTTCCAGCGTTTGACCATCGACGAAGACCGCGGGAAGCTCCGCCATGCCGCCCCACAGGCGCAATAGCAAGAAATGGAATCGCACATAGGCAATGAACAGCAGCAGCGGTCCACCGAGATAAAAGCCGGTCATGGGCAGGACATTGCCGAGCCGGGATACTGGGATCGCGGATGCATTCAGAATGAGGCGGACGTCGGAAGTGGTGGCCACCAAGAGACAGCAGATGGCGCTAAGAGAAAGCATGAGGAAATAGAACCAGCGGGCAACCTTGGTGGCGTCTTCAATCGCACGCGAGCTATCGAAGGCCGCCACCGTTTCGGGAAGAATTGCGTCGAACAGGTTCGCGCCGCCGAGACGTCCGACCCACACACCTTCTGCACCGTAGAGGTTGGCACCCATCAAATTTGCGCCGCGCAGTTCGGCACCGAGCAAGTTGGTGTCGCGCATGTCTGCCTGGACGAGGCTCGTGCCGCGCAGGTTGGCCATCGAGAGATCCGCGCCGGCCAGGTTGACTCGTTGGAGGGATGCACCTTGGAGATTGACGCCGGTGAGATCGGCCTTAGCGAGACTGACGCCGCATAAATCGGCTTTCGCGCCTGTTTCGCCCGCAGATTCCACCCAAAGGCGGTGTTGGTCCAGAACCTCAGCTAGCTCCAGCATCGAAATCGACGTGAGGCTGTCCTCCGTGGTGATCTCTGGCACGGGATGTTCCTGCTCTTGCAGAGCTTGGACATCCAGGTCTGCTTGAGCGCTGGCAGTGGCTTTCGAGTCCACGATCGGTACAGTTTGTATTTCCAATCCCATTCCTTGCACTCCTGTCGGTTCGGTGCATCGAGTAGCGCAACCCTAAGAGCATTCCAATGACGCGCTTATTCCCAGCAGGCGGATTCGCCGCCGAGACGGTTCTACGCGAGCTACTGGATTCTGAGCACGATCATCCTCGCTTATCAGGGAGGTGGAAGTCGCCTGCTCCGAAGTACAGGACGCCTAGAGGTAACGCCAGGACTGAAAACACGGGCTTTCGGCCGCTTACCGAAGGGGGCGGCGACCTTTATTTGAGCTTTGCAAGATCCCCTGAGTACAGTTGATGGCTTACTGACTGTGTTTTCTCCGAGCTTTCAAGGCGATCTTGAGGACTTCATCCTCTGGTGAAGCCCAGCACTTTGCGAGCCACGCAGGTAGGACTGCTCGGTGCGCCTCGCCCAGAGCTCCGAAAACAACTAAATTTATCGTCGACTCCCTTGTAACCTTTCCCCAGCACCTCGGTATTCACTCTGTGCAAAGGCAACTCACAGCCGATGCAGAAATGACCGCCATCGAATGAAGTCGGTTCCTGACGAGGACGTGATGCTCCAAGTGCGCAACGGGGAAGTCGAAATGCTAGGCGTGTTGTTCGATCGCTACCAAACGCCGCTGTATAACTTCTACACAAAGATGACCCAAGATCGCGCCGTCAGCGAAGACCTGGTTCAGGAGGTTTTCCTCCGCATTCTGCGCTACCGTCAGACCTATCGTCCGGGCACCACCTTCCGCACCTGGATGTACCAGATCGCCCGCAACACCCGGCTCGACCAGGTGCGCAAGATGCGCCCGGAAACGCCGTTTGTCTCAGAACCGGTTGCGCCCGCTTCCCTGTCCGATTCCGCTCAACGACAGCAAGAAGCCGCAACGCTCCAGCGCGCCCTGATGCAGCTACCCGAAGACAAACGCGAACTGCTGGTGCTGAGCCGCTTTCAGGAACTCAAGTACGACGAAATCGCCCGCCTGCTTGGATGTGAGGTCGGGGCGGCCAAAGTACGTGTGCATCGCGCTCTGCAACAACTTCGCGAAATTTTCCTGCAACTTGAAAGGGGCGCGCCCCCAACGGGTTTGGATCGCGCGCTGGGGGATACCCTTCCTCCCACGAGGAGGTTGCAATGAACTGCGAACAAATCGCCGTGCTCTTGCCGGACTATCTGCAAGGTGGCGTGAGCAGCGAGCAATCCGCACAGGTCGAACAGCATTGCGAGGGTTGCGCGAACTGCGCGCAGGACGTCGCCATGTGGAAGAAACTCGCGCTTCTTCCTCCCGAGCAACCCAGTCCGGAGTCTCGCGCGCGTTTCGAGGCCATGCTGCGCGCGTATCCGACAACGAGCAGCGATCAAAGCGTTTCAACTTCAGCACGAGAGATTGATGACGCCGGCAAGCGGACGGCACGATGGGCTTTCTTCGACTGGTTCCGTTCTCCGCTACGCGCCACGGCGTGGAGCGTCGCACTTCTCGTCATCGGTGTCTTCGTCGGCTCGCGCCTTAACAATTCGACAATATCGCATCCCGAAGAATTGAGTGCTATGCACGCCGAGCTCACCAGCATGCGCCAACTGGTTGCGCTCTCCATGCTGCAACAGCAGTCCGCGAGCGAGCGGCTGCAGGGCGTGAGTTGGAGCGGGCGCGAAGCGCATCTCGATCCCCGGGTCCAGGCCGCGCTGATGCGAACGCTACGCTATGACGGCAGCGTCGATGTCCGACTGGCCGCGCTTGACGCCCTGAGCCGCCACGGCAGCCAACCGCAAATTCGCAAGGGAGTCGTCGATGCGTTGCAGGAGCAGCAATCTCCGCTGGTTCAAGTGGCGCTGATCGATCAGCTCGCGGAGTGGCGCGATCCCGACGCCGCGCAGCGTCTACGGAATTTTCAGCAAACACCAAATCTCAATCCGGCCGTGCGCCAGCGCGCGGAGTGGGCCATCAGCAAACTGCAATAAGGAGGAAATCATGCGAAAAACACCATTCTATCGAATTCTGGCGATCTATGGATTGGCGATCCTGATTCTGCCGCTGTGGCTTGGGGCGCGGCAACCCATCGCGCGGTCGGCCAAGAGCGCGCTGCTGTCTCTCGGCCGCGCGTTGCAGATCAAGCGTGCGTACGCTGACCTGCTGGACGACTCCGACTCCAATCTCCCAGTGCAAGACCATGAGGTTATCCAGAAATCGTTCTCGGTCGCCGGCGCGGCGCACAAATCCATCGAGATTGACAATGTCTTTGGCTCGATCGAAGTTGTCGGCGGCTCTTCCGATCAGGTGCAACTGGTCGTCGACAAGACCACGCGCGCCGAATCCAAAGATGCGCTAGCGCTGGCCCACAAGGAAGTCACTCTAGACATCACGCAGCCCGACGGCGGCCTGAAGCTTTACGTTGACGGCCCATTCCGCTGCCAGTGCGAAGACGGCTGCCGCGGCTCGCATCGTCGCGACGAGGAAGGCTACATCGTCAAGATGGATTTCGAACTGCACGTGCCCAGCAATGTCGATATCAAGGTGAAAACGGTGAACGAAGGACGCGTGATCGTACGGAACATCACCGGCAATTTCACTGCTCGCAATGTCAACGGCGACATCGAACTCGACGGGATGGCCGGCTCAGGCTTCGCCCACACCGTCAACGGCCCGGTCAAGGTGAGCTTCCGTGAGAATCCGCGTGAAAATTCCAGCTTTCAGTCGGTTAACGGCAACATCGATTTGCTTTTCGCACGGGGTTTGTCCGCCGATTTCCGGTTCAAGACCTTCAACGGCGGCGTGTACAGCGATTTCCCGGTCACCACGCTGCCCGCGCACGCCACAACCGAAGAACGGCATGCTGGAAAGGTCGTGTTTCACGCTGACCGCTTCACCGCTGGGCGGGTCAATGCGGGCGGTCCGGAAATCAAGATCGAAAATCTAAATGGAGATATCCGAATCCTCGAAAACCATGAATAACCATATCCGTTGTTTCCAATTCATCTTCACCTCGGCGGCGTTCGCGCTTCTTGGACTTTCGCTAGCCGCGCCGCAAACGCAAGCGCGCGCGGAAGAACAAGCGCAGTCGCAAACGCAGTCAGGTTCCGACAAGGTGTCGGTAACGCTCAGTGATCCGGCACGTCCCGCTCTTGTGAAGGCCGGCCTCATCAGTGGCGGCATAACGGTGAAAGCGTATGAGGGTAAAGAGGTGGTCGTCGAAGCCCGCGTTCGGAATCGCGAAAGTGGCCGATCCGACTCGGGCCCAAAGCGCTTGTCGATTTCCACGACTGGCCTCACCGTCGAGGAAGAAAACAATGAGATCAATATCAATACCGAGTCTTTCGCTCGCGCTATCGACCTGCAAATCTCCGTGCCGGTTCACACGTCGCTACATTTGCGCGCCGTGAACGATGGGGACATCGTCGTCAGTGGAGTCGACGGGGAACTCGATATCGACAACGTGAATGGCTCGGTCACTCTGAACAACATTGCCGGGAGCACCGTAGCCCACGCCCTGAATGGCCGGCTGCTCGTCACCTTCACCCGCGTCAACCAAAAGCCGATGGCTTTTAGCTCCCTCAACGGCGACATCGACGTGACCTTCCCCGCCGACCTGAAAGCGAACGTAAGTCTGCGCTCTGACCGCGGCGATGTCTTCAGCGATTTCGATGTGCAGATGCAAGCCTCGGCATCCCAGCCCATCGTGGAGGACAGCCGCGGCCACGGCGGGAAATACCGCGTAAAGATCGACAAAACCGTAAGGGGCTCAATCAATGGCGGCGGGCCCGAATTCCAATTCACAAACTTCAACGGCCAGATCTATATTCGCAAGAGTGGCGGCCCGCGCTAAACACAATTCGAGGTTTGCTTGCTTGGTGAGCGGAGGTCGAACCATTCTTCCACGGTGATGCGGGCAACTCTGGAACGTCCCCACAGCAGGTTCAGAAAACCGGCTCTTCACCCGGCGAAATGCCTGCGAGGCGCCGCAACGTGTATAAGCTGAATACGGTATTGACTATCATAGTTACTAACGCTTACTCTCTAGGCATATGGTCGTAAATGATCGATCGTTAGATCGCCCAGCCTTCTCACTGCTCACCCGCACCGAACAACGCATAAGGAGACTATATGGGTACTCGAGAACGAGTGATCCTCAGTTCTAAGGCTGACCGCCTTGCGGAACGAGTCTCGAATATGGGATGGGCGCCTCGGCGGAGCGTCAGTCCAGCTATCCCCGTCGCCGCTGTCGGCGGTGTCCCCGCGAGGAATCCGGGTCAACGCCCGTCGGCAATCCGTGTTGCGGATGTGTTGCCGGAGTACACGACAGTGGTCGACCGCAGCAGGAAATATGTCCAGGTTTCGGACAGCTTCTGCAAACTACTCGGTTATCAAAGAGAGGAATTGATAGGCCGGAAATATGACGACGTGACCGCGCCCCGAACGAACAATGTCCAGACTGTTCACGACCTTTTCATGAAGTCTGGCTACATGCATGGTATCTGGATCTTGGTTCACCGGAGGGGCACGCGGATCCTGGTTCGCTATGAATCGCGCTTGCGCCCGGATGGCTTCATCGAGAGTCAAATGGAGCTCCTTGGCGCGGGAGCTTGAATCTTACTTAGTTCTGGTGAAGGGCTCGCCAACCGGACCGCGCGCGGAGGATCGGTTGATGCTGGAGGGCTGCCGCCACACCTGGGCCCTGCCTTTAAGTCCGCCTGTTTTCATCCCTCAGTTTGAACTGCTCGCCGACCGCTTGGAACTCCGCTTATGATGCTTACTTTTTGAGTTTTTTTTCGGCGGCGTTTTGGCCGCTTTCAGCCGCTCATTTTCGCTCGCCAGTGCGGAGTTCTCCTTTGCCAAGCCGTCTACCTTGCCTCCCAGATCCGTGTTCTCTTTCTCCAACTCCGCGACTCGCGCCTTCAGTTGATCGTTTTCTTGCCGAGCCTTGGTGTCTTGGCAGCCGTTTGTCAAGAACCCGAGCGCCACCGCGAGCACCAGGCCAGCTATACTGTTCCTGCGCATCCTATCTCTCCCACGAACTATAAGACTTTGGACTGGCTTCCGCCGTACCGCAATCGCTGCCGAAAAGATAAGCATCACTTCTGTTTCGGTAACCGCTGCAGTGTTCCTTCACACGTATAGACCTATCTTCCCTGGGAATCAAGACTCCTTTCGCCTGCATATCAAGCGGCATCAAAGCAACTGGGTCGATCACCTGGCGCGACCTCTAAGATGCTCGGGGGTGCCGTGACAAAGAAGCGTCAATTCGCTTAAGTCGGCGCTATACTGCTTGGGTCGCCCCTTTGCCGCATGGAGGATGCAATGACTGTTCGCATGCGCGTGTTGCTCGTGGCTGTTTTCCTTTCCACTTCGCTGGCTGTGTCCCACGGCAAGAAAAAGGCCTCTGTGCCGGCTTACGTTCTCAAAGCGCACACGGTCGCCGTGTTGATCGACCCGGACGCGGGCACATCCTTAACGGATCCGATGGCGAACAAGACCGCTCAAGACGAGGTGGAGAAAGCGCTGCTGAAGTGGGGCCGGCTGTCGCTCGTTATGGACCCTGCCCGCGCCGATCTGGTGATCGTTGTTCGCAAGGGTTCTGGAAAGATTGCGCAGCGCACGATCGGCAACTTGCCGACCAATGACCGTCCAGTGATCGTGCAGCAGACCGACAGCAGCATTCGCCTCGGCGGGCAGCAAGGCCGCGCCCCCGGCGCACCGCCACAAACCGAACCGCAAGACACACGGCCGAGCCAGCAAACTGAGATTGGTACTTCCTCCGAAGACATGTTTGCCGTCTATCCGGGAGGCATCGAGACTGGCAGTAGACCCGCCGACCGGTCCGCGGCGTGGCGCTATGAGTCGAAGGACGCTTTGCGTTCGCCGAATGTGCCGGCGGTGGCGGAATTCCGCAAGGCTGTCGAAGACGCCGAAAAGCAGCAGAAGAGCAAGCCGTAAAAAAGCGTCCCCTTCGGTTTTTGTTGCTACCCCCCGCGAGCGACAACCCTCTCCGTATTGGTTTATCATCGACTTAGTTGGAATGAAGATGCCACTCTGACTGCCGCGAGGTCGCCATGCCTGAAGCCGTGATTGTTTCGGCCGTTCGAACGCCGGTGGGACGCGCGTTTAAAGGCTCGCTGCGTTCAACGCGTCCCGACGACCTTGCCGCGCTGGCCATTAGGGAAGCGCTCGGGCGGGTTCCAGGTATCGATCCTAAGGAGATCGACGATGTGATCCTCGGGTGTGCCATGCCCGAGGGCGAGCAAGGGATGAATGTGGCGCGCATCGCAGCGCTCCGTGCTGGGCTTCCGGTGGAAACTTCGGCGATGACCATCAATCGATTTTGTTCTTCGGGATTGCAAGCCATCGCGCTGGCGGCCGAGCGCATTCGCGGGGGTTCCGCCGAGGTGATTGTTGCGGGTGGAACCGAGTCCATGTCGCTGATCCCCATGGGTGGCAACAAAATTTCGCCAAACCCATGGCTCGTGGATCACTATCCCGACGCTTACATCAACATGGGGCTGGGCACGGAAAATATCGCGCGCAAGTTCGGCATTACGCGCGAACAGGCTGATCAGTTTTCGGCAAAGTCTCACCAGAAAGCTTTGGATGCCATTTCTGCTGGAAACTTCAAGGACGAAACGATTCCGGTGGAAGTGCGAATCACCGCAGTGCCAACGAATGGCAATGGTGCATCGTCTGCGAAGCTGCCAGGAGGCACTAAAAGCGGAAGCGCGAGGGTGGCAACGCAAACTTTTCTGTTCGACACCGAGGAACTGCCTCGCGCCGATACCTCTCTCGAAATCCTTGCGAAGCTCAAGCCGGCGTTTCACGTGAAGGGCACGGTCACCGCCGGGAATAGTTCGCCGATGAGCGACGGAGCAGCGGCCTGCGTGATCATGAGCGATACTCGCGCGAAATCTCTCGGGCTAAAGCCGCTGGCCCGCTTTGTCGCCTATGCCACCGCCGGGTGTCCGCCAGAGGAGTTTGGGCTGGGTCCGGTTTTCGCTATCCCCAAAGCGCTGAGGCTGGCTGGACTTTCGCTCGGCGATATCGCGGTGATTGAGCTCAACGAAGCCTTCGCCGCGCAGTCGCTGGCAGTGATCCAGCAAGCGGGACTCGATGCGTCGCTCGTGAATCCCAACGGTGGTGCGATCGCGCTGGGGCATCCGCTGGGTTGCACGGGCGCGAAACTGGCCGCTACACTGATCCGCGATTTGCAACGGAAGAATGCGCGTTACGGCATGGTCACGATGTGCATTGGGGGCGGCATGGGCGCCGCGGGCATCTTCGAGCGAATCTGATGGAACGCAGCGCAACGGCAGCACGTTTCATGTGTCATACGGTTTGGAGCATCGAAGGATCTTCTGACTATGAGACCAGTCTCGTACCTGTCGTGCACTTTGCTGCTCGGCATCGTGTTCGCGGGAGAAACGCCAAAGATTGATACAGACCGAAAAGCTTCTGAGCATGCGGCGCGCTCTGCAGAGACGATGGACGAAACGGCGGCCACGATCGTCCGGAGCGCAGAGACAAATGGGACACAAGTTCCGTCATCACCGCAAGATTCTGCAAGTCAGAAACCCGCTGCGCCGAAGACAAACGGGCAAGATCCGACACCTCAGGATGGTTTGGCCACGCAAGCATCGGCGGTCGAGAAGCGAGTGGTGCCGCTGGCGGATGAGCCCCATCATCAAATCGTCCTGCGGAACGATTACGTACACGTTTATAGCGTTTCGGTGCAACCGCTCGATGCGACCTTGATTCACAGGCACGATCTGCCTTATCTGGCCGTGAGCCTGGGGGCCACCGATGTTGAAAACGACGTTGCGGGAAAGCCCGCGGTTCGTTTGAGCCTGCAGGACAGCCAAGTTATTTATTCGACCGGGGGATTCGCTCATGCGGTGCGCACCGACGCGGGTATGGTGTTTCATAACGTGACCATCGAACTGGCCAAGCCGCAGGGAGCGGCGCGAAATCTTTGCAAGCAAATTGTTGCCGGCCCGCTTGCGTGCGCTGAGGAAGCGGCGAAGGGAAAGAAACCCCCTGCAGAGGCTGGCGACGACGATGTTCCCTACTTCGAGACCGATGAGGTGCGGGTGGATGTGATCAAAGTTTCGGGTGGGCACGACTATGTCGCGGAGGCTCCGAAAGAGAACGCTGTGCTGGTGGCGCTGACGAATGCGAATCTGGATGTGAATCTTGCTGAGCACTCGTCCTTTTTGCACGAGGGCGACGTGGTGTGGCTGCCGGCGGGAATACATCGCAAAGTGGTGGATTTTCTCGGGACACACTCGAGCTTCTTGCTGGTTTCCTTAATGGATTCTGCTGGCAAGGAGTCCGCGGGCGGAGCGAAACCGTAATCCGTGGCCGTTGCCACGAAAAGAGATTGTGCGACTCGCTGAACAGTAGTAACGACGCAGCGCGCGAAGCCTGTCAGACAGATCGTAACGAAGGGGCCGCGCGAATAAAAGAACCGATGCATCGCTTTGCCCGGGATAACAGGGTTGAGAGTTTGGTGTCAATTTCACGAAAGAATGCTGGTTTGAGACTTTTTGGGGCAGCCGTGAACACCGTTGAGTTTACAGCGCTGGTGGGAGCGGGATCGTTACTGGCGGGATTTCTGGGCTCGCTGACCGGGCTCGGCGGAGGCGTAGTGATTGTGCCACTGCTATCGCTGGTGTTTCATGTCGACCTCAAGTATGCGATCGGGGCGGCGCTGGTGTCGGTGATCGCGACTTCGAGCGGTGCGGCGGCAGCGTATGTGAAGGAAGGCTTCTCGAATATTCGCGTGGGAATGTTTTTGGAAATTGCCACGACCATCGGGGCGCTGGTGGGAGCGGCGCTGGCCCTGTATCTGCGTGCCTCAGTGATTGCCGTCATTTTCGGCTTGGTGCTGATCTATTCCGCCTACACGTCGCTTCGCCAGGGGCCACACGCGTTGGAGAATCAGCCTCCCGATCGGATCGCGACGTGGTTGCGTATGGATGGGACATTTCCGGGGGAGCACGGGTTGGAGAGCTATCACGTGCGGGGCGTGCCGCTGGGTTTCGCGATCATGTTTGTGGCGGGGGTGCTTTCCGGGCTTTTAGGGATTGGGTCGGGGGCAGTGAAGGTTTTGGCGATGGATAAGGCTATGAAACTGCCCTTCAAGGTTTCGACGACGACGTCCAATTTTATGATTGGCGTTACGGCGGCAGCTAGCGCGGGGATTTATTTGAGCCGCGGGTATATCGATCCAGGTTTGGCGATGCCGGTGATGCTGGGGGTATTGTTGGGGTCATTGGCTGGGGCGCGGGTCTTGGCGAGGGCGAATGTGAAAGTGTTACGTTATGTGTTTAGCGGGGTGATTGGAATTTTGGCGATTGAGATGATTTATAGCGGGATTACGGGAGGGCTGTGAGTGATGAGCGAAATGACGGTGCGGCGGCCGGATCAGAAGATGGACGAGATTATGGGGTTGTTACTGCGCACCGGCGTGGTGTTGGCGGCCGCAATCGTGTTTGTTGGTGGAGTGGTGTATTTGACGCGGCATCAACTGCCGGTGACAAACTATCGAGTGTTTGCGGGGGAGCCGGTGGAGTTGCGGACGATTTCGGGAATTCTCCACGAGGCGTTGGCGCTTCACGGGCGCGGGTTAATTCAGCTGGGGTTGCTGGCATTGATTGCGACGCCGGTGGCGCGAGTGGCATTTTCGCTTTTTGCATTTTTGTACGAGCGGGATTGGACGTATGTCTTTGTGACCGTGCTGGTCTTGGGACTTTTGGTCTATAGCCTTTTTGGAGGGCATGCGGGATAAAGAAATGAGGACGTCGGAAGTTGGAAAAATGAGGCTGGAGGAAGGAAAAGTAAGAGGGATCTAACGCAGAGTTCACTGAGATCGGACACTAAGGTCCCGGACACATAGAGACGGGTCGGAAGTACCGGTGTCGGATGGGCTCAGGGCTGTCTCGTAAAATTGCCAGGGATTGGGCTTTAAGGCGTAAAATGACATTCCGCATGGAACTAAGGCCTTCCGTTTCAAGCCGCTGAGAAGAAGGAGAATATCGATGGCTACCGCAACCATAACGAAGCCTGCTGCGAAGGGTGGGAGTTTTTTGCTGGAATCGCCATTGCCTCAGGATGTGTTTACGCCGGCAGACCTTACCGACGACCAGAAATTGATTGGGCAGACTGCGGAAGAATTTGTGACCAAGGAAGTGATGCCGCTGGTGAAGGACCTGGAGAACAAGAAGGCCGGATTGATGGCGGAGTTGGTGCGGAAGGGCGCGGAGCTCGGAATTATGAGTGGAGGGATTCCAGAGCAGTATGGCGGGGCGGGTCTGGACAAGATCGCGACGACGGTTTTGACGGAGAAACTATCGATTTATGGCGGGTTCGCGGTTACGCACGGAGCGCATGCGGGGATTGGGACGCTGCCTATTGTTTATTTCGGAACGGAGGAGCAGAAGAAAAAGTATCTGCCGAAGCTGGCGTCCGCGGAAATGATTGGGGCGTATTGTTTGTCGGAGCCGCAGGCCGGTTCGGATGCACAGAATTCGTTGACGCGGGCTGAATTGAACAAGGAAGGCACACATTACGTTTTGAACGGACAGAAGATGTGGATCACCAATGGCGGGTTCGCGGATCTATACATTGTGTTTGCGAAGGTCGATGGCGAGAAATTTACGGCGTTCATCGTGGAGCGGACTTTCGCGGGGTGCAAGCCTGGAAACGAAGAACACAAGATGGGAATTCACGGCAGCTCGACGACTCCCGTGTTTCTCGAGAATTGCAAAGTGCCGAAGGAGAACGTGCTGCATGAGATCGGACGCGGGCACATTGTGGCGTTCAATGTCTTGAATGCGGGGCGATTCACGCTGGGGGCCTCTGCTGTCGGCGGATCGAAGTATGTGCTGACCGCGGCTTCGAAATATACGAAGGAACGGAAGGCATTCGGAAAACAAATTGGCGAGTTTGGGTTGATGAAGGAAAAACTGGCGGAGATGGCGATTCAGATCTTCGCGGTGGAGTCTATGGTGTATCGGAGCTCGGGGAATATCGATTCGGCGATGTCGGCGGCTGCGGCTTCCGGCGGCGACAAAATTCAGAGCACCATGAAGGTCTTGGAGGAGTACGCGATTGAGAGCTCGATCGCCAAGGTGTATGGCAGCGAGATGCTGGACTTTGTAGTGGATGAGGCGGTGCAGATTTTTGGGGGGTATGGGTTTCACGAGGATTATCCGGTTTGCCGGGCTTACCGGGACTCGCGCATCAACCGGATTTTCGAAGGCACCAACGAAATCAACCGCATGCTGATCATCCAGATGTTGATGAAGCGGGCGATGGGCGGACAGTTGGCGCTGATTCCAGCGGCGATGACGCTGGCGGACGAGATTTTGGCCGGGCCGTCGTTTGAAGAGGCGGCGGAGGGAGTGCTGGCCGAAGAGTCGCGTGTGGTGGCGAATGCGAAGAAGATGTTTTTGCAGGCGGCTGGCGGTGCGGTGCAGAAATTCAGAGAAAAATTGGCCGACGAGCAGGAATTGATTGGGGCACTTTCGAACATGGTGATGGAAGTGTACGCGATGGAGTCGTGCTTGTTGCGGGCGCAAAAGGCTAGCGCGGCGAAGGGTGAGGCTTCCGCTAGTGTGATGATCGATGCGACGCGGGTGTTTATCGCGGATGCTGCGGAACGCCTGGAGCATGAGGCGAAGAGGGCGATCGCGGCGGTGCACGAAGGCGATATGTTGACGACGCAAATGGCGGTGCTGAAGCGGTTCGGGAAGCGCGGGGCAGTGGATACGATCGCGCTACGGCGCAAGGTCGCGGCGGCGGTGCAGGCGCAGGGTCGCTATCCGTTCGAGGGACGATAGCGTAAATACTAAGGCGCCCGCCCCCCTTTCGAGGATCAGGGTCAAGAGTCGCCGGCCGCTACTACTCGGCGAAGGTCATGCGGGCTAGTTCCTCTTGCAGGCGCTTGCGTTCGGCGAGGGCCGGTAGTTGCGGCTAGCTGGTCGGTGATTTCGAAAAAACGTTGGTGTTGGGCTTCTTTGGCGTGGAGGCCGGTTTCGATCAGGTCGACGAGGACGCGGCTGGCGCTGATCTCTTTGGTTTCGGCCAGGGCTAGGACCGGCTTGGCGATGGGGATGGTAGCGAGACGCTCTGGCGGACGGAATTGTGCACGGTGG
>Ga0137403_10004484_pt1 | contig 16476 bp, 11 predicted proteins | sample CZOMad2_1_16fung_FD_122057 | JGI IMG/M metagenome (GOLD analysis project Ga0137403, IMG submission 122057) | Vadose zone soil fungal communities from Angelo Coast Range Reserve, California, USA - CZOMad2_1_16fungal (Hybrid Assembly) | ecosystem: Environmental > Terrestrial > Soil > Vadose zone...
CCACCGGTCATGCTGCCAAGTCCAGTGACATTGACCACCGATGCGTTTCGGCCGGCAAAGGCTCCGAGTGAAGTATCGGCCGCGGCAGGATTTAGTGCGTTGACGCTCGCATTGTTGTCTACTCGTTCGTGGTTATAGCCGAAACGGATCGCGTTCACGAAGCCGGGAGTGAAGCTATGAGTCTCTTCGACCGCAACAATCTGCCTGGAAGTGAGCGATCCAAGCCCGACGTTTCCAAATGAATCGGGCGAGGTATAAGGCGTCTTGTCGTACAGGTATGTTCCAAACAGGCTGTCGTTCTCTGAGAATCTATGGTCAATGCGCGTGGTAACAAAGTTTTCATTCACCACCTGATTCGCGTTGTAAACAAACTGGCAAATGTCAGAACCTGTGCACGAGGGCACCGGATATAAGGCGAGATACTGTTGCACCGAAGGATCGACAGTAACGGGTCCGGACTGCAGGATCCCGTTGCGAGCATCCGCTGAAGGCACGAAGTCGACGTTCGAAATGCCCTTTGCCTGGCGAATTCCTTCATAGTCCGCAAAAAAGAAAGTCTTGTTCTTAACGATTGGGCCGCCAATACCGCCGCCGAATTGATTTCTTTTAAACGGCGCTTTGCCAGCCGTCGGGTCCTCAAAGTAATTGCGCGCATCCAGTGCGCTATTTCTTAGGAACTCGTAGGCGCTGCCGTGGAAGTCATTCGTGCCGGAGCGGGTAATGGCGTTGACCACGCCTCCCGAGGTCTTCCCATATTCCGCCGAGTAATTGCTGGTCAGGACGGAAAATTCCTGAATTGCGTCGACACCCAGGTTGCCGCCAAGCACACTGCCCGGGGCGCCGTTCGCGTAATCGTTCAGGCTGATGCCGTCCAGGCGGTAATTGTTCTGCTGCGGGCGGGCTCCGGAAATTGTGAGCTGCTGGCCGAAGCCGCGATTGCCGCGATCCGCGCCAACGGCGAAAGTTGGCTGCGTCTGGATGGTAGAAACGCCGGGCTGAAGAGCGGCAAGATCGGTCCAACTGCGGCCGTTAAGAGGAAGTTCGCGGACGGTGCTGGCAGTAACGACGGCACTGATGTCGGAACTCTGGAGTTGGACGTCGGGAACCTGGGCGGTAACCTCCACCTTGTTCGAGATCGTCCCAACGCGCAGGCTGATATCGACCGTGAGCTGCGAGCCGACCGTCATGGTGACCCCGTGGCGCGTTTCCGAGTTGAAGCCCGCGGCGGTGATCGAGATCTGATACGCCCCGGGCAACAGGTTCACCGTGGTGTAAAAGCCATCGGCGTTGGTGGTCGCCGTGCGTTCGACGCCGGTCGCAACGTTCTTGATCACCAGCTTCGCTTGCGGAATTCCGGCGCCCGCGGTGTCGGAGACCGTTCCCATGAGGGTTCCACCCGCGACCTGGGCGAGAGTCGGTGCGCAAAAGATGATGGCAAGCATTAAGAAAACAGCGGTCGTGCGGCCAAACGAATACAAGCTAGCGATTTTTTGAGAGAACACAGACCCACCTCCACGTTGGGCGGAGTCTAGCGTATGGCAGGGATGGATGCCTTAACCCATGATTAATTTCTGTTTAGATGGTTCCCGGATGCCACTTTTGCCAATAGGAACCAGAGGTAGCATAACGGTAAAATTGGAGCCGGCGCCCACTTCACTGGTGCATTCGATCGAGCCGCCATGCGCGCGCCCGATGGTCTGGGCGATAGCTAATCCCAGCCCGCCGCTGTGTGAATCACCGCCATTGGAAGGCGCTGCCCGGTAAAATCGCTCGAAAATGAATGGCAAATGCTTCGCGGCGATGCCGATGCCGTGATCCTGAAAGCGCACTCGGATCATGCCGTCCACTTCCTCGAGGCTAACGTGAAGCACGCTTTTCTCGGGAGAATATTTGATCGCGTTGTCCAGGAAAATCAGAAATAGCTGATGCAGGAACGCCTCATCGCCCGTGTACGGAAATTCCTGGTCGAGGTGCCGAAGGATGGCAATTCCCTTCTTTCGCGCCCTCGAAGTCACCAGCGCACAAACCTCCTCCAAAAGTTCGTTAATGTAGACAGGTTCCGACTCCAGACACAGTTGGCCGGCGTCAGCCATGGATAGCGTGAACAGCCCCTCAACCATGCGCGTGAGCTTTTTCAGCTCGTCGTCAAAGATGGCGAGGGTTTTCTGGTATTCCTCGGCCGTGCGCGGTTTGGACAGCAAAAGCTCCGTTTCTCCGTGAAGAACCGCGATGGGGGTCCGCAACTCGTGCGATGCGTCGGTGACGAACTGACGCAACTGGCCCACGGCGGAATCCACTCCCCGAAATAGGTCGTTGAAAGTTTCCGCCAGCTGGCCCAGCTCATCATGCGGCGTGGCGACGGGCAGCGGCTCCCAGAATCCATGGCTTTGCGTAACGCGCCGGGCCATGGAAGCGGCGTGTCGCGTCAATTCCGTAATCGGCGCGAGGCTGCGGCCCACATAAATCATGGAGATTCCGGCGGTCAGCAACAAACTAATGGGGAACAAAATCAGAACGATCTGCCCAAACGTATCGAGCAACCGGTTTGTTCCGAATGTGGGGATTGCCACAGCCAGGAAGCGCTTCTGGTTGCCTTGCTCGAAGGGAATAATCGCGACTCGCACAGTCTGCTCACCCTCGATGTCGCCCACTTGAAAAGTGGAATGCCTCGCGGCAGGGTCGATGGGCTTCAAATGGATGGGCGCCGGCAGATTCCGCGATCGCTGAAGAACGTGGCCATCGGGATCAAGCAGCTCGAAAAATTCCCCCGGGATGTCCAGGCGTTCAATGTCTCGCGCCTCGGGCTCCGCGGCAACGTCAGCGATCAGCAGCCGGCCGGTTTCCTGCAACTGGTGATTCAGCTGCGTAGGAATTGCGTGAGCCAGCAACCCCCAAAAGGCCAGATAGGAGGCTACCAGCATCACGCTGACGATGGTGCAGAACAGCACCATCATCCTGAAGCGCAGAGTCTTGGTCTTCATGGCTCCACGGCCCCGAGGCGATAGCCGATGCCCCGCACCGTGTGGATCAGCTTCACAGACCGGTTCTGGTCGATCTTCTGGCGCAGCCGATTGACGTAGACTTCAACCAGGTTGGTTTTGCTATCGAAATGCCGGTCCCAAACGTGCTCCACGATTTCACTACGGGTGACCAAATCCGGAGCGTGCAGCAGGAAAAGTTCCAACAGCGCAAATTCCTTGGAGGTCAGGGGCTCCGCCACTTTTCCCCGCGTGACCCTGCGCCGGTGGCGGTCGAGTTCCAGGTCAGCATAATGGAGCTTCGCGTTGCCGCTGTGCAAACCCCGCCGAACGAGCGCGCGCACACGCGCAAGAAGCTCCGCAAGGACAAACGGCTTGGTCAGGTAATCGTCGGCTCCTGCGTCGAGCCCTTCCACCCGCTGTTCGACCAGGCTACGTGCCGTCAACATAAGCACAGGCGCTTCCATGCCCTGCTGGCGCAGTTCGCGGCAGACTTGAATGCCGCTCAGGCCGGGCAGGCGCACATCCAGGAGGATGGCGTCATAGGTTACATCCGTGGTGAGTTCCAGCGCCTTTTCGCCGCTCTCCGCGATGTCAACGGCGTAGGAATTTTCGCGCAGCGCTCGCGCAATGAAACTGGCTACCTTCCGTTCGTCTTCGACCAGCAGGATGCGCATAAGCCGATGTGCCTAAAATAAATGGGTGGCGCAAATCATAGCACTACTGAACCCGAATGCGCATCATCTGAGGGGGACATTTACTCTACCTGAACCCGGTGGTTCTACTGACTCTGTGTCTCGCCTGCACCACATCAAGGGCGCAGGAGAAGCAAGCGCTCCGACTCGTGCAAACGATCCCTATGCCCAACGTCAAAGGACGAATCGACCAAATCCTGCTGGACAATACGGCCCGCCGGATTCTCGTCGCCGTATGGGAACTCGGCGTGGAACCGTAGCGTGGCAAAACAACCATGCTACGCCGAAAGACCACAGCGAGTGTGCCCTCAAGTCGCCGCTTACCGAGGCTCGAATAGCTCTTCCTTCGACGAGATTTGTTGATCAAGTTCGTCGCCGATTTGCTTGGCGAGTTTGGCAGCCGTGGCTTCCTCTCCGTCGCCAAATCTGAGGCCAACGACCGTGAGCCCTATGGTCTTGCCGGTCTTGTCATGGAGTCGCTCCAATACCGTTGAGGACTTCCCCTTCATTTCCAGAATTGGAGTACCCTCTTCGATTACGTGCAAGTCCCCACAGGAGGATTCGCGGCCAATTTTGCTGCGATCCGTTGCCGCAAAGATAATCGCGTCGGGAGAAGACTGAGGTGTAAGGTGCAATCCCAGGTAAATTAGATCCGGACGATGTTTTGCCGCGACAGTATCAACGAGTGTTTGGGCGAAGGTTGGTTTGGCATTCTGATCCTGTGACAGCGCTCCCTTGATATGCGTCGCGAGGAGCACAAAAGTTATGAGCAGGCCCCCTGTTATCCTCCTCGCCAGGCACGATGGAGAACCAGTAGTTTGACGTTTTGCTTGCGTTGCTTGAGTCAAGAGCATTCAAAACCTCCTCAAGACATAGCTTTTGTTCGAACGATTCGAATTTCTTTCCCTGAAGGCAACTTCAGTGCAAGGCCCTGGCGGGAGCGGGGACCTTGGTGGGTGGGGCGAGGCTATCGAGAGCTGCCGTGACACCCCCGTCGTTGTGAGGTACGCCGGCTAAACGAAGACCCATTTCGATTCCACTTAGTGTTCCCGCCAGCATCAGATCATTGAAGCTGCCGAGGTGTCCTATCCGGAATACCTTCCCCGCCAGTTTCGAGAGTCCCGCGCCGAGCGACATATCAAACTTCTCGAGGATGATGTTTCGCAGTCGATCTGCGTCATGGCCCTCAGGTACAAAGGCGGCGGTAAGCGAATTTGAATATTCTTGAGGTTCTTCGCAAACAACTTCTAGCCCCCACGCTTGCACGGCGACCCGCGTCGCTTCGGCGTGACGATGATGCCGATCAAACACATTTGACAGGCCCTCTTCTTGTAGCATCGTAAGGGCCTCTCGCAACCCATAGATGAGATTCGTGGCTGGTGTAAACGGAAAAAAGCCTGTGCGATTGGGAGCCAGCATCTCTTTCCAGTCCCAATAAGATCGGGACAGCTTTGCTGCTTTACTGGCGGAAAGCGCTTTTTCCGAAATAGCGTTGAAACTGAGGCCCGGGGGAAGCATAAGGCCCTTCTGCGAACCAGCCACGGTGACGTCAACTTCCCATTGCTCGTGGCGATAGTCCACACAAGCTAAGGAAGAAATCGTATCTACGATCAACAAGGCCGGATGACCAACAAGATTCATAGCACGCCGAATTTCAGAGATGCGGCTCGTGACCCCCGTGGAGGTTTCATTGTGGACCACCATAACTGCCTTGAATGTATGTTGCGGGTCGGAACCCAGTCGCGCTTCTATTTCCGCGGGATCAGCTCCTCTACGCCAGGTGCCTGGCACGTACTCAACCTTGATGCCAAATTTCTCCGCGAGCTGGCGCCAGAGTTGCGAGAAGTGGCCGGTCTCGAACATCAATACACGATCGCCGGGAGAAAGCGTGTTTACTATGGCGGCTTCCCAGGCGCCCGTACCGGAAGCGGGATACATGACCACCGGACCGCTGGTCTGGAAAAGTGTGCGTAAGCTTTCCAGGACGTCGCCCGCTAACTTTGCAAATTCCGTTCCGCGATGGTCAATGACGGGGCGATTCATTGCTCGCAACACGCGGTCCGGAACATTCGTGGGACCCGGAATTTGGAGAAAATGCCGACCAGAATGAATCAAGTTTGGTTCCGGCAGAGCCATGGAGTACCGAAATCTGTTATGGGACGTCTGAAAACGGCCCGGTTTCGGAAGAAAACAGACTCGCTACATATCCCAGCCAACCCCGCCGCCTCCTTTTCGAGTCCTAGTATCCCTCGCACATTAGACTTGGTATGCGCTGGTTGTAGTGTACTCCTGTAAGTTTTCTCGCAAACAAACTGAAACAAACTACATTAGTTATCTGTTCCTGGTGAGTTCGCGATGCAGGCCGATCTGCATGGCTTGCGCCAGATGAACCGCCTTTCGTCCTGTGGACTGAAAGATCTGCTCGCGGCAACTAAAACCATCCGACACAATCAGTGTGTCCTGCCGGGCGCTCCGCACAGCCGGGAAGAGTACGCGCTCGCCCACTGCCTGGGATACGACGAACTTGTCCCTCTCGAATCCGAAAGGTCCAGCCATCCCGCAACAGCCCGAATCCAGCGACTGCAGTTCACATCCCGTCTTTCGCAGTAACGATTCTTCATCATTCATCTTCATGAGTGCCTTATGATGGCAGTGACCATGGAGCAGGACTTTGCCAGAGATAGGCGGCGGCTGATATCCGGGCGTTTGGCGTTCAAGGAATTCGCTGAGCAGAAAGGTCTGGCGTCCCAGTCGGACAGCGCGTTCTTCCCCAGGGAACAAGTTCTGCAGTTCGTCTCGAAAGACCGAGGCACAGCTCGGCTCCAACACTACGATGGGTAATCCCGCGTCAATCTCGCAGCCCAGCGATTGCATGATTTTCTGCAGGTAGCTCTTGGCCTTATCGAGCATGCCAAAATCGTAGAGGGGCCGCCCGCAACAGAGATGATTTCGCGGAATTTTGACACTGTAGCCAGCGTGGCGTAAAACATCGATCGCGGCGCGACTCGTCTCCGGGTGGAAATAGTTATTAAAGGTGTCCACCCACAAAATTACCTCGCGGCCTGCGTTCTTGGACGAACCTGCCCGGTTCCCCCCTTCCGAGCCGCAAACAGGAATTCTCTCTTTGCTGGCCCATTTTCGAAAGCTGCTGGAAGCGAATCGAGGCAAATGCCGCTCAGGGGCCAATTGCAAGGCATTGCGTAACAAATTGCTAAACCCCGGGGCCGTGCCGAGAAAGTTCGCGAGATTTGGCGCAATGGAAGCGAACCTTGCCCAGCGGTCGATCATTCCAAACGCGTACGCATGTAATGGCCGTATCCTGTCCTCGTAGTAGTGGGACAGAAACTCTGCTTTGTAGGTCGCGATGTCGACATTTGCTGGACATTCGGATTTGCACGCTTTGCAAGAAAGACACAAGTCGAGCGCTCTCTTCACTGGCTCGCTGCGCCAACCATTTCCGACTACTTCGCCCTGAAGCATCTCAAAGAGCATGTGCGCACGCCCCCGCGTGCTGTGCTCCTCCTCAAGCGTGACCATGTAACTCGGGCACATCGAGCCACCGGCTTGCTTCCGGCATGCTCCGAGTCCGATGCATCGCAAAGCGGCTTTCGCGAAGGATCCCTCGTCCTCGAGAAATTTGAAGTGAGTTTCTGGCTCAAGCGGTTTGTAGTCAGCCCCGAGCCGTAGATTCTCTGTGGGAAGATACGGATCAACAATCTTATGCGGGTTCAACTTGTTGGTTGGGTCCCAGGTCAGTTTGAATTCTTGAAAAGCCCGGATCAGTTCAGGCCCGAACATTTTCGGAAGTAACGCTCCGCGCGATTGCCCGTCTCCGTGCTCGCCCGATAGTGATCCGCCAAAGCTGACCACCAGATCGGCAGCTCGTTCAACAAATTCGGCGTACTTCCGAATACCGCCTTCGCTCTGGAGATCAAAGCTCACACGCATGTGGATACAGCCGTGACCGAAGTGCCCGTAAAATGCTCCGTGGTAGCCGTATTCATCCATTAGCTTTCGAATCTCGCGGAGATAAGCGCCGAGCTTCTCGGGCGCCACTGCTGCGTCGTCCCAGCCTTCCCATTCAGCCGGTGCTCCAGGTGCAAACGCAGCTGCTCGTGGACCGGATTCGCGTATTTGCCAGACCGCCTGCGCTTCGTTCTCCGTGTACAGTCGCGAGGTGGGCGGATCGGGCGATTGCCCCAAGCGATCGATCAGTTGAAGTGCCAAAGTTTTTGATTCGTTCGCATCGTTGGCGCCGAATTCTACAAGTAAAAATCCACGCCCTTCCGGCAGGAGTTCAAGATTTGACGCTCCTTTTTTCCGCAGACCGTCGACGATACTTCCTTCAAAACCTTCCAGCCCGATCGGATGAAATGGCAAGATCTCTGGAACGTGATCCGCTGCGTGAAACGCATCAGTGTATCCGAGTGCGACCAGGCTCCTGAATGGAGGCCTGGGGATTAGCTTGAGTTTCGCTTCGAGGACAATCGCGCAGGTGCCTTCTGTCCCCACCAAGGCACGCGCCGTATGGAAACCGCTTTCCGGCAAGAGCTCATCGAGGTTGTATCCCGAAACTCGTCTCGGAATTTTCGGGAAACGCGCCCGCACCAGGTCGCCGTATTGATCGCGAATTTTGCGTAAGTTGGCGTAAATTTCGCCAGCTCGACCGCCTTTCTGAATGATACGGTCGAACTCCTCATCCGACGTTGCTCCGACCGTGAGTTGAGTCCCGTCGTAAAGAAGAACTCGCAGCTCTTCGACATTGTCGACCGTCTTGCCGCCTAGCAAAGAGTGGGTGCCACAGGAATTGTTACCGATCATCCCGCCGATTGTGCAGCGGCTGTGCGTTGAAGGGTCGGGCGCAAACATCAGTCCATGTTTCAAAACCTGGCTCTGGAGAGCATCCAGAACGATTCCCGGCTGGACACTTGCAACTCTGTTAAGTGCATCGATCTCGAGCACTCGATTCATGTACTTCGTAAAATCCAACACCACCGCAACGTTACAGCACTGCCCCGCCAAGCTGGTGCCCGCTCCACGCGGTAGTACCGGAGCACCGTATTTTTTGCATGCCGCCACAGCACTGACCACGTCATTAGCATCGCGCGGGATCACCAGACCAATCGGAATCTGGCGGTAGTTCGAACCATCGCTGGCATACAATGCACGACTTCCCTTGTCGAAGCGCACTTCGCCGCGCACCGTACTCTTCAATTCCCTTTCCAGTTCGGCAGCTTCGGAAAACGAATCGACCGGCTTGGCATGCGAACTCAGCGGCAGTGGGACCAGTGATTGCAAGGTTTCAGTAATTCGCTTTCCACAGAGAATTCCGGTAAACAGATTTTAGCTTCTAACGCTAAGCAACCACACCCACAGCCGGCGTTTCTGCCAATTGGTCAATCGCAAGTTTTTCTCCCGGCTTCATCCAAAACGCCGCGATTGATCCTAAAACAAGTAGTCCGATGCTTCCCAGAAAGGGCAGCTCCCAGTTACCGGTCCGATCGATTACATACCCAAAAATCAAAGGCGAAAGAATGGCGGCCAAAGCCGACCCTGAATTCATCAAACCGCTTGCCGACCCGGAAAATCGAGGTGCAATGTCCATGGGGATAGCCCACATGGCACCTACCGTGAACTCGGACCAGAAAAAGCCCAGACTCAGAAAGATCGCTGCCCAATTCACATTGTGAATGAACAAAACCGGGATCATCGAAAGTAGCGAACAAATGAAACAGCCGACCACGAGATTACGACGGGCTTTGTTCGGGTCACCCGTTTTTTTCAAAATTCGGTCGCTCACCGCGCCGCCCACCGCGTCGCCCACTACGCCCCCAAAGAAGACCCCTGCAGAGAATAAAGCTGAATTCTTCAGATCCTGCCCATAGCTGTGAAAAAAGAAGGACGGAATCCATGCAAGATACAGCCAAAGAGTCCACGCATAGCAAAAATACACCAACGTCACCGGAAACATGCGGCGCGACAAAGAGAGCCAAGGCACTGGCACCTTCTCCGCTTTTATTCGATCACCATAGCTGGGCAGGTCTTCAAGTTCTCTGGGGGTGATATGGGGGTGATTGCGTGGATCATCTCGAAAGTAGGCTATCCAGGCCACCGCCCACGCAAAGCTTACGGCTCCCAGGATGAAAAAAGATCCCCTCCACGTAAACATCGTCATCAACCACACGACTAGAGGAGGTGTTATCGCATTCCCTAGTCGCGCACTCGAATGCGTGATTCCCTGAGCAAAACCCCGACTCCCTTTTGCGGTCCAGTCAGAAAGCGCTCGGGTGGCCGTTGGAAAGGTTGCTCCCTCCCCAAAGCCAAGCATGACCCTGGCGAACAACAGGGTTCCCAGGCCGCTAACCAGGCCAGTCAATAGCGTGGAGAGCGCCCAAATGATCGCCGAGACGGTTAGCGTCCTCCGCGCGCCGAAGCGGTCGCTCACCCATCCTCCGATGATCTGGAAGATCAGATATGGATAAGCGAATGCCGAGAAGACCAGGCCCACCTGTGTGTTGTTGAGATGCAGATCACGTTGAAATGCAGAAGCTGCCGTGCTTACGTTCACCCGGTCGATGTAGGTGATCCCATACATCAGGCAGAGCAGAGCGAGCACCGTAGTGGTTGCCGACAATTTTCTAAGACGCATTTCCCTTCACTCGGACCCCTAAAACGTCGACGATACATTACCCACTTTCAGCGACTCGCCTCCACAAATGCTAGAAATGCACATTCTGGAACATCAGTACACAGATGCTCCCGAGAACCCCTGTTGCCAACCGTGCGAATTCGGGACCGCATTCCACAGGACTCCAGCAGCTTTGCCGTACTCATTACCCCTCGCACCATTTCAATAAGGAGCTTCGGCAAGAAGTCGGATTATAGGCATTTCTTCAGTCGATAGATGCTTAAGTTTTGCTTAATAAATCTTTAGGAACAACTTCTCCTCTCAATAATTTCGTATGCTCGAAATGTTCGTGCCGCGGATTGAATCTCCGAGAGTAATTAATGGCAGATTTATGTTGGAGAGCCCAATATGTCACGGGTCTTCGCCGCACAGTCGGGTTTGACGGTAGGAGTGATCCGTTCCCTTCGCACCACAGGGGCGTGGATGTGATTCGAAGTGGTAATCACACATGTCGGTCTTCCACGTGATGCGAATTGTTCGGCTAGCGCGATCTTCGGTGTTGGACGGCCGTAGATTTGCATGTCCAATCGTTCGATGCCGCAAGCCAGCGAACGAAGAAGGTCCCATCACGCTCATGGCATTTGAAACTAAGGAGAATGGTAAATGCAATTATTGAAGAGAAAAATGAACATCTACGCTGCGGTCATGTTCACTCTGTTCGTAATCTTGATGTCGAACGCTTCCGCCCAGCAACAATCGAAGGAGTATGTGAATCGTCAGGCTCCCATGGAACGTATGTCAGGCCTTTTGAGACTGGTCGACACCATCCCGATTCCGACCGAAGGCTATATGGATCATCTGAGCTATGACTTGAAAGGCCAGCATCTATTTCTCTCTGCGGAGAACAACCAAGAGGTTGTGGTCATCGATATGAAAGCTGGCAAGGTGATCCACGAGACGAAGGTTAGTGGAAATCCTCGCAAACCATTCTTCGACACAAACACGAATGAGCTATGGGTGGATCTCGGCGACAACACGGTTGTTGCTCTGGACGGAACTACATTTGAGGTCACCAAGACCATAGAGCTGACGGGCGGAAAGAATGCGCCGGGTAGAGACCCGGATAACGGAGCCTTTGACGCCGCCAAAGGAATTTACTATGTGGCGGTCAGGACTAGGGTGGAAGGCATGAAAGAGGGCTCGATCGAGATTATCGACACCAAAGCAGGCAAGCTGGTGGGTAGCATCAGAATGGATGGCCAGGAACCTGCCGCCATCGCGTTGGACCCAGCGGCAAACCGGCTCTACGCCGGAATGGGAGACATTGTGAATGGTGAGAGCGTCGTAAAAGTGGTGGATACGGCGAAGCGCGAGATTGTTGCGGTCTGGTCGACAGCCGGGGGCCCGCAGCCTCATGTCGCGGGGCTCGATGCGGCCCATCACCGCTTGTTTATGGGTAGCCGGTTGGGAGGCGGGCATAACGTCGATCCAGGTAAGTTGGTCATCATGAATACGGATGACGGAAAAGTGGTTCAAACGCTGGACGCGCCGGGCGGTGGCGACGAGATTTTTTACGATGCACCTTCCAAACGGATCTACTTTTCAGGAAGCACTGGCACCCTGGCGGTGTTTCACGAGGATGACCCGGACCATTTCAGCTTACTCGGAAAAGTGCCAACCGGGGCAATCGCCAAGTCCGGGATTTGGATCCAGGAAATGAAACGATATTATGCGGCGGTTCCTAAACACCTCGTTCAGCTCATTCCCACAACCAAGTATGGGATCAAAGACTGGATAACTGAAGAAGCCCATATGATGGTTTTCGAAGAAATTCAGTGAGGGGATGAACGACGTGACGAAACCCAGATTGCATCACCATCGGCTCCGTACATTTGAGTGCCGTTCACATTGCTAGAGATCTTTCGCGTTTCTAATTTACACCACAGACCAAATCTAAAGGAGGGTTTTACATGAAGCGTTTGAATTTTGGTTGCCTTGCAAGGGGTTTATTTCTCGCATCACTTAGTACCAGTTTGCTGCCGTCCCTTTATGCACAGCCGAAACCTGGGGCCTCTGGATACCACCTGATCAAGACGATTTCTCTACCGCCAGCTCCGGGTGGCGGCGAATATTATGACTACATTGCCGTCGACGATGCAGCGCGCCGTGTTTACGTTTCGCACGGAACTGAGGTGGTTGTTCTCAATGCCGACGATTACTCTGTGGTGGGCAAGGTCGAAGGTATGACGCGCTCGCACGGCATCGCCATAGTGCAGGAGCTTGGCAAGGGATTCGTCACGGACGGGGATTCCAAACCGGGTGCCAAGCCTCAGCAGGTCGTTATTTTTGATTTGAAGACGTTAAAAGTCACCGGGAAGGTCTCGACCGACCAGCCGGATACGGATGCGATCATCTACGAACCGGTGACTAAACACATCTTTACTTTCAACGGCGACAGTCACAATACCACCGTCATCGATCCGGTCAAGCAAGCTGTGATTACGAACATCGATCTTGGTGGGGCAGTCGAGTTCCCAGCCGTTGATGGCAAGGGCATGGTCTTCGACAATAATTCGGACAATAACGAAGTTGTAGCAATCGACGCACGCACCAACAAAGTCACGGCGCGTTGGCCGACCAAACCTGCGGGGCATCCCGTCTCCCTGACGATGGACAAAAAAAATCGCCGCCTGTTTTCGGGTGGACGTGGTGCACAATTCATAGCCATGATGGACGCCGACACAGGAAAAGTCCTGCAGTCCTATCCTATTTCCGCGGGCGTGGATGCCAACGACTTCGATCCTGCAACCGGGCTGTTGTTCGTATCGACGAAGGAAGGCATTCTGCACATTTATCACGAAGATTCACCGGACAAGCTCAGCGAGGTTGAAGCCGTTAAGACGGAATATGGCGCGAAAACGTTGCAGGTTGATCCAAAGACTCACAACGTTTTCCTCTCGACTTCGGATTTCAATCCGCCGGCCGCTGCAACGCAAAAGCAGCCTCATCCACAGCCAACACCGAAGCCGGGCAACTTTAGAGTGCTGATATACGCCCGATAGGGTATCCCATCTGGTCTTGTCCGGTTGCCCTTCCCTCATCGCCCTGTCCTGTTTTGTCTGCCTGCAAGTCTTTACTGCCGGCAGAAGGCATGATCAGGTGAGGGAAGGCTCGCGCCGGGTGCCAACCGTTTTGCGGCAGGGATCTTGTGAAATTAAGGATTAAGTAGCGGGCGGGCCATATAAGCTACATGTTCCTCCACAAGCTGCGGACGAAGCCACCAAACTAGGGAAAGAGGGTTAAGCGGCATTCCTACCTTTACATCGCACAACGCTTTCATAGACCGTTGTGGCTCCAGACCGCTTCCTGATTAAGGTAGCGTGACTGCGGTTTTCCAAACCGCCGCCTCAGGATGATCCTTACGGATGAACGAATTTCCAGGAAATGAGAATGTGGATTGCCACAGAATTCATGGACTTTTTCCAACCCACAATCCAACCCACAACATACGATGTCTTGTACGACTTCCGCGTATTTTGGCAGTCCCCGCGGTCTTGTAAGTTGTCCTTTAGGGCCTCCGGCCCGCGAAACCCCATGAAAATCACTTAGAGGTATGCTCGCAACGGCCCGGAGCGGCGAGGTCGATACAACAATGGATAAGTAGAGGCCGTTAAGTTGTCTGATCCGGAGCGTGCGTGATTGAGCGAATAATTGGGCGTCGTTGCATTCCCTGGGGGAGCAGCGATAGCCCGCGACCCTGGTTAAGGTAACTGCAGCACGCTCTCCGCTCCCGCCAGGAGTAGACAATGTCTTACAGGATAGCGGGAATTGATGTTCATAAAAAGATGCTGGCTGTAGTTGTGTCCGACGTGGAAGTCGAAGATGAGTACAAGTTCGAGCGGCGGATGTTTGGCAGCAATCCCGAACAACTGCGATCGTTGGCCGCATGGCTGCTCGAGCAAGAGGTCGAGGAAGTGGTCATGGAATCGACGGCGCAATATTGGAAACCGGTGTGGGAAGCGCTGGAACGGCACTGGAAACCGCTACGCCAGAAGAAGGAAGGCGCAAGCCGGAGGTCGGGAACGCTGCATTTGGCACAGGCGCAATCCAATCGCGGACGGCGGGGACGCAAGAGGGATTTCCCAGATGCCGAACGCCTGGTGAAGCGGCTGGTGGCTCGGGAATTGATTCTGAGCTTTGTGCCCGATACCGAGCAGCGTCTGTGGCGAACGGTGACACGCAGGAAGTACCAGTTGACGCGGGATCGGGTGAGGCTGCAGAACCAATTGGAATCTCTTCTGGAAGAGGTCCACATTAAGTTGTCCTGCCTGGTCTCGGATCTGCTAGGCGTCAGTGCCCAGCGCATGCTGAAGGCACTAGCTGACGGAGAAACCAACCCGGCGGCTCTGGCCGCTTTGGCCGATCGAAAGTTGCGCGCCACACCGGAACAATTGTGTGATGCGCTCGGTGCGTGCACGGACCTCAAGCCCGTGTACCGACGGCTCCTGAAGATGGTGCTGGAGCAGTTACAATTCCTCGATCAACAGATTGGCCAACTGGACCAGGAGATGGCCATGCTGCTCAATCAGCACCAGGATGCAGTCACGAGGCTGGCGGAGGTGCCAGGTCTGGGAGTGGATTCAGCGCAGCAGATCATTGCCGAAGTCGGTCCCACCGCGGCGACATTTCCTTCCGCGAAATGCCTCTCCTCCTGGGTTGGTGCCTGCCCCGGCGACGACGAGAGCGCGGGCGTGAATTACAGCCACCGATCTCCGAAAGGCAACCGCCACATGCGTCGCGTTCTCAACCAAACGGCCAACGCCGCAGCCAGGACCAAAGGAAGCATCTTCGAGATTGTGTATCGCCGCTGCGTCCCGCGCCTGGGACATAATCAAGCCATCGGGGCGATTGCCCATCGACAATGCCGACTGATCTGGCTGATCCTGCGTCAGGGAGTCCGCTATGAAGAACAGGGTCCAGCCGTCACCAAACAATCAAAGCAAAGGCGCACTGCGAGAATGGTCCGGCAACTCCGAGCACTCGGCTATCGGATCGAACTACCAAATCCTCAGCACTCCAGTTCAGCACAGGTGCAGTGATTTTCGACCCTGTTCTATAAAAGGAGAAGTCAAGGAAAAAAACATCCCCTGCGGCTGGAAATTTTCCTGCTTCGCAGCCCACCTGATCGAGCGAGATCTGTTCTGACCTACCGCGCCATGTGCCCGGTTGCGGGGCAATGCGACCCCGTGGTTTGGGCTTTCTCTACGAGCGGTTTTCATCTTTTCTTCGCGACGAAGCCTGTCAGTTCCGAAACCAGCAAAGCAGAACGTGGTCAAATTTGGCGACCATAGTTCTATTTGGGACTCGTGGCCCATAGCTTTTTCGGGTTGTCCGAGAGGGCCTAGGGTTGCAGTGAGACTACGTGCCCGAGGCACACAGCGCCTAACAACTTACCTGAGACTCGCTCTCGAACCCGAGTGTCTCGAGAACCGGACGGCCACCGCCAGAGAAATCCCCAGAGATGGAGCGGACTCGGTCAGAGACACTCAAGCTGTTTGTGGTTTCAGATGTTGAGCGTCGAAGCACGCTCCTCTCTTCCACACGATCAACGCGATGGTGGCAATCTTCCTGGCCAAGGTCAGACGCGCCATTTCCGGCCTGATGCCTTTGGTCAGCAAAGCGGTGTAGAACTCTTGAAACGGACCGGGTTTGCTCGAGGCCACGATCGCCGCGCCCTTAAACAGATTCTTCAGATCGTGATTGCAGTTGCGGTTCAGTCCGCGAATGGAGCTCTGTTTCTTCACTCGTTCGAGCTGCCCGTCGACACTTCGGTGATCGGCGCTGCTTTGTGTCTCGATGCCAAATCCGCTGTACGTCCACAGCTGCCTCTTGGTGCGGAAGCGGTGCGGGGTCTGCAGAATGCCCAGCAGTACGGCGGACCGGATCGGGCCGATCGAAGGAATCTGGCAGAGCCGTTTCCAGGCCTGGTGTTTCTTGCCCTCCGCCAGCAGCTCCCGCCGCACTTGCTGACGCACCGTCCGCAGCGCATCGAGTTGTTGGTAGTAAAACTCCGCCCGCCGGCGCACTCCCGGCTCAGTGATCTTCCCGAGCCACTCGGCACGATGGCGCGGTGCATACACCTGCTTGCCGGTACAAGGAATGGCCCAACTGCGAT
>Ga0137403_10004485_pt1 | contig 16476 bp, 17 predicted proteins | sample CZOMad2_1_16fung_FD_122057 | JGI IMG/M metagenome (GOLD analysis project Ga0137403, IMG submission 122057) | Vadose zone soil fungal communities from Angelo Coast Range Reserve, California, USA - CZOMad2_1_16fungal (Hybrid Assembly) | ecosystem: Environmental > Terrestrial > Soil > Vadose zone...
GGGCATTTCCAGATCGCTGCTCGTCTCGCGTCTGCGTCAGCTCGAGGATGCCGGGGTTGTTGAACGCCGCCAGGGAGGCCGGCGGACGGCTACCGAGTATCACTTGACCGAAGCCGGGCGTGATCTCCAGCGCGTCGTGGATCGGCTCGGCGCCTGGGGCGTTCGCTGGGCGTTCGGAGAACCGAAACGTGATGAGTTGGATCCGGTTCTACTGTTGTGGAAGATGCACCAGCGCGTGCGTCACGATCTTCTCCCGCCGAAGCGCACGGTCGTTGAATTCGACTTCACCGGGCACAATGGACGGCGCCTGTGGCTGGTTCTTGAACCACGCGAAATTTCCGTGTGCTTGAAGCCGCCCGGTTTCGACACGGATCTGATGGTGCGCGCCAATCTGGCGTTCTTTTATCGTGTTTGGCTCGGATATGTGGATTACGACGACGCCGTCCAATCCAAAGCAATAATCGTGGATGGCCCGCGTACCCTCGCACGCGAATTTCCGCGCTGGTTCACATGGAGCCCAATGGCACGGTTCGTCCGCATGGAGCGCGATCGCTGGGCAGTCGCACCATCATGAAACAATAGCGTGAACGCTCAATTCAGCTCAATTCAGCATGCGAATGGGCAGAGGCTGCCCTTGCCGGTTGAAGAAATTTATTGCACCGGCGGCAGGATTCGACCCGGAGTTGATCAAGATGAATTGCGTGCTATAGCCCTCGCCATCAGCCAAATGAGGAAAGACACGTTCCGCGTTTCCGGCGGGTCCGTCCGGAATAACAGGAAGGGTTGTTACCAGAAAGTTCGATGCTTCGTTGTATCGGCCGCGAAGTCCCATGACGGACACGGGGTTTTCCGAGGTGAGAACGTAAGAATTTTAACCGGGTGCAGTGATGGGTGAGGCCGGTCGCAGTTGGGTGTTATGTCAACTTGAGGGGCAGCTATGTCAACTTGAGGGGCAGCCGGGCCGGGCCAGGGGGCGCGCGGCGGATTTAAGCAAGAATGCCCTGGCGGGCGCAGGATTGAGGATGAAAATCTCCGGCGGATTCAAGGCAAGATCGGTTAGCCAAACACACCGATCCTGCTGCGTTGTTACGGCAACCTTCAGAACGAGTCCATCCACGCGGTAAGGTCGGAGGCGGCAGGCGCCACCGGCGGAGCGCGCGACGGGAGAGCCAGACAGTCCAGAATCTTTCGAATGGCGTCGGGAGAATGGAGTGCTGCGACAATTTTCATTCGCCCCAGGCAGCGAGGGCATTCCAGAACGTCGAGCTCGAACACCCGTCTCATCAGTTCCGCTCGGTGAGATCGACTTCAGACCGATAGATTTCCCAGTTCTATCGATCAGCGTGGCTTCGGTGTCGGTCATGTCAGGTTCCACTCTCTCGAAAATATTCTTTCGCGCCTAACGCGTTCTTGAAGTCACGCCGATTCCCTCCCTCAAATCGTAATTTTCTTTCAGCGCTTTTTAATTCTCGCGGTGATTTACCTGGTATGGGGCTCGAAATTGGAACCTCATTCACAATCCAATACAGAAAGGAGGTGTTCCTATGACAACTCAAGCGAAGAAAGTGGTGAAAATCAAACCACTGGAAGGGTACACGGCCATGTCCGACGCCGATATCGTACAACGTGGGACGGCCGCGCAGACCGGACTGACCGGAAATTCGAATTTCCAGAATTTGCCGGTCGATCTGGCGGTCCTCAAAACCGACATCGAGAGTCTCTCGGCGCTCATTGCCGAGTCTCTGGATGGAAGTAAAAAGGTGATCGCCCAGAAAAACAAGCAACGGGAAGCCGTCATCAAGATGCTGCTCTTGTTGGGACGCTTTGTCGAAGTCCATTGTAATGGCGACATGGCGATCTTCACGTCGAGCGGGTTCGTGCCGGCTTCGACGGCCAAAGTTCCACCGGCGCCGTTGCCTCTACCGGTCATCCGCAGCGTCGATCACGCCCAGATAACTCGCGAACGCCGCAATGTTCAATCCGTTGGCGCGGATGGTGGGTGAACGCAGCGCAGTCAGGCCGTTGATTGGAGCGGTCTTCGCGTTCGGGACCGTCTGCGTCACCCATGCCTTGGGCGTGGCTTGGCCGGGGCCGATCGCTCCCTGGCAAGAAGTCGAGAACCGGAGAATGACGCTTCGGCTGTCGTCATGCCGGCAGCTCAAACCAAACTAACGGAGTCGAACTCCGTAAACGTTGCAAAAGCGCGGACCGCGCATTCGCACATCAGCGGCCCAGGAAGCGGATAATGATGTCAGGAATTTCCCTGGGAACGCTTTGGTAGACGGCCGCCACGAAGATCAAAATGAGCACGACTATCCAGAAACCGTTTACCGTTAGAGCGCGTTTCCGTTTACCGCCTGGCTCCTCTTCGAATTTGTATTCGAGAAGGTGATGCTTCGACATACTCTTTACCATTTTTCCGTTAATTAAGCCGGCTTGAATTCCGCTGCTGGTATTCCAGAATATCGCTCAACTTGAAGAATAGAAGCTTCGGTGTGGCCGGATGGTAGTAGGCCTTCAGCTCACCGTTCTTTGCGAGGATTCGGACATAGCGATCCGATATCTCGAGGCGTTCCGCCGCGCGAACGGAGCACAAAAGGCGGTCGCCGGGCAGCAGCGCACGCGGAACTTCCGCGCAGTAGGATCTGTCGTAGGAAATCATTGTTCCTCCGCTGGTGCCGGGAGGACGCATTGGGTTGGCTGTGTGCCGAATTTAAGTGAGCAACGCGAACCTTCCCGATGTTTTCACGAGACCGAACGCGAAAACGGGAGAACTCTCAACCGGAGGATGAAAACCGTTGGGGATGAACCATGGTTCTTGCCTGAGTCTCACTTTTGCGGCAAAAGCGGGAATGCAACGAAACGGATAGGCTCTATTGATGATCCAAGTCGCCTCGCGCATGTCGACGCGCAGGTCGCGAATTGGATTGAGCGAATCAGTTTCTGCCCAATGTGGTTCAAATCCAATATGCGGAAAAGGAGTCGGAGGATTGGGTCTGGACGACCGCTCATCCTGAATGTTAAGGAGGGCATCCAGGATTGCAAACTCATCCCGAGTGTTAAGCGGTAGATCCGAGAAAGCAAACCATGATTGACGGTCCGACCCTGGCCTGGCCAGGAAATCGGAGCGATGTGGTAAATACGGCCATGCGGGTGTTTTCGCAGTGACGTCGGTCACACGGATCAGGTAATAAATCTTAGTGTTGTCACGAGACACTCCTCTCGGTACGTGTGGTCGTTGTTTTTGTAACGGGGCCGCAGAATTCACTAGCGCTTCCATTGCCGCAGGCAGCGGGCCCTCGACGAACGGTAGCGCTAAGGACGTTCCAGCGCCCTGGAGAGATGTGCGGCTCGAAATGTGTCTGGTAGTGAACATGGTTCCAAGCGAATGTTAATCACAACTCTCTTGCAGGTAAAGAGGTAAGGGGAGTTCAGTTCCGGAAATGTTATTCACCCGTGAGTTGGTGAGGACCGTAGAGCGCCGGATAAGGGTCTCGGACACAGTGACCGGAAATGACTTGTGCTTCCATACTCCACTTCCTCCTGGCACTTGTTCCACAGCGTGATGCAGGCTGGCTGCGGGGCAAGGTTACGGACAAGGTGGAAAACTACCCAGCCGCGAGAAACATCTGGTATTGGAGCTCCAAAATCCACGTGCATTTCGGCCTGGCGTCAGGGTGATGTTCTGATCGAACGCAGTCTGACTCGCGGCAAACCCTAAACATTGCACACCCTGTTCGTTTCGGCTATGCTCGCAGCGAAAAAGGGTAGGAACACCTGTTGTGTTCCGTTTCTGTCCGTTGGCGACGTCCCATTGAACCTCGAGCCAGAGGAGAAATAATCATGCGGATACTCATTTCGACAGCCTTAGCGCTCTCTATTTCAGGGTCTTTGTTCGCCCAGGAATGGATTGAGTTCGCCAGTCGAGAAGATCGCTTCACGTGCAACTTCCCGAGCCAACCGAAGGTGACGGAAATCACCTACCGATCGCAACACGAAGCAGATCTGCCGGCGCGTGTCTATAGCGCCTCGCAAGGCCAGAGCCGCTACTCCGTGACGGTGGTTGATTACGGCCAGGCCCAACGAATACTCACAGAGAAAGCCAAGAGCTGCCCGGCGGGCGCCGAACCCTGTCTGGGAGGACCGGGCGATGAGGGGCACTGGAAGGCTGATGTGCGAGGAGCGATGTCCTATGCAGCATGGCAGTTGATGCAACGCGATGCCAGGCTGACGCTCTTTGTGTGGGGTGTCGTCGACCAGGTCGAAGGAAATCAGTTGCAGCTCACGAACAACACCGATAAATCCCGTACCTTCGCCGGGATTTACATGCATGAAAACAAGCTCTATATCATAGAGGGAACGGTGCCGGCGGGTTACCCGGAGCCGGGGTTCTTTCAGCAATCGCTGGGATGGCTCGACGAGAATGGAGTTGGGCTTCGCTATCAGTCCTACTACTCCAACGGATTCCCGGCGCCGCCCCGCGTCAACCGAGCGGGCCGGGGGCAAGGACAGAACCGGATTGACGCTCCCGGCGCCGGCGGAGGGCGAGGAAGCCCGCCGCGGTAATTGTGAAACTCTTTTCTTGCTTGATCCCGTACGTGGAGGGTGAACATGCGTTTCAGATTAGGTCCTGGTCTTCTGACGATTTGTGCGATTGCTTTCGTTCTACCAGCGTGGGCGCACCATTCCCACGGCAACTATGCCGACACGTTTATGGATATTGCAGGTGTGGTCAAAGAAGTACACCTGGTCGTCCCACATTCCTGGGTCTACCTGGAGGTCAAGGACGACAAAGGTGAGCCGCAAATCTGGGCTCTGGAGGCAACCGGCCGCACCGGGCTCGAGAGAATCGGAGTCGCCGCCGGCTACATCAAACCAGGCGACAACGTCAAAGCGCGGTGCCATCATCTGCGGGACGGTTCGAACGGCTGTCTTCTGGGTTTTCTGAAGGGCCCGGATGGATCCGTCAAAGATTGGGACGGCAACAACGCACCTGCCCCAACTGATTTCTAAGAGGTAAGATCCAACCGGCTCGCTTCGACTACAAGAGCCTGCCGATCATTAATCTTCATCGGCGCTCCAGGCTGCTGCGGCGCCGCTCTAATATTGAACCGCCTCCGTTCAACGGTCTCGCGTTTCGATTGGACATTCGTGAGCGGAGGTTCACGCCTGGCGAGCGTCCGTCAAAGTGCCGGCAGCCTCCGGCAAATCTTCTCGCCACTCTCTCCATTGGTCTCGCGCGGCCGTGCCGCCTTCGCCCGGCTTCGGCAAAGTATCTCGGGCGTCTCACCGGCGGTCGACCTTCGTTACTAGAGTGCCGCCTTTGGTCATCCGGCGGTCGACGGCCATTACTGGACTATCGTCGTTCGTCATTCGTTGGAGGAGCTTCGTCAAAAAACGGTCGCCCTTCATAGTTGGTGCGGCGACGTTGGTTACTCGAGTGTCGACGTTCCATGTTCAAGGTTCGATCGAGATGAAAAAAGAGCCATGCAACAAGGTTGAGCATTGCTTCATGGCTGTTAAATGCCAACGCTTCATGCGCTGGTGGTGAGCGATGATGCGGGCGGAGTGGACGACGGAGGTTTCGCGGCCGCGGCAAGTCCGGGTCTTGCGGCCGAACCGCTTGCCGAGATCCTCGGCCGCAGTTCTTAAGGCCGCCTCAAATGGAGTTTTGCTGACAGCATAAATGGTGCGTGCTGCCGCAAAGGCCTCGCCGCCAACTTGCATGACGGTATCGCCGTGGATGTAAGTCATTCCACTCCTCCCGAGAAAGGCCACGGATCGAAGCGTAATTTCACATCGAGAACCAGCTCATAGTTCGTCAAAGGAGACCTTCACAATGAGGCAATATCAACGCCCCGCAGGGCGATACCACATTGCCGCCGTACTTGCCGTGCTGCTAGGGCTTTCGTCCTTTGGATTTCTGGAGGCCGAGGCGCAGCAAGCTGCATCGTTCGAACAGCTCCTATTGCTGGTCACAGCTGGCGACACCGTATCGGTGACTGAGTCTACGGGGCAGATCAGCAAGGGCAAGATCGCGGGGTTGTCACGTTCGTCTTTGCGACTCGTTGTGGACGGCATCGCTCGCGACATGGCGGAGATGGCTGTGTCAGAGATCAAGCAGCGTCGCGCCGATTCCCTCGGCAACGGTGCGAGAAACGGTGCAATTGCAGGTGCTGCGTTCGGCGTGTTCGGCGCATTTTTTAGCGATTGCCGAGGCTCTTGCGCAGGCGACAGAGCGGCTATGATCGGGCTCATGAGTGCACTGGGCGCCGGAATAGGCGTAGGAGTGGATGCGCCGATCATACGCACTCAAGTCATCTATCGTGGCCCGAGTAGACCCTCCTCCACACATTTCAACATTGCACCTCTCATCCGAAGTCGGAATAAAGGGGTCGTTCTGTCGGTGTCATTTTGACCGGCTTTTCGTCGAGTAATACCGCACGTGGCTGTGAAGTCGTTCCAAAGCCGTAGCGGGCAGGCCAGTAGCGAACCGGCGTCCGGGCAACGGCTTTGGTTAATGAAGCCTACATGCGTCTGGTGGATTACACGCGCATGCAGTGGCAGAGTAGCGCTCGATGACGCGATGAACGGGCTGGCGCGGCTCGATCCACCCAAAGCGCAGGTCGTTGAAATGCGCTTCTTTGGTGGACTCAGCGTGATTGGACTTCAATGCGCTCCCTGAAATTGCTGGTTAGAGTATGGATTTGCAGTCGGGCGGGTCACCACGTTGAAGCCGAACTTCGTTGCCTGATGACACGAGTTACAGGCCTCGGTTAGCCCATCGAATGCTTTGGCGAAGCGCTCCTGATCCTTGGCTTCAACTGCTTCCTTAAGCTGGCTGATCGGAGACTTCATGATTTTGTCGATCAGTTGTGGAATGGGAAGCTCGGCATCCTTGTGGGTCGGGTGGTACGTCGCTGCGTCTTCCAGGCCTTCGTTGATCTCATCCAACTCGTATTCTGCCAGAGGCCAGTTCGCGCTCTCTCCGGCAAACCATAGTTTGATGTGCCGCATTTGCGTCAAGGTCATGATCTCGCCGAGCCCCGGAGTAAACGCAGGCTCCGCGGGTTGACGATTGCAGCCCGAAGGACCGAACGAGAGAAAAATGCAGAAAGCCAATGCGAGCCTTCGAATCATTTTGGTTGCGGTGCTTCGGGTTCCGGGATCACCGGGGCGTCGCCGGGTTTCTTTCCATGGAAGGTGTTATAGACGACGGGGATTCCTCGCTCCTGCATCAATCGAGTCATGAGAGCCACGGTGTCGGGATGAGAGATCGCCGAGGACATTCCGATCGGCACTCCTTCCGCCCAATTCAACGGCGTCATTCTCACTGAACTGGTGCCGAATCCGAAATCCTCCCCTTTGTCTTTCGCAGCAAGGTCCGCGCCGCGATCGACGAGGAGCTGCACTGCTTTGTTCGCTCCCTTGTAGGCGGCGCCATGCAACGCGGTAATTCCGTCCTTGTTGGCGGCATTCACGACAGCGCCCTTGTCCAGCAGCAGCTTCAGAAGTTCCACGGTCTCGTCTTCCGAATACTGGAAAGTGAAGCCTTCCGCCCAGCCAACACCCGCGGCTGCCATCAGCGGGGTGGTCATATCGAATGTTGGAATGAGAGGATCGGCGCCGTGATCGAGCAGAAGCCGCACAACCGTGAGATCGCCGCAAAGAGCCGCGCGCAACAGTGGCGTGGCCCCGGCTTCTTTCAACCAGAGGGAGGTATTTGCCTGATGCACTTCGACTCGCGCCTTGATCCGCTGATTGGGGTCCGCTCCGCGGTCCAGAAGCACCTTGATGAAATCCAGAGCGCCGTCCGTGCTCGGAGCCGGTATAGCGGTTGCCAGGGCATCGCGATTCGAGACTGCCAGATAAAGGGGCGTCCAGTTTTTGAGGTTCGCCTGATTCGGATTGGCTCCATGGTCGAGTAGAAACCGGGCAATATCGTATTGACCATTCTGAATCGCTACCAGTAGAGGCCCGCTTCCATCCACTGCGGCTTTACTGACGTCCGCGCCGGCGCCAACCAGGATGCGCACGGTGTCGAGGGAACCTTGCCGGACGGCAAACAAAAGCGCTGTGAGACCGCCCATCGGGTCGCCGGTTGGTTTCCCGTCGGGAGCAGGTCGCGCAAAGCCCAGACCGTTCCGCCTGATCGGTCGCAGGACCTTGGATTGAGCATCGACCGCCGCGCCATTATCGAGCAAAAGCTGGACGACGGCGGTGTGGCCCTGTTCCGCGGCCCACATCAGAGCGTTGGTTCCCCGCAGGTTTTCTGTCGCACTCACCGCAGCTCCGTGGCTGAGTAGCATTTTGACTGCATCCAGCTTTCCGGTGCGCGACGCCATCATCAACGCGGTTTCGCCACGTGACAGGACCGGTGTATTTGCGTCCGCACCGGCGTTCAACAGCGTCTCAATCATCGGGGCGCTTCCGTTCACTGTTGCCAGGAACATCGGAGTCGCGCCGTCCCGGTTCGCAGCCTGCGGATTCGCGCCGGCCCGAATCAACGCGCCTGCCATTTCCAGATCATCCCATCGCGCGGCCCAGTGGAGTGCCGTTGTGCCATCCGCCTGCGGAGCGTTTACATTTGCTTTTTGCTGAAGCAGCGAGCGCAGTGCAGTTCCGTTCTTTTTCATGGCTGCATCCGCAACGTCGCTGGTTCCTGCCGCAAACGTGGCGATGCAGAGCAATCCCCCTGTAAGACATATTGCGACTACATGTCTCATCTATTTCGTGCCCCGCGTATCTTTCTCGTTTTCGAGGCAGATGAATTCCATCAGCTCGGCATTCGGCATTAATTTCACCGGCACCGTAACCGTCCAGGGTTTCGTGTAGGCCTTGGGGTCATCGATCGTGATCTGAATGTCCATATTCCCGAAGTCTTTTCGCCGGAATCGCGTGGTGACATGGAGGGCATCCGTGGATGGCTTGCCCAACTGATCGAGCCAGACCTTTCCATTGAAACCACTGCTGTCGATCACCAGAGTGTCGCCTTCCCATTTGCCTGTCGAATAACCGTGCCAGGTAGGAGTGACATCCTCGCTGGGTACGAATTCACGGCCATCGAGGAACGCTTGCCACCAGAGGTTGAACGCTTCATGGACAAAGAAGATGTGTCCCGGCGCTTGAACGATGCGCCACGGCGCCGGCGCGAAAAGGACCTTGGGCACACCCTGGGGCAGGCAATTCGCGTCGGGATCCTCTTTCCAACGCAGTCCCGCTGCGCGCTCGTCGTAGACCGCCTTTGCCCATGGCTGGAACTGGACCTCGTCAGGCTTCAGGTCCGCAGCGAGGTTCCGGATATACCCGGCAGGTGGATTCCAGACTCCGGACAGATCCGGCTTGCCATCGGGCAGGCGCGGCGCAGGAGCAGAAAGATTCGGCTTTCCATCCGCCGCGCGCGGAATGTTGCTCGGCGGAACGTTTTTCCACTGCGCCGAGAGTGGAACGGAAATCAGAGATAAAGCAGACAGCGCAACAACGCGCATTAAGTTATTAGCGTTCATTCCGGCTCCCAACTGTAGGGGCGGTCTGTGACCGCCCTGGGCGCTCATAGAGCGCCCCTACAGGTTAAATCGACAACGGCCCCGTGCTGTCGCCGATGAAATCCTGCTCGATCCCGAACATGTGCAGCGTCTTCAGCAGAAGATTCGCCGTCGTTCCCGTGCGCTGGATGTGACGGCCTCCCTTGTGTTGACCCATGGCGCCCCCGATGAGCATGTTCGGCACACCCTTGTGGCTATGCAGATTGCCATCGCCCATGTTGCTGGCCCAGAAGATCAACGTGTTGTCCAGCAGGCTGCCGTCGCCGTCGGGTGTGGACTTCATCTTCGCCAGGAAAGGCGTCAGACATTGCACGTGGTAGCGGTTAATTTTGGACCAGGCCTCAACCGTCGCAGGCCTCCCGCCATGATGTGACGTGGGATGGTTCCCGCTCGTCACCCCGGACTCCGGATAGACCCGCATGCTCACGTCATGCGCGTACATCAGGGTTGAAACCCGGGTGATGTCCGCGCGGAACGCCAGCACCTGAAGATCCCACAGCAGGTTGATATGCTCGGTGAACGATTCCGGTATGCCGAAGGGAACCTCAACCGTTGACGAGGCCTCTGCAGACTTTGTCACGTTGCTCAGCCGGCGCTCGATCTCGCGTATATCCTCAAGATATTCATCAAGCCGGGTACGGTCCGTCGCGGGAAGGCTGTTGTTCAGGCGCGCCACTTCGAGCGTCACGGCATCAAGAAGGCTGGCCTTCGCCTGTTTGCGGGCCGCGCGCTCTTTCGGGTTGCTCCCATCGCCGAACAGCCGCTCAAAGACGACGGCCGGGTTGGCTTCGAATGGAAGCGGCTTCGTCGGCCCCGACCACGAAACGGAATTCACGTAGGCGCAGCTGTAACCCCACGGGCAGGTAGCGAGGGAACTCTGGTCTTCACATTTCACTTGAATCGAAGGCAGCACGTTCGCCTGGCCGTACTTCTGCGCAATGATCTGATCGATGGTCGTGCCTAAATGAATATCGGCGCTGACTGTTTTCTTCGGTTGAACGCCGCTGAACACCGCTGCGCTGCGGGAATGATCGCCACCGGTTTCTCCGGGCGCCGGCATCGATGACGTCGCATCCAGCCCGCTGATCATCGTGATCGATTCTTTCCAAGGCTCGAGAGGCTTGAGGATAAAGGGAAGCTCGGAGAGTGCGCCCTCCTGCATGGCCCAATGCCCCGGCTCCCAGCCGTGCGGATTGAAGATGCCGACAAAACGGGGAGTCTTCGCCGTGGCCTCCGCTTTTGCCGAAGGAACAAGCGCGGGATACATCGATTCCAGCAACGGCAGGGCCAGCGTGACGCCTGCACCGCGTAAGAACGTGCGGCGGTCGAGTGCTTTCTTGGTGATGATCATAAGTTTGATTTCCCCTGTAGCGGCGGTCTATGACCGCCGGCTATCTCCAGACCTTAAAAATCATCGGCGGTCATAGACCGCCGCTACAGTTGACTTCCGATTCATTTGAAACGGCGTGCTCTTGATGATTTCAAGCACAAGCTCCGAGAAACGGTAATCGGTCTTGCCGGCCTCACGCACGATGGAGCGTACCATCGGCATATCGTCGTACTCTACTCCACGACCCAGGGCATACGTGAGCAACTTTTCCGTCACTGTCCGTACGAATTGCGGGGAGTAGCGCAGGAGAGCTTCTCGCAGGCTCACTACTCCGTTTATCGGGCTTCCGTCCACGAGCTGGCCGGACGCATCGATGTTCCGTCCAGCGTCCTTGGTGCGCCACCTTCCGCTTCCATCAAAGTTTTCCAGAGAGAAGCCGATCGGGTCCATCATCTTATGACAGCTCGAACACGCCGGGTTGGCGCGGTGTTCCTCCATGCGCTGACGCATCGTCTGTGCCCCGGCAGTTGGGTTGGGCTTCAGCGGCGGAACGTTGGGTGGCGGATCGGGAGGATGCGTGCCCAGAATATTCTCGAGAACCCATTTGCCGCGCAGCACGGGCGAGGTCCTGTCGGAGTTCGAAGTCACGAGCTGGACGCTCCCCTTTCCGAGCAGTCCCCGGCGCACGTCCAGAGGCCCCTCCAGCTTCACGCGCCGGAACTGGGTTCCATAAACGTTGGGAATCCCATAATGTGCAGCCAGCCGTTCGTTGACGAAGGTGTAGTCGGCCGTCAGCAATTCGATCACGCTGCGATCTTCGCGCAGGATGCTCTCAAAGAACATCTCCGCTTCCGTCCGCATCGCCTGCCGCAGGTTGTCGTCGAAGTCGGGATAAACCGTTCCTTCCGGAGTCTGGCTCTGCAACGTACGCAAGCCGAGCCACTGTCCCGCGAAATTCTTCACCAGCTCCTGCGATCGTGGATCGGCAAGCATGCGCCGCACTTGCTGTTCGAGGACCTTGGGATCTCTCAGTTTTCCCTGACCGGCGAGGTTGATGAGCTCGTCGTCCGGACCGCTGCTCCACAGGAAAAACGACAAGCGCGAGGCCAGCTCCAGATCGCTGATCCGATACAATTCACCAGGCTTGATGCTGGCAGGCGCCGTCTCGCTGCGGAATACAAATTCCGGGTGGGCAAGGATGAACTGCAGGCCTCTTTCGATACCGTCTTCAAAATTACCGCTCTCCCGGCCGCTCCGGTAGAAATTCAGCAGAGTCTCCGTATCCTTGCTGGTGAGTGGCCGTCTGTAAGCCCTTCGCGCCAGGGTGCTGAGGATCGTTTTGGCGCATGCGGGTTCTTCACGCGGCGTAGTGGGACTGCACATGAGAATCTTTTTGCGGCTGGGTGTGTCCTGTGCAGGCAGGCCGTTGACCGGGCCCTGGATCGTGATCCGGCTCACCTGTGGCGTCTGCATGATGCCGTCGATCGGATTGTCGTCCAAAATGCTTCGGCGGTAGGAGCGGTTCAGGAAAACATGCGGAATGTATGTGTTCGCGATAAAGGCAACGCCCACCGCGTGCCGGCCGCCTTTCACAGAAACGCGAACTTCGTTCTTATCGGCCTGGACATTGGCCGTGAGCGGTATGTCCTTACCGACCTGATACAGCTTGACCCGCTCGCCGTCGAGTGTAAGTTCGACCTGCTCGTTTTCGCTGTCGCCGCCATACAAGGTGCCGACTGTGTTTCTTATAGGAACCCAGGAGATGACGTACTCTCCATCGGCCGGGAAATAATGATGAGCGAGGATCCCGCCTCGCGTCCCGAATGGCAGACCTTCGACGTGTTCTTCCTGCGAATAATCCTCGCGGGCGTAGTAAATCTTTCGCCCCGGAGCCGTGTCACGGCCCAGCGCCAGGCGGCTCACTTTCGAGGCTGCCGTAACATATCCTTCTACCAGCGCGGGCGACATTTGAAGCCCGCTCACCACGTTGTCGAATCCGTAGCTGGTATCGTCGGCCGGCAGATATACCGCGGGATCGATGTCGAGGCCGAGGATTTCGCGAATCGCGTTGGCGTATTCCGTCCGGTTCATCCGGTGAACGCCCGGAGCCGGAAGTTTCGGTTTCGTGGCTGCAGCACGATCCAACGCAGTCTCCAGCGAGACCGTCAGTGCTTCGTAGGAGGACGGATTGGGCCTCGGCATGCCCTGCGGCGGCATCACGCCGGCTCGAAGTTTTCGGACGACTTTTTCCCACGCCTCGGTGTTCTGAGCCGGGTTCGACGGATCCATCTGGTCCAATGCGAGTCCGGCCGTCTTCAGTTTCTGGTTGTGGCAAGTGACGCAATACTGATCTAGCAGAGCACGAGGCGCGGGCGCAGGTCCGCCGGCATTTTGTCCCAGGGCCAGCCCGATGCAAACGAAGAGGATTCCGCCGATAATAAGAAGGCTTTTCATAGTTTTACGTGCCAAAAGTATTACATGGAGCCCAAGCTGTCAATGAATCCCCGCGCCCGACTGTAGCGGCGGTCTATGACCGCCGGTATTTCGTTGGTTCCAGGAAAGACCGGCGCTCACAGAGCGCCGCTACAGTAAGAGCCGGACTCTCGATTCAATGGTTTTGCAACACCCTCTGCACTCTCCGAGGGGAACACTGCAGTAGAATATCGCCAGATGGAAGATCATAACCATCAGACGCCTCCTTCGGATCTCACTCTCCGGGTCAAAGCGCTCGAGTCGCTGCTCGTGGAAAAAGGGCTGGTCGATCCGGCGGCGCTCGACGCATTAGTCGACACCTATGAACACAAGATAGGTCCGCGCAACGGTGCCCGGGTCATAGCGCGAGCCTGGGTCGATCCGGCATATAAGAGGCGGTTGCTCCATGAGGCCACGGCAGCAATTGCTGAACTCGGCTATGGCGGTCTGCAGGGCGAGCACATGGTTGCGGTCGAGAATGGACCGAATGTGCACAACCTCATCGTTTGTACTCTCTGTTCGTGCTATCCCTTGCCGATTCTCGGCTTGCCACCGGTCTGGTATAAATCTGCGCCTTACAGATCGCGCGCGGTGATCGATCCGCGCGGCGTGCTTGCTGAGTTCGGACTCCAGCTTTCCGATGATGTCGAGATTCGTGTCTGGGACAGTACTGCCGAGGTTCGCTACATCGTTGTCCCCGAGCGCCCGGCGGGCAGTGAGAACATGAGTGAAGAGGACCTTGCAGCGTTGGTAACGCGCGATTCAATGGTCGGAGTTGCAAAGGTCAACGTTGCGCAGGCGGGAGGCAAAGCATGAATGGAGTACACGACATGGGCGGCATGCAGGACATGGGCCCGATCGAACACGAGAAGAATGAACCCGTCTTCCACGCGCGATGGGAGGCGCGGGCGTATGCACTCAACCGGGCAATGGGTGCCTGGGGCAAATGGAACATTGACGCCTCCCGTCACGCGAGAGAGCTTCTCCGGCCGGCGGACTATCTCAGGATGAGTTACTACGAGTCATGGGTCGCCAGACTCATCGAACTTATGGTCAAACACGGTTTCGTGACACGAGCCGAAATCGAGAGCGGAAAGCCTGCGCCGGGCTCGACCAGGGTGACGCCACCGCTTACGGCCGGTATGGTGGCCGAGAACATCCGAAAGGGCTCGCCTGCGAGCCGAAACGTCACAGCCGCGGCGCGTTTCAAAGCCGGACGGAAAGTGCGGGCTCGCAACGTCCATCCCACCGGTCACACACGCCTGCCTCGCTATGCACGCGGCAAAATGGGTACTATCGTTCGGGACCATGGCGTCTTTGTCTTCCCGGACACGAATGCTCACTTTCTCGGTGAAAAGCCGCAGCACCTTTACTCGGTGCGCTTCGGAGCTCGCGAGTTGTGGGGCGCCGAGGCTCGGCCGCGGGACGCGGTCTTTCTGGATATGTGGGAGGACTATCTTGAGGAAGTCTGACGCAGGGCAAGAAACCGATCGTCTCCGGACATTGCCGCGCCTCCCTCAAGATCAAGATAACGATGGGCGCTTAGCAGGATGCGGAAAAATGCTCCGAGAAGGAAAACTGCACTGTAGCGGCGGTCTGTGACCGCCGGTATTTCGTTGATTTCAGGAAAGACCGGCGCTCATAGAGCGCCGCTACAGTTGCTCGATCCGAGTTTTTCCGCAACCTGTTAGGGGGCCTCGGCGCCGAATCTTTGCCAGACCGGCCCCATCCTGAACCGGATGAATCGGCTCAAAAGACCCGAACTGGTTCTGGAAAACAGGAACATGCGCGTGCTCGGCACGAACGCGGTCGACCAGCGGCGTTTGTACTCATGGGCTCCGTGAGACACCAGGGTATGAACGCCGCGGGACGCGAGATCGCTCAGCACCTGCTGCATCAGGTACGCGCCGGGTGACAATTCCGCGAATTCCTCCGCGTACGCCAGGGTCACATCGTAGTAAACGCCGCGCTCCACCAGGCCCATCACCACCGCCGCATCCCTGCTGTTTATCGACAGGATGGAGAGATGCAGCATCCCGCGCGGACCAAAGTCCCGCGCCAGTTTCCCAAGATAGTTGCGGTGGCAATCCGCCAGGCGCTGGCCCTTCAGCTTATAGCTGGCTTCGGTGACGGCAATCAGCCGATCGATGTGCGACTCCAGCCGATCCATCCCGGACATCAATTGCACGCCGTCAACTGCGGGTGCGCCCGCGCTGATCACGCGCTGGGCCTGACGTTTCAGCGTTCGCCGGAAATTTCTGCTCATCTGCAGGCAGTAGTCGTCGTAACCATTCTTCAAGTCCACGATTGCGTTGGGATGGTTGGTTCGCTCGATGGCCAGCCGATGAAGATTCGCTGAATTCTCCAGTGCGCGCGAGCGGTCGGTTCCGGGCTCGATACCGTTGAGGCTGATCAAATCGAACTTTCCAGCGCCGGCGAGCGAATCGAGGAAGACGCTAATGGTTTCGGGGCGATCGTCTTCAACCAGGAACTCTCCCGAATAAGCGTCGTGCATGGCGAACTGCACTCGTGTGAGCGGAATCTTTCCCAGACATCCGCGGCGTATCACGAGGGGGGCGACGCCGACGAGCTTTCCTCCGCGGCGGGCAATCCCAATCAGCGGATCTCCGCCATCAGGGCCGGCGTAATTGGTGTACCAGGTAGCAAGAAACTTGAATGTGGAAAAGACAGTGCGATCCTGCACGGTTTCTTCAAATCCCGTCCAATCATTGGCGAGCGATTCGATGTCAGCCACTCGAGTGACCCACTCCACAGTGGTGGGTAGGGCCGCGGGCGGCGCTTTAAGTTGAGGCTGCTCGGGCAATGTGTAAGTTTCTGACAATGCTAATGATTCCTCTCGCAGAGTTCTTCAGTTCAAGGCTCACAGACGCTTGTCCGGCAATCGAGACGCCACAACGAAAAGCGTTTTGGGGGAAAGGAAAAGTGGGACTTGCGGGGGACGCTAGTGACCTTTACGGAAGGAACTGGGTTTCCTCCATGGAAGTCAGGTACCAGCTGTTACCTATGTACAGCGGTTCGTAATTACGGTGACGAATGTAAGGGACAGCGTATTCCCCTCCTTGCAAAGGAGGGGTGGCTGCGCCATTAATAAAATGCTGCGAAGCCACC
>Ga0137403_10004486_pt1 | contig 16474 bp, 16 predicted proteins | sample CZOMad2_1_16fung_FD_122057 | JGI IMG/M metagenome (GOLD analysis project Ga0137403, IMG submission 122057) | Vadose zone soil fungal communities from Angelo Coast Range Reserve, California, USA - CZOMad2_1_16fungal (Hybrid Assembly) | ecosystem: Environmental > Terrestrial > Soil > Vadose zone...
CTTTAATGTCATTCAGCTTCTTGGCCTCACAATTCCTGTGGTTGCCATTCAAGCAAACATGATTGATGCAGATGGAAAGCAATTATTGCACTTCACAACAATTCTCGATGCTTATCAAGAACCAGAAATAGAAGCACGCGCTCAATCAGAAACGGTGAAGGAACCGGTAAATGAAAGTTTTTCGGAAAATTCTTCTGCCTTGGCTAGTGCAAAAGCACTTCAAACTGTTTTGTCCCCGATACTCGCCGATCTAAAGATTGGTTTTACCAAAAGTAAAATTCGCCTCCGCTATTCCGGCGAGATTTATTTTTCTCTTTCACAAAGACGCGGTGATCGCCGAGTTGATCGCGGAAGCCAGCTCTCTTGGTCACCAGCGCATCCGGCTGGACACATTGCCCGGTAAGATGGAGCAGGCTGTCGCGCTGTACCGCTCACTTGGTTTCCAGGAGATAGCGCCTTACTACCAGAATCCGGTTGCGGGTGCGACCTTCATGGAACTGGTTCTGTCCGACAAACTTTAGTTTGTCGTTCTCACAGGGCGCCGCGAATCGTGCAGCGACAAGCTGAAGCATGTCGGACATGGCCCACTTGCTCAAGTCTCTTAGTTATGCCACATTCCTTAGCGATCAAATCAAACCTGGAGTCGAACAAATGGCGAAGATTGAAGCCGAAACTGCGACTGGAATACAGCAAATTGAGGCGCCCGAAGGAAAGAAACTGGTGCTTGCCATCGAAGACGCGGGCATCGACATTCTGCATCGCTGCGGCGGCAACGCTCGCTGCACCACCTGCCGCGTCGAATTGCACGAGGGCGATGCCGGTGAAATGGGCGAGTTGGAACGCAATCGCCTGGCGATGGAGTACGAGCTCGCGGATAACATTCGGCTATCGTGTCAGATTCGCGTCAAGAACGATCTAAAGGTACGAGTCATCAATCAGGCGAGCGTTATCGGCATCGACGACTGGGCACGGCGGCGCAATCAGCACCAAGCCAAAGACAGGTGATGCATCTCCATGCTCATGCCTCCTCGTCGCGTCCTTCGTCAACGGCGTCACCAAGGACAGGCCGCCATCAACGCCGCGATCACAACGTCTTGGTCCAACGGACAGACCGAGGGCCAGATCACCAAGCTCTTGTGAACTACTTCACATCTGATCCAGTGAAAAAGGTCTAGCCTCGTTACTGTCACCAAACTTGCGAGAGAAACGAGCATTCGGTCCTAGCAGGCCCGTCGGACATGCCAAACACCAGCGGCAGCTGGCTCACGCATGGAGGCGAGTAAGAACTGCTTAAATTGGATAATCGTTCGGTTCTTTGATTGTCTTGGACGGCGATGATGTCGCCAGCACCTGTACTTGGCTGAAAAAGCTTGAGGAGAAGGTGGAGAAGATCATGCCCAAGGTCTATTGCGGTCGCAAGGACGAACCCAGCTCTGATCTTGAACTCAGTGACGACCTCATCGCCGTGCGAACCCGCAGCCGACGCTCGATCTTGCGGTCGGCCGGATCGGTGCCCTTGCCGGCGTCAGACGAGCTTGCCGACGCCACGATGGTGGCTGCCTACCCCGAGGCCGGCGTCGAGGTCTTTCGCGTGCCTGTGGGAAGCGGCAAGCGCTCGCTCGAAGATCGCAAAACCGCGCTGAAGACCGCACCCGACGTGCGCTTCGCGGGCGGCGTCCTCATCGACCCGAAAAGTCGCGAGCCGGTGCTTTACACCGAGAATCTGTTCGTCAAGTTCATCGACACGGCGGATGGCGACGCCTGTCGCGACGTCCTGCGGGCGGCGGGTCTCACCATCAAGGAAGAGCCGAGCTACGCCACCAACGCCTTCTTCGTCGAGGCTCCCGAAGGCATTGGCCGCAAGGTGTTCGACGTCGCACAGGAGCTGATCCAGCGCGATGACGTCGAGTATTGCCACCCCGAGCTCATCCGTCCCCGACAGAGCAAGAACATCTTCACGCAGCAATGGCACTTGAAGCGAACCAACATCGGCGGCGTGTCGGTCGACGCGCACGCCAACGTCGAAGCGGCGCATCAGGTGACCCGTGGCGCGGGCGTCACGATCGCGATCATCGATAACGGTGTGGATATCGACCATCCCGAATTCACCAGTACCGGAAAGGTGGTCGCTCCGCGCGACGCAACGTTGCAGATCGACAATCCACGTCCGAAAGACGTGTTCGGCGCGGGTCCGGACGACGGCGAAAACCACGGTACCGCCTGCGCAGGCGTAGCGACCGGGAACGGTACCCTGGGCGCCTCGGGCGTGGCTCCCGCCGCCAAGCTCATGCCCATTCGCCTGGCGTCGGGTCTCGGCTCGCAACGCGAGGCCGACGCTTTTGTCTGGGCGGCCGACCACGGCGCCGATGTCATTTCGTGCAGCTGGGGGCCCGAGGACGGGCGTTGGTGGGATGCGAGCGATCCCATGCATCAAAGGGCAGTGCCACTGCCGGCGAGCACGCGGCTCGCCCTCGACCATGTGACCACCAATGGCCGCGGCGGCAAGGGCTGCGTCGTTCTGTTCGCCGCTGGCAATGGCAATGAATCTGTGGACAACGACGGCTACGCGAGCAGCCCCAAGGTCATCGCAGTCGCTGCCTGCAACGATACCGGCAAGCGCAGCGTCTACAGCGACTTCGGCAACGCAGTATGGTGCGCCTTCCCGAGCAGCGATTTCGGGCACGCCCCGTTCAGCCACCCAGCCCCGCTGACGACCGGCATCTGGACGGTCGACCGCTCAGGGACTGCCGGCTACAACACCGGCAGCAATGGCGATGGCGATGCCACAGGCATGTTCACCAACAGCTTTGGCGGCACATCGAGCGCGTGCCCTGGGGCCGCCGGCGTGGTCGCGCTGGTACTGTCCGTAAACCCGGATCTGCAGTGGAATGAAGTGAAGGACCTGTTGAAGCATTCCTGCGACCGCATTGACCCGCAAAGTGGCCAGTACGACGCGGCCGGCCACAGTGCCAACTACGGTTTTGGCCGCCTGAATGCGCGCACCGCGGTCGACCTTGCCAAGCCGCAGCCGCGCAACGAAATCACGGTCAGCCGCCGCTTCGATTCCGCCATTCCCGATCTACAGACAGTGACGTTCCAGCTCCAGGTGACCGACGCCGCGCCGGTCGAGGACCTGAGCGTGGGCGTGAACTTGAAGCACACCTATATCGGCGACCTCGTCATCACAGTCGAACCGCCGCCCGCCACCGGCGCGACACCGATCATGCTGCACAACCGGGCTGGTGGCGCGAACCATGACATCACGAAGATCTACGACAAAACCTCTGTGCCCGGACTTGCGGCTTTCGCCGGCAAGGCTTGCGACGGCACCTGGACGCTTCGCATACGTGACGCAGCGGCTCAAGACTCCGGCGTGCTGGTTTCGTTCTCGCTGCGACTTTCGTTCTTGCATCAGGAGCGGGTGGTCGCACCGGCTCCCGAGGCCGCCGCTGCGAAGCCAATCCGAAAGAGGACCGCGAGGAAGCGCAATTAAAAGGTCGTGCCGCGAATCGAATTTGAGTTTGCCCCCAGCAGCGCGCTTCGGCACACATTCGCGACCCATCTCTAGCGCATCATCCAGGTCGTACTCGGCCACGCCAGCCTCGCGAGCACGGCGCGTCGAGGATGCGTCCCTTCTCCGTTCGATTGGCCGACGGATAACGCTCCGTCACCGCCGACACCACCTCGCGCCGCGCCCCCATGCTGATCCTTCCCGCCATCGACGACACCGACCCGATTCGGTGACACCGCCCCAGAAAGCCCGTAGGATGGGTTGAGCCTGCGATACCCATCAATTGCATTTGATAGAGATGATGGGTTTCGCAGGCTCAACCCATCCGAGCTAGTCTTCAATATTATCACGGCGGGATCGGTGTTCCTTGCTGCTCAATAGGTCGGTTGAGGCTAAGCCCATGAGAAGGCTCTATCACAGCTATCTCTCGCCCTATGCGCGCCGCGTGCTGATTGTTCTCGTCGAGAAGGGCCTGGAGCATGAACGGGAAAAGTACATGTTTGCCCGCGAATTTAATCAGCTCTCGTCGATCAATCCCTGTCTCCTCCTGCCCGTCTTCGTCGACGGTGACATACAGCTGTGGGGATCCAATCTGATCGTCGAGTATCTCTTGAAAACCTACCCCAACATCGCCTCTGGCGGCTTGGAACCACCGCTCGCGCGAGCCGTGACACGCCCCGACCATCATTGGGAGGACAGCAAGGTTCTGGCGACCCTCGAGACGATGACCGACAGCATCATGAACTTGCGGCAGATGAAGATGAGCGGTCTGGAGTCAGATCAGGTCGCTTATCTGCGGCGCCAACGCGACCGGATTGATCTCTGCCTGGACTGGCTGGAGACGAAAGCCACTCGCGATGGCTTCGTTCCCGACGAATTTTCGGTCATGGACCTGAATCTGATCTGTGCGCTCGGAAATGTCGACAATCACAAGAGCTTCGAGTGGCGAGGTCGGCTAACGCTGGAGGCCGTCGTCGCACGGTATTCGGCACGTCCCTCGGTCAAATCGACAGCTCGGGAGTGACCGTCGAGGATTTTGAGCTATCAAGGTGGCGTCGGTGGAAAGCTGACGTGCAAATGATTGGCAGCGCACGTGCGAGCTCGATAAGTCGGCGAAAGGGCCAAATCGGGGATACGCAACGCCCGATTCTTGCGATGCGGTTTACCCGACCGCTTCGGAGTCCAACCCGGCCTTGGTGGCGTTCGGGGACTGGCTTGTTGAGGAGGCCAGTCGTACCTAGAGCGGGATGACTTTTCTTCGAATCGTCATCCCGCTCTATCCTTTTGTTTGAGCATGATCTCCGCGCAAACGCTTCGCGTTTGTCGCGAGGGAAAACCGGTACCCACCCATCGGGTCGTGGCCCGAGGGCATGCTTTTCCGGATCATGCTCTAGGAAAGCGCCCCAGCAAGCTTGCCGACCCTGGAAAGAAGCAGCTTTAGGATCGGGGATTTGTTCGCCTTGTGGTAAGCGAGGATCAGGTCGAGCGTGGGTACTTCTCCCTTCGCCGGCCGGGTGGTTATTGACTCGGGCAGATATCGCTTTGTGTAAGCCGGCAAGAGCATAACCCCGCGCGTCGATGTGATCATTGATATGGCATGGACGACATTGTGCACTTCATATTCCGGCTTGAGATCGATCCCGGCCCGGTTGAAATACTCCAGAACGACGCGGCGCACCGCGGGAGCGGCTTTGGACGGAAGATAGAAAGTTTCGTTCACGATCTCTTCCGGCGCGACGGCTGCTTGCGATGCCAAGCGATGGTCACTCGGAAACACAAAAATTAGCGGGTCCGTACGCACGCGCCTGCAGGCCAAATCTCCCATGTGCTCTTCGGGCCGCATGAAAGCTGCATCAAGTTTGCGTCTGATCAAGGCTTTGGCGAGCACTGGGGAGTAATCGCTCGACAGGCGGATTTCGATGCCCGGAAACTCGTCGCGAAGGACGCGGTCCACCTCGGGTAACAAGCCGATTTCGGCCCCCGACAGAAAGCCAAGGGCGAATGTCGGTCTCGCCGGCTGAGCTGCGCGCAACGCTGCTTCTTTTGCTGCTTCTGCTTGAAGCAGCGCCATGCGTGCATGGTCCAGGAATGCTTTACCGGCCGACGTCAGCTCAACACCGTGAGAGCTGCGATTCATCAATTGAACGCCCACTTCCTGTTCGAGATCCCGGATTTGCCGGCTGAGAGATGGCTGGGAGGTGTGGAGCTTTTGCTCGGCGGCGACGGTCAAACTGCCTGCATCAGCCACGGCGACGAAGTAGCGGAGATGCCGGAGCTCCATCACAATCTCCCATGTCTCGTAGGCATGGGCCCAGCTTACAAAGTCTTTTTCAAGCCGGCCAGCGGTCTCTATAGCAAGAAGCACTGCACGTGGGGTCTGCCTGGCAGGCAGAGCGTATCGCGGCCTTGATGTAATCCGCTCGTCCGCTGGCGCCGTTCAAAAGGCCTGCGGCCAGCGCGCTACCCCTATTGGAGCGTCCGCATGTGTAAAGGCATTAGAGCGTCGCTGTTGTTGCTTCTGGTATTGACACTATCTGGTGGAGCCGCGGCGCAGTCTCCCAGCAATCAACCGAGGGCAAGCGCCATGGAAGCAGACGTAGCGAAAGTCAAGGAGGCGATGCTCGGAAACTGGGAGAGCATCGCTCCCGAGGTACGGCCGAGTGCGAGCAAGAACGCAGACGGCTCGCTCAAGCCGTTCTATCTCAAGCGCGCTTTCAAATACCTGCCGTCCGATCGGTTCGAGCTTGAGATCGTCAACTCGGCCGATCCTTACGGTACCGTGCCGCTGGCGCGCATCAAAATCGGCGGGCACATGCTGTGGCAGGGCCCCCATCCGATCGCTCCGGGCGCGCAGAAGGTCGATTTCGTTGCTGATGAGAGCTACGAGGTAACTCCCCTCGCGCAGGGCTTTGCCGACATACTCAACAAGGTCGCGTCGGCGGGATACGCCCCTTGGGCAGTCAACTCGCCCCAGAGCATCTTCGGAAAGACCTTCGCTCCGTTCGCTCTCAAGGAAGGGACGAATTTCATGGAGTACGACCTCGTCTACCTCAGAGGCGATTTGCTGTTCTGGGGCGCCCGCAATATCGACGGCCGCGGCTTTGAAACGGAGCAGAACCGCCCGACCAATCTGCAGATCCCGCTGGTCCGGAAGTAACACTGGGCTTGCGAAGTGATTTGATCCCTTGAGCAGCCTGGATGGGTGGAGCCTGCGATACCCATCAATTGCATTTGATAGAGATGATGGGTTTCGCAGGCTCCACCCATCCTACGGCCATCCTACGGGCTGCCGTGGCGGATTCACGTACGTCCGCCGAATGATAGGATGACCCACGCACCGCCGACGATGGCAGTTAATACCGAAAGCCAAAGTACGCGTCGCGCTCCCAAAGAAAGGACCAGAAACACCCTACCGATGTGATCCGCAGGCCTGCCGTCCGGCCCGAGCCGCTTGCGCTCGTTCTGTATACGCTGATCGAGCCACGTCCCCGCGTCGGTCTGCGGCGGAAATTTGAGCAGTTCCGCAAACTTGTCTTGAGAAAGAAAGGCGCTGCTCCGGTCCGCCTTCCTGTAATTCAGCTCGGCGTGGACAGCGAACTCACGGATGACATATTTCGCGTACCAGGAGACGAAAACGGCGGCGAGACCCGCGGCGAGGGGCATCAAGCCAGAGACGAAATGGGTCGAAGGAGAGCTGATGACGGCGGCGGCGAACTGGCTCCAGCAGTATGCGATGAGCGCAAAGACCACCGGGGCGAGCCAAGTGACAAGCGTCATCATCTGCTGCTTGTCCTGAAAGCCTTTACTCTCGAAGAACTTAAAGAGCTCGAGTGCGTCATTGTCGCGCTGATTGGGGTCAGAAATCGTCACGCCATCCCTCCCGATGCATCCCCCTCGCGGCCAGCCATCGGTCCCCCGCCTCCTCGCGTTATTGTGCTCCTGATAGGCAGGCTTGGCAAACGGGAAAGGCTGCCGGTGACGTAGGAGATTTTGTGTCAGCGGATAGCGGGAGGCACTGCGGTGGGCTTGCCTCAGCGTCGCCCCATGCCGAGCCCGGCCGATCTCACGTCGATCTTGAGCGCGGCATCTTCTATCGCAAGCCGATCGGCAAGCGGATCACCAAGAAACGCCAAACGCCAGCGCCCATACCGCCGCGGCTGCTTGCTCACCTGCGTCGCTGGACGGACCGCAAACTGATCGCGACCTGCTTTGTTGAGTTCAACGGCAAGCCGGTCGTATCGGTGAAGGGCGGATTAGCAACTTGTCCATCGTAACTCTACGAGCGAAGGCGGAAGCGTGATCCGCCGCATTGACAACCCAGGCAACAGCAGCCGGTTGCGCCTGACACCGTTCTCGAAGAGAATGAAGCTGCCGGTCGTCGCGCCGACGATGCCGATGTCGGTGTGCGACATCGTCCGGCGCTGAACCACTCTGAACACCACTCCCTATCACACCACCCCGCGCCGGCTGTCCATGCCGGCGCACAACAGGCCCAGACATCCGCGTGTCCTCGCCGCGCACTGCCAAGTCCCGCTCTCGCAAGACGCGCGTCAGGCAAAGCTGGAACAGCTTGCTCCGCCGCGTCAGCCGAGGCGCGCGCCTGGTGCGACGGACGCTGACCGCAGCACCGCGGGCGGTTCGGATCGTTTGCCTCACGGCGCTCGTCCTCGCGGCATTCTCGCTGACAAACCTCGTCTATCACGTTGTCCGCAAGCCGAGCGAGCTGCTGTTTTTCGTCGGCGGGGCGCTCGACAAGGAACCGATCGAAACGTGGCGGCGGTACGAGCTGCTCTTCCACACCTATTCCACCAGCACGATCACGCCCGAGCTGCTGGCCGCGTTGGCGCAGGTCGAAAGCACCGGCAATCCGGTGGCGCGCACCTACTGGCGCTGGCGGCTCACCTGGAATCCCTTCGCTGTGTACAAGCCCGCCTCGAGCGCTGTGGGCATGTACCAGATGACGGATCCAGCTTACGCCGAGGCGGCACGCTACTGTATCCGAGGGAACGCTGTCGTGGATACCGGCTGCGGGTTCACCGGCCTCTATACCCGCGCGGTCCCGAGCCATGCCATCGAGCTCGCGGCCGTGTACCTGGACCACCATGTCGCGGCGGTTCTTGCCCGCGCGCCAGACGCGGCGGCAAGCCCGCAGCAGAAGCAGGATCTCGCCGCATTCATCCATCTCTGCGGCGCAGGTCCCGCCTCGGCCTTCGTGCACCGTGGTTTTCAGATGATGGCCGGCGAGCGCTGCGGCGATCACCTCGTCGCGGCATATCTCGCCAAGGTCAATGCGATGAAGCGGCAGTTTCTGCGCCTTGCTGCCAACAGCCGGAACTAGCGTCAAATGGATGTGTTACGGCACCAGCCCACTCAATCAGGCTGACGCGACCCGGATGAGCGTCCGGTGGTCCGCGGTGATCACGCCGCATTGAGCACGCCTGCCGATTAACGTTAACTCTCGTGAGCTTTGTGTAGCATGTGGTCTCGGCCCACGATTTGTTCCTTCCAATTTCAAGGGATGTCGAAAACTTCTTGCCACGTCCGTCCTGGTAAAAGATCTTCACTCCCTTACGAGAACTTTCCCAGTCGTAGGTAATGGAATTAGGCCTGCCACAGCCAGGATCGGAAGGCGCTCCTTGAGTGTTGTCCTCCGAAGGCAAAGGTCACACGTTCGAATCGTGTCGGGTGCGCCAGTAAATTCAACAACTTGCGCGGACCGCGACCGGCGCGCCGAAATCAAAACTCACCAAAGACTCACCACTAAAACTCACACTTAACGTATGATCGGCGGTCGTCCGATTAGGGTTCGCCCGCGCAAGTCGGCACGCCGCGCGTCCGCAAACCTGGACGGGGGACCGGTCTCGTCCGGCAGGGGGAGTTCGTTTCGCAACTTAGTCTATCTGCGTGCCAAATTGAAATCGGGGCCGTCGCTGCCGTTCGCCCCGGTCTTGTTGGTCTCCGGTGATTTGCTGGAGCTTTAGTGCTCTTGTGGCATGGGCTATTTTTGTCGATGCGACTCTGAGCGCCCCCATCGTAAGTTTGCGAAGCTCTTACGGTCTTCGACGGTGATGGGAACGATCTTGAATACAGCCATATACGCTACACGACTCTCGTCGTTACGACATCCACGGCTGTCTGTATCGCTTCGTCCAAGTCCCCGGTTATAAACGCAGCTACCTGTCGCACGAAAGCATGATCGTGAATATTCCCTGCTTCCATGACAAGGATAATCGGTATGCGCCAAGCATCGGCCCACGCCATTTCCATGATGGTCCCTATGGAAACTTCATCGCTATTCAGCAAATTGACGAATAGCGCGTCGCAGCGGGATACATCGTAGCGATCTCTCGTTATTGTCCCCTGAGGCGTGCTCAGCAAATGCTCAGGGTACGCGTCCTTGAGAACGCGTTCCTTCGTGACATGTCCTTTTCCGCGGAGCGCCGAGAACGCGATGACATCGGCCGGAAGCTTGCTCTCTACGTACTTCCGCCAGTCCAGAGCATCGCTATAGGACACTCCTGTCAACGGTCCTGCCAGAAAAAGGGCTTTCTTCTGCATGCGCAATAGTCGCGATGTTTGCTGCGCTGTTCCAACAACCAAAGCAATACGGATAACCGGAGCTAGCCAAAAGCTATTACCGGGCGTTGAAACACGTATGGCTTCCTTGGGATCGCTTTTCGTGCCCGACGCTGAAGTGGAATCGCAAGAAGCTCCACCGGATAGAGAGCCATGGTCGAAACCTTGAATGAATGTCCGAGCTTCTTCTCAAGCTTATTCTGATCGCTCGTGCCGTAGTTCTCTACAAAGAACCGCATCGTTCGGTAACGGCCATCAAGGTACATGTACTGGGCACCTTCCTCAAGCGCAAAAGGCATCCAGTGCGCGCCTTTGTGCGAACTCCCATTGAAGCCGACGTTCGGATTGATGAACGAAAACAGGAGTTTTGTGTCAAACTCCTTCATCAATTGAAGGCGCAACTTCCCATGGAAATGACTGAACGTATTCTGAGGCGCCCAGCGAAACGCAAAGAATCGCGATAACATGAGCACTGATCGTGGATCAACGTGTGGCGCGATCTTTTGTTCAGCATGTTTGAGGTCAAAGCTTGCAACGCTACCAATACAGACGATCCTGCCACTATTCCTATCTTGAAATGCAAAATGATGCCCGGGTCGGTAGGAGCCGATGTAATGGAAGCGTTCGTGGTAGATCTTCGCTACATCAGCATCGAGCGAGACAAATTCGAGATCGCCCAACGTTATCGGCCTTTCCGGCACCTTAAGCCATTGCGCGTGCGGACGTAGACGCTCCTCGAGAAAATCGGAGACAACTAAAATCTCTCGTTGGATGTCGTGCTCGCGAGGTAGATCGTCAGCAATGACAAGCCGAGGAAGATGCAGGAGAAGCTGAGTGCGCAGGGTCAGCGGATCTATGGCTCGCTCACGCGCGTGCGAAAAGATATTGTGCTCATTGGCGCGCACAAGAGCTATCAGGTCGTCTATGGAGGGAGGTCGCTTGATTCCGGCGGGCTCTTGACCGGGCGGCTTGAAATTGGATGGAATATACGGCGGCCGATATACAATATCCGATTGAAGACCGAACGAGTCCATGCGCCCCCCCAGATCCGCCGCCCAGTGTTGCACCGACCGGCCATCTCCCTTCGACCCGTACCGACCGGCAGGCTTCCGCCACATCGTAAGGAGGATCGAGAAATGCTCTCTACTCCTTCGCCGTTCCACAATCTAGAAAGAAACCAAGCCAGCAGACCGTGACAACGATCACAGCCAATGCGCCACTAACAAACTGGATTTCTACTCGGCGGGCCCTAGTCGGAACATCAGTACGGGCAATATCCCCGAGCCCTGTCCTCCACCCCGATCAGTCCTGAAATGGAATGTCTGGCTGCCATGCGACGACTGCCCCCATCATGCCCCCCAGATTCGCCGTGATGGGGGCTTCTTTCGCACGGAACGCTGCTTTTGGCTATTGCCTTTTCGACACTACGAAAAGAAAAGTTGCAACGTTCCTCCAAACCTTGCCGCTGAAGAGGCCGCCTCGAAGTGATCCAACGCCCGATGTTGGGACACAGCCTATGGGCCGCCCCCGATCTTCCGCCTGGTTGCCTGCTCCGCGCTCGCCACGAGTCGCGCAACAATCCTGTTAGGGAGCTTACCGTGCCCTCGACGACCTGAATTCACCTGCCAGATCGCCTTTACGACCTCGAAGAGCACACGTTTCGTTGAATCGGCAGAGAGCGGAACCCGAACATGGGCGCCACTGCCGCTCGGATCGGGGCCGGCCGCAACCAGGGCACCGGCAAGCGCCTTGTGAGGCGTTTCGATGCTGTCACCGTAAAAAATCTCCCACTTGAAATCCGGCATGACGAACAAGGGAACGTTCTCAGCTTGGATGAGAACCAAATGACTAGCGTATGTATCTTTCTCCTCTTTTGACAGGTCCGAAAAAAGCGTCGACTTGAAGCTTTCGAATTCCGACTCGACGTCGACAAAGTAGCTCAAGTGCCTGAGATACTCTCGCGTCGGACGAAGATAGATGAAGAACGATTTCCGGCGGATGGCATTCGCGATTGCAGACTTCAAGATCGTTTCACTGGGATTCATCTCGAACGGCTGCTGGTTTGCAGAAATGAAGATGAACACATCATCGCTGCCCATCGCATCGAAATTCTTGACCACCTCACTGATGTTCTTGTCTGTCTTCTCCTCGGACGACTGCAGTTCCTGAAGCCGCTCGCGATAGGCTTCATCGAGCCGCTCTCCGATGTTGAGAGGCTGTTCGGGATCGACGTCTGCTTCGCGGGCCAGTGCCTGCGCGCCGAGGATCGATCCATCCCCGATCTTTGGGGCCAGTCGTTGGATCTTCTTGATGAGTTCGGGGCTGGCCGATCGAGCTGCGCTCAGGATGTTGGTCAGGGTCGACTGCGTGACATCAAGCTCCTTTGCAAGCGCCGCCATCGATTCGAGCCCTGCGGCGCGAGCGACCGCCCTCAGGTAAGTTCTTCGGCGCTCCTTAAGTTCACTCCGGTCCACTGGTCGCCCTCAGCGCTGCAGGGCCATCTTGAAGATGGCCAAGTGACACCCGGCATCCGGGCATTGTGTCAAAAAGATTGCATCGAAATCCGGCTGCCGACTACGGTCTTTGCTCCGAAATTGCGCTTCTTTCGATATGAAACTATGCGCAACATGAAAAGAAACTTTTCTTGAAATCTATCCGACTCCCGTCAAGAATGCACCTACTTCGACGCGATGTAGGCCGACAGGTCTCCCACCTGACACGTGGGGGAACGCTGAATGCTTGTTTCGTTGAACGGCCCGCTTGCGCGCGAAGCTGCGAGAAATCGGCGCTTCACCATGCCCGACATGTGAAGCGCTGGCGTCCAAGAGCGAGCCGCGGGCTTGTGGCGTCCGTCGGAGCATACCGAAGGTTCGGCCCATCCCCACGAATCGCAAAGGAGGAAGTTGCGCGATCGTGTGAACGGTGAGGAGGCGAACATGACCGGTGAAAATCTCATTCGCATCGATAACGGCGGCGACCAGACCCGCTTTCCCTGGTTGGGCACCTATCGGCTCTCCAAGCTCGAGAACCAATTACTATTGGACGGCCTTCGCCATTTCCAGGTGTTTACCGATGGACAGTTTCCAAAGGACGTCGCGCGCCAAAGTTTGCTCGCACAGATCGCTGCGGACAAATCGATCGCGCAGGCGGCTCCAGGTCTCAATCGCCTGATCGAGAAGGTTCGCGCCGACCTGGTTGACGGCATCTATGTAACGAACCTGCCGACCGAAAAGTCGATCACCTACCTCCTGTCACTGACCCTGAGCAGTTCGATCGGGAGCGTTTTCAACTATGGTTCGCAGAATAACGGTCGGCTGGTCATGGAAGTCGCCTCCGACCCCAGTGAAGACCAGCGAGCGGAACTTGACTGGCGCACTGAAGGTGCGTGGGTCCCACGTGACCGTCGCACCGAATGGATAGGTCTGCTCGGCGTCGAAAATACGCCAGGGAGCTATACCGCCTATGCGCCCATCAAGCCCGTGGAGCAAACGTTGAGTTCACACGCAAAAGCCTGGCTCTACAGCCCGTCCGCGTCGTTTCATTCACCGCATGGCCCGGCATCGGACGCGGTGACCTGGTCGGCGCCTCGTGCGATACTGTCGCGGTCGCCGGTCGGTCATACCGAGATTGCCTGGCCCGGCGACGCTGTTCGTGCAGCCAGGCGGGATGACGTGATCGGCGCTGGCGCCCTGGCCGAACTTTCATCGGAAATCGACCAACAGCACGTGAGGGTATCGATCGACGCTGGGTGCTTCCTGGCTTTCAACAATCTTCGCGGGGTGCACAGGCAGGCAACTGCCAGCGACGGCTATTGCCTCTGCTACAAGACATATGCCCGTCACTCCCTGCGCGCCTTGCAGGTGAAAGGGGAGTCTGGTCCCATATTTTCTCTCGCGGAAGCCAGCGCGTCCCGGCGGGATCCGGCAGACTTCCAGCATCCGCATGCAACCAAGGGCGAGTCGGAATATCGGACACATGCGTAAGGCAAGTGACCACATGTGCTTGGCATGCGCGAAGCGCGGTCCGGGCGGCGGGTTGGACGGGCAATCGCTATGCGGACCGGGATGATCTCGGTCGGCAGGCGTTGCAGCTTTTACGTTGATCACGCGCTGCCGGGAGAAATTCGCCTCCTCCGCAATCGCCGGACGGAACATGACGCTCGAGCGCACACCGCAGCTTACGGTCGAGGAAACCACCCTCGATGGCAACTCGCTTCTACATTGTAGTTTCTTGAGCAGCTGGCATCAGCTGATTCACGCCCGGTCAGGACGAAGCCGATGTTGTATGGTTTTTGGTGTGTTATTGTGTCAAAATTGATTGTTGTTGAGTTTGGAGCGCCGCATGACCACGCAGGCGATATTGCGCCTATTGATCAGCGAGCATGGCGATGCGCTGCGCCTGCCAACAGGCGACAACCAGATCGCAGCCCACATCGCGCAGGAAACGAGGCTGGCACAGGGCACATTGCTCGGCATTCTCAATGGCAGCACCGTGCGCATCAACGAAAACACGCGAAGGAAATTGGCTGATTTCTTCAACCGTGTCGCCGTGCCGCCTATCCAGCCGGTCTGGCTTTCAGGCCGTTCAATTGCAGAATTCAACGCACAACGTGCTCAGTCCAGCGTGATCCCGCTCACGATGCCAGCGGACTATCGCTCCATGGCCGCAGCGCTGCAGAATTGGCTTTGTGGCGTCCACATTGCCTATCGGTACAGCCTCGATTTCATTGATACGGGGGATGTGGCTCGCGAGGTTGTCCACATCTGGAACAACGGCTCCGTTCTTCAATTCAGGATGTCCTTCGTCAATCCGTCGGGCGGCGAAATTGGCCCGGTTCACTACTACGAAGGTCCGATTCTGCTCGTGGGCCGCACGGCGGTTCTTATCGGCATGAACGTTGAACCGAAGACAGCCCAACGCGAGTATGATCGCGCGCGCATCATCGTCATGGACCATGACAACGGCGGTGGCGATACGCACGATTGCAAGATCGGGCTCATGACGAGCACCCGGCAGCGCCGCGATCATGCTCCTTGCACGGCAAGCACTATTCTATTGCGCGCACAATGGAAAGTGACTCAGCCGCTGTTGGACAAGCTGATGGTCAGTGCCACCGTCATTCGGTCCCTGGACGAGACGATCGCGAAGGATTTCGGGACGGCGCACGCGGCGATCATCAAGGCCTTCTTGGATAACCGACCAAACGGATATGCTGTTGAGCCGGAATTGGAGCCGTACGTGAAGTTCGGCCCACGGCCGGAACGGGTGCTGCGGCTGGACACGGAGCGATTTGCAACGAATATGCGCCACATCCTGACGGATGTGGTGGCAAACAAGGCTTTACGTGCGCCTTTCAAGGAAAACTGGGTTGGATACATGCGAATGTAATGGTCCGATTTCCGCACCTTAAATGAGATCGGTGATCGTTTCCGAATCGTTGGTCGATCTGGCGAACGGAGGAACTTTTGCCTCCGAAGGCAAAGGTCACACGGTTCGAATCGTGTCGTCGCGCGCCATAAAGAATCAAATTACTCAGCGTAACGGCCGGACGGCGGATGACCGGCGTGAATCGTTTGCGAACCCAACGCGCAGGCTCACCACTCATCCTGGTGCCTCCTCTCATGTCGGGGCGGATCGTGATGCCGGCAGGCCGGGCACCAGGGTGGCTGATTGATGCTGAAATCCGATGGCAATGGGTAGAACGTCCGGTTGGCTGGCACCGCGCGAGGACGGTCGAACGCCCAATGGGCGACCGCACCGGATCGCTGTTCGGACTGTTCCCGGATGGGCGGCGGCCGGGGCATTTCCGGCTCAACGGACCGTCTCGGAGCCGGCGCGGGGTCGTTGAAACCCGGCCGCGGCGATACCTCAAGTGCCAGCCGCACGACGTCCGTCACCAGGTGCGCCAGCGCGATGACCAGCAGGACCAGACCAATGCCAAGGCGCTCCGTCATGTTCTTCTCCTGCTGTTGCAGGCGACACGACGATTCTCAACCATGCGGTAAATTAAGAAATCTGCATTCGTCGCGACCGTCTATGGCCGGAATTTTGCTGGCGCGAATAGTCTTACCGGCTGGACGCAGCAAAATGACTCACTGTTTACGGGGGTCGTTTTTTGCCACCGAAGTACGCGGCTGCGGTCGGGTCGAGGTCAGTTCACCAAGGGAACGATGCTCGTCGCTCCAGGACGAAGCCGGCACGTCGGGCGCGAGCGAAGCCGTCCGCAGGCGTACCTTGCGTGCCCACGACCCCGACGTCCGGGGCCTTTCAACCCAGGCTTTAGTAACGGGTGCCGACGAACCAGGAGGGTCCGCGCCCGTTGTATCGGATCGCGTCTTCAAACCGTTCGGCGCTCATTCGACCGTCGACCGCCAATGGAATGATTCT
>Ga0137403_10002573_pt2 | contig 16472 bp, 13 predicted proteins | sample CZOMad2_1_16fung_FD_122057 | JGI IMG/M metagenome (GOLD analysis project Ga0137403, IMG submission 122057) | Vadose zone soil fungal communities from Angelo Coast Range Reserve, California, USA - CZOMad2_1_16fungal (Hybrid Assembly) | ecosystem: Environmental > Terrestrial > Soil > Vadose zone...
CGGTTCCAGACCGTCACTTCATGACCGGCCTTAACCAGGTTAGCGGCCATGGGCCGTCCCATAATTCCAAGACCTAAGAAAGCTACGCGCATGCTTGGCATTAGACGGTCTCGGGCCGGATGCAGTCAAGTGAGAGGCAGTCAGCACTCAGCATTCAGCGAGGCTTTACCGCAACGGACGCAAAGGCCGCAAGGAGAAACAGGAAATGCAGAATTTCCCTCTTTCTTTGCGCTCTTCGTGGCCTTCGCGGTGAACAGGTTTGGCTGAGTGCCGACTGCTGACCGCTGAATGCTATTTCCCGGTGATACAATTTTAAGTTTCCCTGAGTCTTTCAAAAGGATCATCTTATGTCCCAGACTTCCACCCAGATTGCCCCTCCGCCCCAGCCGCTCGTGGCGCTTACTGACGATGAAATTTTGTTTCGAGATAACGTCCGGCAGTTCGCCGACCAGGCGCTCCGCCCGAAAGTCCGCGAGATGGACGAAAAAGGAGTCTTCGACCGCGAACTGATTGACCAGTTCTTCCATCTCGGCCTGATGGGAATAGAAGTTCCGGAACAATACGGCGGGGCCGGAGGAAAGTTTTTTGAGGCGATTCTGGCCGTAGAAGAAATATCTCGGGTAGACGCTTCTGCCGGCGTGATTGTTGACGTGCAGAACACGCTAGTCAATAACGCGCTGGTGCGCTGGACCACTGAAGAACAGAAGCGCCGCTACCTTCCCATGATGACCAGCAACACCGTGGGAGCATACGCCTTGAGCGAAGCTTCGTCGGGCTCGGATGCGTTCGCCATGCAGACACGCGCGCAACTGAAGGGCAGCGAGTACGTGCTCAGCGGCCGCAAGCTGTGGATTACCAACAGCAAGGAAGCAGGCGTGTTTATCCTGTTTGCGACGCTTGACCCGGCCGCCGGATATAAGGGAATCACGGCGTTTATCGTGGAAAAAGATTTTTCCGGATTCACGGTCGGCAAGAAAGAAGACAAGCTGGGAATCCGCGCTTCCAGCACGTGTGAATTGATTCTGGAAGATTGTCGCGTGCCGAAAGAAAACGTTCTGGGTGAGGTGGGCAAGGGCTACAAGATCGCCATTGAAACGCTGAATGAGGGGCGCATCGGGATCGGCGCCCAGATGCTGGGCCTGGCCCGCGGAGCGTGGGAGAGCGCGCTCAAATATTCCCAGGAGCGCAAGCAATTCGGCAAAAGCATTTCAGACTTCCAGGGAATCCAGTTTCAGCTGGCGCAGATGGCCACCGAGATTGAGGCCGTGAAGATGCTGGTTTACAACGCGGCACGCATGAAAGATGCGGGAATGAATTTCGTGAAGGAAGCCGCCATGACCAAACTGTTTGCGTCGCAGGTGGCGGAACGCGTGGCCTCGCTGGCCGTGGAGATTTACGGCGGTAACGGATTCACAAAAGATTATCCAGTAGAAAAATATTATCGCGATGCCAAGATCGGGAAAATCTACGAAGGCACGTCCAACATGCAGTTGCAGACCATTGCCAAGATGCTGCTGGGAGGAAAATAATCCACCAAACGCACCCTGCCATAAACCACACTAAGCCTATTATAATCATAGCGTTACTGTTGTCCAAGCTGTTGGCTTAGGAGACTACCCGATTGTTTCTAAAGTTTAAGGTGGTTTAAACTAACGGGAAATTTCCGGCTGCTCACCCCCACGGCAGGGTACCAAATCGATAAGGGCAGGAGTCAACGTTGGGTCAGGATTCCCTGAAGGAACTGCAAGACCTTAAAATCGTTCACACCTTTTATCTTGGGCTGCTCGAAAAAAATCTTGGGCACGGTGTGCCCCTCCCTGTTGAGATAAAGAATGTAACGGACGCGCCGGAAAATGCCGTCGCACTGATTGCGGATTTCAAGCTGTGGCTGGACCTCTTGGATCTGGCGCTGACGCCGCCCTTGATGCGCGACGCGCTGAAAACTGTTTCCGGACTTGAAACTGCCCATGCCCTGCTCCGCTACTTTACCACCAAGGCATCACAGCGATCCGGCGACCGCGACAAAACCGATTGCATTATCACGTATCTTTTCCGGATTCCAACCCAGGGCGATTCTCCACCGGCATGGCATCGGCCGGAAGTTGATAGTTCTTACGCCTTCATCTCGCAGTCGGCTCTTGCCTTTGAAGCCGACTTGTACCGCGCATTGGTGGATGTGCCCTCTGAGGCGATGCCGCCGGAGCACGTCACGCTGCTGCAGGAGTTCGAATATCTCTATCAGGAACTGGAAGAGTTCCGCCACTTCGACCAGATTATGGATTCGGGGATCGTGCAGCGGGTGCGCGAGCTGAAGCATTCTCTGAGCACGTCGTTTTATCATCCTGATTCGCTGGCCACGCTAGCCGTGTGGAATGACGTGTTTGGGCGGAAGTTTGACGAGCTATTCCATGACGCCGCGATGCAGATCAAGACTTTCGCCGAGACGGTGCAGAAAGAGGGCGGCAGCATCCTTTCAAAAGTTGAAGGCGACATTACGGTAAAGAACCTGAGCGAAGTGGAAACTGCGCAGATTCTGGCGGAGGACTACCAGTCCGCGCAGGACGAATTCCGGAAAGTATCAAAGTACAAGAAGGCGGTGGACAGCAGGCGCCCGGTCAGGCTGTCACCAGCAGGCGCGCCGCGACAGCCAGCTCGTCCTGCTCCAGAATCATCGCCAGCGCCCCGCCCCACCATTCCCCCTCAGGCAAACACGGTTACCCATAGATCGCCCATGGCGACTCCCTCGTCCCAGGCTCCAACCGCTACGGGTTCACAAGCGAACACCAGTAGAGGTCTGGGTGCGGAAGTATTGGCGGTAGCGCCATCGCAAGCCGTGCACAATGCGGTCCAGGAAGGAAAAATTCAGAGCGCGCGACAGATTATCAGGGAGCACGTTCGGGTCTCTGATCCCAAGCTGGCTCACATCTTTCCGGTCAAGAATTCAAAGATCACTCTTTCTGCCGCGGAAGTGGAATCCTTCAAGGCAGATTACCAGAGTGAAAAAAGCTTTCGCGCCGACTATGCCAGCGTCATGATGACGATTGTGGCGTACCTTGCGCGCATGGTGATTGAAGTTGACGAATATAACCACAAGGCGAGTTCCGCCTACTTGTGGAAGCCGCATGCTGACGCACTGGGTTATCTGATAAGCACGCTGGAACGGCTGAGCATGGAGGCCGAGCAGGTAATTGCCGTGGCGCGTGCCCGCGGACTGGCGGAAAAAGCTGACAGCCTTGCAGCGTCGCTCGACAAGCTGCGCGAATACGGGAAGACTGTCTCGCGGACTTTGCAGTCCGCCAATCATCCAAACGTCTGACATTTAAGTTGGGCCAGGCTTACTTCGGTGAGACGATTCGCGCCTGACTATCTTCTGATGTTATCTTTCGCGTTGTAATCCATTCCAGAGTAGGGCTCGGTCTTCGCGGTCTGATGGGCGCTGGTGCCCGGCGTGCGCTTTTTCTTGGCCGCCGGCTTTTTTACCCCGAGCGCGATATCGGCCAATTCCAGAAAACGGCTGCTATTAGGCGCGCCACCGGGACGGTTCTCCCAGGCGCGTTCACCAGCCGGCCCCTTCAAGCTGTATCGCGGGGCAATCCAAAGGTCTTTGGAGACCTCGGAGTTTTTATCTGATTTTTTGGCCATGTTGTTGCCTCATTATCCTCATTTGACGGAGCTTTTTCAACGGGAAAAAGCAGGTTTTTTGCCCGCGGCGCGCGAATTATAGTGCGAAGCCGCCTGGGTAAAACCGAGTGCATCCAATCCATTATGGAACACAGAAATCGGACCTGGAAACGCCTGCTGAAACAACACAAGCCGCTGCTCCTTCCTTCCGCGTGTGACGCGCTTACGGCAAAACTAATCAAGCAGGCGGGTTTTCCTGCCTATCAGATTGGCGGCTTCGCCCTGGACGGAATGCGGTTCGGCTTTCCGGACATGGATGTGACACGTCTGGGCGAAAAATCGGCGGCGGTGCGCGATATTGTGCATGCATCGGATCTGCCAGTGCTGGTGGACTGTGACGACGGTTACGGCGACGAGAAAAACGTGGTCCATACCATCCACACGTATGACGATCTGGGCATTGCGGCCATCTTTATGGAAGATCAGAAATCGCCCAAGAAATGTGGCCACATGGGCGGCAAAGAAGTAGTAGAACCCCAGGTAATGGTGAACAAACTTCGGGCGGCTCAATCTGCCCGCCGAAGCGGGGAGAAGCTTTTTATGCTCGCGCGGACCGATGCCCTGGCCGTGAACGGTCTGAAAGACGCCATTAGCCGCGCGGAGCTGTACCTGAAAGCAGGGGCAGACGGCATTTACATCGAAGGCCCGGAAAACGTTCAACAATTGCGCGCGATTGGAAAAGAATTCAAAGGCGAGCCGCTGGCCGTGACCATTCTGGAGAACGGCGGTAAAACGCCATGGGTTTCCCCTGAAGAGATGTATGCCATGGGTTTCAACATGGTCCTTTATCCTACAACCCTGCTTTTCCGGCAAACGAAAGCCGTGCTGCGTGCCCTGGACGATCTAAAGGCAGGACGTCCAATGCCTAAACAGGAAAGCGTCTCCATGATGGAATTCGAGAAGATCGTGGACATCGCTTACTGGAAGGCGATTGAACAGAAAAGCATGCCTCTGGGCGAACGCGTTCGTCAGACCATCAATAAACTGGTGAAAAAGATTGCGTAATTCCAGCAGCCGCACCCGGGAAGCCAGTGGCATCGCATGCCCAAGCTAGAGGACGCGATTGACAACGTGTTCAGTGAAGCGCGAATGCTGCTTTTGGGCGGCCAGGTTCTCTTGGGCTTCAGCTTTCGCATCTGCTTTGAGAATAAATTTGAGCAGATTGCCCGTCCGGCCCAGTTGGCGGAAATGGTCGGACTCGGCGTCATGACAGCAGCCCTGGGTTGGCTTATTTGGCCTGCGGCATTTCACCAGATCAAAGAACACGGCCGCATGACAGCGTCCATACACAGTTTCACAACTGATGTTCTTGATTGGGCCTTGCTGCCATTCGCCATGGGGCTGGCGCTCACGTTTTATACGGTTGCCGTTGCGCTCGAACTGCCTTATGCACCCGTGATGGGAGCGGCAGCCGGGACTTTTGCCGTTGCCATATGGTATGGCTGGTCCCGGGCAGGCCGAAAGCCGGGAGCGAAGCAGAAGGTGAAGGAGGATCTGGCGCAGCAAGAACAGAAAGACAGCAACAAGCCTGACCTTTCCGACCGGATCAAGAAAGTGCTGCTGGAGTGCCGCATGGCCTTGCCCGGCGCACAAGCTTTCCTGGGATTTCAATTTGCGATTGTCTTCGCCCAGGGCTTTGAAAAACTGCCGCGGCCATGGCAACTTATCCATTTTGGCAGCCTGCTGGCCACAACGATTTCTACTGTGCTGCTCATCGCACCCGCCGCCTATCACCGTATCCATGAGGCGGGCGAGGATACGGAACACTTTCACCAGGTTGCAGGCCGCCTGTTGCTCACGGCATTAGTTTTTCTGGGACCGGGCATGGCCGGTGATTTGTTTGTCGTAATTGCAAAAGTCACGCGATCACCCGGCGCGGCGGGAGCGATCGCCGGATTTCTGTTGTTTGCGTTCTATGGCTTATGGTTTGGCGTCAGCGCCTGGCGAAGAAAGTAACGCCATGTCATTTGGCGGCAAGCGCTTCAACCCGGGCAGCGAGTTCCTGCGGAACATCGGCAAGAACCTCCAGCCATGAATCTGCATCTTCAAGGACCTTGCCGCTGGACACGGTATAGAGTTCCAACACCTTAGCGTCACGGCAGCGTTCGCGGATGAGGCTGGCAGTGCGGCGCTTGATTTTGGCAGAGGGCGTTTGGCCAACCACAGCAACTTCAAATTTGTTTTGCTGGCAGGCGGCGATCAGGCTGTGCTCGTCCAAAGCGGGTACCACCACGTGCCCTGCACGCTCCAGAATGAGCTGCCTGGTGCGGACGACAGACGGATCGACGCCAGTGCACAGAACCAACGCCATGCGGCAGGTCCTTTCCTATGAATTTGCAGTTAGAGGCGCAGGCATCTTACCACGGGCTCCCTTAGAATCCATCAGTAAAGTTGCACGAAGTGAAGGTTTTTCCCAAAAAGACAGCTCGGTTTAGACCCAAAATGAAATCACGCCAGTAGCGGTTTGAAAAAGGTGCAGAAAACCAGGGGATGTTGAACTCGGATCTTTTTTAAGTGAGTTGGAAGGTTCCCGTTTGCAGAAAAAGGTTACTTTTCGGAATTTTGACCGGTGGCGGATGCCATGGCCCTTTTGTCGGATGGTTTATTTAGCGACAATACAACATCTGCCAATTCCAGAAATCGGGAGTTGTGGGTATTTTGGCCTTCACCATACCGTGAAGAGTGTGTCGCTCCATTCAGATTGGATTTGGGGTTGATCCACATTCCACGATTTTCAGTTTTGGGTGCCATCTGTCTGATTAGAACACGCCAGCATCCGGAGCAGCTGTTCCAAACAGCACACAGGCAAGTTTCCCGATATGGCGGTATCTCATGGAAACACGCCTCAAAAAGCCGCCGTTAGATGCATAGAACCAGATCGCTCCCACTGAGGAACGGCGATGATATCCTTGCACATTCGGAAAACGCCACGAAAAGGACCCTAGCCGCCATGAGAAAACCGTTGCTGCTTTGTAGCAGGATATTTACCACCATTTTATTCCTGATCGCGCTGGCCCGACCGCAGTCGCCAGTGAGGGGAGCAGATGGTAGAAGCACAGCAGCAAGCGGGGCGGGAACCGCATCCGCAACGCAACCGAGGTTTGACGGCACAACGTGGTGGAACTATGTGAAGATTCTGGCCGCAGACAACATGGAAGGCCGTGAAACTGGCAGCCCAGGCTTACGCAAGGCACAGGAATACGTAGTTGAACAGCTAAAAAGCGCTGGCCTAGAGCCGGTGGGATCCAGGTCCTACTACCAGCCCATCCGGTTCGAGTCGCGACAGATTGTGGAAAAGGAATCCAGTCTGGCGCTGATGCATAACGGGCAGGTTGAACCCCTTACACTTGGCGAAGACGCCATCTTCAGCACACGCGTGGACCTTGCGCCCGTGGTGAATGCCCCGCTGGTCTTTGCCGGCTACGGGCTGACAATACCTGAGTTGGGCCACAATGATCTTGCCGATCTAAACCTGCGAGATAAGGTGGTTGTGATTTTTGCCGGCGCTCCAGCGGAGATTCCGGGCGCGCTGGCTTCGCATTACCAGTCCGCCGGCGAGCGCTGGAAGGCGCTTCATAAGGCCGGCGCGGTGGGCTTGATTACGATCCTCAATCCAGCAGCGATGGATATCCCATGGTCGCGCATCTCGGCCAACCGCGCTCATCCCAGCATGGCGCTGAAGGGCACCGAATTTGACGAAACCACCGGAGAGGAACTGGCGGTCACATTCAATCCGGAAAAGGCCCAGAAGCTGTTTGAAGGCTCAGGCCACACACTGCAGGAACTGCTTGACCTGGTGAAAGACCGCAAGCCGCTGCCTCGCTTCTCTGTTATCCCAACCATCCGGGCGAAGGCTTCGGTCAATAAGAAAACGGTGGAGTCGGCGAACCTGGTGGCGGAACTCCAAGGCAGCGATCCGAAATTGAAAAATGAATACGTGGTGCTCTCCGCGCATCTTGATCACCTGGGTGTGGGTGAGCCGATCAATGGCGACCGCATTTATAACGGAGCCATGGACAATGCTTCCGGCAGCGCCGTGCTGCTGGATGTGATTGCGTCGCTGAAGAAATCGCCGAAGAAATTGAAGCGATCACTGCTCTTTGTATTTGTGACGGGTGAAGAGAAAGGGCTGCTTGGTTCGCGCTACTTCACCACACACCCCACGGTGAAGCCGGGATCGATGATTGCAAATATTAATATCGACATGTTCCTTCCTATCGTGCCATTAAAGGTGCTGACCGTGTATGGACTGGGAGAATCCGACCTTGGAGATATGGCGCGTGAAGTGGCCCAGTCACTGGGTGTGCAGGTGCAAGCCGATCCGGAGCCGCAAAGGAACGCATTCATCCGCAGCGATCAGTACAACTTTATCCGGCATGGAGTGCCAGCACTGGCCATGGGCGTGGGATTTGAGAAAGGATCGCCGGAACAGGAGATATTCAAGAACTGGAGGACGCAACGCTACCACGCGCCTTCTGACGATCTGGACCAGCCGGTGGACTTGGCAGCAGCCGGTAAGTACGAAGAAATCATCCACGGGCTCATGCTACGGGCAGCTGACGATCCGGGGCGACCGCAATGGAAGCCTGATAGTTTCTTCCGCCGCTATGCACCGATGGCTTCCGGACTTTATTGAACTGAAAAGAAGCCCTGCCGGGCGGCAGGGCTTCGAAGTAATGCGCATCCAGTCAAAACTTTTTACCGGCAACCGCAGAACCTTCAGAAGTGTTTCCACTTACGTTGGCTACGATTGTCTACTTACAAAAACTGCCAACGCCGATACTCGACAAGGCAAGGCAGAGATCGACGCGACCGTGTCCCATCTGCGTCACAGAAGACGCGCGGGAAATTGCGTTGGCCACATCGCCCGGCTTGTACGTAGGGCGCGCCTGTAAGACCAAAGCCGCTTCACCGGCAACAATTGGAGTGCTGAATGACGTCCCCCATCCCGCCGCATAATTGCCGCCTGGATAAGTAGTAATAACGCCTTCGCCGGGAGCTGCGATGAATACGGAGTTGGTGCCGAAGTTCGTGAAACTGCTCTTGGCATCAGAGTTATTGGTGGAACCAACGCCGATCACGCTGTTATAAGCCGCCGGAAAAACGAGAATCTGACCGCCGTCGTTACCAGACGCCGCCACCACCACTACATTTTTGCTGAGCGCATACTGAATGGCATTTTGCAGAGCAGGCGAGCTTTGAGTGATTTCAAAGCTCATACTGATAACGTTGGCGCCATAGTCCGCGGCGTAATAGATTGCGCGCACAATATTGAACAGATCAGAGCTGCCGTCTCCGGCAAAAGCCTTCAATGACATGATGTGGGCGCCGGGGGCCACCAGGTGGACCAGGCCCGCTGTCATGGTCCCGTGACCAAATTCGCCAGGAGGTCCGTCCAGAATGCTGGTCGTCGACTGGCTGAGAATGGCCACGGTGGAAGCATTCAACTGCACTAGGTTCTGACCATCAAGGATGCTGGTAGTGGACTGGGTCAGAGCCGCCGCCACGGCAGGCGTCAAATCGACCAACTCAGAAGGGTCCGCGACGTTGGTGATGAAATTGAATCCCGGAACAAGAACTGATTGAAGAGCTGGGTGCGAAGTATCGACCCCCGTGTCAATCACGGCAACCGTGATTCCCGAGCCGGTAAAACTGCTCGCAGCTTGCAAGTCGCGCTGACGAATGATGGCGGTGGCCGGCTGCGTTACATAGTTACTGGCGACCTGTGCCCCGAAGTAATTGACAATCGTACGGCCCGGCAGTCCATCCAGAATTGACGTGGTGGATTGCGTCAGGCTGGCACTGGTGGCCCCTGAAAGCTCTGGGACCCCTAAGGCGCGATTGTGCTCAAAGCTTTGCACGTCACTGTCCGTGGAAATACTGGGATCGACAGAAAAAGTTGAGACCAGAAAAACACCGTGAGGGGAAACCTGCGTGACCTGTGTAAGGCCGTGTCGTCCACAGATGTCCTGCACCTTGGCAGACGAAGTCACCAGGACAAACTTGTCCTGAGCTAAGAGCGGCAGACTCACTATCAAAAACAAGCCGCTACATATTTTTGCAAGCACCCTGAATCGACTACTCATGGCTGTCTTAAAGTGTCCTCGTCAGGCCGCGTCGTCGGCGCTGAAAGGCTCCCTTCAGTTGATCCGTCAACCTGGAGAAAGTATAGCGAGAGTGGCTAGATAGGAGCTTAAGGATTTTTTTTGCGACATCGAAAAAGGAGCTTTGAAAGCGAATAATAAAAGAATAAAAAGTGGATAAGACTCAAAGTCTTCGCGTCAATCCTCCTTGTAAATTATTGATTTACATGGCATTACTAATCTATGAGAGCATACAAGGGGAGACGGCAATGATTGCGTTATCGCAGATATGCTGATTTTAAGAAATCCTGAAATGAGGTCCCAAACGGGGGAAATCCTTAGACTTGCTAATAAATTCAGGAAGCCTCAGAGAGAGAACTTTTCGCGGGAACAAGCGGAACTGAACTACTTACCGCTACTGCTGCTGCCGCTAGTGGAGCTGCTGCTGACCACGTTCATGAGCGAAGAGTAGAGATCGATGCGGCCATAGCCCATGTCACTGATCTGCTTGGTCTTGGAGAGTGCGTTGGTAATGTCACCAGGCTTGCTGGTTGGGCGTGCTTGCAAGACGAGCGCTGCTGCGCCAGCTACCATGGGTGTGCTGAAAGATGTGCCCCACCCTGCCGCGTAGTTGCCCCCAGGATAAGTGGTGATCACGCCTTCACCCGGCGCCGCAAAAGTGACCACGCCGGAGCCATAGTTGGAGAAGGCACTTCTGATATCCGTGTTCGTGCTGGAGCCGATGCCCTGCACTCCGCCGTAACTGGCGGGATAAACCAGAGTCTTGGAGCCGTCGTTGCCCGAAGAGGCAATCAAGATGACGTTCTTGCTAAGCGCGTATTGCACAGCAGCCTGCAAACCCGGGGAGGACTGTCCCATGCTGAAACTCATGCTGATGACGTTGGCCCCGTGGTCAGCGGCGTAATAAATCGCCCGGATAATGTCGGAAAGGTTCGAAGAGCCATCTGCGCGGAAAGCTTTCAGCGGCATGATCCTGGCCGTGGGAGCCACCAGGTGCACGATGCCCGCAGTCATGGTGCCATGGCCAAATTCAGCTAATGTGCTGTCAAGAATCGAGGTCGTTGACTGGTCCAGAATCGACGTGGTGGATTGGTTCAGGATTGCAACGGCCGAAGTAAGGACCAGCGTATTCTGCGCATCCAGGATGCTCGTGGTGGATTGCTGCAGCTGGGCGGCTACTGCGGGATCAAGATCAGCCAGTTCAGAGGCTCCGGCGAGGTCACGCGTAAAGTCATAGCCCGGAACCAGCACGCCAGACAACGCGGCATGGTTCAGGTCAGCGCCGGTGTCGATAATCGCCACTGTGCCGGAGCCGGTCAACTTCGTGGCTGCACGAGCGTCGCCGAGGCGGATGATGTTGGTAGCGGTCTGGGTGCTGTAATTGCTGGGAACAGTACTGCCGAAGAACGAAACCAGAGTGCGTCCTGGAAGCGTATCAAGGATGCTGGTGGTGGATTGCGTGAGCGTGGGCTGCGTAAGACCATTCAATTCCGGCAGCGCGGCGCGTTGCTCCGGCTCAAAACCTAAGACCATTAGATCAGATTCAACTTCTGTTTCAGTACCAGCAACATCGGCGGACGCTGAGGTCACCAGCATGACGCAATTGGTACCGTCAAAAAGTTCTTTCACTACGGTGAGGCCGTGGCTGTTGATCACATTTTGCACGTTGCTGGGGGACGAAGTGAGAATGTAGCTCGTCTGTGCTGTTAACGGCAGACTGAGCGCCAGACACACTAATATAAGTTGACGAAGTTTCCTCATTGTCCTTTGTCCCAGATGAAGTGCAACGGCTAACAGATCCCTACAGTTGCGGCGTCTTGCCTAACTGTACTTCCAGCTCCTGACCCTTGGATTCAAGCGGTACCAGCAAGCGGAGATCGCTCTCCGGAACGTACTCAAGCTGGAATTCACCGAAGGTATTGCTGATCGAACGGGTAACTTCACGGTTTCCTGCTACAAGGATAACGGGCAGGTTGGCCAGCAGCTCGTCGGGGGCTTTCTGGTTGGCAATCTGGCCAACCAGCACCATGCTGGCAGATCCTTTTTCGTGCTCAAATCGAAGATCGACGGAGTAGTCGCCGGCATGGAAAAGTACCTGGCGATTGATCTGGTGGGTGCCACGCACTCCAACTGGTTGCGGATCATTCACGCTGTCATAAACCAGGCTGGCCCACACACGTTGCAGGGCCGAGCGGCGCGGCGCTCTGGCCAGACCGATCATTGCCTTCACCTGCTGTTCCGCGAACCGAGGAATCTCATAAGACGCTTCGCGCGAGCAAATCGAGGCGAATTTAGACAATAAGCCCTTGACTCTCTCGCACTTGGAGCAAACACCCTGCAAATGAGCCTGCATCAGCTTGTGCTGGTCGTTGGAAACAGTGTTCCTGACGTAGTCAGCCCACTCAGTGATATCGAAATGGCGAACAGCTTCAGTCATAAGTGACTTTTTCCCCGTCTTGAGATCAAGGGGGAACACGGCTTCCGGGTCCATGTTCCCCTTTTTAGCAGTCGACGGATGAGCCTGCTTCTAAGCATAAGAGTGACAGATGGGGTCAAAAATATAGGCAGGGTACGATTTCTGTGTTTCATGAGAATTTTCCTACCAGGGCAAACGCCGCCCAATAGTACGGATGGCGGTGTTTTTCCTTCAGCTTCAGCACTGCGCTTCGTAACGCATTCGCTTTATTGGCGGAGGTTCTGTAGGCCTGGTAGAAGTCCCGCATGAATTCAGCCGTGCTCTGGTCATGGACCTCCCACAGGCTTACCATCAGGGTCTGAGCGCCTGCGTACAACAGTCCGCGGACCAATCCAATCAACTCGTCGCCGCCGATCACCACGTTCATGCCGGTTCCGCATCCACTTAAGGTCACCAGTTCGGCGTTGAACCGCAACTGATACAAATCAAACAAGCTTAGCAATGAATTACCCAGCCTGATGGAGGAAAACATGGGGTTGTCCTGGCGGAAATAGCCATGCGTGGCTATGTGAATGAAGCGGCTGCTCGGGCCGTGAGCGCGCAGTTGTTCCTCTGTCGCTTCAGCGCCCATAAAGAGCCGCGCATTCCCCATGGCGGAAGCAACAAAGTGTGCCTCCTCTTCGATGAAAGGCGCGCGGGCGTCCGGCACGGCCAGCACCAGCGTTTCTACATTGCCTACGTGTTGGGGCTTCTCCTGGCAGACGGCGAAGATGCTGCTGCTGGGAGCGTAGGAAACGGAGAAGTCGTCAATCAGGTAGCGTTTGCCGTCAGAAAGCGCGTGGAACGGCAAGTAATGCAGGAACGCATGCGGGACGATAATCAGGTGCTCGGCCTGGAGTTGATCGCATATGGGCGCGATCAACAGCGTGTAAAGCTCCTCCAGGTGCGCCTGCGTGGCCTGGAGCAGCTTCTTCTCCAGCGGCTGGATGTATTCCGCGCCCAGACGGAATTTAGCCAGTTGCAATTGCAGCAGCCGAAGTTTTTCACGCACGCCGTTCACGTCGCCGAGCGCCACAATTTTGAAGTGCTTACGGGAGACCAGGCACACATAAAAGCGACTCCTGGCGGTGTAGTATTCCAGCAGCAGAGAATCCTCAGGCAGAAGCCGTTGCAGTTCCTCCACAGAAACCGTCTTGGCGCTCTGCAGGCTGGCAAACTCGCGGTCCACGCTTTGCACCTGGGAGAACGCTTTGACCAGCGCATCCTCATATCTGCGGCTCACCTGCCGCAATTGGAGGATACGTTCCGGAGATCCGCCCTCCGGGTTCAATTCTTCGATCTCAATCTGGTGGTATGTCCAGTTGAGTTTCTGACGCAGGTCACGAAACTCTCCCATGGCCGGCGAAAGCGCCTTTGGTTCCCGGGAAGAAATGGACGAAGCGCGGAAAGCAATCAGATCCGCCAGGCTGCGTGACTTGGCCTGTTCAATGTAGCCAAAGGCCTCTTTTTGCGCTCGTATGCCAAAGCTGACCGCCAGTGACGTCACCACCAGACCCTCGTACACCGTGAGCTTATTCTTGAGAAACGCGATCTTCAGCTCTTCCTTGCCCAGGTGGCTGCGCAGGTCTTCCAGTTTCCTGAAGGCCTGCTCATAGGCCTGGCGCGCGAGTTCGGTATTGCTGCTGGCCTCTTCCGCCTGCCCCAGCATGAAATATGCCTGATAAGTTGCGGGCGAATCGATGTGCGTCAGGCGCGAAAGAGCCGCGCTGCAATAACGACGCGCCTCTTCCGGATCTCCTCCACGTAGCTCAATAGCCGCCAGCAGCAGCTCGCACAAGGCCGCCTTCGACGGCAGCACCGAATTGCTGAAGTATTGCAGTGCTTTCACCGCCAGATCTTCCGCCTCGTCATTCTCACCCGCTTCGTAATACACCAGGGCCTTGTACAGATCGATAAGCCCGGGCCACAAGTCATTGTGTTCTTTTACAAAGAGACCGCGCGCGCGATCAAAACTTTCCAGCGCCTGTTTGTGCCGCCCTTGCTGGCTGATGGCGATGGCGGAGAATGTGGCCGCCTTGGCGGCCTCATACTTCATGCCCAGTTCGGTGAATGCCGTAAACGCATCCTGCGCCAGTTCCGTGCCGCCCTCGGTCAGGTTTAATTCCAGATAGATTTCTGATTCGTCCAGATCGCAGAGGGCCTGATGATAACGATCACCCAGCTCGGCGCACAGCTTGCGTGTCTGGTCGTAAAGTTCGATCGCGCGAAGATACTCGCCCCGCAGGTAATGCAGGTACGCGACGTTGTAATCGGCTTCGGCAACCAGCAGGGAAAAGCCATGTTCCATGCAATGCTGGCGCGCCAGCCGGTACGTTTCTTCCGCGCGCGGGAAGTCATTCAGGCTGATGTAGCACACCGCCAGGTTTCGCAGCACGGCAGCGATGTCCAGCGGCTCTCCGCATTGCAGGAATTCGCGGTACGCCCCCTCATAAAGGTCTACAGCTTCCTGAAAACGGTCCTGCCGGTAATAGATGTTAGCGATATTGCTGTCCAGCCGGGCCAGCCGAAGCCGGTCTTTGTGGGCGTGGAAGATTGCCCGCGCCTGTTCGCCCAGCCGGAACGCGCGTTCATACTGGCCGTCATAAATCAAGCTTTGCAATGCGCCGCTGATGGTGCGGGCATAGTCAACATCGCGGCCCATTTGTTCAAAAATAGCCAGCGCTTTTTCATACTCTACGATGGCTTGCTGATACTTCCCTGTCAGGTAGAGAACGTGGCCCACGGCGCGGGCGCTCTCCGCCGTGGCAGCGGGGACACTGATCTGCCTCGCGATCCAGGAACTGGCCTGGGCCATGCGCTCTGCCTTTTGCAGATCGACGCGGGCAAAAATCACCACAGCGTTGTACAGAGATTCAACCGCGCCCTGGTCGCATGTTTCCTTGTGGGCCGCCAGGAAATCGCGGCGCTGCTGTTCTTCGGCAAGACCAGCCAGGTCAATGATCCATTGCTCGACCCCGAAATTCGGCTGCTGGGCCATCTAAAACCCTAACTCTGCCAGAATCTTCTGCAGCCGATTGAGGCACCGGCCGCGGATGAAGCCTATGGATCCAGTCGCCAGACCGAGCTTCTGGGCCACTTCGTTGTAAGGCACCGGCGGCTGCTCATAGAACAGCAACTTCACCAGCTCCGCACAGCGTGGCGTGAGCCGCAGGATGGCGTCGCGCACTGCCTGTTCCTCCTGGACTTCCTGGAGCACCATGGGAGCGGCCGCAATTTCCTCTGCCAATTCCTGCTCCATAGCGTCGAGTTCAACCTCTCCTCTTTGTTGCTTCTTCCAGTGGAAACACTTATGCGTGGCGACTGTAATCAGCCATGAGCGCAGTGATTCAATCTTCCGCAACTTAGAAAGATTGGTGAAAAGATCGATGCAGACATTCTGGAAAATGTCTCCGGCTTCGTCCGGGCTGAAGCCGTACTTGACCGGCACGGAATAGATCAGGCGTTTGTACTTATCGATGAGGGTGTTCCAGGCCTTCTCATCGCCGCTCAGACACTCCTGTACCAGCCGCTCGTCTTCAGCCGTTCCAGCGTCCCGGATTGTAGGTAAACTAATTTCCTTGGCGTTTTCTTCCATCAAATTTTCCGGCGTTGCATCCCGGAATTAATGCTTTCCGGCGGGGGGTGTGCCAAAAAAGTTCTTCTGCGTTCCAAAAAGTATACTGTTCAATGATGGCTGGATGGAAATTACCGAGGTTTTCCTGCGCCCCAACCAGGATATTTGGGGTGGCCAGGTACACCATGGGGAGCTGCTGCGCCAGGATCTCCTGCACGCGGTCGTAAATCTTCTTGCGCTGCTGGTAATTTAGGGTGACCAGTTGCTTCTGCATAAGCTGATCCAGTTCGGCCTCCCAGGGAGTGGCCGCCGCTTTCTCGCCCAGGTGCCATAAATGCGTCTGCCCGTTCGACATCAGGATATTCATGTCGGGCGTGGGATCAGCGTCACCACTCACCAGCCCCATCACAATGGCGTCATAGTCGTGTGAATTCAGAACGCGATCGTTGGCTGAACGGACTTCTAACGGAACCACGTGCGCCGCAATTCCGATCGCCTTCAAATCATCCTGCACCAGCGTGGCAATCTGTCCGCGCTGCGTGTTGCTGGAACTCACCAGGATGGTGAATTCCACCGGCTGGCCGCTTGAATCCATCAGAGTGTTGTCGGCCTTCCAGGAAAAGCCTGCTGCTTTTAAGAGTTCGCGCGCATGAGGCAA
>Ga0137403_10004487_pt1 | contig 16471 bp, 9 predicted proteins | sample CZOMad2_1_16fung_FD_122057 | JGI IMG/M metagenome (GOLD analysis project Ga0137403, IMG submission 122057) | Vadose zone soil fungal communities from Angelo Coast Range Reserve, California, USA - CZOMad2_1_16fungal (Hybrid Assembly) | ecosystem: Environmental > Terrestrial > Soil > Vadose zone...
GGCACCCAGAAGTTCATGCGCCAGCCGACAAAGGTGCCGTAAAAGCCCTCGGGCGCAACGCCGACGATGGTGTGCATGACGCCGTTGAGGCGCTGCGTTTTACCGATGATTTGCGGATCGCCACGGAAGCGGCCTTGCCAAAGCTGATAGCTGATGACGGCGACGGGATGCGCGCTTTGGCCCTGGTCTTCGCCGGGGAGGAAGCCGCGGCCGAGCATGGGGGGAACGCCGATAGCGTCAAAATAATTGGCGGAGACGATGCTGCCGGTGGTGCGCTCGGCGCGGTCGCCGATGCTGAGCGTGGTGCCGGTAATTTTGCTGACGAAGAGCGTGTCGCAGAGGGTGCAACTGCGTTGCAGGTCCAGATAGTCGGGCCAGGAAAGCGGGTTGCCTCGGGCTTCGCCGCGGGAGGTGCCGCCGAGGGCGACCAGCCGCTCCTGATGCGCGACGGCGGGATAGGGGCGGAAGAGGATGCCCTCAATCCAACTGAAGACGGCGGCGTTTGCGCCGATGCCCAGCGTCAAGCAAAGAATCGCCAGGACAGAAAAGCCGGGACTGCGACGGAGCATGCGGAGGCCGAAGCGAAGATCTTGCAACGTGGTTTCGAGCATGGGTAATCCTCGTTGATCGCGGTAGCTCTCCTTGACCTGCTCGACGCCTCCGAAGCCGCGACGCGCTTCGCGGCGCGCTTCGTCGACGGGCATGCCTTTGCGCAGATTCAAGTCCACCGCCATCTCCAGATGCGAACGCAGTTCTGCGTCCAAGTCATCTTCGAGACGGCGGCGCCGGAAAAGCGCAGCGAGACGCTGGATAAAAATACGCAACGTTTCGTGCATGATTCCCGGCTGCCCCTCTAGGCGATCAACAGGAGTCTACTACAGTTCTGTAGACGGTCAACAGGAGCTTTAGGCTCTCCAAATTTGAGCGAGCCCCCAGCAAAAAGGGGCGGAGCGGAACCGCCTGGTCATTCCGATCGCAGCGCTTCCATGGCGTCGATACGCGCGGCACGTGCCGCTGGCCACGCCGACGCGACCACCGCGGCGGCGAGCAGGATCACGCCAGCGCCGATCACGGGCAACGCGCTGGGCATACGCACGTCCAGGAAATAGCTGCCGGCGAAACGAGCGAGGAGATAGCCGCCTGCCGCACCGGCAACGACTCCGGTGATGGCCATCATTGCGCCTTCGCCGATGACCCCAGCAAGGAGCCGCTGCGGGGGCGCGCCCAGGGCGAGACGAATGCCAAATTCCCGGGTGCGCGCGCTGACGGAAAACGCCAGTACACCCGCAACGCCAACCAACGCAATGGCCAGAGCAGCGCCGGCGAAAACACCGAAGACAACGGTGTTCAGGCGGTCCGGAGTGAGGACTTCGGCGCGGACGTCTTCGAGAGTGGCGGCGCGCTCGATCGGTTGATCCGCGGACATCTCGCGGATGATTCTGGTAATCGGAGTCACCAGCGAATACGGATTGGCGCCCGTGTGAATGAACAAGCGTCCGCCAAACAAAGGTCCCTGATCGAAGGAGGTATAAACCGTCAGCGCGGGGCCGGGAACGACGTGTTCGTCATCAATATCGGCGGCGATGCCCACGATGCGGCGCGGATCGGTGCTGATGCCAACGAACTTCATGACTGGATCGGTCCAATACATGTGCCGATTGAGGGCGTCTTGATTCGGGAACATACGTTTGGCGAGCGTCTCGCTCACGACAACCACTGGCTCTTTGCTCTGGCCGTCAAGGGCGTTGAGATCCCGTCCGGCAATGATGGGAACACCAAGAGCGGCGAAGAATCCGGGAGAGACGACGCGGAAATGCGCGCGTGGATCCTCCTCGCCTGAGGCGCGAACGTGACCGTCAGCGGAGAATTGGAAGCCGGGACCAAAGTTGCCGGCGTCGCGCCAGGGAACAACCAGCCCGAAGGCGCTCTTATCCACGCCGGGAAGTTCGTCAATGCGCCGCATGGATTCCTTGTAGAAGTCGACGACTTGCTGCGGGCTCTTTCCGTAAGACATGGCTGGAACGTTGATGGCCAGGACGCGACGCATATCGAGTCCGGTCTGCGCGGCCTGCATGGAGATGAGGGTCGTGATCAGCATGCTGGCCCCGGCGAGGAGCATGAACGATGCGGCGATTTGCGTGACGGCGAAGATCCGCAGGCGACGATTGGTGCCGCTGGTGATTCGAAAGCTCCCGGTTGCGAGGCCGGAGCCTTGCGATGAGTTGGCATTGGGGAGATGCGGGACGTACGCAAGAAGAACCGCGGCAATGACCGCGAGAATAGCGCCGACCCAAAGCATGCTCGCGTCCACCGTGAGATCAAGCGCCCGGACGGAGAAGCGCGAAGCGTAACGCGCGAGCACGGCGAGCAGGGGCCGGGCGATCAAGACGCCGAGCGCAGCGCCGGCTACGCAAAGCACCAGGCTCTCAGCGAGCAGGGTGCGGCGAAGGGCACTAGTGCTGGCGCCGAGAGCCGCGCGGATGCTCAGTTCACCCTCCCGGCGAACCGAGCGCGCGAGAATTAAGTTGGCTACGTTAGAGCAGGCAATGACGAAAACGAGGCCGGAGGCGGCCAGAAGAACGAGCAGAACGTTGCGAGCGCCGGAAGTGATTTGATCGCGTAACAGCTTGGCATCGATGCGATAGTCGCCCTGGGCAGAATAAGCGTCGGAATGGTCTTTGGTCATGGTGGCGTAGGCGGTGCGCAGGTCGGCGCGCGCCTGGTCGAGAGTGACACCGGGCGCCAGGCGGCCGAAGAGTTCGGTCATGCGATGAACGCGGCCGGTGACCATGGTGGCAGACATGTGATGCGGGCTGGTGACGAGGTTGGCGATGATTTCGGTGTCCGAGGGATACGGGACGGACGGTTCGAGGACGCCGATGATGGTTGCTGTCCGGTCGCCGATGCTGCCGAGGCGAAGAACTTTCCCGAGGACCGCAGGATCGCGCTTAAGAGTGGTCCAGAAACGATAGGTGAGCACGACCACACCGTCGGCTTTCGGCCCGTCATCTTGCGGCCCGATGAGGCGGCCGAGGACCGGATGCAGCCCCATGACCTCGAAGTAGTTGCCGCCGACCACGCCGGCGCGAACTTCGCGCGGCTCGCCGAGGCCGATCATAGTGAACCCGATCGTGGAGAAATCGCCGAATTCCGCGAGAGTGTGCACGCTGGTTTTGAGATCCTGGATTTCAGGCACGGAGAAATTGACATTCTCGCTGCCGATGCCCAGGGCACTCTGGCGGATGTAGATGAGGCGGTTTTCGTCGGCGTTGACCAGCGGCCGAAGCAGGACGCCGCGCACCAGGCTGAAGATGGCGGCGTTGGCACCGATGCCCAGCGCGAGCGTGAGCACAACGGTGATAGCCAGCCCCTTGGTACGCGCCAGGGATCGCAGCGCGACTTTGAGATCGCCAAGAAATAAATCAGATTTGAGAAACATCGTTCTAACTCCTTAATCACGCCTTTCGCATGCGATCCGCAAACAGGCGCTCAGCCTAATAACGCTAGTCTGTTACAACGCGGTTGAATTTTCCTTTAGCTCCATACACCTTGCTCGCGACGAAGTGCAAGCATTAGTCAAGACGGTCCTGCCGGACAGCAGTTTCACAGCGCAACGAAGAAACAGCGAGCACCAGGTCATGTTCTTATTCGCTTACGGTCTTGTTTCCGGTGGCCATATTGCTTCTCGGTTTTCTGTACTTCGCGCAAATAGTCGTCCAACCGGTCGAGACTCTCCGTCCAGAAACGCCGGTAATGCTCAACCCAATCGGATACGTCCCGCAACGGCCCAGCTGCGAGCCGGCAGGGCCTCCACTGGGCCTCGCGGCCGCGGGCAATCAGCCCGGCGCGTTCCAGCACTTTGAGGTGCTTTGAAACGGCGGGCAAGCTCATCGCAAACGGCTCAGCAAGTTGCGTAACCGAAGCGTCGCCGCCAATCAGCCGAGCCAGGATGGCGCGCCTGGTGGGATCGGCGAGGGCTGCGAAAGTGGTGGTGAGTGGATCGGTCAGCACTTGTACTTAACCCATAGGTTAAATACACCGAATACGCGGAGCTTGTCAAGCCCTGTTTATTCAGCTTCAAGTGTCTTTGAGGACCAGCATGTATATCAGGTCCCGCCGGCCTTTCAGCACCACTTCTTGTACGCCCGTGGCAGCGCTCGCAAGCTTGTAGTGAATCGGTTACCCCTGCTGCTGCTGTCTCTTTGGCAACCAGTACGGCGGTACGCTTGCTTCCACAAAATTGGGTACTCCATAATCGCAAGTACTTTGTTTTCTGTGCCTCGGCGGAAGTGGTGTCCCTGATTCCGTTGAAGCCCAGCCTACGCGTGTTTGTGTGCGTGAGGAGAGCAAGACGTTTTTGCTCCCGCCTCGGTAGCGCAGCACGAGTCCGCACAACGGACGAGGGACAGGTTCGGTCTTGATACATCAGAGCTTCATTGCGCTGGCGTTGCTCGCTGCTGCGTCTCTTGTGGCGGGCTTCTTCGCGTATATCTACAACTTGAAGCGCCAGTTTTATCTTCTTTTGTGGACTGCGGGCTGGGGACTTTTCGCGTTGCACTATTTAGGTCCCGCGCTACAACCTTGGCTGCCGAACGGCCCGCTGGAAACCGCGCTGGATCGATGGACTTACGTTCTGGCGGCGTTGTGTTTTTTCCTGGGAGCGCAAATCTATTCGCAGCGCAAGCCTTGGTATATTCCGGCAGCGATTGTGGCCGCGGTTCTCGGTTTGTGGGCGCTGGCCAACGGATTTGGATGGTTCACGGTTGTTCCGGTCTTCATTCCGTCGGCGTTGCTCTTTGCGGCGGTGGCAGTGGTGTTCTGGCAGGAAAGCCGCCGGCAGGAGACGCTGGCCGATCGTATGCTGGCGGTTTCCTTTGTAGTGTGGGCGGCGCTTCGCATTGCGCTGTTCGTGGTCTTCCGCAATTCCCCGGAAGATTTACAGGTGAGTGCGGGACCGTTCGCGGCCGTACCCGCGGCGTTTGTCGCCATGCTGATGGTCATGGCCCTCTACGAAGAAGAAAAGCGGCGCATCGAGCGGAACATGCTCGCCCTTTCCAATCTCAACCTGGCGACGTCCAGTTTTGTCGGTGGCGAAATTCAACGAATGCTGGCGCAGGCCCTGGATCGAGTGCTTGGCGTTATTCGCCTGCCGGCCGGAGCGCTCTTCTTGCATCACGGCGATCCGCAGGGGCCGACTTCGGTGGTCGCCGTGGGACTCAGCGATGATTTCTGCCGCGTCGCGCAGAATGAAGGCCTCGACGACTACCTGGTCGGCCTGGTGTCGCGTCTCGGCGGCTTGCTCGGATTTCGCGATCTTCGCGATGATTCCCTCGCCGCTCTCGAAAAAGAACAATCCATCCGGCGCTTCCGCGAACTGGCGCTGCAACAGGGGTTGCGCAGCGTCGTCGCCATCAGCCTGCAGGCCAAAGAACAAGCTTTTGGCGTGCTGCTTTTGGGTACGCCGGACAGCCGGCGCTTCACGCCCGCGGAGCTCCGTCTGTTGCTCGCACTCGGACATCAGATCGGCATGGCGGTGGAGAACAGCTATCTGATCCAGCAGACTTCGCGGCGTTCGGAAGAGCTGCACGTGCTCAACGAGATCGGCCGCGCTCTCAGCTCCACGCTCAACAAGGAAGATCTTCTCCGTAAGGTATGGGAGGAGCTGCGGCGGCTCTTCGACGTCGAGAATTTCTACATTGCGGCGCTGGACCCGGTGCGCGACGAGATGCTCTTTGACATCGAGATTATCGACGGCATGTCCATGCCCAAGCGCACCCGGCCCGTCGGCAATCACATCACCGAATACATCATTCGCACTCGCCAGCCCGTGCTGATTCGCGACAATTATGCCGAGGAAACACGCAAACTCGGCGTCGAACCCATTCTTGCCAGCGGATGTTTCTGCGGTGTTCCGCTGGTCGCCTACGATCACACCATCGGGGCGATGGCGGTGTTCTCGGACCACGAACGAGCCTTTGACGAAGGACATCTCGAGCTCCTGCGCGTGCTGGCCAGCGAAGCTAGCATCGCCATTGAAAACGCGCGGCTGTTCCAGGAAGAGCGCACCAAGGCGCGCCATCTCGAGCTGTTGAACAATATTTCGCGCGATGCCATTGCCACGCTCAATCCCGATGAGATGCTGTCGAAAATTACCGATCAGCTCGAAGCCGGGCTCAGGTACGATCATATCGGCGTTGGCGTGCTGGACTACTCAACCCGCGAAATCGTGGTGCAAGCCGAAGCCGGAAAGCGCCGCGGCGTGCTGGGGCGGCGCATTCCTCTAGGCAACGGACTTCTCGGGCACGTTGCGCGCAATGGTCATCTTGCCGTTTATCGTGCCAGTTCGCCAGCGGACTCGGCGCTGCGGCCGCTCCTCGCGGACTCCGTCGCCGCGATAGCCCTGCCTGTTTTTTATGCCGAGCAACTGCACGGCATTCTGTACATCGAGTCCTCGGAACCCGCGGACTTCTCCGATGAGGAGATGCTCCTTCTGCGCACGCTCGCGGACTTGATCGCCGGCGCTCTGCACAACGCACTCTCGTTTCAGAAGGCGCAGGAGCAAGCCATTACCGACGGCCTCACCGGCGTCAAGACGCACCGCTTCTTCATGGAAGCGCTATCGGCCGAATGGAAGCGCTCGACGCGCGCCGGCCGCGCATTTGCGCTCGTGCTGATGGACCTCGACCGCTTCAAATTCGTTAACGATTTCTACGGCCACCTGGAGGGCGACCTCGTCCTGCAGCGCGTGGGCCACATTCTCGAAACCAATTGCCGCCGCTCCGACGTCGTCGCCCGTTACGGTGGAGACGAATTCGTCATGCTGATGCCGGAAACCACGATGGAACACGCGCGCCAACTGGCCAGCAAGCTGCGCGGCTGGGTGTCCGCCGATCCTTTGCTGCGCGAAAAAAACATTTCCGCCAGCTTCGGTATCGCCTCCTATCCGCTCCACGGCTCCTCGCCGCAAGAGCTGATTCAAGTCGCGGACGCCTCCATGTATCTCTCCAAGCATCAAGGCGGCAACACGGTTTCCACCGCCGATCATTTCGATCCGAACGAAGCCAAGAAGTGGAAGCGCGACGTTCTCGAAGCGTATCTCGGCGTCACGCTAAAACGCTTGTTCGCTACCGGCCCCGAAGCATTCGAGGAAATCTACCAGCGGTTGACCCAGTTCACCGAGTCTCTGGCGGCAACCGAACCGACGAATAACAAACCTGCATCCGCGCCACCCGCTGCGCCGTCGTTGCCGCAAGCCGTGCTGGACACGGTTACTTCGCTGGCGTTCGCAATTGACGCCAAGGACCACTACACCCAAGGCCATTCACAAAAAGTTTCCGCTTACGCCGCGTTGATCGCCGAAGCTATGGACATGTCCGATGCGGAGATCGAGGAGATTCGTCTCGGTGCCGTGCTGCACGACATCGGCAAAGTTGGCATCCCCGAACATATCTTGAACAAGAACGGCCCGCTCAATCCCGAAGAATGGGAAACCATGAAATCGCACGTCAAATTCGGCGCCAAGATTCTCGAGCCGTTGACGCCGCTCGCCCGCGTCCGCGAAATGGTTTTGCACCACCACGAATACTTCGATGGCTCCGGTTACCCGGAAGCCTTCGCCGGCGAGCAAATCCCGCTGGGCGCCCGCATCATCGCTGTTGCCGACGCCTACGACACCATCACCAGCGACCGCACCTACAAGAAAGCTCGCGGCGCCGTGGACGCTCTCGCCGAACTCGAGCGCTGCGCCAACGCACAATTCGACGGCAGCATCGTCGCGGTCTTTGTACGCGCCATGCGCCAGCTCCCCAATCCGATCATCGAAGTCGTTACCACTGCCGGCCCTCGCTCTTCCTGACCGCAACGGCCCGCTGGCCCAAGCGTTAAATACATCGCCAGAACTCTGCTATCCCTTAGCCGCGACTCGCGTCCAACGGCTATATCGTGGCACGCCATAGTTCGCGGCCCTGCCTGTGTCTGAACGCGATTCTGGAGGTCTTGATGATCCGCCGCTCGTCTTTCGTCCTGCTTCTTTTGTTTACCGCCGCCATTCCGATTCTCGCGGCCGAACACTCCGCCGCAGTCTTCAAGAAGCTGCAATCCCTAGCCGGCGATTGGGAAGGCAAGGACGAACACGGCATGGCGGTAAAGACCAGCTTCAAAGCGCTAGCCTCCAACACCGCGATGATGGAAACGCTTTCCCCTTCAGGAATGGAGGAGATGATCACGGTCTACAGCATCGACCACGACGGCATCGCGCTCGTGCATTACTGCCCCACCAACAACCAGCCGCGAATGCGCGTGGTTCCCGCTTCCGATGACGTGAAAGAGCTGAGCTTCGATTTCCAAGGCGCCGGCAACCTGGCTTCGCCCGAAGCCGGCCACCAGCACCATCTCGTTCTGCGTTTCGACGACGCCAATCACATCACCGAAACCTGGACCTGGCGCCAGAATGGCAAAGAAATGCCCATGGTCTTCCATCTCGCGCGCAAGAAATCTTGAGCCAGGCAATCCTTAATGCGCGTCTAGTTCCACTTCTCTCACCGGAACGTCCGAGTGTGCTTCGAGAATCTCGAAGCGTCGCTGCTCTTCCTTCTTGAAAGTATCCTGGTCAGGATAGATCTGCCTGGTTAGCGTCGAGCTATCGAAATTGTCATTCGCAATCGCCGCGTTCTTGAACACAATCGTCACTCGATAATCCCACCGCCCGTCTTCCGTGGCGTGATACCGCGGCGCCGTCATCGTCACGCGCAGGATGCGTCCCAACTCCATTTCCTTGCGCAGCACCGGAAGATGATTCTTCTTGAAGAGCGCCAGGAATTCGTCCGCATGCCCCCATTTCGTCTTGTAGTAGTACTCGATGGTGTAAGGCTGTCCGTTAGAGTCTGCCGTTTGCGGCTGTACCGACGGCGCTCCGGCGCCCCAGGCGATTCCCATCGCCGTCGCTACGAGAGCCACCACCATCATCCCGGCTGGCAACAAGAATCTCCGATTCCCGATAAGCATCATTCCCTCCGCACGAAATTTCACCTGCTGCCCAACATCCTATCCACTTTCGGCTAGGTTGTGCCAATCGCAACCGCCCACTGCGTGTGGTTCGCCGGACGCCGCTGCTGCTATCCTTACTCTTTTCGATAGGAGCCACCATGCAAACCGCATCCGTGCAGTGGATCGGCGAAGAAAAGTTTGTCGCCATCGGCCCTTCCGGCCACGCCATCACCATCGATTCCGACCGCAGCTCCAACAAAGCGCCCGGCCCGATGGAACTCGTCCTCATCGCTCTCGGCGCTTGCACTGCCACCGACGTCGTCAGCATCCTCGAAAAGAAACGTCAGAAGCTGCAATCCCTCGAAGTGATCTGCTCCGGCGAGCGCGCCAACGAACCTCCCACCGTATGGGTCAAGCTCGAAGTGCTCTACCGCTTGCGCGGCGAACTGGACGAAAAAGCCGTGCAACACGCCATCCAGCTCAGCGAGGAAAAATACTGCTCCGTGTCCGCCACGCTCCGCAAGACCGCCGCGCTCACCTGGCGGTACGAAATCTTGCCCCCTCTCTGACCGCCGCTGCGCCCGGATTCTTCCACAAGCACCTGTACAATTGACTCTTGCGAGAAGTCCTCGGCGGCGCTATACAAAAGCATCCCCGATGGGCCCTTTGCTCAGCAGGTTTCTTTTTGGCCTCATACCGCTGTGCGTCTGGCCGCTATGTGGCCACGCGCAACGTCCTCCCGGTGGCCCTCCCGATGCTCCTGCTCCGCCCACAAAGACGATTCCTCTCTCCAGGATTCCCCGCGTCCATCGCGCGCCAAAGATGGAAGACTTTCTCAACGATTATCCCCGCGAGGCCGAACTGGCCGTCTCCGACTTTCGTCAATTCCAGCCCGGCGACGGCGTTCCCGGCTCCGCATCCACCACTGCCTATCTCTCCTACGACGACAAGAATCTCTACGTCGCATTCATTTGCCACGACGATCCCCGCCTGGTTCGCGCTCACCTCTCCAGACGCGAAGACATCGATCAGGATGACGGCGTCGGCATCTACCTCGACACTTTCCGCGACGCGCACCGCGCCTATTTCTTTTTCTCGAATCCCCTCGGCGTGCAAGCCGACGCCATCTACACCGAAGGCTACGGAGCCGATTTCAGCTTCGACACGCTGTGGGACAATTCCGCGCGCCTCACCAAGGACGGCTATGTCGCCTTCTTCTCCATCCCCTTCAAGAGCCTGCGCTTTTCGCATGACTCCGAGCAAACCTGGGGCATCGCGCTCTACCGTACAATCCTGAGAAAAAACGAGTCTCTCTACTGGCCCTACATCACCCAGCGCGTGCAAGGCATCACCCAGCAATTCGCGCCCGTTTCCGGCCTCGACTCAATCTCCCCTGGCCACAATCTTCAACTCATTCCCTACGGACTGCTGGCTTCCGATCATTTCCTCAATCAGGCGCAAACACCGTTCGTCAATTTCCCGTCTACGTTCGACGACAGGTTTGAGCATCGCGCCGGCCTCGACGCCAAATTCGTCGTCAAGGACGCGCTCACCTTCGACCTAACCCTCAACCCCGATTTCAGCCAGGTGGAATCCGATGATCCCCAAGTCACCATCAATCAGCGCTTCGCCGTCTTCTTCCCGGAAAAGCGCCCGTTCTTTATCGAAAATGCCGGTTTCTTCGAAACACCCCTTGACCTCTTTTTCTCCCGCCAGATCGCCGATCCCCAGTTCGGCGCCCGCATGACCGGCAAAATTGGCAAGTGGACCCTCGGCACTTTCCTAATCGACGATCGCCAGCCCGGCCTCAACCAGCCCGCCAACAGCTCGTTCAACACTCGCGCCGCCGACGGTGTCTTCCGCGTCACCCGCGAATTCGGCAGCCAGTCCTACATCGGCGCGTTTTTTTCCAGCCGCGATTTTGCGGACACCAGCAACCGCGTCGCGTCCCTCGATGCCACCTTGAAGTTCTCCCCCAGCCTGGTGCTCTACGCGCAAACCGCTCATTCCTGGACCCGCCAGGATGCCAACCTCTTCCCCACCTGCCTCACCGAAAATAATCTCAACGCCCAAGGCATCGGCGCCCAGCAAGGCAACGCCTCGCTCGTTCAGCTCGACTACCTCACCCGCCACTGGGCGTCCAGCACCGCATTCGATGACTACAGCCCGGACTTCTGCGCCGAGCTTGGTTTTATCCCGCGCACCGATGTCCGCCGCATCCGGCAAGTTCTCGATTATTTCTGGCGCCCGGACAGCGGTCCCATCGTGGATTTCGGCCCGCTCACTAAAGGCCTCGTTAACTGGAGTCGCGAGGGAAAGATTCAGGATTGGGAAGCCGATCTCGGTTTCCAGATCGACTGGACCAAGCAAACTTCCCTGAGCGTCACTCGGGCAGAAGCCTTCGAGCTATTCCAGAATATTCCGTTCCGTAAGCACGCTACTGCAGTCAATTTTTCCACTGCCCCTCAGAAATGGCTCTCCCTCCGCGCCAGCATCTCCACTGGTACCGGCGAGGACTTCTTCCCAGGCCAGCCCAATCCCGCTCTTCCTCCGCTGGCTCCGTTTCTCGCCAACATCAAGCGCGCTAGTCTCGGCTTCACCGTGCGCCCATCGTCCCGCTTGCGTTTCGACCAAACGTACATCTACTCACGCCTGGGAGCCCGCGACGGCTCTACTCCGACCGGCTTCACTCCCGGCCAATCCATTTTTGACAATCACCTCATGCGCTCGAAATTGAATTACCAGTTCACTCGCGAGTTTTCTTTGCGCTTCATCCTCGATTACAACGGCACCCTCGCCAATCGCGATCTCATCGACCTCCAGCCCAATCTCGGCAGCTACGATGGCGGCCCCATCGTCCCCACCAAACAATTCACCACCGATATTCTCTTCACCTACCTGCTCCATCCCGGCACCGCTGTCTACGTTGGCTACAACAACGGCTTCAACAATCTCACCCTCGACCGCTCCTTCCTCCCGCCCCAAGTCTTCAATTCCAATCCCTCCCTCGCCTCCACCAGCCGCCTCTTCTTCGTAAAGCTCAGCTACCTCTTCCGCTACTAATCTCTCCGTTCGGCCCCGACTCCAACATAGAACGCCGTACCGGAACGCGAGCCGCCATTTCGCGGCTTTGACAAGCGGCAAATACGGCCCAATTGAGCGCCGCGACTCTCGTGGCGCCAGCCACACGGGTCACTCGCCCGGTAACGCGACCAACCAGAGTTGACCCACGCAATTCATGCTACGGTGCAGTCATGGACGCGAATCCTTGATATTCGCCGTATCCCGCCGATCGGGAGTTGCGGATTGCGATCAACGTAGATTCGGCCGCTCTGGCGGATCTGGGCGCTAAGCGCGGTGGCCATGTTATCCAATCCGACACGCTTCGCGAGCTGACCCGCAAATCATTGCTAAGCTCTTTTTGCCCGCCTATATCAACTGGACTCGTTCGTGCCCTTATAAAGGGAACCTCACAACAAAGTCGAGCCAGTCGCGGCACAACCGATGCTCACCTCAAGACCACGAGCGCCAGGCGCGGCCAAGCAGTCTGTCAACTGCGCCGACACTGGACCGCACAATTTGCAAGAAGACCTGTCCGAGCAGCAACTCCGGCAGATGGCCGAGAAATACGCGCGCATGATTCAGGCCAGTCCCGACGCGATTACCGTGCGCAGTCTGCCGGAACGCCGGTACCTCGAGATCAACGAGGGGTTCACCAAGCTAACTGGATATCTGCCGGAGGAAGTAATCGGCAAAACGCCGCGAGAACTGGGTCTGTGGGTGGACACTCAGCCACACGATGCGGCGCGGGACCAGTTGGAAAGCAGCGGAAAAGTTCGCGCCGAGGAGTTCCGTTTTCGAACCAAGGCGGGAGAAATCCGCTGGGGCAGTGTTTCCGCAGTCCGCGTCAACCTGGATGGCCAGGAATGCATGCTCGCGGTTACCCACGACATCACGGACCGAAAAGACGCCGAGGATGCCGTGCGGCGGTCAGAAGTAGACTTGCGGTCCCTAGTCGAGGGAGCGCCCTACGGAATCTACCGGGTGACGTTAGAAGGGCGAATCCTGATGGCGAATCCCGCAATGGTAAAAATGCTGGGGTACGAGTCCCAGAGTGAGCTGTTACAGGTGGATATGGCGAGCGATATCTACCGTGACTCGGCGTCCAGAACGCGTCTCATCGAGGACTATTGGAAGAAGAAGGATTTTCGCCAAGTCGAGGTCGAATGGAAAAGGAAGGATGGCAAGTTCATCTCGGTGCGCCTTACCGGAAAACCCATTTCGAAAAAAGGCATGGAGCTTGCCTATTTCGAAGTATTTGTCGAAGACATTACCGATCGGCTCAGCTTGGAGCGGCAATTGCTGCAATCGCAGAAGATGGATGCCATCGGACGGCTCGCCGGTGGTGTGGCGCATGACTTCAACAATCTGCTGAGCGTAATCCTTGGCCATACCGAAATTCTTGAAATGAAGCTGGCCGGAAATGACGGGCTGCTCGGCAGCTTGGAAGCCATCGGGCAGGCCGGAGAACGCGCGGCAGTATTGACCAAGCAACTGCTGACGTTTTCGCGCAAGCAGATAACCGAGACAAAGATTGTCGATCTGAATGCCGCGGTCCGGGAAATTGAAAAACTCGTTCGGCGGGTGATCGGCGAGGACATCTATTTGTTGATGAGGCTGCAGCCGGATCTGGGTTCCATCCGCATCGATCCCGGACAATTGGACCAGGTACTGATGAATCTGGTAGTGAACGCGCGGGACGCCATGCCGTCGGGCGGGAAACTCGTGTTGGGTACCGCGAACGTGGAATTGGATGGCACGTATGTACGACAGCATTTGGGTGTGGCACCCGGGCACTACGTAGTGTTGGCCGTGAGCGACACCGGAACCGGCATGAGTATTGAAACGATGTCTCACATTTTCGAGCCTTTCTTCACCACTAAGGAGAAAGGGAAAGGCACTGGGCTCGGACTTTCGACGGTCTATGGAATCGTTAACCAGGCGGGCGGCTATGTCGTGCCGTACAGCGAAGAAGGGCAGGGCACGACCTTCAAGATTTATTTCCCGCAGACGGATCAGCCTGCGCAGACCCCGGCGGCCATTCGACTGACCGACAAGTTGCCGGGCGGTACCGAGACGATTTTGGTGGTCGAGGACGAGAAGGCCTTACGCGATTTGACCCAGTGTATTCTCGAGGATTCAGGCTACCAGGTGCTCGCTGCAACGGACGTCCGGGAAGCTCTCGAGATGGCGGGGAACAGCAAGATGAAACTGGACCTGTTGCTGACCGACGTCGTGATGCCGATCTTGAGCGGAAACGAACTGGCCAAGCGTGTGGCCGCTTTCCGCCCGGACCTGCCCGTCTTGTACATGTCCGGCTACGCCGACGACGTCATCTTGAACCGAGGCGGCCTGAACGCTGGCGTCGAGCTGATCCAGAAGCCGTTCACAAGAAGAACTCTGCTGACCAGGATTCGCGCGATACTGAACCGTCAGACGGCAACGAAATGGCCACTTGCCGAATGACCATTCCCCGAATCGACCCCGCCAATTTCGAGAATTAAAGTGTCGACCGTGATCGCCAAGCCAACGGAACAAGCATTCCGACCGACCTGGCCATGAGCTATTTTACGCTTGCGGTTCCGACTGATTCGGTGACCCGCGTCGCCAGACCTTCAGGCGACCAGGCATTCACGATAATCCGCGACAGGCGTCCGATCAGTATCTCGGCTTCATTTTCCGGAGTCCAGGACTTGTCTTTGTTATTGTAGGTAAAGATGGAGATGACGATCGGACCGCGCTGAGTGTACACCAGCGCTACGTCGTTGCGCACATCATCCAGGGCTCCAATCTTGTCGGCAATCGCCGAAAGGTCTTCGCTGCTGTCGGCGCTTTCCAGGTACCGCGGCAACATGTTGCGGTATTGCTGGTTGCGCATAGTGGTGATCATCTGTCGGCAGAGATCCCGGTCACCAAGGTCGCAGCGATAGATGCTTTCCATAACCCGCGCCATTTCCGCCGCAGTGGTCTTACCCAATCCGAACTTTTTCTGATCCGCAGGCATGGGGCCCTCGGATTTCTTGTAAACCTTTTTATAGAAATACGTGTTCTGCAGCCCCATGCGAGTCAGCATTTCGTTGGTTGTCCGGAGCCCAACCACATCGATTATCACGTTGGTCGCGGTATTGTCACTCAGAACCATCATCAGTGTGATCGCGTCCTTCAGGGTTAGCTTGAGCCCGGGTTCCATCAGGCTGAGGATGCCGGAACCAGGAACCTGATTGTCTTTCGTCAATACGACAGGCGCCGAAAGCTTCAGTTTCCCCAGCTTCACCTGTTCGAACGCCTGCAGCATGAGCGTCAGCTTGATGACTGACGCTGTCTGCACCGGGCGGACCGAATCTAAGGACACGTCTTCTCCAGTGGTTAGATTCTTCGCATACAAGGTCACTCCGCCGTGATGCAATGCAGCTAATTCCCCGAGTTTTTTCTCGAGATCGGATGCATTTACCGGCCACGCAATCAGCAGCATTACTCCGGCTAGCCAGAGTCTCGTCATAAAGGCGATCCCTCCCCACGCCGTCCAAGAGTGTGTTGCAACGGCTGTTTCGGTCTGCAATTTATAGCATGCTCGGCAATCCCCGAGCTCTTTTGACGCCGGTGCTTCGATTCGGTTGTGAAAGGCAGGAAGATCATAGACAAACTTCAGGAGCGCCCCGTCGCCCGCTAAGGAGCGCCGGGGCTGCTCCCGAAGATCACCGCAAACTCAGTTTTTCGCTTGACAACGCCATGCCGTGGTTTCAAGCTTGTCCAGTTGTCTAGACAACTAGGTGCGCCTTGCATTTTGTCTCGCTCGACAGGACTAGTGTCGTGCCCTTGTATTACCAGATTCAGGAGACTCTCCTGGGCGATATCCGCGCCGGCCGGCTCAAACCCGGCTGGCCCGTGCCTTCCGAGCAGGAAATCTCCGCCAAACTCAGCGTCAGCCGCATGACCGCCAGGCAAGCCCTCAAATCTCTTTGCGACATGGGCGTTGTTTTCAGTGAACAAGGAAGGGGGACTTTCGTCTCTCCTCTAAAGCTCGAAAAAAATCTCCGTCAGGTCATTTCTTTCACGGACGACATGAAGGCCCGCGGCCTCCGACCAAGCTCCAGGCTGCTCTCATTCGAAACGATTTCCCCGAATCGAGAAGTCGCCGCCGCTCTGGAGTTCAAGGCCAAGGAGAAGGTGCTGCGTCTCAAACGCATTCGCAGCGCGGACCGCGTGCCCATGGGCATCGAGTGCTCTTATCTCCCCGCTCGCCTGTATCCCGGCCTTCGGGAGAAATTCGATCCTTCGGCCTCTCTCTACCGCACGCTCGCCGATGTCTACGGCGTGCACATCCGCCTGGCGGAGGAGATTGCCGAAGCTTCTCTAGTGGATGATCGGCAGGCCAACCTGCTGCAGGTCAAGAAAGGCAGTCCAATCTTCATTTTCACTCGGACTT
>Ga0137403_10004488_pt1 | contig 16470 bp, 14 predicted proteins | sample CZOMad2_1_16fung_FD_122057 | JGI IMG/M metagenome (GOLD analysis project Ga0137403, IMG submission 122057) | Vadose zone soil fungal communities from Angelo Coast Range Reserve, California, USA - CZOMad2_1_16fungal (Hybrid Assembly) | ecosystem: Environmental > Terrestrial > Soil > Vadose zone...
TCCAATGTCTTGTACGCCCAGGTTTACCAGGCGATCCTGGAGCGTCGCTCTGCGCAAGTCATTCCTCGGCTGACGGAGATACTCGCCAAGCCCGATCCGGCATGGGGTTACGCTACCGGCGAAATGCGCTTTTGGTTAGGCTGGGCGCAGGACGTTGCCGGCGATCATGCCGCCGCCCAGGAAAGCTGGCGCACGGCCCGCGGCGATCTCGAACCTTTCCTCAAAGAACAGCCGGAAAATTATAATCTCCTTTTCGATCTCGCGCTGACCAATATGGGTGTTGGTGATAAAAACGCCGCGCTGGCCTTGTCGGAGAAAGCGATGGCCGCGATGCCGATCGAGAAAGACGCCTTTGATGGTCCCGCTCCGATCGAGATCCTCGCTCGAGTGGCGGCGCGCATGGGGGAACCCGACCGCGCCATTGCCGCTTTACAGAAAATACTCTCGCTACCGTACGAGGGTCCGTTGGGCGGGGGGCAGTGTCCGCTCACTCCTGCGCTACTCCGGCTCGATCCCATGTTCGATCCGCTGCGCAACGATCCGCGCTTTCAGAAACTCTGCGAAGAGAAATCAAAGTGAGGATCGATAACTTCTTTGCCGAGCTAAAGCGGCGCAACGTTTACAAGGTTGCCGTGGCTTACGCGATTGTCGGCTGGCTCCTGGTTCAAATTGCCACGCAGGTTTTCCCGTTCCTGGAGATTCCAACTTGGGTCGTGCGGTTGGTGATCGTATTGGTTGCGGCCGGATTCCCAATCGCGCTCTTCATCGCGTGGGCCTTCGAGCTCACGCCGGAAGGAATCAAGCGCACAGAAGATGTCGACCCATTCGACTCGCGCTCAGGGCAGGTTCTTGCAGCGTCGGCGCGACAACCACGAAAGCATGCTTGGATTTTTGTCGTGATCGTTGGAGCCGCGCTCTCAATTGGTTTGTTTTTCATTGGGCGTTATTCCGGTCGGAATACTCCAACGCCTCGACAGAGCGAGGCGGCTACAGTCTCAGAAAAATCGATCGCGGTACTGCCGTTTGACAATCTGAGTCGCGACCCGGACAACGCCTTTTTCGCCGAAGGTGTGCAGGACGAAATTCTCACCCGACTCGCGAAGGTGGCGGACCTCAAGGTGATTGCGCGCACGTCGACGCAAAAATTCAAAAGTGCCCCGGAAAATCTACCGGACATCGCAAAGCGGCTTGGCGTCGCGAACATCCTCGAAGGCAGCGTGCAAAAGGTGAACGATCAGGTGCGGGTCAATGTGCAATTGATCAACGCGCTTACCAACGCGCATCTGTGGGCCGAGATTTACGATCGCAAGCTAAGCGATATTTTTGCGGTGCAAAGTGACATTGCCAAAACGGTGGCCGACACGTTGCAAGCGAAGCTCACTGGTTCTGAGAAGCAGTTGATGGAGGCGCAACCGACGAATGACACGGCGGCGTACGAGCTTTATCACAAAGGCCGCTCGTTTTGGGCAAAGCGCTCCGGCGACAACATTCCCAAGGCGATCGGGTTTTACCAGCAGGCGATCGAGCGCGACCCGAACTATGCGCTCGCCTACGCCGGTCTCGCAATCGAGGAGGACGCCTCTCCCCGCTATCTTTTCCCGCCGAAGTTCCACCCGCCCCTCGAAGTCTTCAACCTGCACCGCCTCATGGAGATTGCCGAGGAGACGGGGCCGCTCTACCTCACGCCTGAGATCGATGGTGTGCTCCGGCTCTCCGAAGCCGGAGCGGTCTCGGCGCTCGGCCTCTTCGACGGATCGCTTTCGCGCGAACAGGAAGAGGCGATCGTGGGTGCCCTCGCGCTCTACGAGGGCTTTGTCCTTGTGGGCGAAGGCTTTGCCGACTGCACCATCGCCCGTCTTGCTCGGTACGCGGCCGTCTCCTGGGTCCCGGACCTTTCTCGCCAATCGGCGGGAAGTCCTTCCGCCTTGTGCGCCTAGTCTCCCGTCTGCCTCTAGTTCCCGGACTTCAAAAACCCTCACCCCCGAGCCTCCCTCGCTCGTCGAGGTTGGCTCGGCGGCGCCTGATCGCTTTAGAAGGAGCACCCATGCACCGGAAAGCCACGGTGACCTCATATTTCGACACGAGAGTGAGCGTCCCGATGATCCGACTCCGCGGTCGGTGGCTCATGCGCGCCGGCTTCCAAGAAGGCGATGCCCTGCGGATCGAGGTCGAGGACGGGCGCCTCATCCTCACCCGGCCCGGAGATCCGCTTCCTACCCGCACCCTCCTTCCGGAGGAGCGCTGATTCCCATAGCCCCACGGCGACACCGCCCGGGGCTTTTTTCTTGTCCGCCTTCCTCAGACTACGAAGTCCAGCCCTCCCGGGCGAACACTTCACGCGGGCAGCTCGGGCGTTCATGTTCGCTTGGGGGGGCGAGCGGACCCGGCCGCCGTCTTTGGCCCCGACGGACCTCCTTAGCTCTTTCCAGGTGAGGGGGAGAAGGTGGTCGGGGACGAGCGGCGCTTCCTCGACATGGGCGGTCGTCGCTTCGGCCCTGCGGCGGAGGAGGGTGCCCGCCGCTAGTCTTCGATCCCGAGGTAGGCCCGAAGCGCGCGCCGAATGATCTCGGACTTGGAGCAGCGTTCCTTCTCCGACCTCGCTTCAAGCAAGCGGGCCTCGTCCTCGTGGAGGTAGCTCACCTCTCGGATGAGCCCGGTTCCGGTGAAGGGCTTCCGGGGAGCTTTCGGCTTCTCGCGCTTCTGCACGCCCGGAAGGATACCGGATTCCGCTGCCTACTCTAGCGCCATGCTAGACACAGACTAACGCCATGAGATAGGATCGGACTCCTGAAGGAGGAGCGAGCGTCGCTCCTCGATACGAAGAAGCGGCCCCGACAGAGGCGGTCACCTGCTGCCGGAGCCTAGCCACGCATGAAGGAGTGAACTCCATGCCCGACCGAGACGAGTCTACCCCAGCAGCACCCATCCCCCGTATCGATCCCGCTCTGTGGGAAAAGCACGAGGGACTGCGCGAAACCCTCCTCCTCCACTACACCGACCCCGAGGCAAACGAGACGCTCCGGCGCCTCGGCGACTTCTTCTACAACGCTTCGCTTGCATGCGCTCCTTCCTGGCCCCACCAGCCCGAAGGCGAGACGCGCGCGGAACTCAGGGCCGCGCTCGCCGACCTCCGGCACTTGGAGGGCTTCCTCGCCTCCGTCGGCAGGGAGCACGTGGTCTCCTCCCTTTCCTCCGCTGACGAGGCGCTCTCAGAGTTTGCGGAGCGGCAGACGCTTGCACTCTCCCGGATCGCCGATGAGATCGAAGCTGCGATCGGGAGGGAGGTCTAGCCCGTGGCCCGCATCCCGACGCCCCTTACCTGGAAGCGCCGCAACTTCGCGGTCTTCGAGCCTTGCGGGATGATCGACCGGCTCTACGCCGTCGCGGTCTCCGGGATCGTCTCCGGCCCCTTCGCCATCTACAACACCCACACCCACGGGCACCACCTGATCCACCTACCCTCCCAGGCAAAGATCATCACCCTGGAGATGCAGAGCGCCGTGAGGCACGCGGCGGAGGAGTTTGCCGCCTGTGACATGAACTGGTGGACCTGCATCCCCGAGGAGGTCATCGGCCCGGATCTTCAGGAGATGCGGAACATTCACGCCCGCTTGAAGCCGACTCCCTGGATCGCGTCTACTCCCGACTGGCGGAAGGGAGAGGACAAGAAGTAGAGACGGCGCGTCGTCACTCTCCGTACCCCGCGCATCTTCGCCGTCCGGGCGACCGTAGTGCGGCCGCCCGGACAACTCCCTTCCGGAGCCGCTCCAAAGAAAAAGGAGCGGGGGGCTTTGTGCCCGACCGCTCCTTGAATAGATGTGGCTCTTCTCCGTATCCTTAAGCACCCCTCGGGTCGGAGGAGGCCATCCAGTCCCCAGGGTCGTACCCGAGGAAGCAGACGATCCTCTCTCGGAGGTAAGCTCGTGGCGCGGTCTCCCCGGTCTCCCAGTTCTTTATGGTTGCTCCCGAGACGCCGAGGGCCGCGCCTGCCTCCTTTCGGCCAAGTCCCCGGAGGAGCCTGGCCTTCTTCAGATGGTCGCCCACCGTGCGAAGCTCCCGCGGACACCCCCGAGGGGGCGGCAACGGGGCAGTTAGGCGCAGGTGGTAAAAGGGCAACTCGTCTCCCCGGGAGAGGGGGGAGAAAAAAAGGAAGCGTGGTGGTAGGGGGCTGCCTTCGCCTGCGCCCCGCCGGGCGGTCGTTGTGCCCTGCGAGCAGGCCACCAGCCTTGCCTACCGAGGGATTCTTCTTCTATCCCCCCTCTCCCGGGGGCCAGGGGGGGCGGGCCGGGAGAGGGGGGGTAGGGGGGGTGAGGGCACCCCCGCCACGTATACTTCCCCCATGCCCGCCATCACCGTCCCCCTCCGCGCCCCCGAGCTGGCCCCCGGGACCTGGGTGCAGGGGCCGCCGGTCTCGATGGCCTTCGCGCGCGGGGCGGTGGTCCTCGTCGACTTCTGGGAGTCGACCTGCGTCAACTGCCTGCGCACCCTGCCGTACCTCGTCGAGTGGCACCGCCGCTACGCCGGCCGGGGGCTCGTCGTGGTCGGCATCCACACCCCGGAGTTCGAGCTCACGGCCGACCCCGCGGTCGTCGCCCAGGCGGTCGCCGCCGAGGGCCTGCCCTATCCGGTGCTCCTCGATGCCGAGAAGGCCAACTGGCAGCGTTTCGCCAACCACTACTGGCCCGCCAAGTACCTGGTGGACGCCAAGGGGTACCTGCGCTACGAGCACTTCGGCGAGAGGGCCTACGGCGAGACCGAGAGCTGGATCCAGCGCCTTCTCGCCGAGGCCGGGGACAAGGAGCCGATGCCCGAGCTCCTCGCCCCCCTCCGTCCGGAGGACGCGCCGGGTGCGGTCTGCTTCCCCGCCACCCCCGAGCTCTACTTCGGCTGGCACCGCGGCCGGCTCTCCTCCGTCGAGGGCTACCGGCCGGAAGAGGAGGTGCGCCACCGCGGCCAGGAGGCCATTCCGCCGGGCACCTTCGCGGCCCGCGGCCTCTGGTTCCACGCCGCGGAGTACCTGGAGTCGCGCGAGACGGGGGCCGAGCTCGAGCTGGTCTGCGACGCGGCCGGCGTCCACCTGGTGGCCGATGGTGGAAAACCGACGGCCGGGGAGCTCGAGATCGAGCTCGACGGCGAGCCCGTCCCGCTCTCCCTCCGCGGCGAGGACGTGGTCGAGCGCGACGGCCGGACCTTCGCCGCCTGGGAGCGGCCGCGGCGGGTGCGCCTGATCGAGGCCCCCGACTTCGCCCGCCGGCACCTCCGGCTGCGCTTCCCCCACTCCGGGACCCGCGCCTACGCGGTGAGCTTCACCAGCTGCGTCCGCCCGCCGGAAGCGTAGTTCTTGCCCTTGCGGCGGCGTCCGCCTGTGCTAGAATTTACATCGTCCTTACAATTGGTGCTCTTGCTCGAAGTCCGTTACCGCGAGATCCATGTCCTCGACGATCCTTTCGCCCCACGAGTGGGCGCTTCCCGACGGTGCGGCCCGGCCGGTCCCCCGGATCTCCTGGCCTCGCGCCCTGGGCCTCCTCGCCCTGCGGCATTACACCCTCTGCGCCGCTCTGGTCCTTGCCCTCATGGCCTGGAACGTCTTCGCCGGTCTGGGGAGCGTTGCGCTCAACGACTCCGACGAGGCGCGCTACGGGGTCTCCGCCTGGGAGATGCTGCAGCACCGCTCCTTCATCGTCACCACCTACGCCGGGGAGCGGGAGTACTGGAACCTGAAGCCGCCCCTGGGCTACTGGCTGATGGCGCTCTCGTTCTACCTCTTCGGACCGACCCCCTTCGCCCTGCGCTTCCCGTCCGCCCTCTGCGCCCTGGGGGTGGTGGCCGGCACCCTGTGGATCGGCCGCCGCTGGCTCGGCCGCCGGGAGAGCCTGCTCGCCGGGTTGATCGTCGCCACCGCCTTCGGCTTCCTCTCCAACCACGGGGCGCGCAGCGGCGACCTGGACGCTGCCCTGACTCTCCTCCTGCTCTTCGCGACGGTCGAGGTGTCACGCCTCGGCGAGTCGCCCTGGCGGGTGGTGGGGCTGGGGGCCCTCCTTTCGGCGGGGTTCCTGCTCAAGAGCTTCGCCATCCTCCCGGTGCTCGTCGTCGCGGCGATCTTCATGGTCCTGACCGGCGCCTGGCGGCGCCAGCGGGTACTGCCCTGCCTCGTCGCCCTCCTGGTCTTTCTGCTGCCGGTCGGGGCCTGGGCCTGGGCTCGCGTCCAGGCGGACGGCTCAGCCTATTTCCTCCAGCGGATGGTGCAGGAGGACCTCCTCGATCGCTCGACCCTGGTCATCGACAAGGTCACCTACTCGCCCCTGGGCTACGTCTCGGCCCTCTTCGACCGTTTCGCCCCCTGGCCGCTCCTGCTGCTCGTGGCCGTCGTCGTCATCCTGCGCGCGGAGGGCTTACGCGCCGGGTTCCGGCGGCTGCGGCGTGATCGGGAGGGTCGGCTCCAGCTCCTCCTCCTCTGGGCGCTGGTGCCGCTCGTCCTTTTCTCGCTGTCGCGCACCCAGCACCACTGGTACCTCGATCCGAGCTACCCCGCCTGGGCGATGCTCGCCGCCGGGGCGGTCCTGGCGCTGGTGCGCCGGACCCGCCCGGAGCGGCGGACGGTGGTGCTCGTCGCCTGCGTCCTCGTCCCCCTGGCCCTCTGCGAGCTGCGTCTGCTCTACCGGGTGCTGATCGCCGAGCGGATGCCGGAGCCGCAGCGCTTCCTCACCCTGCTCAAGGACCACCGGCTGGAGCTCGGGCCGGAGATCCGCACCAGCCCCCTGCGCCACTCGGAGCGCTTCATCCTGGAGGCCATGGACGGCTTCCGGGTCGAGGAGGTCGAGGCGCACCGGGCCGCGGCGGCCGCTCCCGCCTCGCTGCTGGTCGCCAAGGGGGTGCCCGGCCCGCGCCTGCAGCCGTCGCCCGGCTCCGGGATCTTCCTGGAGAACCGGCACTACCTTCTCTTCCAGGGGGCCGACCAGATCGCCGGCCGCAGCGCGCCGCGCGGCCCCCGCCGCCGGATGCCGATCAAGCGGCACCCCGCCCCCGGGCACCTGCCCTCCACCTGGCGGCCGCGCAACCGGATCGCACCGGCGTAGGGCCCTCCCCCCCGGGAGAGGGGAGCGCAGCGCGGAGGAGATTGAGGTGGCAGCGGTTACAGGCGACGTTCTTCAGCCCCGAGGGGGCGACGGCAGATAGAAGCCTGGGGCGAGAGCCCCAGGTTGGCGTAACCACAAGAAAAAGGGCCGTCCCTACCGCGAGGGGGAACGGCTGCGGCTAGGTCTTCGCCGCTCCGCCCTCTTCGGGCTTCCACTTGCGTACCGGAGCCTTGGTGATGCGGCCGCTGCGCAGGCAGCGGGTGCAGACCGCGACGCGCCGCACTTTCCCGTCGATCAGGGCGCGGACACGCTGCAGGTTGGGCTCCATGGTCCGCGAGGTCACGTTGTGGGCGTGGCTGACGTTCCGGCCGAAAACCGTCTTCTTGCCACAGGTCTCGCATTGCTTGGCCATGTCGAACTCTCCTTGAACGCTACTTGCCCCCAAAGGGCAGAGAAGGCTACCAGAGTCCGTATTCCGAAGCAACCAGTCCCGTGGTATCTTCAATGCGAAGAAAGAATCTGGAGCATGAATACGTACCCTCTTGCCAACAGCGGGAGGAGAGTGTAGATTTACGGCACTCGTAAATATAGCCATACGCGGATGGACGCCTTGACACCCGTGTTTTTTGCTGCTAGCCTCCAGCGAAGCTTTAAGTAAGCAGCAGTAACTAGCGTTGACTACAGGCTTTTGGGGGAGCTTACCGCCGTGCTCTTCTCGCGCCCGAAGGGACTCGTAGGTCTGGACATCGGAAGCTCTGCGATCAAGCTCGTAGAGCTCAAGGAAAAGAAGGGGGAGTTCCATCTCCAGCGCCTGGGGGTGGAGCCGCTCTCGCCCGAGGCCATCGTGGACGGCTCCATCATGGACTCGTCCCTGGTGGTCGACGCCATCCACAAGCTGAACGACCAGACCAAGGTCAAGACCACCAACTACGCCACGTCCCTCTCCGGGCACTCGGTCATCATCAAGAAGATCCAGCTGCCCGCCATGCCGGCCGAGGAGCTCGCCGAGTCGATCCAGTGGGAGGCCGAGCAGTACATCCCCTTCGACATCAACGACGTGCGCCTCGACTACGTGGTCCTCCAGGAGGGCGAGCCCGGGCGGGACAACATGGAGGTCCTGCTGGTGGCGGTCAAGCGCGACAAGGTCAACGACTACGTGTCGGTGATCAGCCAGACCGGCAAGACCCCGACCCTGGTCGACGTCGACGCCTTCGCCGTCCAGAACGCCTACGAGGTCAACTACGACCTCGATCCCCGCAAGGTCGTCGCCTTGATCAACATGGGGGCCGGGGTGACCAACATCAACATCCTGGCCCGCGGCACGACCGTCTTCTGGCGCGACATCTCGTTCGGCGGCAACCAGTTCACCGAGGCCCTGCAGCGGGAGTTCAACCTCTCCTTCGACCAGTCGGAGGCGTTGAAGCGCGGCCAGCAGGTGGACCGCTACACGGTGGGGGATGCCCGCCCGGTGCTCGACACGGTGTCGGCCGAGATGGCGAGCGAGATCCGGAAGACCTTCGACTTCTTCTCCGCCACCGCCTCCGAGGGGCCGGTCGACGAGCTGATGCTCTCCGGCGGCTGCGCCCTGACCCCCAACCTGCAGCAGGTGCTGCGCGATCGCTTCGAGGTGACGACGGAGCTGATGAACCCGCTCCGCCGCGTCCACTACAAGGAGAGCGACTTCGACGCCACCTGGTTGCAGTCGATCGCCCCGATGATGTCGGTGTCGGTGGGCTTGGCCATCCGCAGGGCCGGGGACTAGCCATGATCAAGATCAACCTGCTTGCCGAGGGCAAACGCCCCGCGGCCGTCCGCAAGATCAAGCCCGCCCAGCTGCTGGAGGGCAAGGACGTCGGGCCGTGGCTGCTCGCCGTCGGCCTCGTCCTCGGGCTCGCCGCGCTCGGCATCTACTGGTACATGGTCCACGGCGTCATCGTCCAGAACGACGTCAAGATCGCCGAGGCCCAGAAGGAAGTCGACGAGCTCCAAGCCGTCCTCAAAGAGGTCGAGGACTTCCAGGCCAAGAAGACCGAGCTCGAGAGAAAAATCAAGGTGATCAACGACCTGAAGCTCAACCAGCGGGGGCCGGTGCGGGTGATGGACAACGTCTCGCGCGCCCTTCCCGAGCTGCTCTGGCTCGACCACCTGACGATGAACACCAGCTCGATCGAGGTCGACGGGCGGGCCTTCAACACCAACGCTGTCGCCAACCTGATCGAGAACCTCGACAAGATGCCCGAGTTCGAGGAGCCGACGCTCAAAGAGACACAGGAGCAGCAGGGCGGCGTCTACAAGTTCGTCATCAGCTTCAATTACTCCTTCGCGCCCAAGGCCGACAAGTCGGGAAAGCCGGGGGCCGCCGGTAAGGACGACAAGGACGGCAAGGGTGCCGGCAAGGCGGCGACGCCGCCGGGCGCGGCCCCGACGCCGACGTCAGGATAGGAGGCGACCGCTTGGCCTTCAGCACAGGTCTGGAAGGGAAGCCCTGGTACTACGGGTTCATCGCCGGCGTGGTGCTCGGCGGGATTGCCTTCGGCATCGGGTACTGGCAGCTCATCATGCCGATGAACGATCAGATCGTCGGCCAGGAGCACAAGCTCCAGGAGCTCCAGGACAAGATCCAGAAGGGGCGTGCCGCCAAGGCGCAGCTCCCCAAGTTCCGCGAGGAGGTGCGCCAGCTCGAGCTCGAGCTCGACAAGCTGCTGCGCATCCTGCCGGCGCGCCGCAACACGCCGGACCTGCTGCGCCGCATCCGCTCGCTGGCCGAGCAGGGGGACTTCACGCTCAAGAGCTTCACTCCCGGCGCGCTGTCCGACAAGGACTTCTACAGCGAGTGGCCGATCGAGATCCAGGTCGACGGCGGCTACCACAACCTGGCGCTGTTCTTCGATCGCATCAGCCGCTTCTCGCGCATCATCAACATCGAGGACCTGAAGATCAACGCCAACCCGGGGAACGGACAGCACACCATCAACGCCACCTTCAAGGCGAAGACCTTCGTCTACAAGGAGTCCGAGCCGCCGAAGGCGGACGCCGCCGGAGCGGGCGGCGCGGCGAAGGGCAAGAGCCCGCTGATGGCCAACCGGCCGCCGGCCGGCGGGGACAATCCGGAGGGAGCGCCGCCGCCCAAGCCCAAGGGAGGAGGAGACTCATGAGCCAACCTACGAGATTCAGCCGCTTCGCGCTCGGCGCGCTCGCCCTCGCCCTGTTCGGCCTGGCCGCCACCGCCGGCACGGCCCAGACGCCGGCCGAGATCGCGCGGCAGAAGAAGCTGCAGCGCCAGGGCAAGCCCGCCAATGCTCCCGGCACCCCCGGCGCGGTCCCGGGCGCCCCTGGCGCTCCCACCGCCCCGGCCCCCCCGGCGGCGGGTCCCGGCGCCAAGCCGGCCCCCGCTCCGGCCAAGGGCGGGCCGGCGCCGCTGCCCCCCAAGGGGTCGGCCGGCGCTCCCCCGGCGGCCACCGCGCCGGGTCGGCCCGGCACGCCCACCGGCGCTCCCGGTGCCCCCGGCACGGCGAGCGGTACCCCCGGCGCGGCCCCGGCCCCCGGTGGAGTGCTGCCCGGCAGCACGCCGACGCCGCTGCCCGGCGACATCGATCAGATCCTCGAAGGGGAGGAGGAGGTCCTCTCCGGCAGCGGCTACTCCTACGATCCGGGGAACCGGCGCGATCCGTTCAAGTCGCTGCTCGCCGCTCCCGACCGCCAGGAGTTCCGCGGCCCGCGCCCCGACGGCATCCCGGGGCTGCTCATCGACGAGATCGATCTGACCGGCATCTACAAGACGTCCCGCGGCTATGTCGCGCAGGTGAAAGCCGCCAACCAGTCGAAGAGCTATCTCCTGAAGGAAGGCGACCAGCTCTACGACGGCGACGTGGTGAGCATCAGCCATAAAGAGGTAGTCTTCAAGCAAACTGTACAGGATCCGACTGCCCTGAAACCTTTCCGTGAGGTGGTCAAGACCTTGAGCCCATAGCGGGCGGTCGAGGCCTTTAGGAGGTCCCGAAAGGGAGGCGAGAGCCATGGGAGATGTTTGCATGCATAGACGGAGCGCTCTTGGGCAGCTCTTGATCGCTTCGGCAGTGGCCGCGACGGCGATCGCAGCCGGCTGCACCGCATCGCGGCCGGCCAAGGTCGTCCAGGCCCGGCCCGCGGCCCGTCCGGCTTCGGCGTCCGCGGACACGAAGCGGGATACGACGCTGGGAACGACCCCGAACGAGATCCGTTCGCTCGAGGTCCGCGAGGGGGCACCAGAGGTCTACGTCGACGTCAAGTCCAGTGCGGCGCCGGTCTGGACCAGCTTCCGGAACGCCCAGGGGCAGGTGGTGATCGAGCTCCCCAACACGGTGCCGGCGGCGACGGTCGCCGACCTGGCGCCGGCGGACGGGCTGGTCGCCTCGATCAAGGTGCAGCGCGAGAACGACGGCAGCCGGCCGCTCACCCGCCTGGTGGTCGAGACCCGCCAGGAGGTGGAGCACTCGGTGACCGCCGAGAACCTCGACCTGCACGTCCGCCTGACGCCGGTCGACGGCGAGAAGCGGGCCTCGCTCTCCGGCGAGACGGCGGCCAAGGGTGCGGCCCCGGCGCCGGCGAAAGTCGAGCCGGAGCCGCCGCCGCCCCCCCCGCCTCCACCGGTCCCCGCGGCCGCCGCTCCAACCCCGGCCCCGGCTCCCACTTCCTCTCCGGCGCCGGCCCCGGCCGACACGGCGGCTCCCGCTCCGGCCGCCTCTGCCGGTACCGCCGAGCAGCCGGTGAAGGCGCCCGCCCCCAAGGGCGCGACCGCCACCCATCTGGACAGCGTCGAGGTGGTTTCCACCAACGGCGACGCGGTGGTCAAGATCTCCGGCGACGGGGAGTTCCCCTATCAGACCTTCGCCCTCTCCGATCCCGCCCGCTTCGTGATCGACCTCTCGGGCGTGCTGAACCGCAGTTCCCGTGCGACCGTCAACGTCGAGCACGGCGTGGTGCAGCGGGTGCGGGTGGCCCAGTTCAAGCCGCAGCCCCAGCCGGTGGCGCGGGTGGTCTTCGACCTGCGACGCGGCGTCGTGCCGCATATCGAGCGCATGGCGAAGGCGATGATGGTGACGTTCGCGAGCTCCGGCGCCGAGGGTGCCGCCCCCGCGCCGGCGGCCGCCGCCGGTTCCAGCGCGGCGCCCGCGCCGGCTCCCGCCCCGCGGATCTCCGCCGCCGAGCCGCCTCCGGCTCCGCCGGCGCCCCCGGCGCATGCCACGGAGATGGCGGCCAACCACTCCGAGCCGCCGCCTCCCCCGCCGCCGGCCCCCAGCCGGAGCGGACGGAGCAAGAAGGGCAGGAAGTCGGCCCCGGCTCCCGCCGACACCGCCCCGGCCCCGGCCGCCAACCTGGCCTCGGTGTCGACGCCGACCATCAAGGCCTCGTCGTCGAGTCACAAGAACGACGGCATGCCGGCGGGATCGCCGGTCCCCGCCACCGGTGCCGCCAGTGCCGCCGGCGTTGCGGCCAAGGGACAGCCGAGCGACCTCCAGCTCAACCGTACGCCCGGCTCGGGTGCGGCCATGGGGAGCCCCACCTCGGCGGCGGAGAGCTTCTCCTCCCAGGCCGTCGGCCAGCAGGGGGAGCGCACCTACGTCGGCGAGCCGATCGACTTGAAGGTGACCAACGCCGACGTCACCGACGTGCTGCGCACCTTCGCCCAGCTGTCGGGTTTGAACATCGTCGTCCAGCCGGGGGTCACCGGCCAGGTCACGGCGGAGATGGAGAACGTCCCCTGGGATCAGGCCCTGGAGCAGGTGCTGAAGATCAACAAACTGGGCTATGAGCTCGAAGGCAACGTCATGCGCATCGCGCCGGTGTCGATCCTGCGCGAGGAGGCCCAGGAAAAGCAGGAGCTGGCGGCGGCGCGCGCCCTGGCGATCCCCCTGCGCACGATCATGAAGCCGCTCTCCTACGCCCGCGCCGTCGACATCGCCTCGCTCCTGAAGAGCGGCCAGGCCGGCCTCCTCTCGCAGCGCGGCAGCGTCATCGTCGACACCCGGACGAACACCCTGATCATCAAAGAGCTGCCCAACTTCCTGGATACGATCATCGCGGTCATCGAGCAGCTCGACACGCCGGAGCCGCAGGTGATGATCGAGGCGCGGATCATCGAGACGACGAAGAACTTCAACCGCGACCTGGGGATCAACTGGTCGTTCAACGGCGTCGCCGACGCCGCGCACGGCAACACCACCGGCCTCATCTTCCCCAACAACGGCAGCCTGAACGGCACCGTCGACGTCCATGGCTCGACCGGCAACGTCCTGAAGCTCCACCTGGGCAACGTCTTGAACACCTTCACCCTGGACGCCGCCCTGCAGGCGGCGGAGAACGAGGGGCTGATCCACATCCTCTCGGCGCCCAAGGTAGCGACCCTGAACAACCAGCGGGCGTCGATCCAGAGCGGCCTGCAGATCCCGGTGCAGACGATCGCCAACAATACGGTGACCGTGCAGTTCGTCAACGCCACTCTGCGCCTGGACGTCACCCCCCAGGTCACGGCCGAGGGGACGGTCCTCATGGACATCGACATCTCGAAGCGTGAGCCGCAGCTCGCCTTCCTGGTCCCCGGCTCGACCAACGCCCCCATCGCCACCAAGGACGCGCGCACCCGCCTGGTGGTGCGCGACGGCGGCACGGCGGTGATCGGCGGTATCTACAAGATCACCAACAGCGAGTCCGAGGCCCGTATCCCCGGGCTTGCCAACATCCCTATCCTGGGCAATCTCTTCAAGAACCACTCGCGGGCCGACACCAACGAAGAGTTGCTGATCTTCATCACCCCACGGGTCATCAAGCTATAACCGGGGGAGGAGCCGAACATGGACCGCAAGAATACGACTCTGATCGCGGCGCTCGCGCTCGCAGCCATCGCGCTCGTCGCCCTGCTCGGTTGCAACGGGCGCACCGACCGCACCGACGGCGGCGGGGTCCTGCTCTCGGTGACGCAGCTCCAGCTGCCGCCGACCCAGTTCGTCCTGCACAACCTGGCGACCAACCCGGTGCTGCCGAGCATCCCGACGGTGACTCTGCAGAACATCGTGAAGGACCCCTCGGCGGCGAGCACCAGCCAGCTGGAGAACATCGAGCTGCGCTCCTACGAGGTGACCTTCACCCGCGCCGACACCGGCAAGCGGGTGCCGCCACCGCTCGTGGCGAGCCTCGGCGGGGTGGTCCCGGTCAACGGCACGTTCAACATCAACACCCTGGCGGTGATCTACAACAACCAGGTCGACACCCTCCCGATCTCGGACATCGCGCAGTTCGGGGTGGATCGCGAGACCAACAGCACGATCATCGTGCTCAACGTCAACCTCCGCTTCTTCGGGCGTACCCTCGGGGGGCAGGAGGTGCAGTCGAACACCGTCGGGTTCACCATGGAAGTGTTTCAGTAGCCGTTTGGCGGAGAGGTTCGAGGAGAGCCGTCATGAAAACCCTTAAGTTCCTGACTCCGGTCCTGTTCGGCGCGGTCCTGGCCCTGGCGGCCTGCACCAGCTCGTCCAAGGAGCCGTCACAGACGCCGACCACCCCGGTCCCGCCGGTTCCGGTGGCGACCTTCAACGTCACCGTCACCGCGAGCCCCAATACGCTCACCACGGGGCCCGGCGGCTCCGGCACCCCGAGCATCATCACGGTGACGGTGCGCCGGTCTGACACCGGGCAGGCGCCGCCGGACCTCACGCCGGTGACCCTCACCACCACCCTGGGCGAGTTCGGCAGCGTGGGGAGCGGCAGCCAGACGACCAACCTCCAGCTGGTCGGCGGCCAGGCGACGGCGGCGCTCTTCCCCGGCAACGCCGCGGGCACGGCCACCATCCGGGCCCAGGTCTCGCAGAGCACCGGGGTGACCAGCGTCTCGATCGGCCAGCCGGCCACCTTCTTCGTCGCCTCGGTCTCTCCCAATGTCGGCAACCCGCAGGGTGGGCAGACGGTGACGATCAGCGGCGGCGGCTTCGCGGCCCCGGTGCGGGTGACCTTCGGCACCGCCGCGGCCACCGTGCGCTCGGTCTCTCCCAACCAGATCGTCGCCGTCGTCCCCTCGGCCATCGCCGCCACCGGGCAGCAGGTCGGCGTCGGGCAGTCGTTGCCGGTCGCCGTCGGGGTGACCATCCACGTCAACGAGGCGGGGACGGCGACCGACACGCTCGCCAACGGCTTCACCTACGCCCTGGGCGGCACCGACCAGCCACAGGTCTTCTCGGTCTCTCCGGCCTCGGGACCGAACGACGGCGGCACCACGGTGACGATCAACGGCCAGGGCTTCGTCTCCCCGGTCCAGGTCTTCTTCCAGAACACGACGGTCTCGCTGGAAGCCTCGGTGCAGTCGGTGACCGCGAACCGGATCGTCGTCACCACCCCGGCGGCCCGCGGCTTCGGCCAGGGTCTCGCCAACAACCCGGCCGACGTGCGGGTGAAGAACGTCAACACCGGCTTCCAGACCATCTCGGCCGGGGCCTTCCGCTTCGGCAGCAAGGTGCTCATCACCTCCTTCACCCCGGGCCAGCTGCAGTTCAACGACACCACCTCCCCGATCACCATCTTCGGGCAGGGCTTCGAGTCGCCGGTCTCGGCCACCATCGACACCGTGGCGGCGCGGGTCCTTTCGGTCTCCTCGACCGAGGTCGTGGTGCAGTCGCCGGGCATCCGCATCGCCTCCTGCCAGGACGTTCCGGGTCCGGTGGGGGTGGTCAACATCAACACCGGCGACTTCGACACCACGACCGGCGCGAGCTTCATCTACATCGTGCCGAAGGTGGCGGTCGGCGGCGTCTCCCCGGCCAGCGGCGGCGAGGGCGGCGGCGACCAGATCACCGTCTTCGTCACCGGCATCGACCCGGCGATCCTCAACGCCACGCGGGTCCAGTTCGGCGACCAGACGGCGAGCAACGTCCGCCTGGTGCCCAACGGGATCGTCGTCACCAGCCCGCGCTTCACCGGCACCTTCCAGACCCAGAGCTGCATCAGCGGCTCGCAGACCGGGACGCAGAAGATCCCCACCAGCATCGACATCAAGGTCACGAACCTGGAGTCGACCTGCAACGACACCAGCTCCAAGGCCTTCTTCTATGTGCCGACCGACGGCAGCTGCCAGGTGACGCCGCCGCCGCCGCCCACGCCGCCGGTCGCCTCGTTCACCTTCTTCCGCGTCGGCGGGGCCGCGAGCAACCAGGTGCAGTTCCACGACACCTCGTCGGGCAGCCCGACGAGCTGGGCCTGGGACTTCACCAACGATGGGACGATCGACAGCGCGGCGCAGAACCCGCTCTTCACCTTCCCGGGTCCGGGGACCTACTCGACGCGCCTGCGGGTCACCAACGCCGGCGGCTCGAACGAGACCGTGGTCCAGGTCACGGTGCCGGTGCCGTAGAGGGGAGAATTTCAGCTG
>Ga0137403_10004489_pt1 | contig 16469 bp, 14 predicted proteins | sample CZOMad2_1_16fung_FD_122057 | JGI IMG/M metagenome (GOLD analysis project Ga0137403, IMG submission 122057) | Vadose zone soil fungal communities from Angelo Coast Range Reserve, California, USA - CZOMad2_1_16fungal (Hybrid Assembly) | ecosystem: Environmental > Terrestrial > Soil > Vadose zone...
GCCCAAAACGCTTCCGGAAGCTCCGGAAAGACTTTTGGAGCATCCGGAACGATTTTCGGAGCGCCCGAAACGCTTCCGGAACCTCCGGAAGGACTTTTGGCGCATCCGGAATCGTTTTGGATGCTCCCGAAGACGTTTCGGGTTGAGCCGGAGAGGGCAAGAGTCGACCCGGAGGCGTAAACCGCGCGCGCGGACCACCTGAGGGCAGGCAGGCATAGGCGATAACTTTGGCCGCAGAGAGGGTCGGGAGGTGGGTCCCTCCCCCCTGGGAGGGGGCGGTTGGATCAGGGGGGAGGCTAGGAGGGGGGCGTTCCGTACACTACCCGAGAGCTTCTGTGGCGGTCGCAGCCACCCCCCTCCTGCCCTCCCCCCTTTCCCAACCTTCCCCCTCCCAGGGGGGAGGAACCCCGCCCGGCCCCTCTCTGTGGCCTAAGTTATCGCCTATGGGGTAGGCAGGTCAGCCCTTCGGTGCCTACCAGCGGTATTATGGGAAGATCCAACCGCAGGAGGCCCTCTGGGCAGGGAGACGAGATGATCGCCCAGGCCATGGGGAGAGGGGGGCACCAGGAGCGATGACCCGTCCCAGCAGAGCCCGGGAGATCCGCAGCGACGAGGCGCCCGCCGCCGCCCGGCGGGAGCCGCTGGCCGAGCCCTCGGCGCTGCCCGCGGTGGACCCCGCGGCCGGCCTGCACGCCCCGGTATCTCCTGGCGACCTCCTCGCCGCCCAGCGTTTGCAGGGCAACCGCCACGTCCAGCGCCTCGTCGGCACGCTCCGGCGGGCGCCCAAGCCCAAGGACCCGGCGCCGGTCTCGCTTCCCGAAGCCATGCGCCACGGGGCGCAGATCGGCGGCAGCGGCGGCGGCAAGGTCCGCTTCTACCCCCGGTCGCTGGCCGGTAGCCGCCTGGGCCAGGCCTCGGCGCCGGCCGGCTTGCAGGGCGATTCCACCGATCGGCTGAACGTCTTCGTCGAGCAGGGCACGACCTTCAAGGCCCTGGCCGAGCTGCTGCTGCCGCTGTGGAACGACGCGGCCGAGTCGCAGCCCGACCCCGACCTGGGCGAGCCCACGGTGCCGCCCACCCCGCTCACCGCCGACGACCTCGCCAAGGGCCTCCTCGCCTACAACGCCCAATACCTGGAGGTGCCGACCTTCGGCAAGTGGCAGGCGGGTCTGCGCCTCCCCCTGCCAGTACGGATCAACGCCAAGGGCGAGGGGATCGTCAACCCGGTCACGGTGCAGGATTATGAGAAGGGCTATAAGGACGACTGGGTGGATCTCCTCACCCGTCCGGCAGGAGCCCTGGCGGCTCCCGCCCCGGCGGACGTCGAGAAAGAGTCGAAGGACTTCCTCGCCGCCAACTCCGACGCCACGGCGCGCGGCATGGCGCTCATGGCGCGCGTCCTCACCAACCCTCGCCAGGCCCGCCCGCTCGTCGTCGACCTCCTGGGCCGCCTGTCCGCCGCCGACGCGCTCGCCCTGACCCTGGAATTCCTTGACTGGGTGGGCGCCCGGACCGCGCTCCTCTCCTCCGATCCGGACGGCGTCTTCATCCTCGACAAGATGCGCGACGTGGTGAAGGCGGCGCCGGCCGGCCCCTCGCCCCAACAGCAGGAGAAGCTCGACAAGGCGCGCAGCATGCTCGACCGCGGCCGCCAGGTCGAGATCGCCCTCGCCGCCCGCGACTGGCCGACCGTCCTGCCGCCGGCCAAGCGGACCGCCGGCAAGCACATCAGCAAGGTGGCGGGGAAGCTGGAGCTCAAGATCCCCGAGGTGGCGGTCGGCACCCTCTCCCCGACCCAGCAGGGGGTGGTCGACCGCATCAAGGCCAACCGCGCCGCCCTGCCCGCGGCCGAGGACAAGGTCCAGGCCACCCCCTACAAGAAGCAGGCGAACGCCGGCTACTCCTACCTGGGCGAGGGCTCGAAGGGGATCAAGCCGGAGGTGCCCAAGGCCGACAAGAAACGCCAGGACGTCCTGGACGCCATCAAGACCGAGATCCTGCGCGAGGGCGGGTTCTCCGCCGTCAACACCTACGACGACGCGGTCGTCACCCTGGGGATGGGTTTCACCCGCTCGATCCTCGCCACGGTGATGCAGACCTTCTTCGCCGCCGACCCGGCGGCCCAGGACACCTTCCTTGACCTGGGTTTCACCTGGGTGGGCGGCAAGGCCCTGGCGGTCAAAACCGACAGCGGCGGCGTCGAGGAGGGGGACGACGCCCTGCATCTGCTCCAGCTCGAGCCCAAAATCCTCTCCGTCTTCGTGCGCATGGCGGAGAGCGCCGAACACGGCGCCAAGCTCGCCACCGCCCAGCTCAAGTCGGTCGCCGCCGCCGACGTGCCCAAGTCGGTGGTCGACACCTGGACCGACATGAAAGCGGTCCGCCTGGTGGCGCACCTCATCCACTGGCGCTCGGCCAAGGGGTGGGGGGCCTACGCGGCGACCGGCGGCGACGTGAAGAAGATCCTCGCCGTGGCGCGGCCGGTGATCGGCACGGACGACCCGGCGCGCGGCGGCGCCACCTTCCTGACCGCCGAGCAGACCGGGATCGTCTTCAGCTTCGCCGAGGGCAAGGCCAAGGACGCGCTCGCTTCGCCCACCGCCGCCGACCTCCCGGCCGACATCACCAAGACCTCCTACGCCGGCAACATCTTCTTCGCCGACGGCGCGGGCAAGTTCTACCGCATGACGCCGTAGGAAAACTTTCTTTGGACCCGTTGTCGATTTGGGGCTCCCCGGACGACTAGGGGGTAGAACCGCCGCGCGGGTCGGCGAAAACTGGCGAACGAGACGAAAGGAGCGAACGATGAAATACCTCTGCCTGGCCTACGGTGACGAAGAGAAGTTCAACGCCATGTCGAAGAGCCAGCTGGACGAGCTGATGGCGAAGATCATGGTCTACGACGAGGAGCTGCAGAGGAGCGGGCACCTGGTCTCCGGCATGAGCTTGGGCTGGAGCGCCACGACCCTGCGCCTTGCGAGCGGCAAGCTCGCGATCACCGACGGCCCCTTCACCGCGACCAAGGAGGTGGTGGGCGGGCTGGTCATCATCGAGGCTCGCGACCTGAACGAGGCCATCCAGGTGGCCTCGCTCCATCCGGCGGCGCGCATCGGCGAGGACCTGGGCTGGGGCGTCGAAGTGCGACCGATCGAGGAGAACCCGCCCTGCAAGCCGCAGCCGGCGGACCGTGGGTGAGCCGGCGGTGCGCGAGGACGCGGAGGAGCTCCTGGCGAGGGTGGAAGCGGTCTACCGCGCCGACTCGCGCCGCGTCCTCGCCACGCTGATCCGCCTCCTGGGCGACTTCGACCTCGCCGAGGAGGCTCTCCACGAAGCCTTCGCGGCGGCGCTGGAACGCTGGCCGCGCGAAGGCCTGCCGGCGAACCCCCGAGCCTGGCTGGTGTCCACCGGCCGCTTCAAGGCCATCGACACCTTCCGCCGGCGGGCCCGCTTCGACGCCTCCGTGGCGGCGCTCGCCGAGCGCTTCGCGGGCGCGGCGAGCGAAATCGAGGAGCCGGACGAGCGCGCCGCCCATGCCGCCGATTCCGTCGAGGACGATCGGCTGCGCCTCCTCTTCACCTGCTGCCATCCGGCGCTCCCGCCCGACGCCCAGGTGGCCCTCACCCTGCGCGAGGTGGCGGGGCTGACCACCGAGGAGATCGCGCGCGCCTTCCTCACCCGGCCCTCCACTCTGGCCCAGCGGATCGTACGCGCCAAGGCGAAGATCCGCGACGAGCGCATCCCCTACCAGGTGCCCTCGCGGGACGAGCTGCCCGATCGGCTGGGCGCCGTGCTCCAGGTGCTCTACCTGGTGTTCAACGAAGGGTATTCCGCCTCGTCGGGAGAGGCGCTGACCCGGGCCGACCTCTCGGGCGAGGCGATCCGCCTCGGGCGGCTCCTCGCCGAGCTGCTGCCGGAGCCCGAGGCGCTGGGCCTCCTGGGCCTCATGCTGCTCCAGGAGTCGCGGCGCGCCGCGCGCACCTCGCCGGAGGGCGAGCTGGTCCTGCTCGACGACCAGGACCGTGCGCTCTGGAACCGGGAGCAGATCGCCGAGGGGGCGGCGCTGGTCGAAAGGGCGCTGCGCTCGCGCCGCTTCGGACCCTACACCCTCCAGGGGGCGATCGCGGCGGTCCACGCCGAAGCGCCGAGCGCCGCCGCGACGGACTGGGCGCAGATCGTCGGGCTCCACAACGTGCTGGCGCCCGTGGCCCGCTCTCCCGTCGTCGAGCTCGACCGTGCCGTGGCCGTCGCCCTGCGCGACGGTCCGGCGGCGGGCCTCGCCCTGGTCGACGCCATCCTGGCGCGCGGCGATCTCCGCGACTATCACCTCGCCCACGCGGCGCGGGCGGACCTCTTGAGGCGGCTGGGGAGAACGGCGGAAGCCCGGGCCGCCTACGAACGGGCCTTGAGCCTTGCGCGGCAGGAGCCGGAGCGGCGGTTTCTCGCGCGGCGGCTGGCGGCGCTGGAGTGAAGACAGCTGAATCAGCGACTCGACGGGTTGCGGCGGGCCAGCTCCTCTTCCAACTGCCGGATCCGCTCTTCGGCGGACTGGCGTGCCCGCATCTCCTGGTCAGCCCTTTGGGCCTCCCGTTCCGCCCTGCGAGCTTCCTGCCCGGCTCGTTCCTCGGCGGCGCGGGCGTGCTCCTCGGCGGCCTGCTGGGCCTCGGCCTGCTCCTCGCTCCAGAGTAGGGGCTCGCCGGTCGCCGCGTCGCGCAACCGCAGCCGCTCCCCCTCCGGCGCCAGTCGCAAGCCCGTGGTCCGGCTTGCCAGCGATCCGTCCGCCTCCGGCGCCAACGCCTGGTAGCGACCACCCACCCGGCGGTAGCCCTGGAGTTGGGGCCGCAGGTACTCCCCTAGGGGATCGAACAGGAAGTACTCCTCCACCCCCAGCCGCTCGTAGATCCCCTTCTTCTCCACCTCGTCCTCGTCCCGCGTGCTCTTCGAGGTGACCTCGATGATCAGGCTCGGAACGCGCCCCTCCTCCCACAGCTTGTAGGTGCGCCGAACGCGCTTGTCCACCCCGTGGACCAGGAACAGGTCCGGCGCCACGCAGGCACTGGGGTTTCCCTGCTGGTAGTAGAGGAACATGTTGCCCCAGGCGTAGACGTCCGGCACGCTCGCATAGCGCCTCCGGAGCGCGTTCCACAGATCGATCATCACCTGGCCGTGGACTTCGGTCTCCGCCATGGGGCGTCCGTCGGACTCCGGGTAGTACACTTCCTGCGCGAGAGGCATCGTGGACATCGGAAACCTCCGGCCCCGACAGGCGCGGAATTCGGGAACGGCTACCTGTCGGAGCGCGACATCTGCTGGCGGAAGTCTATCATGCCGGCGGGACGCCCGTGCCATCCCCCAGGCTGTAACGAACGCCCGCCCCCCGGAGCCCAATCGGCAACCGCTCCCCTGCATTCGAGCCGGGAGAGTTGTATCCTTAGGGGATCATGGACCACCAGCGCTACGACGTGCTCATCGTGGGCGGCGGTCTCGCCGGCCTCTGCCTCGCCCGCCAGCTCCTCCTCCAGTCCGACAAGAGCATCCTTCTCCTCGACCGCCGCCCCATTCCGCCCTCCCGGCAGAAGGTGGGGGAGGCCACGGTGCAGATGAGCGGCTACTACTACGGCAAGGTCCTCGACCTGGAGGAGTACCTGCTGCAAGAGCACTATTTGAAGTACAACCTGCGCTTCTACTGGTCGTCCGCGAACGGCCCGAGCGAGCGCTACGAGGAGCTCTCCCAGTCGTACATCCGCGGCCTCTCGAACATCCCCACCTACCAGCTCGATCGCAACAAGTTCGAGGACGAGGTGCTGCGCCGCAACCTTTCCTTCCCCAACTTCCACTTCGTGCCCTCGTCTCATGGTCTCGAGCTCGATATCAGCCAGGGCGGCGCCGCGCACCGCTTCCGCTTCCGTGCGGAGGGGGAGGCGGTGGCCGGCGAGGCGGGCTGGGTGGTCGACGCCTCGGGGCGCAACAAGGTGCTGCAGAAGAAGCTCGGCCTGGCGCGCCGGAGCCCTATCCGCCACGGCACCAGTTTCGCCTGGGTGGATGGCCTGCTCGACATCGAGCGGCTGACCGACCTGTCGCCCAAGGAGCGCCGCCTGCGCCCTGACCGCTCCGCCCTCGGCCACTTTCCGGCCTTCCTCGCCACCAATCACTTTTGCGGCGAGGGCTTCTGGTTCTGGGTCATCCCCCTCCACGGCCGCACCAGCCTGGGGTTGGTCTACGACGTCGACTGCGTGCCGCGGGCCGAGGTCTCTTCGGGGCCGAAGATGGTCGAGTGGATCTGTAAGCGCTATCCGCTCTTCGCCCGTGCGCTCGCCGGCCACGAGGTGATCGACGCCTCGGGCTTCGTCGACTTCGCCCACGACTGCGCGCAGACCCTCTCGGCCGACCGCTGGGCGCTCTGCGGCGAGGCCTGCCGCTTCACCGACCCGCTCTACAGCCCGGGCGGCGATCTCATCTCGCTCTACAACACGCTCATCACCGACGCCATCCTGACCCCGGACCCCGAGCGGCTTCCCGGCAAGGTGCGGCTCTACGAGTCGCTCGCCCGCTCGATCTACGAAGCCTACGTGCCGAGCTACGCGGTGAGCTACCCGACCCTGGGCGACCAGGAGGTCTACACCCTGCGCTATACCTGGGAGCTCGCCGTCTACTTCTCCTTCTACGTCTTCCCGTTCGTCAACGACCTCTTCACCGACCCCACCTTCGGCACCGGCTTTCTCCGCCGCTTCGCCCGGCTGGGACCGATCAACCGCGGTCTCCATGAGCTGCTGGTGAAGTTTTACTACTGGAAACGCGACCGCAAAGAACCGCTTCCCCCCGGGCCGGTCTTCTTCGATTTCTACGAGGTCCCGGCGCTCAAGGCTGCCGAGACCTGCTTCTACAAGGTAGGCGTCTCGTCGGAGGAGGCGCGGCGGGTGCTCGACGAACAGCTCGACAACCTGGAAGACCAGGCGCGCTGGATCTACGCGCACGTCGCCTCGGTGGTGACCGGCGACGCGCGTGCCCTGTCGCGACCGTTCGTGCACGGGATCGACCTCCACCACCTGGCCTTCGATCCGGCCGAGATGGAGCGGCGGGTCGCCGCCGTCCCCCCCGCCGCCTCGGCCTACAGCTGGAAGCTCCCGCCGCCGTGCATGGCCCGTTTCCGGCCGGTCCGCCGGGAGGATGCCGTGGCGCAGGCTGCGCAGGCCGAGGGCGCCCGGGCGGAGGTGGAGGCGCGGTGAGCGTGGCCGGCCCGGTCACCGTCACAGCTCTTCCCGCCGTCGATCACGCGCCGGGACTGGAGCGGGCCTTCGCCCTGATCCCCGAGGAGCGCTCCTACACGCTCCCGCGGATCGAGGGGCAGGTGCCGGCCTACGTGCGCGGCACCTACTATCTGAACGGCCCGGCGCGCTTCTCTCGCGCCGGCCTCGCCTACCGCCACTGGCTGGACGGCGACGGCATGGTCGCGGCCCTCCGCTTCGACGACCGCGGGGTCCACTTCGCCAACCGCTTCGTGCGGAGCGCCAAGTGGACGGCGGAGGAGGAGGCCGGCCGCCCCCTCTTCCGCACCTTCGGCACCGCCTTCCCCGAAGACCGGCTGCTGCGCGGCATCGCCCTCGCCTCGCCGGTCAACGTCAGCGTCTACCCCTTCGCCGGCACCCTCCTCGCCTTCGGCGAGCAGGGGCTCCCCTGGGAGCTCGACCCGGAAACCCTCGAAACCCGCGGCCTCTATACCTTCGGCGGCGGCTTGAACGAGATCTCGCCGCTCGCCGCCCATGCCAAGATCGACCCGGAAACCGGCGAGCTCTGGTGCTTCGGGGTCTCCTTCGCGGCCGCCGAGGCGCGGCTCAACCTCTATCGCTTCTCCAAGGAGGGGTCGCTCCTCGCCCGCCGCCGGGTGCCCTTGAGCCTCCCCTCCTCGCTCCACGACTTCGCCCTGGCGCCGCGGCACGCCGCCTTCTATCTCGCCCCCTACCGGCTCGACATGGGGGTGTTGGCCACGGGCGGCACCCTGGAGGACGCCCTCGCCTGGGAGCCGGAGAAGGGGAGCCGCCTCCTCGCCGTCTCCCGCGACACCGGCGAGGCGGTGGCCGAGGTCGCGGCGGGGGAGCGCTACTCGCTGCACACCGTCAACGCCTGGGAGGAGGGCACCCATCTGGTGGTCGACGTCCTGGAGCTCGACCGGCCGGTCTACGACCAGTACCGGGTGCTCCCCGAGGTCTTCCCCGACGTATCCCCCGGCCGGCCAGTCCGCCTGGTGCTCGATCTCGAATCGGGGACGCTCGTCGACCGGGTGGAGATCGCCTACGCCAAGGCGCCCGACTTCCCGGCCGTCGATCCGCGCCGCTATGGCCAGCGGGCGGACGACGTCTGGATGCTGGGGATCTCCGCCACCGGCCTGCCCGGCCGGAAGTTCTTCGATCAGCTGGTGAAGGTGGACTTCCGCGATCCCACCGCGGCCGAGATCTGGCAGGCGCCGCCGGGGCGCTACCTGGCGGGCGAGCCGGCCTTCGTGCCCGATCCTGCGCATGCGACCGCGGGCTCGATCCTCGTCCCGCTCTTCGACGCTACGGCGGGGGAGACCGGGGCGACTTCCTTCCTCCTGTTCGACGCTTTCGACCTGGCCGCCGGCCCGCGCGCCGTGCTGCCGCTTGAGAGCCCGATCCATCTCGCCTTCCATTCGATCTTCGCGCCGGGGTAGAATTGGCGGAGCCGGTCGGCCGCGACGGGCTGCCCCCCGGAAAGCGACCTGTCAGAACGCGTTCCTTGCAGACATAACCCCTGCGCTGCCAGGCGCAACCCTTGCGCTACCAGGCACGGCGCTCGCGCTGCCAGGCACAGCGCCTGCGCTACCAGACGCGATGCCTGCGCTGCTAGGCACAGCACCTGCGCCGCCAGGCACAGCGCCTGCGCTACCAGACACAACGCCTGCGCTGCCAGGCACAACACCCGCGCTGCCAGACTTGACCGCCGCGCGGCCCCAACCGCTCTCCGTTTGCTAGACTCTGCCTCCGAGACCCTGGCTCGGGACTCGCGCGCCCGGTTCAGCCGCTGCGACGCGAGACGCGAACCGCATGAGGAGAGGCGGAAGGAGAACCTATGGCGGAAATCGGGAGATCGCTCTCCGAACGCACCGGGCGCTGGGACGTGCTGCTCGGCAATGCCACCCAGGAGATGGAAGCCGACCCGCGGCTGCAGCGGGAGCTCGAGGAGCTGCGGCAGCTCCTCGTGGAGGCACGCGAGCTCCTCTCCCGGCAGGCGGATCTCCAGGCGCAGGCGCGGCAGGTCACCGCCCGGCTGCAGGAGACCGCGAAGCGCGGCGACCGGGTACGCAGCCGGATCGGCGCCCACCTGCGCTGGCGCCTCGGCTTCGGCAACGCGCTCCTGGGCAAGTTCGGCTTCCGAGCGCGCCCCGAACGCACCCGCAAGAGCCCCGAGCCCCCCGCGCCCGCGGCGGCCCTACCGGACTGAGTCGAACCAGCCGATAAGTTTGCTAACAAAGGCTGTCATCCCTCGTGCCAAGCTCCGCGCATATCTCTTCGTAGTATGGTTTGCTGAAGCCTCGCGGCGGCGGGCGCGAGGACCAGAGGCGCTGGCAAGCACATCTGAGGGTAAGACATGAACATCGTGATCCGCATCATAGTGACGCTCGTCAGCGCAGTGGCCACTCTGTATTTCGTGTTCTGGTTTGCGATCCCTACGACCTTCCTGCTGCACTCTCCTGCCTGGATTGGTTCTCTCGGTTCATTCCTGGTGGCTGTCGTGGTGGCGTGGTATGTCTGGACGCACACCGCGTCAACTCAGGCCAGTCTTGCCAATTCAGCCTTGCTGGGGGCTTTCGTGGTAGGAGGGATCGGGTTCTCGGCGGGCTTTTTCGGGCCGCTCCTCTTCATGCCAAGCGGGCGGGCCAATGCAGGTCCTTTGCTGGGCATCCTCACGGGACCGTTGGGATGTATCCTCGGCGCCGTGGTTGGCGCCGTCCATTGGTACGCACGTGAGGGGAGAGTGAGTAGAACGTCGAACTGGCCCAAGAACGGTGCCAGCTAACCTGCCTTGCCGCGGACTCGACTTGCAGTGTTCCTGGTCTTCCCCCGCGCTGCACCCGGGCGGGCGAGTCGCTTCAAGCGAGGCGTCTTCTGGGTTCCCGCCGGTCCTCGCCTGTATCCTCCAGATCGGTCGAGTCGATCGCCTCTTCGGTGGCGCTCTTGCGTGGATCGAGCTCGATCCGCAGCTCCGCTCCTAAGGCCCGTGTCAGCTTGACCATGCTGGCCAGGGTGAAGTTCACGTTCCCCTTCAAGATCTTCGTGATGTAGGCCTGGGAGCTGCCGATCTTCTCGGCGAGGTCCTTCCGGCTGAGGCCCTGCTGCTTCATCCACCGCGTCAGCTCCTCGGTGAAACGCAGGCTGGCGCGCTCCGTCCAATACTCGTCATGCTCTTGAGCGGCGGTGAACAGGGCCGAGAACGAGCGCTGTGGATTTCCCATGTCGCCATCTTAACTCACGGGTTAAGTGGCGACAAGCCGCTGGGTGCTCAGCGCTTTGGCGGCAAATAGCGCCGGTCGATCCCCGCGATGACCACGTAGTTGGGATCGACCATCTCGGCCAGATGGATGCTCGCGACCTTCGACAGGAGCTCGTAGGCGTCGAGCTCGGAGATGGTGTAGTCGGCGTGGAGCCAGGCGACCAGCTCGGCGAAGGCGATGCGGAGCGCGTCGTCGAGCGGGCGGTAGGCGCCGACCGTCATCAGCATGCGGTCGGTCTCGAAGCGCGGCCAGCGGATCGCCTGCTTCTTGATCAGGTCGACCTGCACCCGGGCGCGGAGCGGCACCTCGATGCCGGTGCCGGCCACCTCGCCGTCGCCCTGCCCGGCGTGCCCGTCGCCGAGGAAGAGCAGACCGCCGGGGACGTTGACCGGGAAATAGACCGTGTTCCCCGCCCGCGCCTCGTTCGCGTCCATGTTGCCGCCCCACTCGCCCGGGGTGACCGAGCTCCGCGCCTCGCTGCCGGCCGGCGCCACGCCGATGCAGCCGAAGAACGGGGTGAGCGGGATCTTCACGCTCCAGGCGGAATCGTGCGCGTGGAAGGTGGAGACTTTCCCGACCGGGTCGATGTCGTAGAACCAGATCCGCTCGGGGAGCGGCGGGTTGAGCATGGGGGTGTAGTTGGTCGGGTTGAGCGCCCCGAAGCCCGGCGCCAGCGCCCCCACTCCGCGCGGCCCGTCGACCTGGAGGTCGAGGATCTTGACCACCAGCGTGTCGCCCGGCTCGGCGCCGGCGACGGCGAACGGCCCGGTCAGCGGGTTGTCGCCCTTGACGCTGGAGAGGCTGTCGCCGGGCTTCTGGATCACCCCGCCGAAGCAGTCGGCGGTCCGCGTCTCCAGGACGTCGCCCGGCTGGAGGGTCGCCACCGGTGGCATCGTGCCGTAGACGTACTTCAAGTCCGACTCCTTCGGCTCGTACCGTACGACCGCGGCACGCGCCATCCCGCCGGTACTCGGCAGGGCGAGCAGGACCAACGAGGTCAACAGGAAGGTGCGTCGCATGGGCGGCTCCTTTTGGGCCGGGAGTGTAGCAGCTCCACGCGGAGCCAGACCGGTATTACCATCTGGCGGTCACCGGCGGTGCTGTAAGATTTGCGCCCTCTCGGCGTATCCGAGAGGAGAGCTCGAAAGGAGGCGCCATGGTCGCTCACGAGACGGAGGCTTCGCCCCAGGTTTATGCCCGAATCGGTGGCTGGCTCTACCTGATCATCATCGTCGCCGGACTCTTCGGCGAGGCGTTCGTCCGGGACAAGCTCATCGTTTCGGGCGACGCCATGGCCACGGCCCGCAACCTCCGGTCTTCCGAGCTGCTGTGGCGCCTCGGTATCGCCGGCAATCTCGTCCACCTTTCGTGTGCCGTCGCCTTGGCGCTGGTCTTCTATGTGCTGCTCCGGCCGGTCAGCAAAAATCTCGCTCTCCTCGCGACCTTCTTCGGGCTGGTGTCGATCACTCTCGAAGCCGCCAGCAAGCTGGTGCTCATTGCTGCGTTGTTTCCATTGGGGAAGGCGGAGTACCTCAAGGTGTTCCAACCCGAGCAGCTCGCCGCCCTGGCGTACCTCTCGATCAAGTCGCATGGCTTCGGCTTCGGCGTCAGCCTCATCTTTTTCGGCTGGGCGTGCCTCGTTCTTGGGTACCTCATCTTCCGCTCCGGCTACCTGCCCAGGGTGATAGGCGTTTTGATGCAGATCGCCGGCGTGTGCTATCTGGTGAACAGCTTCGCCCTGATTCTGGCCCCCAAAGTCGCAGATCTGTTGTTCCCCGCCGTGCTGGTGCCTGCCTTCATCGGCGAGGCGTCCTTTTGCGTTTGGCTCATCGTGAAGGGTGTCAACGTTGAGAAGTGGAAGCTGAAAGCCGATGGGGGGCTGGTTCGGGGATGAACGCGTTGTAGGGGACGGTCGCGCTGTGCGGAGACGCCCTGGCGGCGGTGGTTCCTGGAAGGCCGGTGGTAGCGGCTGGGCGTCTCTACGAAGGCTCTGCCGTGGCGGGGTTACAATTCCTGAGAAGACAGTCTCGGCTACGACTTGGTAGTATGCATCGACCATGGGGGCGGCAGGGGAGACGAGACGACCCTGCCCCAACCGCAGCCACTGCAAGGAAGACCTACCCGATGAGAATCACGACGTTCCTGATGTTCTCCGGTGCCGCCGAGGAGGCGATGAGCTTCTACGTCTCTCTTTTCCCCAACTCGCGAATCGTCGCCGTCGAGCGCTATGGTCCGGGCGAGGCGGGCAAGGAGGGCACGGTCAAACAGGCGGCCTTCGAGCTCAATGGCATGCGGCTGATGTGCATCGACAGTCCGATCCAGCATCCGTTTACCTTCACGCCGGCAACGTCGCTGTTCGTCGACGTCGACGATCCTGGACAGATCGACGCCATCTTTGAGCGTCTGAGCGAAGGCGGGCAGACTTTGATGCCGCTCGGCTCCTACGGCTTCAGTCGCAGGTTCGCCTGGGTGCAGGATCGGTATGGGGTCTCCTGGCAACTCAACCTGCCGTACGATGGGGGAGAGGCGGGTCCATCCGCGGGCGGGAAGACATGAAGCACGGCCTCCGGGAAGAAGCGTAGAATCCTCCCGAGGCCCTTGATGCGCACCGACCGATTCCAGCGCAGGCGGAACTGATGGCGAGCGTCGCCGTCGCCTCGCCGCGCGACAGCATCACGCGGGCGATCGTCGCCCGGCTCTCCTGGGACCGCGGCGCCCGCCTCTGCCACTCCGACCTGCCCCGCGCTCTCGCCCGGCCGGGTGCCCTGGCCGGTTTCGATGCCGTCGTCTACCGCCCCTCGCTCCTGCCGCGGGAGGGCGGCCCCGATCTCGCCGAGGCCGCCGCTCTCTTCGCCGAGGTGGCGAGGGCCCGGCCGGGGAAGCTGGTCCTGCTGGCGAGCGCCGCGATCTACGAGCCTTCCCATCAGCAGCCGGGCCTCCTCGCCGAGCCGCGCGTCCTGCCGCGGGTCAAGAACCGCATCTCCCAGCGTTGGATCGAATTCGAAGAGCTGGCCCTCTCCACTCTGGGAGAGAGCTCCACCACCCTCGTCCTCCTGCGGCCGGCGGCCGTGACGGCTGCCGACTCGCCCGACCCGCTGGCGCGCCTCACCCGCGGCCGGGTCGCCTTCTCGGTCTTCGGCCACGACCCCTCGGTCCAACTCCTGGCGCCGGAGGATCTCGCCCTCGCGGTCGGCCTGGCGGTCGAGGAGCCGGGGGCCGCGGGGGTCTACCACGTGGCCCCGGCGGGGACCGTCCCCTTCCGCGCCGCCCTCCGCCTCGCCGGAGCGTTCCGGATCGCCCTGCCCTTCCACCCCTGGCGGCTGGCCTGCGCCCTGCTCTCCCGGCTCGGCCTCACGGGGCCTCCCGCGGCGCTCGCCTGGGCGCGCCACCCGGCGACGATCTCCGGCGCCCGCATCGAGCGCGAGCTGGGGTTCACTCCGGCGAAGACCAGCGCCCAGGCCCTGCGCGCCACCCCCGGCCCGGCGCCCGAGTTCGACGCCTACGGCATGGACCGCGGCTATATCGACGCCTACGGCCGCACCCTCTTCCGCTTCCTCCACCGGGTCTACTGGCGGGTCGAGGTGCAGGGGCTGGAGCACGTGCCGCGGGAGGGGCCGGCGGTCCTCACCGGAGTCCATCGCGGCTTCATGCCGTGGGACGGAGTGATGGCCCTCCACTCGGTGGCTCGGGGGACCGGCCGGTACATGCGCTTCCTTATCCACCCCTGCCTGGTCAAGTTCCCCTACCTGGCCGCCTACATGACCAAGCTGGGCGGGATCGTCGCCTGCCAGGAGAACGCCGACTGGGTGCTCGGGAAGGGCGAGCTCCTCGGCATGTTCCCGGAGGGGATTCACGGCGCCTTCACGATGTACAAGGACGCCTACCGGCTGGGCAAGTTCGGGCGCGACGAGTATGTAAAGATGGCGCTCCGCAACCGGGCGCCCATCGTCCCCTTCGTCACCGTCGGCTCGGCCGAGATCTATCCCATCCTCGGCCGCGTCGACTGGAAGTGGTGGAAGCGGTGGAGCGAGTGGCCGTTCCTGCCCATCACCCCCACCTTCCCCCTCCTCCCCTTCCCCCTGCCCTCGAAGTGGCACACCCGCTTCCTTCCCGCCTTCCACGTCGAGGCGCTCCATCCCCCCGAGGCGGCGGACGACCCGGCGGTGGTCCAGGCCCTCTCCCGCGAGGTCCGTTCCCGCCTCGAAGCGGCCATCGCGGAGATGCTGGCCAAGCGGCGCTCGATCTTCCGCGGCTCGATCTTCGGTCCGGATGTTTGCTAAAATCCAGGAAGCCATGGACAGCGACCAGAGCGCCGAGGCTCCGGCGGAGGGGAGCAAGCGCCGGCTCGCCGCAGGGGCGACCGCGGCCGGCGATGGCGCGGTGGCGGTCGCCGGTGGGATCGGGGCCGGCCGGGACGCCCATCTCCACCTCCATCTCCAGACCGGCCAATCCGAGCTCGGTCCCGACGAGGACACCCTGCTGCGAGCCTACCTCGGCCGGGTGATCGACCAGACCGAGATCCTGCCCCTGGCGGTCGTCGATCGGGAGCTCGAAGACGGCCGCGACGACCTGCGCCTGAAGCTCCCGGCGGTCTATACCGCGCTCCTCACCCGCTCGGCGCGGTTCGAGGCGGGGAGGGACCGGGCGCCTAAGGCCGACGAACGGGAGCTGGTCTCGGCGCTCGAGCAGCTCGACCGGCACCGGAAGCTCGTCCTCCTCGGCGACCCGGGAAGCGGCAAGAGCACCTTCGTCAACTTCGTGGCGCTCTGCCTGGCCGGCGAGGGCCTGGACCGCGCCGACGCCAACCTCGCACGGCTGAGGGAGTCGCTCCTCGGCAGGGAGGGCCGCGGCGAGAAGGAGGGCCTGCTCCGGAGCCTCGGCCGGCTCTTGCCGGTGCGGGTGGTGCTACGGGACTTCGCCGCTGACGGGCTTCCCGGCGAGCCGGGAGAGGAGGGGAGGGCTTACTGGCTGTGGGAGTTTCTCCGCAGCCAACTGGATGGGGCCGGGCACGGCCTGTTCTTCCCAGTGTTGCAGCGGGAGCTCCTCGCCGGTCGCGGGCTGGTGCTCCTCGACGGCCTGGACGAGGTGCCGGAGGCTTCTGAGCGCCGGCGGCAGATCCGCGAGGTGGTGGCCGACTTCGCCCGGGGGATCGGGGAGAGCCGGGTGCTGGTGACCGGCCGTCCCTACGCCTACCAGAAGCCGGAGGAGCGGCTGAAGGACTTCGTGGTGGCGGTCCTCGCGCCGTTCAACCGCTACCAGATCGGCCAGTTCGTTAAGCGCTGGTACGAGCACCAGGTGGTGCTCAAACGGATGGAGAAGGAACAGGCCGAGGCGCGCGGCCAGCTCCTGGAGCGGGCGATCTTCGCCAGCGACCGCCTGTTGAGCCTCGCCGAGCGTCCGCTCCTCCTCACCCTGATGGCGAGTCTCCACGCCCTGCGCGGCGGCGATCTGCCGGAGCGGCGGGAGCAACTCTACGAGGAGGCGGTGAAGCTCCTCCTATCCATCTGGGAGAAGGTGAGAGCGCGGCGGGATGGGAAGGGTGAGCTGGTGCTGGAGGAGCCGGGCCTCGCCGCCTTTCTTGAGGTGAACGAGGACGAAGTCAGGAAGGCGCTTGAGGCGCTGGCGTTCACGGCCCACGAAGCTCAGCCCGAGCGAGAGGGAACGGCCGACGTGCCGGAATGGCAGCTGGTCGACAGCCTGGTCCAGCTCAAGAAGTCGAAAGGGGGTAAAGTCGACGAGCGGAAGCTCCTGGCCTATCTCGAGAACCGCGCCGGTCTCCTCCTGGCGCGCGGCCGGGGGATGTACACCTTCCCGCACCGGACGTTTCAGGAGTACCTGGCGGCGTGCCACCTGATGGGCGGCGATACCTTCCCCGACGAGGTGGCGAACCTAGTAGACTGATTCTCTATTAGTGTTGCAATAAGCTACCCTCCGGTTTACTCTCCTCCTGTCCCCCCGATCCTTG
>Ga0137403_10004491_pt1 | contig 16459 bp, 12 predicted proteins | sample CZOMad2_1_16fung_FD_122057 | JGI IMG/M metagenome (GOLD analysis project Ga0137403, IMG submission 122057) | Vadose zone soil fungal communities from Angelo Coast Range Reserve, California, USA - CZOMad2_1_16fungal (Hybrid Assembly) | ecosystem: Environmental > Terrestrial > Soil > Vadose zone...
GCGGAGCCGAATCTTCTTTCGCACCAAGTGCGAAGTGATCCGCTCATAGTCCACGTTTATAAATACCGTCGTGTTTAGATTAACGAGCTTGCACTCACCGGAGAGGACCAAGCGCTTGGCATCGCCCGTCCATGATGTTGCCTTCCAATCGTCAACACGATCCTCGAGGCTGCGTTCTTCGTTCTGGAAAACTGCCGAAAATTCTCCACCCTGCTTGTGCCGGAGAATGGGCTTAGTGTTGAAAAGAAGGGCAACACCGTAGCCCTCTTGGGCGTCGCCCGTCACCTTCAGAGTCAACCCATCGGTACCGGGGGCTGTGGGGGAGGCGGCTTCACATAAGGGTTCGGCTCTTAATCCAACACTCATAGCGAGACCGCCCAACATGGAGCTTCCTATGAAGCGACGCCGCGACATAAATCTAAAGGCCATTGGGTTTCTCTTGCCTCGCATATTAAACGGAATATGCCGACTCGCAGTCTAGTATGCGTGGGGTACGCACGGCTAAATCGAGAATTGGTGATTTGCGATCGCCAATCCCGTGAAATTATTGCAAAGAAGTGAGTTAGCTCTTCAATTCGGGAAAATTTTGTGATAGCATTGCCTTCGCTTAGTCTAGAAGACTGACCGCAGTTCCTCACCTAGAATGAGCAGCCCACAACCAGCACCTATGGAGGACCTCCGAACGGACGAGCGTTGGCAGCTCGTTCAGCGAATTGTGTCCAGTACTCCCTTTCAGAAGAGCACACGGCTCCGCGAATTGTTGCAGTACCTCGCCCAGGAGACCTTGCGCGGCAGTGCGCATGAGTTAACCGAGCAGCATATCGGCAACGCGCTGTTTCACAAACCCTCGGATTACCGCCCCTTGGAGGACAGCTCCGTACGAGTGCACGTCCGGCAGTTGCGTCTAAAACTGCACGAGTATTTCCATGAAGAAGGCCGTAATGAGCCCATTATCCTTGAAATACCAAGAGGCTCCTACGCCCCAATCTTTCGAGCGGTTCCCAAAGCAGCTCTTGTCCCCGCAGTAGTCGAATCAAAGACGATCCCTGTTCTGCCATGGCGCTACCGAGCGCAGTTGCCTTGGATCCTCTGCGGCATCCTGGCCATGTTATCCGCCGTGTTGGCGTATCGCGTTACCGCGCACCGCACAGCCACCGAGATGCGGCCGCCCGCTGCCCTTTCCTGGCCTTTTTCCCAGATCTTCGATGCGCAGCACCAAACGATAATCGTGGTGGCGGACATTAACTACGGGATGTCCCGTATCCTTGCCAGTCAGAGTGGATCTCTCGACCAGTATCTTCGGCAGGAATTTCTTCAGGGTCCCGAAGTCGGCAAGATCGGCGCGGTGGATTCGAGCTTGAGTGAATATATTTCTAGCTCCACCCTCACTTCGTTTGCGGATGTGGCCGATGTCGTTTCTTTGTACAGAATGGCCGGGCCGCTCCAAGCGCAAGTGGTGGTCCGTTACCCGCGGGACTTGAGGATGCGCGACCTGGACCACAACAACTACGTGTTTATTGGAAGTCCCGGGTCGAATCCATGGGTGACGCTTTTGCAAGACAAGCTCAACTTTCGCGAGACTGAAAGCGTAGTCGGGAAAAGCGCGAAAGTATTTGTGAACAAGAACCCGCTACCGGGCGAACAACCGGAATATGTAGGCCTTCGGTGGACAGGAAGCGTGGGAGAAGATTATGCGACCATTGCTCTTCTTCCCAACGCCACCCATGACGGCAGTGTGTTGGCACTCCAGGGTCTGCAACAGGAAGGGACAGAGGCCGCCGGCCGGTTCCTTGCCGATGAGGAAAATCGACGCCAACTCATGAACGCGCTCGGCATATCTGCCTCGGATAGCAGCTCTCAAAATATCTGGTTTGAAGCTCTAATTCGATCCCGCACGGTTTCCGGAGCGCCGAAATCCACGACTCTCGTCGCCGTCCGTCGAATTCGGTAGATTGGCATCCCGCACATGCAGCAACCTATCCATCTACGACTATCGCCACGATCCCTCGGGTTTCAAGCCTTCAGCAGTTCGCACGGAGAAGCGCGTGGGCTGAGGAGCGTGCCCTTGCCGGGCCGGGTGTCAGCCGTGTCGACGAGTTCAGGTGGGCGCTTAGCTTTCGCCCGGCAACACGTCCTGCACGGGGTCGCATCCTGCCTATTCGCTATTTTCGGCTTGGTCTCGGCGACATCTACCGGAGCAGCGCAATCGCAAAATAATCTCGACGCCCTGTTCGAACAGGCTCGCGGAGAAGAAAGAACTGGAGACTACGCCGCCGCGGAGCGCACCTACAAGCAAGCGTTGGCGCTAGCTCCCGAGAACCTTGAAGCCCTCAAGCGCATGGGAGTTCTGCTGCAGACGGAACTGAGATTCGACGATTCTATTCAATCTTTTAAACAAGTACTTGCCATCGACCCAGCATATCCTGGGGTCAATTTCTTCCTCGGTGTTTCTTACTTTGGCCAGAATGACTTAGGCCAATCAATCGATAGTTTTGATCGTGAACTCAAGACACCCAACCCTCACCCACGTTCTCATTATTATTTAGGGCTGGCCCTTCAGTCTTCCGGCCGTACCGAAGAAGCGATTTCGCAGTTCAATCGATCTCTTAGTCAGAACGCCAAAGACGCGGACGCACTCTACCAATTGGCGCGCCTTCACAAAAATGCTTCCCTGCGTTCTATCGAATTACTCAAGGCGCTAGACCCGGACTCCTTTCAACTTCATGCCTTGATGGGCGAGATCAACGCGGAACAGGACCACTATCCCGAAGCCATCGGGGAATACAAAGCGGCGCTTGCCAAACGCCCGGATGCTCAGGGCATACACTTTGCCATCGGAGTGGCATATTGGGCCCAGCATCAGACGGACTTGGCCGAGAAAGAATTTCACGAAGCCTGGAAGGAAAACCCAAACGACGCCATGACGAATTTGTATCTGGGCGAGATTGCAGTCCGGGATCAACGCTTTTCCGACGCTTTACAATTTCTGCTGGTTGCGCAACACGGACAACCCAATATGCCGCAAGTCCACGTTCTCCTTGGAAAATGCTACCAAGGTCGCAAGGAACTCGAGAAAGCAAAAGCCGAATTCCAGGCAGCAATCACGGGGGACCCAGCGGCCGCCCAACCACACTACCTGCTGGCGAAGGTCTATCGTGATTTACACGATACAGGGGCAAGTGCCGCCGAACTTGCTGAATTTGAACGTCTTTCAAGACTGGAAAAAGAGAAATCCTCGCAACAAATTCCTCAGAACTAGCATGAAAGAGGGTATTTTTCGCATGTAGAATTCCATGATGACCCTGCAATCGATGGCGACGCGCTATCGTGCCATTCGATTCTGGAGTGTCTTATCTCTGCTTGTTCTCGTGACGGCAGGTGCCTCGAAATTGGCGGGGCAGAACGGGACCCCCTCCGCCGCGAATCAGTCGGCGTTCGAGGCCCACTTCGCCGCAGCCCAACAGGCTCAGCGCGATAGGGACTACCCCGCGGCGGAGCGTGAATACCAGGCCGCGCTTGCCCTAGCCCCTGGGTTCGCAGAAGTCCATATGAACCTGGGATTGGTCTATCAGCTTGAAAATCGTTCTGCTGAGGCGATGACGGAATTCCACCGGGCGCTCAAAATCAAACCTGGGCTAGCCGGCGCCAATTTTTTTCTGGGAGTGAACTACTGCAAACTGGGCGACGGTGCGAAAGCGATTCCCTACCTCAAGGCAGCGCTTCGGGCCGAACCCAATCGGTCGGACACGTGGCTCTGGCTGGCCACAGCGCAAGAGATCTCCGGCCAGCTGCAAGCTGAAGTGGTCACCCTCCGCAAGGCCCTGAAATTGCAGCCTAAGGACATCGATCTTCTCTATCTTTTGGGCAGTACTTACGAGCGATTGGGGAAACAAGAGGTCGCGCATCTGGAGAAGGTTGCACCAGGCTCTTCGCGTAGCGAACAATTGCTCGCGGAAAGTTATGCCACCAGTAACGAGTGGCCTTCCGCTGTGATTCACTTTCAGAATGCTCTGGCGGCCTCGCCGAACCGTGCCGGGTTGCATACCGAACTCGGTGAAGTTCTTCTGCACGCCGGAAAAGTAAATCAGTCGATTCAGGAATTTGATGAGGACCTACGGCGCGATCCCGGCAACTTGCGCGCCCTAGTGCGTCGCGGCGAAGCAAGGTTGATCCAGGGCAATCTGGATGCCGCTCTGCAGGACTGGGAGAAAACGATTGTCATCGACCTGGAGCAAACGGAGAGGATCTTGGGCCTCCGCGAAACGGGATTCGGCGATTCCGCTTTCGAACAACTTTCCGATACCAATCGGGAAAAAATCCAGAGACTCGCATCAGGCTTGCAACGTCGGGAATCTCCGGCTGCGCACTTGGCACTTGTCTTTCTCGCCGAACAGAACGGGAGCTTCTCTCAAGCAGCCGCAGAGTCGCGTCTTGTACAAGCCGCCACCGCCAAGGACCATGATGCGGGCATAACCTGCACCACAGAGGCCGTCAACCTCGCACTTCAACGCAACGAGTATTCCAAAATCCCGCCCTGCTTGGGCAAGATTCTCACTCCACGATCCTCTCCTGAACTTCGCATTCGAGTGGCGGCCGCATTGCTGGAAGCGGGGCAGTCTGAACGCGCTCTCCAGACTCTCGAAGGATTACCAGCAGCAGAAAACAGGTCGGGGGAGGCGGCCTACTGGCGCGCGCGTTGCTACGAGAAATTGGCGACCGCGGCTTATCTGCAGCTTTACCGGGCAGACTCCAATTCGCATCGCATGCATCAACTGATGGGCGATCTTGAAGCGGCGAAAGGAAATGATGGAAAAGCCATCGAAGAGTACCGTGCGGCGATCGCCTTGAAGCCCTCCCTTCCCAATTTGCACTACAGCTTGGGACATCTATTATGGAAGGATCTCAAAGTTCCTGAAGCACGCATTGAACTCGAGACAGAACTTGCTTTGAACCCGCGTCATGCAGGTGCGTTGAACGACTTGGGGAACACCTACCTGCTTGAACACCAACCCAATAAAGCATTGCCTTATCTCGAGAGGGCTCTGGCGGCGGACTCCGCAAATTCAGATATACACCGTGATTTAGGCACGGCATACTCCGAACTTGGCGACTACCGGAAGGCGGAAGAGCACTTCACGATCGCCGTATCCTCCGATCGCGACGGGTCGGTTCACTACAAGCTGGCCAGGGCTTACCAAGCCCTGGGCGAGAAGGAAAAGGCTGCGCGGGAATTCGCACTCTCCACTGCACTGAACCGTGAATCGCACAATAAGCTCGAGAAGCGAACGGCGCGTTTGGGAGAAGTAACTAAATCCGCAGAAGATCCATAGCATGAAATTCTGCCTGATCCTTTTCTATCTTTGTTCCCATGTGCAACATGTGTGCCCAGACTCTCCCAGCGAAGCCGCAAATCAAGTAGCCAAGCAAGGAGATGCATTTCAGAGGGGTCTCACGGCGCTAAGAGAGAATCGGCCTGAGGATGCCTTCGAAGAGTTCACCGCCGCGGAACGCGAACATCCCAATGACGCGCGCATTCGTAATTTTCGTGGGATCTTGCTGGTCCAAATGGGCAAGAATGCCGAGGCTGCCGCCGAATATCAAGAATCGATTCGCCTCGATCCGACTCTAGAAGATGCCTATCGCAACCTCGGCTTTCTCAGATGGACCGAACACCAACTTGCCCAAGCTCGCGACATGTTGGAACGTGCTATAAAGCTTTCCCCTGACGACTCCTTCGCCCACTACTATCTCGGCAGGGTGGAACTCGACGCACAGCGATACGAACAGGCCTTCCGTGAACTCGACCTGTCCCACCAATCATTCCCTGCTGACGCAGGACTCTTGATCCAGGTCACTACCGGGTACATTGCGTTAGGGCGCCAGGAAAATGCCCGTAAATCACTCGATCAACTTATGCAAGTGGCTTTGACGGAGACGCAATCGGTCCAAGTCGCGTCCCTGCTGCTGTCCATCCACGAGAATGACCGGGCGATCAGCCTCATTCAGAAATTCAACGGTCGCTTCAAATCTCAGGCGACGTGGGCGCAATTTGATCTCGCCTTGGCTTACTTTCTTTCTGAGAAGTATGAAGAAGCAATTGAACAAGCTCTCGTCTATGCACATGCTGAGAGCCCGGCAGCCCCAAAGCCTCCTGAACAGGCGCAGGCTTGGTCTTTGATTGGCATCGCGTATGCGCGTCTCAACCAGGGCGAACGCTCCATCAATGCCCTTCGTCAGGCCGCGACCCTCGCACCCGACGACGAGGCGCATTGGCTGAACCTGACGCGTGAACTAATGGAATTGAACCGCTATCCCGAAGCAGTCACCGCGGTGCAGAGTGGACTTGCCGCCAATCCAAAGTCTTACGCTTTGCATTTACGACTGGGCGCGGCATACCTGGCCGCTGGCCGGTACGGAGAAGCGGAAAGTGTGTTTCGCGATCTTGTATCCGCGGGCGATCCTCTCCCCACGGGGTACGTCGGATTGGCACAGGTGCTTCTTAGAACGGGCCGCGCCGAAGAAGCAGCAGCTGACCTCGGCGATGCGGAGAAAAAGTTAGGACCCACCTTCTTGATCAGCTATTTTCATGGACTAGCACTTGATCGCGCAGGCAAGCCGTCCGAAGCGTTGACCGCTTTTCAACAGGCCACACACTTGAATCCGAATAGTGCCGATGCCCACCTGCATTTGGGAAAGACAGAATTCGCTTTGAGCCACGTGAATGAGGCGATTGCCGAATTCCACGAAGCGCTTCGCCTTGATCCGGGCAACACACAGGCCAAGCGACTCCTAAGTCAAGCTTATCGCCGGGCCGGCGACACAAAAAATGCGACAAAGTTCGCAACGGCATCCACCGAAGCGCCTGGCGCCCCTGCAGGTGATCTTCTTGATGATTTCTTCGTTCCACAGTGGCAAGCTCCGATCGAGGCTGCCGGAAAGTAGCGACCAGGAATGCTCCAACGCGTGAAGAGTGCTGGCTCGGGGCCAAAGAGAGCGCTCGTGCAGAAAATGTTGTTTTGGCCAACCGCAGTCGTCCTGCTGTTCGGCAGCTCTCTGTTTTCTCAGGCTCCGGCACAAAAGAGTGCCGACAATGCAAGCATCGCAAATTTCAGCGACATCGCAGAAAAAGCTGGGCTGACCGCAGTGAATATATTTGGTGGAGGCGAGACCAAGAAATACATCATTGAGACCACCGGAACGGGCGTGGCCATCTTTGATTATGACAATGACGGATGGCCGGACATTTTCGTTGTGAATGGAACGACGCTAGAAGGGTTTCCCTCCGCACAGGCTCCCACCAATCACCTCTATCACAATAATCATGATCAAACCTTCACGGATGTCACCGCGAAGGCCGGCTTACTGGCCACGGGATGGGGCCAGGGGGTTTGCACTGGTGATTACGACAATGACGGTTGGGAAGATTTGTACGTCACGTATTTCGGAAAGAATCGTCTCTATCATAATGACCATGGCGTCTTCAGCGAAGTGGCCGAAAAGGCGGGGGTTGCAGGATCAGGGAAGGCCTGGGGAAGCGGATGCGCTTTCCTCGACTACAACCGTGACGGCCGGCTAGACCTGATCGTCGCAAATTATGTCGACTTTAATCTATCCACCACTCCAGTCCCCGGTCAGGGAAGCTCTTGCGTGTGGAAGGGCGTTCCGGTAATGTGCGGGCCTCGCGGTCTGCCTAGTACGAAGAATATCTTGTATGAGAATCGCGCTGACGGCACTTTCACGGATGTCACCACCAAGGCTCACATCGGCCAGACCAATGGACATTACGGGATGAGTGTTTCCACCTTCGATTTTGACAATGATGGTTGGCCCGATGTCTACATTGCATGCGACAGCGCCCCAAGCATCCTTTATCGCAACAATCACGATGGCACATTCACCGACGTTGCGATAACGTCCGGGGTTGCGTTCAACGAAGATGGCCGCGAGCAGGCCGGAATGGGTACAACCATCGCCGATTACAACGGCGACGGCCGGCCGGATATTTTTAAGACCAACTTCTCCGATGACACCCCGACCCTCTACCGCAACGATGGTGAAGGACTTTTTTCGGATGTTACTTTCGCGGCTGGACTCGGCCTGCATACGCAATACCTGGGCTGGGGCACCATGTTCTTCGACTTCGACAACGACGGCTGGCCAGACCTCATTCTCGCCAACGGACACGTCTATCCGGAAGTGGACAAGTTTCACCTGGGTAGCGGATACAAGGAGCCACGCCTCCTTTATCACAACAACGGCAATGCCACCTTCACCGACATCTCTGCGACGGCGGGACCCGGGATTAACGCCGCTTCTTCCGCGCGCGGATTGGCCGTAGGCGATCTGTGGAACGATGGTCAACTTTCCGTCGTCATCAATAATATTTACGAGAAACCAAGCCTTTTGGTGAATAGGGCGCGTTCTGGAAATCACTGGATCGCATTCAAAACGATGGGATCCCGCTCCAACCGTGACGGGATCGGCGCCAAGATCACCGTCAAAGCTGGAAAGAGAACTCTGGTCGATGAAGTGCGCAGCGGATCGAGTTACATCTCCCAAAACGATCTAAGGGTACACTTCGGTCTCGGAACTGCAGCAAACGTTGACGCGGTACAAGTGCGCTGGCCCAGCGGACTTGTGGAACATTTCGATAATTTACCCGTTGATGCCATCCACACACTGAAAGAAGGGTCTGGTGTAGCAGTTGCAGCAACCCCGAAAAAGCCCTGAGCGAGGATCAGCTTTGAGGTTTACGTAAAGCTACCGGGAAAGGTCTTTTCCCCCCGCTCTCGCAGCAGGTTCCTGAACTTGAAAGATTTGATCACCGCGGATATCTTTGAGCGTTTGATGAATCCCGCTGGGCCAATGAATTTCGATTTGTTCGGCCGCCTTCTCGGATCCCAGGCCGAAATGTACGCGTTTATCACTCGAAGAAAGATAACTGCCTGCGGTCGTCACGGTGGCCCATTGAGAGCTTTTCGCGGTTATCACCTTTACTTCTGCGCCGATCGCATCCCGGTTGCTCTGGTGGCCGACGAGTTCCAAAGTCAACCAATGATTCTGGGTCTGCGATGCATTATGCAGAACGTACAGGGCCCCATCATTGCTGGTCACCACGGCATCCAATCGTCCGTCATTATCGATATCACCGATTGCCAGACCACGTCCCACCCAGGCTTTTTGAAAAATGTCTCCGGTTTGCGCCGAGACATCCACGAAACCCTTGCCGGTGTTTCTTATCAGTAGCATGGGTTCCTTGTAACGAAGGTCTGGAAAAGTCAGTTGGATCGTATCCAAATCGTGCCCCTGGGTGATGAGAAGGTCTTTCCATCCGTCGTTGTCATAATCAAGGAAGCGCGTACCCCAACCCGAGTGCTTTAGAGAAATGCGGCCGATTCCGGAAGGGTAAGTATCGTAGGTGAAGGTACCATCGCCATTGTTGCGATAAACCGCATACATCTGGCTGGCCAGATCGGTAACGAACAAGTCAGGCAGGCCGTCGTTGTTGTAGTCTGCGAAGTCCACACCCATGCCTGCGTAAGAATGGCCCTCGCCATCCAGGGCCACACCGGAAATCAAAGCAACTTCTTCAAATCTGCCATCGCCCTTGTTGTGGTAAAGAAATTCTGGCATGGAGTCGTTTGCGAAAAAGAGGTCGAGGTGACCGTCGCGGTCGTAATCCGCGAAAGCGATCCCCAATCCCTTGGCGGGCTGCGCAAGGCCAACTTTTTCCGCGATTTCTGTGAAATGTCCCTTGCCATCGTTGTGATAGACCAATGGCGCAATCGCACCGAAAGAATCCGGATGGCAGTATGCTCGGTACCCTTCTCTACGCTCGCCACACCAAATGTCGTCAAAGTCCCATTGAAGATATCGAAGCACGACTAGATCAAGAAACCCGTCACCGTCCAGATCTATCCAAGCCGCGCTGGTGGACCAGCCGCTGCCGCTGACGCCGGCCTTCTGCGTCACATCAGTAAATGTTCCGTCTCCATTGTTGTGATACAGCTTGTTCACTCCGTAGGCAGTTACGTATAGATCTTCAAATCCATCATTGTCATAATCTCCGACAGCAACTCCCATGCCGTAACCAACCCCTTGCAGTCCGGCCTTTTCCGTTACATCTTCAAAGATACCATCGCTCTTCTGATGGTAGAGGCGATTCCAATCCTTCGGCCCCGTCTTCTGCGGAACTGTGCCCTTCGCCGTGGGATCGCTGAGCGGAGCTCCATTCACTACGAAAATATCCAGACGACCATCGTTGTCATAGTCCAACAGCGCTACACCCGAGCCCATGGTCTCAATCAAGTATTTCTTGGACGTATGCGAGGCGACGTATTCGAAACTCAGACCTAAGGCGGAAGTCACATTAGTGAATTTTGCAACCTCGGGGATGGAACCATTCTGAAATGCAGCTGCCGCACCGGCCCTTGATGTCGGTCCTCTCTGGGCCATGGCGTAGGAAGCAAGCAGAGATAAAGCCACGCCGAGCGCCCGTCGACTGCGGGAGCGGAGGGTTCTCTTGGCTGCCTTCATCAATTCCTTTCATTGTGACAGCGACAACTTATTTCAAGAAACCCTCAGCTCTGTACAAAACGCTGAGAAGGCAGTTCTTAGGTAAATCGGAAGAGACTGCAGTTTCTCGATGTCCTGGCTCATCCTTGACGAGCGGCATATTTGACCAGGGAAGAGGGATCCAATTGCATTCTCGAATCACCCACCGTGAGATTCTATCTGACCGCCGCAGGGCTCGACATTCGCGAGAAAAGGTCAAGACTGGAAGCGGAAATGCGGAACGCGCCCGCGTAGTGCGCGTGATTGTCCCGTATGCCATTGATTGTAAAAATGGTGAACGCGGAAGGAATCGAATCCGCGAATGAACGTAAATTCAATAACATGCAGGGCCAGGGATGCCATCCTAGGCCACGGAAAGTAGTGCTAAACCAAAACACGGATCGCGGAATGGATCGCAATCTACGTGCGGAATCACTGTAGATTTCTCGCCCACACGGACGTTCAGTTTAAGGATCAGGACACCCGAGTCCAACGATCCAGCGTCGGATTTACCCAATAACAGACGGGATTGGATTCGTGGTCAGATTAAGCGGCTCGGCTGAAGTCCTCGCGTACTTTTTCTTGCTTGTTCCCGGCTCAGGACGACGCTCGGACTTCTTCTCCAATTGGTCGGCCTGCCGCTGCTCTTTATCGGGCTTCGTGCGTTTGGTCGCCATGCCGACAGTTTCCTACAGGCTAGGCGATTGATAGCCCTGCGATAGCCCTGCAGACGCCTGTACCATCAGGGTGGCATCTGAGCCGGGGTGGTGTGTCGTGATCGCGGCCAATTCATGGTCGCGGCGTGGGTGGGTGTACCGGTGGTATGGGTCTCTACAGGATGTGATGTATTCCACCGACATAATGCCCCGCGTAGTCGAATATTGCGCCGCTATACGCCTCTCGTAGTGCCTATGCCTCGAGTTGCTGGCAGGAATGTTTCCATTCAGTTATTGTCCGCCTCCTCCTTTCACGGCCCCTTTCCATCATGGCCTCAGTGTAGCGCTGCCACAAGAAGAGTCAACGTACCGCCGGTGGTTGTGGCGCTTCAGACATCGGGACTTCATAATGCATGTACGCGTCGAATGCTTTTCTGACCTCGGCTTTAGTGAGTTGGCCGAGGTAGAACCGACACGTCGTCTCCAAATTCTGATGTCCTAAAATCTCCTTGATGTGGCCGATCGGACACCCGCGCTGAAGAAGATTCGTGGCAGCCGTGTGCCGCAGGATGTGTGGGGTGACGCGCTTGCCGGTGCGCGCGAGAACTCGGGCATTTGTGCGTTCAAACATCGCGTGGACACTTGTGACTAGCAGCCTCCGGCCATTGCCACCCGTAAACAGTGGCTCATTCCCGTCGCTCCGCAGAGCCAGATAGCGCTTGATCCAGGTGAGCGCGCGCTCCGTAAAAAATACCGTCCGTTGTTTGTTTCCCTTGCCGATGACCACAGTCTCCCCTTTTGAGAGATCTATCGAATCAACATTCAATGACAGAGCTTCCGATATGCGCATGCCAGTCGCCGCCAGTGTTTCGACGAGAGCTCGGAAACAAAACTGCGACCGGCGCTGCCGGCCAAATCCCGTGTACAAGGGAATAGCTTCCACGAACTCACTGTATTCGTCGGGCGTCAGATAGACAACCTGCCGGCGTGGCGCTCCCGGTGCTCGGATGAGCTCCACATTCATCACTGGCCGGGAAAGGACATCCCTGGCAAAAATCAGCGCGTTCTTGAGTGCATAGGTGCAAGTTCGAGCAGCGTGCGCGATGCCGCAAAGGCCTCTTCACTAAAACCGTTCTGGACTAGACAAACGGTGCTTCTTGAAAGGGCCAGACTTTTCGACAGAAGAGTTAAGACGGTTACGTCAAGGTAGGTCCCCTTGCGAGGATAAATCCACTGGTCATCCAGATAACGGCTAATCTTGTTCAGAATTCTTTTTAGCTGTCGCACCTTCGGCTTCAATTGCTCGTGTCGATTCGACATGCCACGGATTCTACATCTGCACAGGTAGGACGAACAAAAGGAGAACCCTGTATCTCCCGGTATGAACATGGGCCTGTCCCGCCTGGCCTCGTGAACATCGAGATGAGTCTGCAAAAGACATTTGCAACGCGATCCTCACACATGCGCTTAAGCAGGACGACTACCTAAAGCAGATTAGTGAACAGGATCGCGTCGACGACAAGACCGCGTTTGTCATCAAGCGCAGGTAAGAAATCCTGCAGTCCGCCACCGCTGTTCGCGGGTGACAAAATCATTGCTCTTATGCTGCTGGTTTGCAGGAGAAATCTGCTCGGTCGAAATCAGCAGGGGAGCCTGGTGTTCTACGGCGGAGTCGGCATTACCCTCATTCGTGTGCTTTCTCGACGTGGCTGTTGCGGAGGTGGGGTAGAGCATGATGTCTGCGAAACATGGTGTTTGGTGAATAAGCAGTTCGTTTTACCGCGGCCAATCAGATTCCTACTATGCAGCCCGCCCGTTAAACGGATCGCCCCACCACAACTTCCGGATAGTTCACCATCCGGGAGTTAACGCCCCGGTGGCGCGAACGATAAGCAGAACGCGAGCAGTCATGCGAGTAGCCCCCTGCATTCGCGTGACTGCCCGAGATTCTCACTCCTCTGGGCGACGACAACCCCAGTTCGATGCTTTGTTCACATCCCCACCCTTGAAAAACGCCGCTTTCGGATAGGGGCACAGGGGCATCGTGCGTGTAACAACTCCAGTTCCGGGGTCGTTGTCCTGAAAATGTGCAGCTACGATATGCTTGGGCTTCACGTTACTTTCGACCCAGTCAATGAGCGGCGTGAGTGGATCGAAAACATTCGGACCGGGGCCGCTGCCAATGCAATGTTGCATCCCGGGAGCCATGAACAGCCGAGCAAACTCCTCTGTCGGACCAAGGCCGCCCTGCTGCTGGATCACGGCCTTGTAGTACTGGAGGGTTTCCTCTGGAGAGAACGCGGCGTCACTCCAGCCGTGATACATGATCAACTTTCCACCGCGATTCCGGAAGGAAGACAGATCAGGGTCTGCACCCTCTGCTCCGCCGCGATTCATCACCATGTGTGTCTTTACCAGGTCCCCGCTGTTAATGTTGAAGCTGAGAGAGTTGTACCCGGGGTCCCCGAAAACGAAAAACTTTAGGACTTGATCCTGAAAGAGAAACTGCCAGGGAGCCAATCCCGGATCGCTCCACGGCTCGGCGGTTCCCGGCGCGTCTGGAGCGACAAGCCCGGTAATCCATGTGCCCCAGGAGTCGTCTTGCGCGGGATCGCTTTCGCTGAAACCCGGGTAGATTCTCTGGCCGTCCCCGGTAGTTGTGCCCGCATAGACCGCCTTAATTCCAGCCACCTGCGCGCTGTTCAAACAATCCGAACTGTTCGTCTCCGAGCATAGCAAGCTTTCGGGATCGAACTTGCACTTTCGCGGGTCTTGGATCAGGCCATCCGCCACACCATCGGCAGCATCACAACTGCTCATCACCGCCGCATCAACCAGAGCCAGTTTGTCTGGTGGAATGTAGCTCTCCGAGTTGGCGGTCAGGTGTTCTTGGTTCCAATTGAAAGCAGGAATGACCGGGCCGAGGGCGGGATCACCGGCGATGACGCCATCGAAATCGGCAGGATATTGTTCAGTTTCAATCAGCCCCTCGCGACCGCCATCCGAGCAGCCCGCGAAATACGCGCGGGACCGCCGACCATAGAACCTATTGGTAATCGCCTTTCCGGCAACCGCAGCGACATGCACTCCTCGAAACAAGAAATCATCCTGCTTGGCTTGGTCGTCGAGCGCCCAGCTGCCGTCGAGAAAGTTGCCCTGATGCCCAGTATCGGTAAACGCGATCGCAAAGCCTGCCTCTGTAAGAGAGGTACGGTCTTCGAAGTCAGGGAAAACTTCCGGGAAGCCGAAGCCGCCTCCGAAGCCGCCATTCCCGATAAATAGAAATCGTCCGTTCGATTCAGCTGGCAGGCTCAATTCGAAATTCACCTGGTTTGGCCCTGGATGCTTGGTAGTCACATAGCCCAGCACATCACAGTATCGGACCGGATCGGACTGAGCCGTGGCAGATACGATCGTAGTATTCGAGGGAGCCACGGTCTGAATGGTGGATTGGGTGCAGTCCACGGCCGCTAGCGCCCCAGGCGTAGCCAAAGGTGCGAGGCTCAAAAGAAGACCACATATCGCGTGAATTGCTCTTCCCGGTTGACGGTTCATGATCGCCCTCCTCACGTCAGCGTTGCGACACTTTGTTCTAGTTAGCTCCCCGTGTCCATAACGCCCGTCTGTTCTGTTCCTGTTTTTCTTTGGCCTCGTTTAGCGGGCTACGCAAACTCGCGCGCACTGCCTGTTTGGACAGAAGGAGTGATAGACTCCCGCTGTCGACCGGGGTTTTGGTTTTATGGGTAGCGCGCATTTAGAGCGGGCGACCGTACGTTTTGGGGTATTCGAGGCGGACTTCCGTGCGGGAGAGCTCCGCAACCAGGGGGTCAAGGTCAAGCTTCAGGAGCAACCACTTCAAATTTTGAAGATACTGCTGGAAAACCCGGGTGAGGTGGTGACCCGGGAGGAACTGCAGAAGAAGGTCTGGCCAGCGGACACATTCGTCGACTTCGAACAAGGTTTGTACGACTCGGTTAGGCGGCTGCGCGATGCTTTAGAGGACTCGGCCGACAAACCTCGCTTTATCGAGACACTTGCCAGGCGGGGCTATCGGTTCATCGGCACGGTCACCACCAGTCCTCGGCAGATTGAGTCGATAGCTGTCCTGCCATTGGAAAACCTATCGCGCGATCCCGAGCAGGACTACTTCGCCGAAGGACTAACTGAGGCGCTGATTACTACCCTAGCCAAAATCGGTGATTTGAGGGTGGTTTCGCGTACGTCCGCGATGCAGTACAAGGGAGTCCACAGACCCCTGGCCGCGATTGCGCGAGAATTAGGAGTGGACGCGATCGTGGAGGGGACGGTGCTCCGCGAAGGAGACCGAGTGCGCATCACCGCACAACTGATCGACGCTGCGAAGGAAGCGCACCTGTGGGCGGAGAGTTACGAGCGAGATCTGCGCGAAGTACTGAGTCTCCACTCCGAATTGGCCCGAGACATAGCACGAGAAGTTCGTGTCAAACTGGCGCCAGTCGATCAAGCACGCTTTGCCGAGGTGCACCCCGTCGATCCCGAAGCATACCAAGCCTACCTTAAAGGCCGCTATCATTGGAATCGGCGCAGCGCGGAAGGACTCGGAAAAGCTATCCAGTATTTCCAGCAAGCAATTGCCAAGGATCCGACCTATCCCGCTGCCTACGCAGGCTTGGCCGATTGCCTATCCATACTGGGGTGGTGGAGCTATGTCTCTCCGGATGACGGTTGCGGTAAGGCGAAGGGACTGGCGCAGAAAGCGCTTGAAATGGACCGTAGCCTAGCAGAAGCGCACACTTCGCTAGCCTGGGCCACGATGCTTTATGACCACAATTTCGCTCTTGCTGAAAAAGAATTCGAACGGTCCATTGAATTGAACCCTCGTTACGCGACAGGGCATCAGTGGTTCGGGTTGTATCTTGCCCTGATGGGACGTTATGAGGAGGGCTACACCGAGCTCAAACGCGCCACTCGCCTAGATCCGCATCCCATCGTGAACCAGAGCTTGGGATTCGTCCTTTTTTTTGCGGGGCGATACGATCAAGCCATCGAACAGTTTGAGAAGGCGCTCGAACTGGATCCTGGCCTTGCCCAGGCGCATTGCGTGCTTGGGCTCACATACGTGTACAAGGGGATGCACAAGGCCGCCATCGCCGCTGGGCAAAAGGCGGTAGAGTTGTCGCAGGGCGCTCCGCTTTTTGTCGCGTGCCTCGGGTTGGCGTATGCCGAGGCTGGATATTGGGAAGAGGCGGATAAGATCTTGGGTCAGTTGA
>Ga0137403_10004492_pt1 | contig 16456 bp, 13 predicted proteins | sample CZOMad2_1_16fung_FD_122057 | JGI IMG/M metagenome (GOLD analysis project Ga0137403, IMG submission 122057) | Vadose zone soil fungal communities from Angelo Coast Range Reserve, California, USA - CZOMad2_1_16fungal (Hybrid Assembly) | ecosystem: Environmental > Terrestrial > Soil > Vadose zone...
ATTGTGCGCTCGCCGCCGCGGCGGCGCGGCAACTGGGTAAGCCGGTGAAGCTCGTGCTCAGCCGGAAGATGATGTTCCAGACCGTTGGTCATCGACCGCGCACCCAACAGCGCGTGCGCTTAGGCGCAACGCCTGATGGCAAACTCGTCTCGCTACAGCACGACTATGTCTACCACCGCTCAATACTCGATGCTCACCACGAAGACTGCGGAGAAACTACGCCGTTCCAATACAGCGTGCCCAACCTGCGCGTAACGTTCGGACGGGCTAAGCGCAACGTTGGCGCGGCAGCCGATATGCGCGGCCCCGGCGCCGTGCCCGGCCTCTATGCAACAGAGTCCGCGATGAATGAACTGGCCGATGAACTCAAGATCGATCCGGTGCGGCTGCGCGTCATCAACGAGCCGAAAATCGACGAAGGGCTGGGGCTTCCGTTCTCGTCGCGCCATTTGCTCGAGTGCTTTGAACTGGGCGCGGAAAAGTTCGGATGGTCCAAGCGTGTTTCCGAGGTCGGCTCGATGAAGCGCGACGGCTTGATTTTGGGATGGGGGATGGCTGGGTGTTCTTGGCTTGCTGCACGTTTCGCCGCTGAGGCAATCGTTCAGCTTCGTGATGATGGTACGGCCGGCGTAGCGTGCGCCACGCAAGACATCGGCACCGGCACGTACACGATCCTCGCACAGCTTGCTTCGGAGAAGACCGGCGTGCCGCTCGACAAAGTCGAAGTCGCCTTGGGTGATACGTCACTTCCGGAAGGCCCGCTCTCAGGCGGTTCGTTTGTGACCGGGTCGGTGGTTCCGGCCGTCTTTGAAGCAGCTGACAATGCGATCGCGTCGCTGCTGACCGTCGCCACGACAACGCCGGAATCGCCCTTCGAGAAGCGCAAGCCTGACGACCTGAAATTCGAAGGCGGTCGGGTTTTTGTAAAGGATGATGGTCCGGCTGGCGGTGTGCCATTCGCCGATTTGCTCCGGCGCGCCAACCTGCGTCTGGTCACAGGCAGCGGCAAGTCCGAATCGACATTCGGTAATCCTGAACCGAAGTTCTCGACGCACTCGTTCGGCTGTCACTTTGTCGAGGTCACGTGGCAGTCTGAGATCGCTCAGTTGCGCATCAGCCGGGTTGTGACTGTCATCGATGCGGGACGCATCTTGAACCCACTTGCCGGTCGGAACCAGATCGAGGGCGCGATCGTGATGGGAATCGGCATGGCGCTGTTCGAACACACGTCTTACGATGCCCAGAACGGCGCGCCGATCAACAGTAATCTGGCGGACTACGTCGTGGTGGTGAACGCCGACGTGCCGCCGATCGACGTGCATTTCCTCGATTTCCCCGACAGAGAGATTAACGAACTTGGCGCACGCGGGATCGGCGAGATCGGCCTGGCCGGCATCGCTGCTGCCATCACGGCAGCGGTCCATCACGCAACCGGAGTTCGCGTGCGGGAACTGCCGGTGAAAATCGAGGATTTGTTAGCGTGAGGCGTTCGCAAATGATCTAGCAAGCGTGTCGTGAGGAGCGCCTCAAGAAGAAGAGTGCACCGAAGTAGTCCACAGCTGAAGCCGAACGAGCTGGTGATGATCGCCCGGCGCTCGATTCGCTCTCGGGCTCGGACCTTTTCACAGATTTGACGCCAAATATTTTTCAAAAACACGCCTGAAATCGAGATTTCTTGCAGACATTGGTGCTTGAGTGTGATATATGAGTGCCTGACCAGCTTTTCAATTTAAGTTTCATCGGAGGTATCACACCAGACTATGGCGACCAAAGCCGCGACAGGCAGAAAGCGCATGACTCAGTCGGAGGTCTTCAACCATTTCGCAGAAAAGACGGGAATGAAACGTGCGCAGGTAAAGGAGTTTTTTGACGAGCTCTACAACCTGGCTTCCCGCGAAGTTAAGTCCAATGGTGAATTCGTACTTCCCGGCTTCGGCAAGCTTGTAAAGTCCGAACGGAAGGCGCGAGAAGGAAGAAACCCAGCGACGGGAGAAACAATCCAAATTCCCGCGAAGACGACCCTTAAGTTCCGCGTTGGCAAAGGCATGAAAGATACGGTCTTACCCCGGAAATAATGTTGGCCTAGCCCTCGTTTAGCGAGGTTAGAAGCACAAGCGCCGCCCATTGGTTCATGTTTGAGTGAACACGGGGCGGCGCTTACGTTTTGACTCGGTCTGAGAGCCTTTTTTGGTTACCGGGTTGCCGAGAAGCCGAGTAGCCTCCTCCGTCCAAGTGGCTAAGAAGTAAGAAAGGAGGATTATGTAGATGACACACCCATGAAGCCAAATCATGCTATTCTTCGCCATAAAAAGGGAGGATTGTGTGATGCCGAATTGGGCAAGTTGGCTAGGGTTGCTCGGTACTATCGGATTCGGAGCTATTAGCGTGATTCAATTCATCCGAGAAATCATTAATAGAAGAATCCGCCAGAATGAACAGGCTCATTTACAAGCCTTAGGTGATTCCCTAGCGCATCTGCGACTTATGTGCTCGGAAGCAATCGAATCGGGTGAAATAATAAAGTCTGATTCGACCCGTCAATTTGTACGGCAGATAGGTTGGGGACTGCTTACGGCGGAGTCGAATGTTAACGCTATTGCACAGTCATTCAAATCAAAGAAGGTGGTTGCTAAAAAGTCGGACTAACGTTTTTTGGCCGGTTTTTTTGGCTTTGCGGTCTTCGGTTCTGGCGGTGCGGCTAGAATCTTACGGAGCGCTTCATCAAACTTCATTGGCGCAAGCGTGAAGGGCTTGCCCTTGTTGCCAGCGGGATTAGGTGCTTTCATGCGACATTATTCTACCACTAAAGCCTTTCCTCGCGAGGAACTAAACGTCTCGTCAAGCAGGATGGACAAGTACACGCAGAACGATTTGAAGTTAGATGAACCAAACCGTGGATTACACCGCCCTCGGTATCGAAATTTCCTATTATTTGATCCAGTAACCACGTATTCGCTCTCTCATAACGCCTAAACACGGCGTAGGATACTAAATCCGCTAATTGGAGTAACCGTGTGGATTTGGAATCTGTGAAAAACGGGATGTCAGCGAAGTTATAAACCCTTCCAAAGCGAGTTCCTGTTCCTCTATACGTCGCAAGTAGTGTTTGAAGCGTCTTTTCATAACGAGTTTCATCGAATATGACTAATCCGCGTTGAGTATTCCCTTGTGCGTGTAATCGTTTTAGGAATAAATCAAACCGATTACATAATTCCTCAAAAGCCCTAACCAGTGGTTCTTTTGTTGTGCTTCTCTCAACCGCTACAGCAAACAGATGAATGTCATTGGAGCTTGATATTACTCTGCATAAAGATTCCAAAGTCTGGGTTCGTTTTTCCGATGGCAATGAGTGCCACGGTTCTTCAGCGTGATTAACTATTTCTTGAGCGTGGAACTCAACTTGAACACTAGGAAACAATTCTTCTTGAAGTTTATCTACCGCTTCGTTCACCCAGAAAACCTTTCGTTCAAACATAGCTACACCACCCAACACGAAATGGCGATCTGTTCCGCTGTCCGGGTTTCCTGATTCGTCAACGTATAGTAGGTACATAAAAAGGAAATGGCCGGGCGAGGACTAATCCCCAACAGGCCACGGAGAACGTAGCCTTACCCAGCCAAGTCTAGGATGGTAGAACAAAGGTGTTTGGTTGTCAAAATTTATTACGTCTTTGAGGGGGGAACCCTCATTTTTGGGCGAAAAATCACTTCTTTTTAGCTACGAGGGTCTCGGTACATCAAACGCTTACCTTCGAATCCCTTAAGGGCTTCTAGCGCCCGTGTACCATCGTCCACCTTTCGGGCATTGAAGCGAAAATCAAATTCGCCAAGATAGCGATGCAGATGCTTCCGGCCAACGTGATGATAGACTCCGTTTATTCCGCGCTTAAGGATAGCGAAGTATCCTTCGACCGTGTTAGTCGTAATCATCACACCTTCATCGAAACGGACGTATTCATCGGCAGTATGGTTCACCAGCGAATGCTTGCGGCCAGTTGTCTTGCCCCACAGCACGCCAGTATCTGTCATCAAGTGCGCGTCTTTGTCCGCAACATCATCTAGCACGGTCTTGAGGTTATCGGCTGTCACGCGCTCAATATGCCGTGAGTGAACGCGACCGCCGCGCTGCATCACTGAGAACACCGCTTGCTTTTCCGTCCAATGGCTCGGACGATCCACGGCTCGTTGCCCCGGCTTTGCGACGTGCGGGATTCTCATGCGCCGCTTGCCGCCGACGTAGGTTTCATCAGCCTCGATTATTCCGGTCATTTTTTCCGGCAATTCGTCAGTCATCGCATAGCGGATTCTGTGCGCCATAAACCAAGCCGACTTGTACTGCCTAATATCAAGCATCCTCATAAGCTGGTGAGCACTCATGCCCTTTTTTGAGGCGCAAAGCAGATGGATCGCCAGCAGCCATTTATGCAGCGGAATGTGCGAATCCTCGAAGATTGTCTTGACCGTGACGGTGAACTGCTTCCGGCATCCGGCGCATTTCCACAGACCTTTGCGCGGCTTGCGGATGCGCTTGCGCGTGGCTTTGATTTCCTCGAAGGTCTTTTCCTTAACAGTTATCTTGTAAGCCTCGCCAACGAGTCCACAATGCGGACAAACAACACCGTCCGGCCAGCGCATCGCTTCTAGGTACTCGCGGGCCTTATCTTCATCCGTAAAATGCGGCTCAAGTATTGAACCCTTCTCGACTTTTCGGGGCTGTTTCATAAGTTTTCTCCAGTGCCCGAATTGTCTCATAGAACCATGGGTGTGTCAAGTGCATAATTGTGTAAGAAAGTCTGGCAATCACACACATTCTCGGCTATAATCTTTTGTTTTGCTGCACCCCCAAAATCGTAGCTGATGGGAAGAAGGACTCTTCCGGGAGTGAAATTGTTTCAAAATGCAAGGGATCTGCATCCTGGGGCGCATCAAAGGCATCTAAGATTCGCAATTAACAATTGACCGCGCAGGCGGTTTGGAGGGGAAAAAGTAATCGTGACTTTTGATAGACATTTGCCGCTCGACGAGCGGATTCTAAGGATAGATCATATTCAAGCGAGGCGTTATTCGAAGTTGGTCGGGGTCGCTGCGGAAATTGCTACCGAGGGAATTCTCCGCCATCTGCGGGCCTGCGATCGCATGGATGTAAACCCAGACACTTCTGCCGTTCGAGAAATCATCGATGATGCAATAAACGGCCGTAGAGTTTTTGCTGAAACGACGGAACAAACCCAAGCGGCGTAATCAGTCAGTTCAGCCCAAATCTTAGAGAGATCGCTTTTCTTTCGGCGATCTCTTTAATTTTGGGCAGTCGCAATTGACCTCGCATGTGATTCACGTGCTAACATCCCGGCGCCAGGCATGTGCCCCTGTAGCTCAGCGGATAGAGCATCTGCCTTGTAGGAGCCTTAATGAGGAATGCAGTTTAATGAACTCATTAAGTGGACGGCCCCATATGCGGGGACGCCCTGAGAGCCTCCGGTACTCGCAAGCCGAGTAACAACCCGGGAGGATTGGGTAATCCGCAGGAAACCTGCCTAGGTGCTGTTGGAACTAGCTGGGGATCCTCAGAGACTATACGGGCCGGGACTGCGATGTCCAAGATATAGTCCAGCCAGCAAACCTGTGTGAACGGGCGGTCAGGGAAACTTGATGCTGGAAGCTAAGCAGAGGGCCGCAGGTTCGAGTCCTGCCAGGGGCATTCTTTAGAGCGATTAGGCTTCAGCACCAATTGTGGCGGCTATAGTTCAGTCGGTTAGAACGCTTGATTGTGGATCAAGAGGTCGTGGGTTCGAGTCCCACTAGCCGCCCCACAAAAAGTCTTGCCAGCTCCCTTCTTCATTTTCCTTATCTCGCAGCTACAGGGTTCTCGAACGCATTGGGCACGGTCGCATGAATTACGCTTAACTGCCTGCTTGGTCCAAGCGAGCTGACTTCTGAGCATGGACACGGTCGATCACAAAAGATCAGGATGGCTTCAGAATATCTTTACAAAGAAGAATACGGTGACGGCGATCCGATATTGTGCCTGCATGGACTCGGCGCCAACATTTTCACCTGGCGTCATTTCATCGAGCCTTTTTCCAGGAAGAACAAACTAATTCTGATTGACCTGAAAGGATTCGGTAGTTCGGCAAAGCCGGATGATGAGCGTTACTCCATTCACGACCATGCCGACGCCATTCATGAACTAATTCAGAAAAATGATTGGCGGACCCTAACACTAATCGGGAATTCCTATGGTGGCGCGTTGGCTTTACTTCTCGCGATTCGAATTGAGGAAACTGACCCTTCGCGACTTGCGAAGTTGGTGCTGATCGACGCTGGCGCCTACAAAGAATACCTGCCCGGATATCTCAAGCTAATGAGAACGTTTCTGGGTATGCCGATGATCTTTCTGCTGCCTGCAAGGCAAACCGCGAAATTCGTGCTGAATCTATCTTTCTATGACAGTGGAAGGATTAGCGAAGAACAGGTCTCAGCGTATGCTGGTCCTCTTGCCGATCCGGGCACTCGTAATTCACTGCTGCAAACAGCGCGGCTATGCATACCCTCCGACGCTGACGAACTTGTGGCTAAGTATAAGAACATTTCGGTGCCGACGCTGATACTGTGGGGACGACATGATCGCATTGTACCGCTGAAAGTAGGCGAACTTCTCAGTCAAGCGCTTCCTAATTCTGTTTTGGAAGTATTAGAAGAGTGCGGACATATTCCCCAAGAGGAGCAGCCACAAAAAACGATCGCGAGAATATCGGAGTTTCTTAGGCCGGATTTTCCTCAGTGAGTTGCCGCCTCGAATCATTGCTGAATTAGATCTTCGCGAGGATATCCATCCAGCGTTTCCACGCATCATCTCTTGCTTTCTTGTTCGCGGAATTCTTGTCGTTCGGATCCTCGCCCGAGCGCATAAAGCCATGACCCGCGCCAGCATAAGTAACTGGCTCGTAAGTTTTGTTTAGTTGTTTCATTGCTTCGATAGTGGCGGGAAGCATGGCATTGATGCGCATATCATTCTCGGCGTAAAAACCATAGACCGGACTGGCAAGGCGAGCCAGTGCCGCTTTATCAGGAACCTGATTGCCTTGTGGACCAGTCATCGGCGTAGCGCCATAGAAAACAAAAGTGGCTTTCACACCGGGCCGGTTCGTCGCAAAACGAAAGCTCTGTGCGCCACCCCAACAAAAACCTGTGACTGTCAGCTTTCCGTTTGCCGATGGTAGAGCAGCAACATAGTCAGCTACCGCGTTGAGATCGGCTGTTATTTGGTCCGGAGGCAAGGTCTGAATGGCCTTCCCAATCGCATTGCTGTCAACTGTCGCCACATCGCTGGTGCCGCCCTTGTTTGGGCCCATGCCTGAAAGCAAATCGGGGGCGATGGCAATGTAGCCCGCTTCGGCAAGCTCGTCAGTCAGGCTTTGCACCCAACTACTCATGCCAAAAATTTCATGGATTACAAGGACGGCCGTCGCTTTGGTTTTTACTTCAGGATAAACGACGAAAGCATTTACTTCGCGTTCCGTGTTGGAGGTTGCAGGTTTGTACTTAACCTTGACCCACTCTCGATGTCGCGGTGATTTTTCCAGGCGTTGCTTTGCCGAGTCCTGCGCTTCAGTGTCAGCACTCGGAGCGGTAGAATTCGAATGGCTGTGGTCCAAATCGGAATGCGCCTGATGGATTGCTGCACAACCAGAGAACAAGGTCAGGAAGGCGGCCAATACAATGCCTTTGACAATGCTTAATTGAGGTCGAGTGGTAGCAACGTGAAGCATCTGTACCTCCGTTTGAAGAAGCGCAAGTATTCGCGGGGGAGTTGTGCTGGAATTTACGAGCCAGAGTTTACCATCGACTTGCCTGCGAAAGCATTAAAACGAACCTGACCCTAAGTTGCGGTCCATGGTCCGGCGTATTGCGTTTGGAAGGGTTTGGCGTTTTCCGTCAGATATTGCCATTGAAGGCGGGTTAGTTGGCGAATGTGAAGAAAATCATGAGCCAACCATGAGACCAGAAGATCTCCCGCACTAAGCGAGCCAGCCTCACGCTCATGACGGCTTTCGAGATTCGGCGAACTTAAACTTCGCAGCCACGTCAACGACTCCTGGCGCTCGCTTAGAAACTTATTGAGCGATTCACCCAGATCGCGCTTGCTGTATCCGCGGGTGATTACCCACTCCAGCGGTGCAATCGGTGGCCAATCCAAAGCCGGGTCAGTCAAAATTAGTTTTAGTCGCTGCCTAAAGTCTTCCCGCTCCTCATCGTAAAGATGGTTGACTACCTCCAGTATGGACCACTCTTTGGGCGATGGTTTCCAGCATGCTTGCTGAGCATTTGTGCCTTTCGTCAGACTCTCAAATATGCCGGCGTTGGCAGCTATGCGGGCGATAACGTAATCCAAATTCATAAGCTGATTCATGGGACTAAGTACTTCGATTTTTATGCGTTCCAAAATGCATACCTAGTGTGGCCGCTTGCTTATAAGAGGGTCGCTTGCCGATTATGACATTTGCCCCAATAATGATGTCATAGAGGCGGAAGAGTTAATCAGGTCAAAGGTAGTACATTTTAGGAGACTAACGTGCCAGACGAGCAAAGAGTCGCAAATAATTCGCAAACTTATGTTGTTGATGCTGGCACGTTTTCGTATGAAACGCTCGAGCAGCAGAACGGTCAAGCTACCGTGGTTCGTTTCCAGCTTGAAGACTCTCGTTTTCATGCGGGCGATGTTGTGGTGGTACTCTCAGAGGGCGAAATTCATTTTCACGGAATGATTGGCAGGTTGGCTGATGGTTGGGCCACAGCTACCGATCGACGTGGCTCGCTCCTTCCCGCAACCGTTCAATAGACAAAGATTCAACATCTCAACGCTTATAACCTGTTGGGTAATTCAGCTCGACATCGGGTGTCAAAGAAATAATCTTGACGCGATGAAATCCCTTTTTCGGATGCGTCGAAAGATAAGTGACCGCTATTTGCCGGTCTAACGCCGCACTCAATTCTTTGATAAAGGGATCAAAACTTGTTGGCACACTAAAGCCTTGGAAGAATGCGTGTCCGCCCGTTTGATCCGCAAGCTTTTGAAGCAAGCTTTGTCCGTTAGGTATCAGGTTTCCATTTCCGGCCGCCCCCACTGTTGGAGCAAAAAAAGCATAAATGGCCACAGCTCGACGCTGCGCTTCCGTGATCGCCCGATCCAGGTCAACACTTTGAAAACTCGGATCAAAGCCGCGGGAAACGTCGACGCCATCAGAAACCATCAACACCGCACGCCTACCTGCCGGCTGAGAATCAAACCGTTTGAGAGCATCAACAAGCTCAACGTAAGGATTGTAAGGCGCCGCGCTGGACACTCCCAGCGGCGATCGCAGCGACCGTGCCACTTTTTCCAAATCCGACGTAAACTTTTGGCGGATCTGCAAGCTGCCAGTCCGCAGATAGCCGACTGATACGCGGGACCCGCGCGGCAATCTCCTAATGAATTCAGCCAGTGGTTTTATTTCCAGCGCGATGGACGAAACGACGTCATCCTGGATCAACACGACCAGGTTAATAGGTGAATTTGTCCCCATCGCTCTAAGGGAAAGAATTGTTTGTGGTTCACCATCTTCTCTTATGGTGAAATCAACCGGGCGCAACTCGAATTCCGGTGAAACATGTCCCTTGATGCGGATCGTCACGGGAATGGTCACTGGTCGAGCGGTCACGCCCACAGCAGACGTATCACTCGACTGAGCCAAAGTGCTGTTGCCGCAAGCTATCAGAAGAACGATAGAAAAGGCGGTAAAAAAAGCGCCGGCAGCTTTTTCGATGTGCACTCGCTTCATGGAATCTCCTTAACCTCGCGCGTAACAACCATTATACAATCATCCCAATCGCTGCGCTTGTCAGGTCGGCTTAAACTGGCGTGACACAGATTTCCCGGCTAAGATCTCAAACGCTTATTGAACATTCCATGTAAACATATGAATCAGTTGAGCCCAGGAAAACTTAAGCACAACGAAGAAAGGACCGCGCGCTTGCTGGCTTGGATGCCCTGGCTTTCCTTCGTTTTAGCGACGCTTCCGCTGCCCATTATCTTTTTATTGCTCTTCATTGCGTCGGCGACCACGGACTCAGCGGCGGTCTATCTGCTCCTTTCCTTTGTTTCGCTGGGTGCTGGATTAGTTGTCGGCTTGTTTTTGCTAATTCTATTGTTGCTTTACCGGCGCCGGTGGCAGGCACGCCTTCGCGACCGTTTGGCCGCAGACGGAATCACTGCCAGCGAGGTCGTGTGGTTTGCAGCGGAGCTTTCTTCCGAGGAGCGAAGTGTGTGGCGCGAGCTCAAGCTGAAGAATCCGTTACTGGCTGACGCTTACTGCGAAACACTTGCAGCGCGACTGACAGCAACCAGAATTGTTGCCAGATCCCGTGGCGCGGTTTTGAAAGTCGAGCGACAGATAAGTCGAACCAGGAATCTGGTTGGAATAAATACAGATGCGCTGCTAAATGACTTGAACGCCGATCGTCAGCGCTTCGATTTGATTCGCAGCGAAGCGACCATTCGTTTATCTGAAGCAAAGGCGCGCTTGCAAACTATCGAGGCTGCTGCCAATCGCTCACTAAGTCAAAGTGAAACCGAGCTAATGCTGCAGCGCTTGACTGCAGCCCAGGAGCGATTCCCGCTGGCTCTCGAAATGTTGAGTCTGGAGCAAGAATCGTTGCGCGCGGCACAACATAGTGTTGAGGCTCAACTTAAGCAAAAGTAATCCGAGGCACAGTGATCCAGCTATTTCAGCTCCTTAAGCCGGTACACGCCGGGCGCCAACCGACTGGCAAATCCTTCCTCGACCAAGGCCCAATTTCCTACGCCCGCATCGGGGTTTGGCAGTCCAGTTACGCGGGCGAGCTCTCCGCGGAATGTCATCCCCGCGCCCGCGAGATAGGCACGTGCGATTTCGGTAAGTGCCTGCTCCGTGCTCACGCTGGTCTTCAACTCATCCTGGAACCTTGCCTCAGCTAACGACCATATGTAGGTGAACACAGGCTCATACACAATCTCGCTGGGAATCACCTTGAATGCCCTTTGTAACTCGTCGATCGCTTTACTAAAAGAACTACGATCGGTTATTCCGCTCGCCCGCCGCAGATCCCGCGATGCCATTTCCCATTCCTTGCGCAAAACTTTGAGAATGTTCTGGGCTTCGACAGAAAGATGGGACTGACTGCGTAAGCGGTGGCTATCCTTTAGCGCATGGAAATAGGGTAAAAGTCTGCGCGCCACAAAGATGGAACGATTGCCCCGAAGCTTCCCGTAGTAGACACGACCCCTTCGGACCACTTCATCCTTTATGGTCCAGGCGAGACCGCTTTCTGGATCTTTCTGAACATTACGCGGCATATGCGCATCGCGGCGCCCGCAAACCGCGATATATAAAGAAGGACCGGGCCGGCGCGAATCGGTCAGCGCAGCGCAAAAACCAACCCGTTCAATCAGCCTCTCAGCTGCGAGGGAATCCTCGCTGCGCAGTTCCGGTTCGCGACACCACAATTTGTCACGGTGAACTTCAATAGCTTCCGGAAGGGCTGATTGAACCGCGGGCACCGCAGAATGCTATCAGATTGATTACTGGGCCCACCAACCCTACCCCGTTACCAGGCCGGACGGTTAAACCCCAAGCCACCTCTCATGAAATCCGAATCGAACCCCTAAATGTCTCGACAACATGAGCGACCCTGTTCTAAACTGCTTTTAACCGCGGTCCGCGGTGGCTTCGGCCGGTTAACTAAACCGCCAGGCCTGGAATTAAGGACCAATCTTTTAACCCCTGCGAAACTCTCACAACGCAGCCAGCAAACGATAATCAATGAAGACTCCCATAAGGATCTGAATCAGAACCTGCTCGTCGAAGGGTAGAGATTTTTTTAGTGAGAATACTAGAAGCTGCCGTTCACTCTGGCGTTGGCCCACAATTTGGCGAGGTACATCCGCTCCATTTGCTAACGTAGTGCCTTCCACTCTTGTCGAACAGATGAACACACCAAACAAGTTTCGAGTTTATCAATGGTCGGTCATCGCCGTTGGTCTGCTGATTTGTCTTGTTTCTATTTTCCGTCTTCAGCCATCGGAAATCGATTTGCGTTTTCTTCTGCTGGTCGCTATCGCAGTCATCGTCACCGCTAGAATTACTATTCAGATTCCGAGAGTAAAGGGCCTCATCTCCGTTTCCGATACTTTTGTATTCCTTGCAATCCTGCTGTTCAGTCGAGAAGCGGCAACACTGCTCGCCGCTGCCGAGGGACTGTGCTCGTCTGTGCGCTTCAATAAGAAGACTTCGACAATTCTCTTCAACATGTGTGTCATGGCCTGTTCTACCTTTCTCGCAGTCTCTTCCCTGCGATTCCTTAGGGGGCCGTCTGCTTTTCATGAGGGATACTCAGCCGACTATATTGTGGCCCTCTCACTTCTGGCGTGTATCCAATATGCAAGTAATTCAGGGATTGTGGCCCTCGGGGCGGCCTTGAAAACCGATCAACCCTTCTGGCGAACATGGAAAGAAGGTTTCCTGTGGACCTCAATCACATATTTCGCGGGAGCTTTTGCCGCCGGCATCGTGTCCAAGCTGATTGGCACCTTTGGATTTTACGCCTTCCTCGCAACCACTCCCATTATCGTCGTTGTCTACTTCACCTACATGACTTACCTGAAAAACATCGAAGCCTCAAAGTCGCAGGCGGAGCAGGCTGAACGTCACGTCGACGCCCTGCGCGAGAGCGAGGAGCGCTTCCGGAGCGCTTTTGACCACGCCGCGGGGATGGCGCTGGTAGCACCTGACGGTCGCTGGATTCAGGTCAATAGATCTCTTTGCGAGATGCTTGGATACTCTGAGGAAGAACTCCTGGCCGGAAACTTCCAGCTCATCACTCATCATGACGACCTCAAGATCATGCTCGAGCAGCTTAAAAAGCTCCATGAAGCCATGATTTCCAGTCTTCAGTTGGAGCAGCGCTACCTTCATAAGAACCGGCAGCTGAGATGGGTACTGCTGAGCGTCACCAAGGTCAACGATGCCGAAAAGCGCTCTGCTAACTTGATTTTCCAGATGCAGGACATTACTGACCGTAAGCAAGCGGAAGAGAAACTGGTCCATGACGCATTTCACGATGCCTTGACAGGCTTGCCGAATAGGACTCTTTTTATGGACCACCTCAAGCAATCGATGCAGAGGATCAAGCGCAAGAAGCACTCTCCGTTTGCAGTCTTATTCCTGGATTTCGATCGATTCAAACTTATCAATGACAGCCTGGGCCATATGGTTGGTGATCAGCTCCTAATCGCAATTGCCAGTAGACTTGAGGCGAGCGTTCGCCCCGGAGACACGGTAGCCAGGCTCGGTGGCGATGAATTCACGATCCTGCTCGAAGACCTGAACAGTCCCGATGAGGCCATCGTTGTGGTTAAACGGCTGCTGCGCAACCTGGCAGAGCCCTTCGGTATTTCGGACCGGGAGGTGTTTATCACGGCCAGCGTTGGTGTTGCGCTCAGCGCTGCCGGCTACGAGGAGGCTGATGAAGTCTTGCGCGATGCGGACGCGGCCATGTACCGGGCAAAGAGCCTGGGCAAAGCGCGCTACGAGGTCTTTGATAAGACAATGCACGCCGATGCCAGGGACCTGCTCCAGATTGAGACTGATCTCTGGCGCGCGCTCGAGCGCAAGGAGCTCGCGCTGGACTATCAACCCATTGTTTCGTTGCAAACAGGAAGGATTGCCGGTTTTGAAGCCCTTTTGCGCTGGCTACATCCGGCGCGCGGAATAGTTTCGCCACTCGAATTTATTTCCGTCGCGGAAGAGACTGGCCTGATTGTACCGATAGGCCAATGGGTTCTAAATCAGGCGTGCTCTCAGACTCGTGATTGGCAAAAACGCTGTCCACAGGATCCCCCTTTGTACGTGAGTGTAAACCTCTCTGCCAAACAGTTCATGCAGCCTGATCTCATAGAACAGGTGAGTCTGGCCCTCGATAATAGTGGCTTGAATCCAGCGAGCCTAAAACTCGAAATAACTGAAAGCATGGTTATGCAAAATCTGGAATCAACCACCCAAATGCTAGGCCAACTGCGAGCGTTGGGGGTTGAGATCAGTCTCGATGATTTCGGGACAGGATATTCTTCGCTTAGTTGTCTGCACCGTTTTCCGATTTCAGTGTTGAAGGTGGACCGTTCGTTCGTCAGCTCAATGACCGACAACCAGGAACACCGGGAAATAGTTCGTACCATCATAGCGCTTGCGCGGAATCTCAAGATGGATGTTATTGCTGAGGGCGTGGAAACTCTGGACCAGGCCGCGGAGCTAAGGGCAATGAATTGCGAGTATGGCCAAGGCTATTACTTCTCGAAGGCACTTAACGCTGAAAACGCGGTGGGATTCTTAGCCGAGGACTCCGCTAATACGCTCGTCCCTCACGCTGCTGGCAGCCTCATCGACTACGAAGAAACCTTCATTGCCTGACCACCTTTCCGCTCCCACCGCTGCTTCGGGCCTTTCCTCTGGGGTATGAAACATCGGCGTCGCCTTGCCTCGGATGCTGAATACGAGAAACAAAGAACGTCTCCGCCTCTTGGCGATTTCCAACTCCACCCTACGCCGCTCAGCTTGGTTCAGCAGAGTGCCTTGCTGAATCTGCTGAACACGACGCTGTGTGATCGTGTCTTCGTTAATGCAGTTCGACGCAAAGGCCAAGTGGCGGCGCGACTCTGTAAGCGCGGACAGCACTCTCCTCGATAAAACTCTGCGGTCAAACAAACTCCCCAAGGAACAACAGAGGTTAAGTCAATCTGAAAGCAGGAGCACTTCAACTTGACCACACAGGTCAACCTGCTCAATTGCCTCGTTGCTGCCAGGCAATTTATGCCAATAAATCAAGGCTTTTTAGGCTGCCCGCCCTTGGCACAGTCTCTGCAATATGGTCAGCCGGCGGAGAGTAATCTGCGCCTTTGACCTAATTACAGATGAGGATTGAGGCAAACAAAATGAGTAAGTCCAGATTCACCAAATCAACTTTCTTCCTTACGTCGCTAACGCTGCTTTTTTCACTCGCGGTGGGAATCATGCTAAATGATTCGGCGCATGCTCAAAGCGTCTCGGCGCCAAACAAAGTGGCCGCCGACCTTCGTGAGAAGGTGAAGAAGTCGCAGCCTGCCGACCGTGTCAGTGTGCTAATTCAATCTAGCAGTAGTTGGACTAACAACCTCGACGCCGCTACCGCTGACAGCGGTGGCTCAGTGACGCGTTCGTATTCCAACTTCAACACCAGGGCCGTGAGTCTGCCCGCAGGCGCCGTCGAAGCTCTCGCAGCGCGCAGTGACGTTAGGTTTGTCTCTTTGGATGCTGACCTGAAAGCTCAGGGCCACATATCGAGTACCACCGGCGCCGACGCAGTTCGCGCGCAACAGGATTCGACCGGTGCGAGCTACACGCTCGACGGAACAGGAATCGGCATCGCCATCCTGGACTCTGGAATCGATTCAACTCATGTCTCGTTCAAAGATGCGAGCAATCAATCCAGAATCGTAGTCAGCGTTGATTTCACTGGAGAGAACCGAACAGATGACCCATACGGTCACGGCACTCACGTGGCTTCTGCCGCGGCGGGCAACGACACGGTTTCGCAGGGCGCGTATGTAGGCACTGCACCTAACGCCAACATTATCAATCTCCGCGTGCTTAACTCTCAGGGTATGGGAACTGTCTCAGGCCTGTTGGGAGCACTCGATTGGGTAATGAGCAACCGCGCTTCCTATAACATCCGCGTAGTCAACATGAGTCTGGGTACAACTGCAACTGCTTCTTATCTCGATGATCCCCTATGCCAAGCCGTCCGACAATTGGTGAATGCGGGAGTAGTGGTTGTGGCCGCCGCCGGCAACGAAGGCAAAAATGCATCTGGCCAAAAAGTGTACGGGCAAATTCATTCGCCCGGCATTGAACCTTCTGCTATCACTGTTGGTGCTTCCAACACATACGGGTCCGACACGCGCGTAGACGACACAGTGACCACTTACAGTTCTCGCGGACCAACGAGAAGCTATAGAACAGATTCTTCGGGCGTCAAGCATTACGACAACCTTCTTAAGCCCGACCTGGTAGCTCCTGGCAACAAGATATTGGATGCAGAAGCGGCCGGTAATTATCTCGTGTCTACCTACCCATACCTGGATGGCGGAATTAGTGGCGCCGCCGCGAGAGAGCAGATGTATCTCAACGGAACATCTATGTCTTGCCCGATCGTTTCGGGTACTGCGGCTTTAATGTTTCAGGCCAATCCAACCCTCACACCAAACCTGGTAAAGGCCTTGATGATGTATTCAGCCCAACAGCTTCCCGGCTTCAATGCCTTTGAGCAGGGCGCGAATTTCTTTTACTCGCCGGCGTTCGCCCCACTTTGAAAACATCGAACTCAGATGCAGCCCAAAGATGCGCGCCTC
>Ga0137403_10004493_pt1 | contig 16455 bp, 20 predicted proteins | sample CZOMad2_1_16fung_FD_122057 | JGI IMG/M metagenome (GOLD analysis project Ga0137403, IMG submission 122057) | Vadose zone soil fungal communities from Angelo Coast Range Reserve, California, USA - CZOMad2_1_16fungal (Hybrid Assembly) | ecosystem: Environmental > Terrestrial > Soil > Vadose zone...
GCCCGCTGGCCGGCCGTGGACCGAAAAGAAAAGAGCGAACAATGGCAGGAATAATGGGAATAATGGGGTCAGAGAACTATTTTATTTGAAGTAGTCTGATTCCAGCCGCGTTTCTTTCGCGGAAATGAGCCGTATTATTAGGATCGGTCGACGCTATAAACTCGCGAGATGAGGCCAGACGCTAGCGCATATGCCGCGACGGAACCAGCAAACTTAACCCTAATAGCACCGGGAGTTCAGGCAAGACGAAACCCTGATCAACCGCAAACAAATTACCTGACACGTTTATTTACAAAGACCACACACCGAAATTTTATCGATAAGAAAACATTTTGACGCTTTGAGAATTCTCAAAACGTCCAAGTGATAGCGGGGACTCTGCGCACTCCGCACTTCGGCCAATGTACCTTCGGGGGCCCTCCCCATCGTGAGAGCTGGCCTTTATTCTGGGTTTCTATGGCTTTAACAGTCGGTTTCATTAAATGAGCTATAGTTCCACCGGCGCTAGCGGGCTTCATCAAACGTAGCTTTTTTCTCACCCTGCCGCGCGAACAAGAGGCCCCGGACAAGATTCTGCAAGCGTTCTCTCTCGCTTTTTTGAAATTTCAAAAACTCCAATCCGACGCGATCGAGTTGAACATTTCGCACCCTCGCCGCATCTATCTTGATGGTCGAGACAGCATCCTGGATGCAGAGTGACAGATGAAAGATCGCCCCCTTCGCCATCTGTGCGTCAGTTTGAACCGTACAGCCGCCCATAGAAATGTCGCCGACTCGGCCTTTACCGGTAACTTCATCGTTCGCGAAAGCAATCGGGAAGTTTACCGGAGACCTTTGGTACAGGCGCTGTTCTTCATCGATTCTCACGTATCTCACTCCGCGTTGAAAAAAGCTGAAACGCTCTCCACAGAGCTGGCAAGAGAAGGGATAAACATAAAATATGCTTAGCAGACGTTCTCCCATTCCTTCGCGGCGAACCCGTCTGACGTATTCCGAGCAACATTCTGGGCAAACCGGATTGGTCATGAAACTACTCCATTCTTCTAGGCTAGCTGGTCGCGCCGCATGCCGGCGCAACTCTGAGAGTCAGACTCCTGGGAGCAAAACTCGTTTACCGTCACGAATAAGAACATCGCTAGAAATATCGTTGGCATAAATTCCTACTCCGTTGCCGCTTGAAACTATCGATCGCATTGAGCCAAGACCATGCCGCGCGTTCGATTCCTTGCGGCGGGCCAAAGTGCTGAGGATTCCGTTCTGGGAGCGCTCGCCGGTCTCAAAAATCTGGTACCTTGCCACATCGCGGCAACGGCGCATCGACCGAAGCGTATGATTTGATTACGAAGGCATTCGGGCACACCGGTTGCTCTAGAGACCGAAGCGACTACTTCTATTTAGAGGGAAACGAATGAAAAAAACTACTATTCTCGCTGTCGCCTTTGTCATGGGCTGGCTTGCTCTCGCACAGGCTCAAGTTTCGGTCGATCCATATACCCCCAAGGACGGGACCTACGTTGGCGGGCATTACCGCAGTAATCCCGACGGGAATCCATACAATAACTGGTCTTACCCGAGAAACGTGAACCCATATCCTGGAAAACAAGCTGCGGGTGATCCTAACCGCTACTTAGAGCAGCACCAAAATAAAAATAACGGGCAAAATCAGTATCAGTTCAATCCGTATCAGTTCCGCTGGTAACTGAATCACACGAGATCAGCGGTAAAACCAGGGGTGCAATCAAAATATACGCAATGCTATGGACAGAGCGGTGAACACAGAGAATCAAAAAGGAGCAAACATGGAAATGCGCGACGAAGAATATACGAACATGGAGATTGAGAATTTAATCGCCAAAGGAGTGATTAAAGGCGACACCAAACGGTTTCTATGGCATGTCGGTACTGCGGTGGTAATAGGTTTTCTGGCGGCTGTTTTATTGGGCCTATCTGGACTACCTGCGCCCGATTCTGCCCACCGTGGTGATTTTGCTGGAGCTAAGATTTTCGAAGACTGCGCGGCGAAGAGAATTCCGGGCTGTTAATCTACTTCCCCCAATTGTTGTGAGCTTTCTACAACCCACGATTCGGAAGGGAAAACGATGCGCAAAATCGTAAAGGAGCCTTTCGCTCCAAAGAGATGGCATATAGACAATTGTAAGTCTCGGGTCGGATGGTGGCGCGCGCTCTTTGCCGTCGTTTCTCTGATTTTCTTGAAAGGCCAATCCTAGCGGGATTATCCAAGAGAGGCTCTCAACACGATCTTATTTCCATTTGCTGAGCCGACGCTCGCGTTCCAATCCCCGCGCAGAGTCGCGTTTCCTCAAATCACAATCCAACCGAGACGATAGCCACTGGTCGCCGTCAACTTGGGGGACGTCGGTTACCCTTTTAGCCCATAGGTCGTCTTAACGGACCTGGCGATTTCTTCTTTACGCTTCTTGACAGGGCTTTCCATTCGGACATAAAAATCCCCGATGTTCACAGAATTAGGGAGGGCCGCATGGGTTCGTTGTAGGCGGTTCGATTAATCTGAAGCTTCCTTGCACTACAAAACGATGAAGCGAGAACTTCGATGAAAGCCATGTGTTCAAGTCTGAGTCCCATGTTTATTAGTTTAATTCTCTTCGATGGGGTGATCCAATGAAGATTGACAGCTTCGACCACGTGGTTTTGACGGTAAAGAACATTGACCTGTAAGTTCTACGCGAAGGTGCTGGGTATGGAGATCGTCACCTTTGGTGAGAATAGAAAAGCGCTGTCCTTTGGATCCCAGAAGATCAACCTGCAACAACTCGGGCGTGAGAGTACTTTGATAGCGGAAAGGCCCACACCCGGTTCAGCCGATGTTTGCTTTATTACTTCCGTGTCGCTTTCGGACGTTATCGCACACCTGAATTTGTGTGGAGTCAATCTAATCGGCGGACCAGTCGAAAGAAATGGCGCAAGAGGGCTGATGATGTCGGTGTATTTCCGTGACCCCGACATGAATTTGATCGAAGTGTCCAACTACGTGAACAGCAATTAAGAAACTGTAAACCCGACTCGGTAAGCGGGTCCGTTCCAAACGTTCCAGTCGTTCAATCGCTTTGCTACGTTCAAGTCGTTGCAGGTGAAGTCAAATTCGGAATACACATTGTGCGGGTGATCTTGTAAGCGAATTCTCTCTCAAATAATTTCGGGGAGGATCATCTTTATGTCAGCTAAAACATTTTGGATCATTCTGGCCATGGTGCTATCAGCCTCCCCGGTCCACGCTGAGCCAATCAGAATTGCTTATTCCGGTGTATCTGCAGCCGGGACGCCTCTCTGGCTCGCCAAAGAGGAAGGGGTTTTTACCAAGCATGGCTTAGAGGCGGATCTCGTTACGGTGCGTAGCGCGCCTATACAGGTTTCGGCTCTGGTCTCTAACGAGGTGCAGTTTGTCCGGGGAAGTGCTTCCAGTATGCTTACGGCTGCAGCGCAAGGGGCGAAGCTCAAAATTCTCTTCTCACTTTTCGCTGAAAGAGCGTCCTACGATTTTCTGGTATCACCGTCGATTACCCATCCGCGAGATTTGAGAGGCAAAAAAATCGGCGTTCAGGACTTTAGCGGTCTTCTCTGGAGCCTTACCATGCTGTCACTCAGGGAAATGGGATTGGACCCTCAAAGGGATAACATTAATATTCAGGCCATAGGCGACAGCACCGTGATTGCCCAATCTCTGGCAACCGGCATCATTGATGGGGCCGCGTTGGATAAATTGCAGTCTGTGAAGCTTCAGGGGCTGGGAATTAAAGTGCTATTCGATTTAAGCCGGATCCCTTTTCCTTCCAGCCCTTTCATGAGCGCGGAGTCTTTTATCCAAAAGAACCCGCAGGGCGTAGAGAACTTTATCAAAGCGCTTATCGAGGCTAGCGCAATCATGCGCTCGCAGAAAGAACGGGGCCTCGCCGTTCTGCAGAAACATATCAAGGTGGACAGGCAGCTCGCCGAGATCGGCTACAAAAATCTTCTGGAGGATCCGACGTCTTATACATTTGTGACTGCAAAGGGCCTGAGAACTGTCCAGGAGATCATCGCTCTGCGTGATCCTAAAATAGCGAAATTCAATGTCGAGGATCTTCTCGATCAGCGCATCCTGAGCAAGGTCGTCAAGAGCGGGTACGTCGAGGAGATCGAACGAAAATATCGGCTCCGATCGTGATACCACGTCCTCCGGCGCCGTCGCTTTAAGCCTAACCGCCAATTCCTGAGACAGCTGATCGCGTTTGCCGGCGCATTCGCACGTGAATGGTCATCATAAAACGCAAATGAACGCAAATGCCTTCTTCACACCCGGCGTTCTTGCAGTAGTTTTGCTCGGCTCGGGGTTTTTCTTTGATTTCTTCGCGAGTAATTTCGGCGCTTGGCATAACAACCTTATCCGTTAAAGCTTCGTTCCTGACTTTGCTTCACTAAACTTGCGGTTAGTCTGAAACTCAATGGCTGCGATCGTCTTTGCACTGCTGTCGGCGGCTCTCTACGGTAGCGCCGATTTCCTCGGTGGCCTGGCCTCGCGGCGATCTTCCGTCATGCCGGTGATGATTTTCTCTCAGCTTGCCGGTCTCGTCATGCTCCTCCTTGTCTTGCCCTTCTTGCCTGCTGCGAGCGCGACCGGCGCTGATTTTGCGTGGGGCGCTGTGGCGGGCGCGGCGCTCGGGATCGGACTGATGCTCTCTATCAAGGGTTGGCGACCGGTAAGATGAGCGTCGTTGCGCCCGTCACTGCCGTGTTGGCGGTTGTGGTATCGGCAGTGGCGGGCATGGTGATCGGTGATCGCTTGTCGGTGAGCGCATTCGCAGGCGTGGCGCTCGCCATGATGGCGATCACGCTCATCAGTCAAGACGGCACGCGGGAAAAGGCCAACGCAGGCTGTGGCACCGCACCCGGCCTCGCTGCCGCGCTTTCGGCCGGCGTCCTGATCGGCGTGTTTTTCGCTGCACTCAAGCAGACCAGTCCCGCCTCCGGCCTATTGCCACTAGTTTCGGCGCGGCTGGCCGCGCTGGTTGCCCTCGGTGCCGTCGCTCTCTGGCGGCGGCCGCCGTGGCGCATCGGGCGCGACCTGGTGTGGCTGATCGTTGCCGGCGGCGCGCTCGATATCTTCGCGAACGTGCTCTACCTCCTAGCCACGCGCGAGGGCATGCTGACTATCGCCGCGACATTAACGTCGCTCTACCCCGCGAGCACGATCCTTCTCGCACGCTTGGTTCTCGGCGAACGCCAGCGGCGGATTCAAATCGTTGGGCTGGCGTGCGCAGGGCTCGGCGTTGTGCTCCTCGGCGCGGGCTAGACTACCATCGACACGCTGATCCGGCCATTTTTCTTCCGCTGCGGTCCATGCTATCGAGCAATGCCCTGCACCAGCTCGGGAAATTTCGTGACCATGCCCTCCGGCGGCATCGCTTTAAGCCTGACTGCCAATTCCTGAGACAGCATGATCGCATTTGCCGGCGCATTCGCACGCGCATGGTTATTATAAAACGCAAAGGCCTTTTTCACTCCCGGCGCGCTGGCGGCAGCTTTGATCCGCTCCGCGTGCTGTTTCACTTCTTCGCGAGTGTACAGGTAATCGTAGCGCTCCCAGGACTCCGTCGGATTCCACCACGCTTTGGCGTTGCGGCCATGGGCACGAAAGTAAAATATGTCGCCGATCGCTTCGGCTTGCGGCCGGATCGAAGTGGCAAACTTAGGCTCGTCGATCAGAACCCCACTAGCTCTGTGCTCCAATAAAAGCGCCTTGAGCTCGGAGCTTTTCTCGCTCCAGCTTTTGTGCCGAAGCTCGACCACTTTGGGATAATCGTAGAACCATCTTAGCGTGCTCTCGACCTTTTCCATGTTCTCCGGTGAGCAGTGAAATCCCGCCGGGTATTGCAGCAACAGCACGCCGAGCTTCCCCACTTGGGCTAATGGGAGGATCCCGGCGCGAAATTCATCAAAGTCGTTTTGATTTGCCGGCTCCCATGGCTCATCGGATTTCTTTCGAGAAATCTTCATCGCGTGGGTGAACTTCTGCCAAAGCTTCACGGAAAATGCGAAGTCGGGCGGTGTTTTGTCGGCCCATCCCTTGGCGACCGCCGGCGAGGGTGGCCGGTAGAACGTGTTATTGATCTCGCACGTATTGAAGATTTGTGAGTAGTATTTCAGTTCGTCGAATTCTTTACTCTTCTTCTGCGGATAGAACGCGCCGTACCAGCCCTTGGGCGGCGCCCCCGGATACGAATACCCCGACGTACCGATCTTGATATCTCTGGCCGGATCGAGAAACATCACAACAATAATACTGAAGCCCGTTCCAAACGTTCCAGTCGTTCAATAGCTTCGCTACGTTCAAATCGTTACAAACTAACAGCAATCGAGTGTTATCGGTCGGCTTCCTCGGCTTGGGCGAGCTGACGCGCAGTGGCGCCGGCGCGCCGGGCAATTCCGGCCAACGTCCGTCGTGATACCGCCGAGCGCGGTTTGGCGGCAGCGATGTCCGCCGTCGAAGCGGCTTTATCGCGGTGCTTGATCAACAACCACTGGCGGTCGCGCATTCTCACCAGCACCCATGAGCCGCGCAGCTTCTTGCCGTGCAGGATGAACTTGAGATCACCCTTGGCGAGTGCGGCATCGACATCTGCCACTTCCGGCTCCCAGGTGCCGCGATCCCAGATCATCACGGTTCCGCCACCGTATTCCCCTTCCGGGATCACGCCTTCGAATTGATTGTATTCGATGGGATGATCTTCGGTCTGCATCGCGAAGCGTTTGTTTGCCGGATCCAGGGATGGGCCTTTGGGAACCGCCCAGGAAAGCATCACGCCGTCGTGCTCCAGGCGAAAATCGTAGTGCAAGCGGCTGGCGCGGTGTTTTTGGACGACGAATTCGAGAGCTTTTTTACGCGCGCGTCCCGGCTTGCCGGCGGGCTCGGGCGTGACCTCGAACCGACGCTTGCGATTGTACTCGGCGAGCCTGCCAAATGCGCTGAGATCGGGAGTTTGCGAACGGGATTTTTTCATCGGCGTTTTATTTCACTAGAACCGAACTAACTCACCGCAAAGAACCTAGCGCGGCAGAGCCGCAACCGAAGAAGACAATTGAGCACAAAGGAGGGCACAAGGGTCACATAGTGAGATAAGATTCGGATTCGGAATTTGCCGCAAAGAACGCAAAGGGCGCAAAGTAGAGCATCAAAGAAATCGCAGTAACTCGCGCAACGGCGCAAAGGACGCCAAGGGAGGCTTGTCATTCCGACCTAAGGAGAAATCTTTCTCAGACCGTCTAGCGCGAGAATAATAATCCGAAGCACCCGATAGACTGCCCGAAAGTTTGCGCAGGCTGCGCAAACCTTCAGTAAAAAAGTCTCCCAACTCAGCGTCCTCAGCGCCTCTGCGGTGAACCATCCGAGTTCTTCGTGTGCTTCGTGGTGAAATAGGAGGTTCAAATTATGAGCTCTCGTGTGCGACAGACAGCAGCTCTGGTCACGGTCATTGCGATCGCATTGCCATTCTACTGTACGCTCAATGCAGCAGCTGCGCCGTCGAAACAAATCGTCGGTTACGCGACCTACACTGCGCGCATCGTGCCGCTCTGGCTCGCAAAAGAGCAAGGCTTCTTTACTAAGTATGGCATCGACGTCGATCCGGTGTTCATTCGCGGCGCGCCGACTCTGGTCGCGGGGTTAGCGGCCGGGAGCATCCATATCGGGCGCACCGGCGGCAGCGCCATGCTCGCTGCCGTATCGGCCGGGCATGAGTTCAAACTCCTCGCCGCCTTCAACACGCGCAACACGTACGACCTCGTCGTCCGACCTAACATCAAGCGCGCCGAAGATCTACGCGGCAAAACGTTTGGCGTTACCAGTATCGGCGGCACCAGTTGGATGGGCGTATTGCTCTGGCTGGAGCACCTCGGTTTGGATCAGCAGCGCGATAATATCCGGCTGCAAGTCATCGGCGACCAGGCGGTACAAGTGCAATGCGTCGAGGCCGGATTGTGCGACGCGGCTGCCGTGGACGGCGTCTTTACTCGGCAACTTAAAAACAAGGGAATGACTGTGATGGGGGAGTACAGCGATCTCAAAGCTTTGCTGATCGGACAGTCGATGGTTGTTCCAAACGCGATGCTGCAGCAGCGTCCCGATGTCGCCGAAAGCTATTTAAAGGGTGAGATCGAGGCTTTGGCGTTTTCTCTTGCGCCGAAAAACAAGCCCGTGGTTCTCAAGACCCTGGCGCGCTGGCTCAAGGTCGACTCACCCGGTGCAGAGGACGCCTACTTGGTTCTCACCCGCGGCGTCGATAGGAAACCCTTTGCGTCCCTCGAAGGATTGCGAAACGCCCTGCGGTTACTGAAAGTTCGCAACCCAAAAGTCGGTGAAGTCAAAGTCGAAGATGTCATCGACAGCCGTCTGATGCGCAAGCTCGATGAGAGCGGCTTCATCGACAAAATGTACGCGAACTACGGCGCGAGTCTAAAATAGAGGTAGGGGCACGGCATGCCGTGCCCGACGAAAGGGGTTAGAGAAATGCCCTATCTTAGATTGGAAGATACGGAGATCTACTACGAAGTTCACGGTGACGGGCCGCCGTTCTTGTTTTGCAGCGTCACCGGCCTCGATCATCAAGCCTGGAAGTTTCATCAGGTGCCGGAGTTCTCGCGCGACCACAAAGTCATCGTCTTTGATTACCGGGACCGGCAAGTCGAGCAAGACCGTGCAGAAATACTCGATCAAAATGTTCACGGCTGACGCGGCGGCGCTGCTTGATCATTTGAACGTCGAGCAAGCCATCGTCTGCGGCCACTCTATGGGTGGCGTCGTTGCACAGCTATTGGCGCTGGACCATCCGCACAAGGTCAAAAAGCTTATCCTCGCGTCCAGCGGCGCAGCGCACCCGGGCGCCTACGGCATTCCGCTCGCCATGTGCCGCGACATGGTGCGGAAAGGATTTGAAGGGTACATTCGCGAGCACACTATCGAAACAGGGTGGACGAAGGAATTCGTCACCGAGCGTCCAGAGATCATCGAAAAATTTCTCCAAGTCAGAATGTCCGGCATCGCACCACTCGAGAACTATCTCCATTTTATCCTGGCACGCCAAGAACACGATCATACCGCTCGCCTGAAAGAGATTCGCGTGCCGACGCTCGTGCTCGTCGGCGACGACGAGCGTCATGGCGCGGCTGATCAGACTCACTGGGATGCCGCCCACCATCTGGCGCAGAAAATTCCGAATGCGAAACTCGTCGTGTTACCCGGAGAGGGCCATCATTATCTAGCGACGAACCCAGGCGCCGCTCAGAGAGCGATACGGGAATTTATCGGATAGATCGAAGTCATTGGAGTTTTGAGTGCCGGGTTTCCTCGATGCGACCGGGACCCATCGTTAGTCCGATCGATCGGCGGAAGAGCAGCGGGAATCCGTAAAACTCTCGCGACTTGATTTTACGCAAAGGGCGGCGCAGATAAATCTTTCAACCGCTTCCGTCCAACCGAACAGTATTTCCAATCGTAATTGAGCGCTTCGAAGTCGATTACGTAGTCCCCGCCGGCTCTCGCACCACGGCGCAGCTTGCCTTTGAACCCCTGCGCGCAGTACATCTCGAAAAGATTCCCGGATGGGTCGCGGAAATACATCAGCGCCTTCACGTCGTCGCGCGTCCAGGGTTCCGTAGTCGGCACACCGTAACGTTCGAGCCGCTCCTTCATCGGTAGAAAGTCTTCCGGCTCGATGAAAAACGCATAGTGCGGATACTCGGAATCGCGCGCGGTCCAGCCGCCGCTGGCAGGCGAAAAGGTCACCAGCGTCCCGCCTATCCGGACCTCGAGCTTTGGCCCGGGATGGGCGATTTCGCCACCCAAAACTTCGGTGAAAAAGCGCCTGCTCTGCTCCAGATCTCTGCATGGTATGGTCAGGTGGCTGAAACCCGAAAATCGCGGTTGCTTTCCGGATGAAGTTGAAGTCGCAACCGATTGCGCCGAGACAGAATCTTGCATGGCCATATCCTCCTTGGTCAATTCAGTAACAAAGTTTAGCGTGCCAAACCCAATTCCTTGCGCGCCTTTTCCACGAAACTGTAGTCAGTACCTGGGCGATGGGCACCGGACGCGTCACTTTAGCACTCTCGCGCTGCAGGTCGATGAGCGCCTGGACGCCCTCGGGCCGCACAGAGGCATCCCTGGTAAGGCCGCGGGTGCGCTGCTTGAAAACTTCCGCGGCAAATCTTCGATCGTCGATTTTGAGCCGCTTCATGATGATGTCCAGGATCGCATCGCGATTGCTCTCGTCCCAGGTAAACATGAGGCCGCGCAGTGTCGCCCTGACCATCCTTAGAACCTCGTCCGGACTTTCTTTAATTTTTTTGTCGGACGTGCCGAAGCCGGTCTGAGGGAACCGCGCGATCTCGCCGAGAAAAAAGAGCTCGCGGTAGCCTTTTTCGACAGCGACGATGCTGATGGGAACCGAAAGAACCGTAGCGTCGGCGATGCCGGATTCCAAGGCAGCGAGCCTGGCTGAGTCGCCGCCGCCCATCGTCAGGATGCCGACGTCGCGGTCGGGATCGAGACCGAAGTGCTTTGCCGCCAGTCTGGCGAGCAGGGTCGCGGTGGCGCCAGGAGTGCTACCGGCGATCTTTTTCCCCTTCAAGTCCTTGGGCTCTTTGATCTCCTTGCGACTGATAATGGACTGGAGCGAACGATCCGCCGTGAAGATCAAGACTTTCATCGGGCGCCCTTGAACCGCTGCAGCGATCACGCCGGTGACCGCGCCATTGTAGTCAATGTCGCCGGTCAGCACCGCGCTGCTGGCGAGAGTGGCCGGCATGAGAATGAGCTCCAGATCGATCCCTTCGTCGCGAAAGAATCCCTTGAGCTGGGCGGCGTAAATAGACAAAAAAGCGATGCTCGTGGTCGAGATTCCCATGCGGATCTTTTTCAACTGCGGTTGCGCGAAAACAGATGGAGCGACCAGTAAACCAACAATTAGAAGGCAAAGAAAAATTTGGCCGCGTGAAACCCGCATAATCGATTGCTAACCTAAGTTTCAGCCTCGTTTACTCCAAGGTGGAGCAAATGTCTATCTCTACTGAGTGAATGGCTCACATTGACAGGGCTCTCACTTGTTGACTAATCTCCCGCCATCATTGCTAGCTTTGGATTAAAATGTCAGGCGGCTGCGGAAAGACCGATGGCGTGAAATCTGCGAGCATGTGGATGACAAGCTGGATACTTGAGCCGATAGCGAAATTGACAATGTCTCCGTCACGGCAATAGTCTCGGTCAAATGAAACCTAAAGGAGATGGGTCATGGGCAATGAGTTTGCGGCGATATCGCGGCGCGATTTTCTCAAAGTCACAGCGAAAAGCGCGGTCTTTTCATCCGCTTTTCTAACCGGATGCGCAACCATGGCCACTGACGGCAGCAAGAAAACGGCCCGCGCCATCGATATTCATCATCACTACTTTCCTGCCGAGCTTATCAACGAGATCAAGCAGCACGGCAAATCATTGGGCATAGAATATCTGCCATCAAAGGGCGAGGCACCTTCGTTGAGTTTCGGAAAGGGAAATCGAACCGGCGTCGATCCTGAAATCATGGACGTGGACAAGCGTCTGGAGGTCATGCGCGACGGCAGAGTCGCAATCGCGACCGCCGAGTCGCAACCCAGCGCTCAAGGTTATCCGCTCGACGGGAAACAGGGCGAGGCCTGGTCGCGGCTCTATAACGAAGGCATTCACAACCTGGTCAAACGCTATCCGCAGCGGTTTGTCGGGATGGCGACGGTGCCGATGCAAGATCCCGTGCGAGCCGCAAGCGTCCTGGAACACGCGATTCGCGAGCTCAAATTTTCCGGCGTGACGATCGGATCGAACGTCAACGGCAAGTATTTCGATGGCAAAGAATTCGATCCGTTCTGGAAAAAGGCCGAAGAGCTGGACGTACTGATGATCATGCATCCGGACTCCATACTGGGCAGTGACAAAATGGGCGCCTACAGCCTACGGACTGTTTGCGGCAACCCCGCCGACACGACACTGTCGGTGGGTTTTATGATTTACAGCGGAGTTTTCGATCGGTTTCCCAAACTCAAGCTCGGGCTGCTCCATGGAGGCGGTTTTTTTCCTTACCACCTTGGTCGTTTTGACCAGGGATTCAAACGGAGCGGCGGAAGAGAGCCTTTTCCGGCTTCGCAACCTCCGAGCCGTTATCTAAAGAACCTCTATTTTGACAACCTGGTATATCGGGTAGATACCGTCGAGTATCTTAAACGCGTAGTCGGCGCGGATCATGTCCTGGTCGGAACGGATTATCCCTATACGCTGGGAGATTGGATGTCGGTGGAAAAAATCGAGCAGATGAATTGCACCGAAAGCGAGCGCGAAGCAATGCTGCACGGCAACGCGCGGAAGCTGCTGAAATTGTCGACGATGTAAGACATTAGCTCGATCGTTTACCAGCCGAATGGAGGAGAACGATGAAGCGCCAAACTTCAACGATGACCCGACGCGATTTTTTGCAGTTCGCCGGAGAGACCGCGGCCGTCTCAGCGGGAGTGTTACTAACGGGATGTGCGCAGACATCGATGCAATCATCGACAAAACCTGGCGGCAGCAGTTTGCGCGCCATCGATATTCATCATCATTATTTTGCGCCAGAATTGATCGACGAGATCAAACAGCATGGTAAAGCACTGGGCGGCATCGAGTATTTTCCACCGAAGCAAGCCAAAGATAACCCGTATCAAATTCAATTCCCCAAAGGCAGGCGGTTTGCTCCCGATCCACGAATGGCAGAAGTGCCTAATCGCCTCGACGCCATGACCAAGGGTAATGTTGGAATCGCAATGGTCGAAGTGCACACCGCATCCGTGGGTTACGAGCTCGACGGCGCCCGCGGCGAGACCTGGTCGAATATTTATAATGAAGCGATTATGAATTTGGTAAAGCGCCATCCCGACCGCTTTGCCGGTATTGCGACGGTACCGATGCAAGATCCACCACGTGCTGCCAAAGTCCTGGAGCATGCCATGGTCAATCTGAAAATGTCCGGCGTGACGATCGCTTCCAACGTCGTTGGAAAGTATTTCGATAGCAAGGACTTCGATCCGTTCTGGAAGAAAGTGGAAGAGCTGGATGTGCTCATGATCATGCATCCGGAATGGGTCGCCGGGGCCGATAAAATGGACCCTTTCAGCCTACGCAGCATTTGCGGTAATCCGGCGGACACGACTCTCTCGGTCGCGTACATGATGTACACCGGAGTCTTCGATCGCTTCCCCAATCTGAAACTGGCATTACTGCACGGCGGCGGTTACATTCCTTACCACTTGGGCCGCTTAGACCAAGGCAAAGCAGGCGCTTCTGGGTCTTCTGCCATCCCAGCCAAGTATCCGCCGAGCAAATATTTAAAAAATCTTTACTTCGACAACTTGGTTTATCGCGTCGAGACCGTCGAGTACTTGAAGCGCATGGTCGGCGCGGATCACGTTATGGTCGGCACCGATTATCCATTCGACCTCGGTGACTGGATGGCCGCGGAAAAAATCCAGACGATGAACTGCACGGAAAGCGAGCGCGAAGCAATGATGCATGGGAATGCGCGGAAGCTGCTGAGAATCGGGTAGCGTCCGAATAATCCTCATTGGATCGGTCCGATATCAATGTTGCGAGCGATTGAATATGGCGCGCGAGCGATCGTCGTGCTGTTCCTGCTCCATGCGGGAGCACACGCGCAGGATGCCCGTTCCGTTGAAGCCACGAAGGCGCTGCACGAACTCTTCGCTGCCGAATGGGACTATAAAATGGAACAGCATCCCGCTTGGGCTTCTACTCTAGGAGACCGGCGTTGGAACGACCGTTGGAGCGATATCAGTCTAGAGGCGATATTCAAACGGCATGATCACGATGCGGAGACATTGGCCAAACTAACAAAGATTGACCGCGCCGCGCTCGCGCCCGTGGATCAGCTGAACTTCGACCTCTTTAAGAGAAATTATGAAAACGAGATCGAGGGTTTTCAGTATCGATGGTATCTTCTGCCGCTCAATCAGCTTGACGGCGTACAGACGGTAAATAGGCTAGCCGACGCGCTGCGTTTCGAAACTCTCAAAGACTACGACGACTGGCTAACGCGGCTAAGAGCGCTTCCCCGCCGCATAGATCAGACTGTCATGTTGATGCACGTGGGGATCAAGGAACGAATAATTCATCCGAAGATCGTTTTGCAGCGAGTTCCGGCCCAGATCGATCACCAAACAGTCAGCGATGCGAAAACGAGTCCCCTCTACAAGCCCTTCACAAAATTTTCTTCGTCGATCACGGAAGCGGACCAAGCCCGTCTCGCTAAGGCCGCGGAAGAGACGATCGCTACTGCCGTAGTTCCGGCTTATCGTAAGTTGAAAGAATTCATCGTTAACGACTATATACCGGCGGCATGGGAACAAGTCGGAGTATGGCAGCTTCCCAATGGCGCGGCGATGTACGCCTATTCCACACGCGACAACACAACCACCGATCTGACACCGCAGGAGATTCATGAGATCGGTTTAAAAGAGGTAAAGCGCATCCGCGCGGAGATGCAGGCTATCATCGACAAATTGGGCTTTCGAGGTTCTTTCGCCGAGTTCGCGAAGTTTCTGCGCAGCGATCCGAAATTTTATTTCAAAAGCGAGAACGAGTTGCTCGACGCTTATCGAGCGTTGAGCCGGCGCATCGATCCGTTGCTCGTGAAAGTTTTTCGCAAGCTGCCGCGCATGCCGTACGGCATCGAGCCTGTGCCCGCAAATATCGCCCCTGACAGCCCAACTGGACTTTATCGCGGACCCGCTGCCGACGGCTCCCGCGCCGGCATAATCAATGTGAACACTTTCAAACCAGAGATCAGGCCGAAGTACGAAATGATGGCGCTGTCGCTGCACGAGGGAGTGCCCGGTCATCACCTGCAGATCGCCATCGCGATGGAGCAACAAGGCATCCCCAACTTTCGGCGCTATGGCGGCTACATGGCGTTTATGGAAGGCTGGGGCCTCTACGCAGAGTCGCTCGGCGATGAGATGGGTCTTTACGACGACCCCTATTCGAAGTTTGGACAGCTCATGTACGAGATCTGGCGCGCCAGCCGGTTAGTCGTCGACACCGGCATGCACTATTTACGCTGGGACAGGCATAAGGCCATCGACTTTATGATGGAGAATACCGCGAGACAGGAAGTAGACGTGATCAATGAAATCGACCGCTACATCGTCTGGCCCGGCCAAGCGCTCGCCTACAAGATCGGCCAGCTCAAGATCTCCGAGCTTCGGGCCAAAGCAAAACAAACTCTCGGCGACAAATTCGACATCCGTGATTTCCACGACGAGTTGCTCAAGGACGGCGCCCTGCCGTTGGACCAGTTGGAAGCGAAGATGAATGCCTGGATCGCCAGTCAGAAGAAATAGCGATAACTTGGAATTCTAGTTCGGTTAGGAACATGGTGGTAACTCCAATCATCTCTCCATACGGCTCGTGGAAGTCGCCGATCACCGCTGAGCTGGTTGCTGGCGGCGAGGTCGGACTCGAACAAGTCAGACTCGACGGCGACGACATCTATTGGATCGAGCGCCGCGCTCACGAAGGCGGGAGAAAAGTGATCGTCCGCCGCTCGAGCGACGGGAGAGTGACCGATATCACGCCAGCAGGGTTCAATACGCGGACGCGGGTGCACGAGTACGGCGGCGGCGATTACGCAGTTTCGGGTGGAGGAATCATCTTTTCAAATTTCACCGATCAGCGCCTCTATCTCCAAGAGCTCGGCTCTGAACCAAAGCCACTAACTCCGCAAGCTGCCCAGCGTTACGCCGACGGCCAATTCGATCGGAGTAGAAATTCTTTCTTCTGCGTGCGCGAGGATCATTCCGTGCCAGGCGAAGCAGTTAATTCCATCGTGCGCGTCGATCTCAACCGCAGCGACGGCGGTACAACCATCGTATCGGGGAACGATTTCTATTCATCGCCGCGCCTGAGTCCTGACGGCTCGCGGCTCGCATGGCTCACCTGGAATCATCCGAACATGCCCTGGGACGGCACGGAGCTCTGGGTCGGCAAGCTGAGCGAGGATGGCGGAGTGACCGAGAAAGAAAAAATCGCCGGTGGCGTCGATGAATCTATTTTCCAGCCGGAGTGGTCGCCTGATGGATTTCTCTATTTCGTTTCCGACCGAACTGGGTGGTGGAATCTCTACCGGTGGCAAGACAACCAAGTCGAGTCACTCTGCCCGATGGAAGCGGAGTTCGGCCAACCCCAGTGGGTTTTTGGCACCAGCCTCTACGGCTTTGTATCGGGAAAACGGATCATTTGTAGTTACAGCACAAACGGTCGTGATCACCTCGCCACGCTGGACACCGCGATGAGAGCGCTCAACATGATCGAACTTCACTTCACTACGATCTCTCAAGTTCGCGTCGCCGGCGATTGCGTGGTTTTCA
>Ga0137403_10004494_pt1 | contig 16454 bp, 17 predicted proteins | sample CZOMad2_1_16fung_FD_122057 | JGI IMG/M metagenome (GOLD analysis project Ga0137403, IMG submission 122057) | Vadose zone soil fungal communities from Angelo Coast Range Reserve, California, USA - CZOMad2_1_16fungal (Hybrid Assembly) | ecosystem: Environmental > Terrestrial > Soil > Vadose zone...
GCCTTCCTGACGGCGGCGACCGGCATCGTCGTCTTCGCCGGCGGCTACCGGTCGACGCTGCAGCAGGGTGCGATCGACCAGGCCGCCTTCGCCGTACCTCTCGACGCGGTGGTCACCACGGGCTCGACCCTCGAGCGGCCGCTCGACGTGCAGGGCACGGCCGCGTACGCGTCGGTGGCGCCGGGAGCGCACGCCTTCCCGGTCGTACGGTCCACGGCGAGCGTCCGGGTCTCCGCGACGGAGGCGTCGACGGCCGAGCTCGTCGGCGTCGACCCGGCCGCGCTGCGGCTCATCAGGTCGTGGGCGCACGACGTGGGCGGCTCCACCCCGGCGGCGAGCGCTGCGCGCGTCTCGGTCGCGCCGACCGACTCCGGCTTCGCGGTGCCCGACGGGACGACGACATTCGCGCGGGTGATCACATAAGACGCCACCGTCACATTCAAATTCTTCGCGGCGTTCTGGAACTTGAGGCCGCCTTCAAACTGCTCGCCTGATTCCGGCGGAAAACCGGAATTGCCACTTGAGTCATAAGCCAGGTTGGAGCCGGGCTTGAGCGACTGGCTCCAACTGCCATAGGCGGAGACGGCGGGACTGACATCATAAACCAAGCCCGCTTGCTTGGTCCAGACATCGAACTTGTTGTTAAACTGCGTCAGCGCCACGCTCAGCTTGTTCGAGCCATGGATCTTGATGGCATCATGGCGAGTGCCGACGGACAGGTGCACGTTCGATCCGATTTTGATTTGGTCGGAAATATACTCGCCCGCCGAAGTCCAGTAGGTGGCGACATCGGTTGCGCCCGTTCCCTCCGCGGGATAGGCGAATTGATCGAGGAGAGGGCTCACGAGCGCGATGGTCTGCGTCGCGAGCTGGTTCGGACCGAAAGAAATGCGCTTGTTTAAAAAGGTCTCAGCGCCGCCACCGGAACCGAGGAGCACGGTGTTTTCAAATTTCTCCGGGCCAAATTTGCGATAGATGTTGGCGTCGGCATAATTGTAGCGGTGGCCGTTTCTGACGTTGTTGTATTGGCGGCGCAGGAGCGAAGAAGGCGTCGGCCCGGAAGCCGGCGGCCAAGGCCGTCGCCAGGAAGGCCGAGGCGTACACGCCCAAGCCCGTCGAGGGCATGGGCTGGGCGCCCTTCCGCTATCCTCTCCCGCTGATCTAGGCGACGGGCGGCTGCTCGCGCCGCTCACCCAGCGCGCGGTAACGGTCGGCCCATGAGGCGCCTGGCACGACTGGGGGTAGTCCTTTCGCTCGTGACGGCTACCGCCGGTTGCTCGGTCGTGGAGCGGGCCCGCGGCAACTGGTGGGAGCTCTCCCGGGAGCCCTCGGGCCAGTCGCCCGATCCCGCCACCACCCCGGAGGCGGTCGTCCAGGTTTATGCGGCGCGCGCCGTGGGCTGGCGGGGACTGCTCGCCGTCCATACCTGGATATCGCTCAAGCCTTCCGGCGCCGTGGGGTACACGCGCTACGAGGTCATGGGCTGGGGCGTCAGTCGCGGGGCGCCGGCCGTTCGCGTGAACCGCTCCGGCCCCGACAACGACTGGTTCGGCAGCCGGCCCCATCTCCTGGTCGATCTCCGCGGCCCCGAGGTGGATGCCGTCATCGAGAAGGTCCAGGCCGCCGTCGCCGCCTATCCGTACCGCGACTCGTACCGGACCTGGCCGGGCCCCAATAGCAACACCTTCACCGCCCATGTCGCCCGCGCCGTGCCCGAGCTGCGCCTCGACCTACCCCCGACCGCCATCGGCAAGGACTATCTCCCCGGCGGAGAGCCGGTCGCGCTGTCGCCGAGCGGAACGGGGCTCCAGGTCTCGGTCTTCGGCCTGCTCGGCGTGATGGCTGCGTGGGAGGAGGGAGTCGAGGTCAACGTCCTCGGCCTGACCTTCGGCGTGGCGGTGAAGCGCCCAGCGCTGAAGCTCCCGGCCGTGGGCCGGCTGGGGATGCCGTAGCCGGCAGATCAGCGAGTGGGGAGTTGCTTGCGGTAGCTCTCCAGGATCTCCTGGCCGCGCGGACCCGCCTTGATGAGCCAGTCGTCGATGGCGACCTGGCCCGCTTCGCGCAGGCCCTTGGTGAAGCCGGGCGTCACCTCCGTGATGATCCCCACGTGGTTGGCGCGCATGCGCTCGTAGTTGTACGCGATGCGCGTCTGGATCTCCTTCCACTGACGCTCGCTCGTGGCACGCGCCGCCCCCTGCACGGCCAGTCGAAGATCGGTGTCGAGCCCGTTCCACACGTCCAGATTCATCGTCACCATGCTCATGGTCATCGAGTAGTTGATGGCGGTGAAGTAGCGGAGGTGCTCCCAGAGCCGCTGGCCCGCTCCGCCGTCGCCCGAGGAGAGCACGGCATCGATGGCGCCGCTCTTGATCTTGGGGAGGGCGTCGGCGAAGGACAGCTGCGAGGGCAGCGCGCCCGCCGCGCGGAGGGTGGCCGTGGCATTGGCGTCTGCCGTGCGCACGCGCAGGCCCCGGAGGGCCTCCATTCCCGCGATCGGCTTCCGGGTCCAGAGGCCGGCGGGCGGCCAGGGCGACGGATAGAGGAGCTTCTGGTTGTGGCGGGCGAGCACGCGCTCGTACTCGGGCCGCGCCACCTCGTTGAGGATCCGCGCCTGCTCCGGGGTGACGGCGAGGAAGGGCAGCGAGGGCAGGAGGAAGATCGGGTGGATATCGCCGAGGGCTCCGATGCACATGTCGGCCACGGGCACGGCGCCGCGCGCCACGGCATCGAGCAGATCCTTGGACCGGTAGCCGAGGGCGGCGTCGAACGAATGCGCGATGGCGATGCGTCCACTCGAGCGCTCGTGCAGCTCCTTGGCGAAGAACTGATCGCCCTCGCCGTGGATGGAGGTGGCAGGATACTCATTGGCCATCTGCCACGTGATCGTCTGCGCGGCGGCCGGGACGGCGGTGAAGATCAGCGCAACCATGAGCAACCCGGCACGGCGGCGCCGCATCATCGCGAGAACTGACGCTTCCTCAAGGGCGCCGGGCGAAGAAGTTGACGCCCCTGGTTGTCATGACCACCTCGCCGTGCTGGTTCCGCACTTCCATGAGCGAGCGGACGATTCCGCGGTCAGGCTTGCTCCGCGACGGCGCCGTCTCGAGAATGGTCAATCGCCCGCTGAGGGTGTCGCCCGGGCGCACGGGCTTGAGCCACTTCAGCTCGTCAATGCCGGGTGAGCCGAGACTGACCGTGTCCTTGAGAAACCCGTCGTAGAAGAGACGCATGAGCATGCTGCCCGTGTGCCAGCCGCTCGCGATGAGGCCGCCCCAGATCGTGCCCTGGGCCGCCGCCTCGTCCGCGTGGAACGGCTGCGGATCGAACTCGCGCGCGAAGGCGAGGACGGCCTCCTTCGTCACCGTGCGGCTTCCGAGCTCGATGACCTCGCCCGCCTTGATGTCCTCCCAGTAGCGCACGGGCTTCAGGCCGACGGCTTGCCGCGCCGCTCGGCCAGATGCTTCTCCGTGGCGAGGACCTTGGCCTGACGGCCCGCGTTCATGAACTTCTCGCGGTTCGCGGCCGTCCAGTCCAGGCTGGCCTGACGGCCGGGATTCAAGGCCTGGAAGCGCGGCATGACGTAGCGGGCGATGAGCTCGTAGCTCCGCAGCGTCTGCGGGAAATCCGCCCAGTTGTGGGCGAGCTGGAGGAAGCAGCCGAAGCCTCCCGATTGCTTGTCCAGCCGCTCGAGCTGCGCGGCGGCATCGTCGGGGTCGCCGATGACCGCGTAGCCGGATTCGATGAGCTGGGCACACTTGTCCTCGATGCTGCTGCCCTTGATTTCGAAGGGAAGGGCGATGACCTCGGTGAAGTAGCGCACCCACTGCCCCAGGCCGAAGCGCACGTTCTCGAGCGCCTTCTCCCGCGTCTCCGCCACGTGCATCGGCGCCACCAGGCGCCAGTGGTGCCGTGACACCGCCTGCTTGTGCTCGCGCGCCAGCTCCTCGCAGATGCCCCACGCCGCCGACAAGGCCATGTAGCCCTGGCTCGTCGTCGAGCCGATGGAGAGCATCCCGATCCCGTGCTTGCCCGCGGCGCGGGGGCCGGCCGGTGAGATCTGGGCGGCCACCGCCATCTCCACGTGCGGACGCGTGTACGGCATGAGCTGCAGCCGCGCCTCCTTGACGCTGAACCAGTCGGTGATCTTCGTCACCGCCTCGCCGCGCAGCAGCGGGATGATGACGTCCAGCGCCTCTTCCATCATGTCGCGCTGGCGCAGCGGGTCGATGCCCATCATGAAGGCATCGGAGGGGAGCGAGCCCGGCCCCACGCCGAACATGAAGCGGCCCTTCAGCTGGTAGTCGAGCTGCTGGACGCGGTCGGCCAGGATGAACGGATGGTGGTAGGGCAGCGAGGACACGCCCGTGCCCAGCCGGATCCGGCGCGTGCGCTCTCCCGCCGCGGCGATGAACACCTCGGGCGAGGCGATGGTCTCGTAGCCCGCCGAGTGGTGCTCGCCGATCCAGGCCTCGTCATAGCCCAGCCGATCGAGGTGCTCGACGAGCTGGAAATCGCGCTCGAGGGCGAGGGCGGGATTCTCGTCGATGGGGTGAAACGGCGCCAGGAAGATTCCGAAGCGAAGCGGGGCATCCAGCATTGAGGGCTCCTCTCTCAGGAAAGCGGCCGGCCCCTCGAGGAGCCGGCCCGCCCGACCATTCTACATGCCCCGCGGAGGAGCCCGCGCGGTCTAGTTGATACGCTTGGTCTTGCCCTTCCACTCCCTGTCGCGCAGCACGAACTTCTGCACCTTGCCCGTCGAGGTCTTGGGAAGATCGCCGAACTCGATGGCCGCGGGCGCCTTGAAGTGGGCGATGTGCTGCTTGCAGAACTCGATGATGTCTTTCTCGCTGGCGCTCTGGCCGGGCTTGAGGGTGACGAAGGCCTTGGGCCGCTCGCCCCACTTCTCGTCGGGGACGGCGACCACCGCGCACTCCATCACCGCGGGGTGCTTGGCCACGCACTGCTCCACCTCGATGGTCGAGATGTTCTCGCCCCCGGAGATGATGATGTCCTTCTTCCGGTCCCGCAGCTCGATGTAGCCGTCGGGGTGCCACACCCCGATGTCGCCCGAGTGGAACCAGCCGCCCCGGAAGGCCTCGGCGGTGGCGTCGGGCTGATCGAAGTAGCCCATGGCGCAGTTGTTGCCGATCATGATCACCTCGCCCAGCGTCTCGCCGTCGCGCGGCACGTCGTTCATCTCTTCATCCACCACCCGGACGAGGTCGAAGAGCGCGTAGCCCTGCCCCTGCCGCGCCGCGAGGATGGCCTGCTCGTCCGCAGGCAGGGCATCCCACTCCTTGTGCCAGGCGCAAACGGTGTGCGGGCCATACGTCTCCGTGAGGCCGTAGACGTGCACGGGACGGAAATTCAGCTCCTTGAGCTTGCCCAGGAGGGTGGGCGACGGCGGCGCCCCGGCGATGGTGACGGTGACCGGGCGCGTCAGGCGATGGGCCCTGGGGTCGTTGATGACGCCGATCTGCACGGTGGGCGCGCCGTTGTAGTGGGTGATGCCCTCGGACTCGATGAGCTCCCAGATGCGGCCGGACTCCACGCGCCGGAGACACACGTGCGTGCCCGCCACCGCCGTCACCGCCCACGTGAAGCACCAGCCATTGCAGTGGAACATGGGCAGGGTCCAGAGATACTTCGTCTCGAAGTTCATCCCCGTCTCGACCACCTCGCCCATCGCGTTCACCCAGGCCCCGCGATGCGAGTACATGACGCCCTTGGGGCGACCCGTGGTGCCCGACGTGTAGTTGATGGCGATGGTCTCTTCCTCGTCTTCCAGCACGGACTCCACCGCCCCTGAACGACCCATGGCGAGAAAGTCCTCGTAGGGATCGCCGGGAGCGCCCGTGTCGTCCACGCGCACGACCGTGAGGCCCGCGAGGTCGAGCGGCTTCACCGTGGCCTCGAACTCCTGGTCCACGAACAGGAAGGTCGAGCCCGAGTGCTTGAGGATGTAGCCGATCTCCTCAGACGAAAGCCGGATATTCACGGCGACGAGGATGCCTCCCGCGAGGGGGACGCCATAGTGCGCCTCGAGCATGGCCGGCGTATTGGGGCAGATGAAGGCCACCCGATCGTGCTTCCTGAGCCCGGCCGCGCGAAGAGCGGAGGCGAGGCGGTTCACCCGCTCCTCGAGCTGGCGGTAGCTGTAGCGGCGGCCGCCGTGGATGACCGCGGTCTTGTCCGGGAAGACGTAGGCGTTGCGCTGGAGGAAGCTGACCGGCGACAGCTCCGTCCGGTACACGTGGCGATGCTTCATCAGAGAAACCCTCCGCCTTGGATTGCCCGCCCGCGGGCTGGGCCCGGCGAGCGCGCGCGCTCTAGCCTAGTCGAAAGGCGCGGATTGTCAACCGACCTCGCGCGGCTTGCGCGGGGGGCCTTGGTGGGGCAAGATTGGCGAGCCGAGGCGGGCGCCGCGGCAATCCAGGAGGAGAACCGAATGCGAGTCGGCATGGCCGCCGTCTTCCAGAACCCGGGCAGGGCCCGCCGGGACGTCGACGTCTATCAGGACGAGCTTCGGCTCGCCGATCTGTGCGAGCCCCTGGGCTTCGACTCCATCTGGAGCGTGGAGCACCACTTCACCGACTACACCATGTGCCCCGACGTGCTGCAGTTCCTCACCTACATGGCGGGGCGGACCACCCGGGTGGCTCTCGGCTCCATGGTGGTGGTGCTGCCGTGGCACGATCCATTGCGGGTGGCCGAAGAAGTCTCCATGCTCGACAGCATCTCGGGCGGTCGCATGATCCTCGGGCTCGGGCGCGGCGCGGGCAAGGTCGAGTTCGAGGGCTTCCGCGTGCCCATGGGCGAGAGCCGGGAGCGCTTCGTCGAATATGCGCAGATGTTGCTGGAGGGGCTCGAGAAGGGCTACTGCGAGCTCGACGGCGAGTTCGTCAGCCAGCCGCGGGCGGACATCCGACCCGCACCCTTCAAGAGCTTCCGGGGGCGCACCTACGCCGCCGCCGTCTCGCCGGAATCGATGAAGATCATGGCGGAGCTCGGCGTGGGCATCCTCATCATTCCGCAGAAGCCGTGGAAAGAGGTGGCCAAAGAGCTGACCGAGTACCACGCGCTCTACCGCCAGATCAACGGCGTCGAGCCGCCTCCCCCGATCTCGGCGGGCTGGACCTTCTGCGACTCCGATGCGGATCGCGCCCGCGAGCAGGCGCATCGATGGATCGGTGGCTACTTCCGCAGCGTGCTCGACCACTATCAATTCGGCGCCGAGCACATGAAGACGACCAAGGGCTACGAGTACTACGCGAAGATGACGGACAAGATCCACACCTACGGCGACGACAAGGTCATCGACTTCTTCGTGGATCTCCAGGTGTGGGGCACCCCCGAGCAGTGCTACGACAAGATCCTCGACGTGCGCCGGCGCGTGGGCAACGATCACTTCGTCGGCGTCTTCTCCTATGCAGGCATGCCGGCCGCCGAGGCCGAGCGCAACATGCGCCTCTTCGCCACGGACGTCATGCCCGCGCTCCAGCGGCTCGAGCACGAGCCCGCCTCCGCGGTCCCGAGCGCCTGAGCGCGTGAGCCATTGCGAGGACGGCCGGTGACCACGCCGCTATCTGTCTACCTTCCTTTCAACCGCGAAGTGCTGGGCGTCGACTTCCAGCCCGCCAAGCACGGCGGCACTCCGCCGGAGCAGCGCGGACACTGGCTGTTCGTCCAGGACCAGGACCTCCTTGTCGTGCCCGACGGCGACGCGTTCCGCCTTCCCGCGGGCCCGCCCCCCGCGGGGCTCGAGAGCGCGGTCAAGGACCCGTTCTGGCTCGGCACCCTGCGCGGCGAGCCCTGCTGGACGGCGCCCCTGCCCAAGGACACCACGCCGCCGCCCGGCCTCCAGAAGCAGACGCTCATCCCCATGCGCGGCACCAGGCTCCCCGACGATCTCCTGTCGCTGGGGGGCATGGCCATGCAGGCCCTGTGGTGGCAGAGCACGAGCGGCTTCTGTCCCCGCTGCGGCGAGCCGACCTCGCGCATCGAAGGCGAGTGGGGCAAGCGCTGCGCGCGCTGCCAGTACGAGCACTATCCGCACCTCCATCCCGCCGTCATCATCATGGTGCGCGACGGCGATCGCGTGCTTCTCGCCCGCAAGGCGGAGTGGGCGCCCGGCCGCTACGCGCTCGTGGCGGGCTTCGTGGACAACGGCGAGTCGCTCGAGGGCTGCGTGGCCCGCGAAGTCAAGGAAGAGGTGGGCGTGGACGTCAAGGACATCCACTATGTGGGCAGCCAGAACTGGCCCTTCCCGAGCCAGATCATGCTGGGCTTCGTGGCGACTTATGCGGGCGGCGAGCTCCGCGTGGATCACTCGGAGCTGGAGGACGCGCGCTGGTTCCCCGGCGACGCCCTGCCCAATCGTCCCTCGCGTCACAGCATCGCCGGCTACATCATGCGGCACTACGCGAATCCATCGACTCCGTGACCGTGAATCGCCCCTCACCCTGCCCTCTCCCCCGACGGGGGAGAGGGAATGCTTGCTCCAGCTCACCCCTAAGGAGAGTTTCCTCATGAGCATCCAGCGGATACAGCCCGGCAAGCGTCTGAGCGCCGCCGTGGTCCACGGCGACACCATCTACATCGCCGGCCAGATCGCGGCCGACGCCGCCGCGGACGTCAAGGGCCAGACCCAGCAGATCCTCAAGAAGTTCGACGATCTCCTCGCCGCGGCGGGCAGCAACAAGTCCAAGCTCCTCTCCGCCACCATCTGGCTCGCCGACATGCGCTACTTCGACGACATGAACAGCGTGTGGGATGCGTGGATGGATCCGGCGAATCCGCCCGCCCGCGCCACGGTGGAAGCGCGCCTCGCCGCCCCGAAGTACTTCGTGGAGATCGCGGGCATCGCCGCCAAGTAGGCCGGGCAGAGCGATAGCATATTGCGATATCATTGCTATCATGAGATGATATCTGAGCCATGGCGACGATCATCATCCGGAACCTTGATGACGAGGTGGCCGAGCGGCTGCGGCTGCAGGCCCGCCTCCGCGGCGTATCGGTCGAGCAGGAGGCGCGGCGAGTTCTCGCCGACGGCACGCGGGTGAGCCGGGCGGAGATTGTCGCGCGGGCTGCGGCCATTCGCGCCCGCCAGCGTCCCCACCGCTCCCGCGGAATGGAATTGATCCGGGAAGACCGGGAGCGATGACGCCGCGCCGGGCCGCGAAGGCGCCCGCCCGGCGCATACGCGAGCGCGGCTCGCGAAACACTCCGGCGATCGCGGAGCCCGTCGTCGTCGACGCCTCGATCGCATATCTCTGGTTCGCCAACGAGCCGGACAGATCCGGAGCCGACGAGCTGCTCGAGACCGACTCTCCCCTGCTCGCTCCCGATCTGATGGCCGTGGAGGCCGCCAATGCCTGGTGGAAGAAGCTGCGTCGGCACGAGATGGAACGGGCGGACGTCGAGCAGGCCGTCACGAATCTGCTTGCCCTGGGAATCGGCTGGACGCCTTCGGCGATGCTCCTACCCTCTGCCGCTCGACTTGCCGCCGAGCTCGGTCATCCCGTCTATGACTGCGTCTACCTGACCCTCGCCGTGTCGCACGCCGCCCCTCTCGCGACTGCCGACAAGCGACTTCGGCAGGCGGCGGAACGAATCGGCGTCCGGGTCAAGACCTGACGGCGCGGCCACCTCGCGCCTCAAAGTACCGCGCGGCTCCGTCGTGGAGAGGTCCCCCCGCATCCAGGTACGCTCGGGCGGGGTCGAAGGTCGAGGCCGCCGGATGGATGGCGCGCACGCGCTCGGGATTGTCACAGATGGCGGCGGTGATGGCGAAGACGACCTCCGCCGGGACGGATGCGTGAAAGCCGAGCGAGGTGCCCATGGCGACGGTCGGCACCGGCGATGTGACCACGCCATAGGCGCCCGTCGGCAGCTCGGCCGCCGACCATCCGAGCGCGGTCAGGCGGGCGATCAGATCTTCCGGTAGCGCCAATGGCTTGATGGGCCTGGTGGCATGCGCATCCCGGATCGACGGTGACGGGATGCCCATGAATTGCCAGAGCGCGTCCGCCTTGCCTTCCCGATAGAGGGCTAGCTGCTGGTGATAGTTGTCCGCGGGCACGAGGCCCCCACCCCAGCTCCCGAGCGCAGCGGGTGTGATACCGATCCGATCGAGCGCCAGCTCGAAGACAAGCCGGTCCACGGTGCCGACACGGTCGACGGGAACCCGCAGCGGGTAGCGCCGCGCGGGCCAATCGCGCAGCTCCCCGATGGGAGTATCACGGTCCACCATGAACTGCAGATAGTTGATGGTCAGGTTCGCGATGCCGACGCGGAGATCGGGGCAACGCGTTGTCGAACGGCGGCCGTCCCGTCCGCGCGGCGACGGTCATCGGCGGATTGAGAATCGCCACGGGGGGCTGACCCCTGCCCACATTCGCGTGATTCATCACGCCCCCACCTTCGACCACGCGCAGCTCGATCCACGGGTGAACCTCGCGCACCAGCCGCGCGAGCCCCTCGAGCAGGACATACCAGCTGCCTCCGGCGCCGCCGGCGGCAGCGTCGAGGCGTATGGGTCGTTCGGAAGCGGCAGACACGGGGGGAAGAGCTAGTAGCCCCTGACGCGATCGACCAGATTCAGAAGCGGCGCGCCCGCGAGGTAACGGCGGAGATTCTCCGCGAAGAGCTCGGCGCACTTGTCGTCGTAGCTCGGCAGGAAGCCGGACACGTGCGGCGAGACGATGACATTGTCGAGCCCATAGAGTGGGTGACCCGCCGGCGGCGGCTCCTGCGCGAAGACGTCGATCGCGGCGCCCGCGATGCGCTTGTCCGCCAGCGCCCGGGCGAGCGCGCTCTCGTCCACCGTGGCGCCGCGCCCGACATTGACGAAGTACGCCGTCCGCTTCATGGCGCCCAGCTCGCTGGCGCTGATCATGAGCTGCGTCTCCGGCGTGAGCGGCGCGCACATGACGACCGCGTCCGATCGAGCCAGGAGCTCCGACACCTTGTCGGGCGCGAACCACGCGTCCGGCAACGCGCCCTGGGGATCGCCCGTGCCGGGCAGGGCGTAGCCCGAATCCTCCCGCAGCGAGGGGTCGCGCTTGGACGCGAGCACCGTCATCCCGAACGCCGTCTTGGCGATGCGGGCGAGCTCACGACCGATGCTCCCGTCACCGATGATACCGAGCGTCGCCCCGCGCAGCTCAGTGGGCACGAACAGAGGCCATCGCTGCTCGTCGAGAGGCCAGACGCCCAGGCCTTGCCACTCGACCATCCGCGGCACGCGATGGGCGAGCGCCAGCAGCGCCGTGAGGGCGAACTCGGCGACGGATCTCATGGCGGGGTCAGGTCTTGAATTAATACATTCGAACGCGGTGGTGTAGCGACTGCCGAGCACTGGAGCCCGATGTCATATTTCAAGACCTGACCCCGGCTTCGAGCTCGATGTCATATTTCAAGACCTGACCCCGGCTTCGAGCTTCACGCGGGCGGGCGCGGCTAGGCGACGACGGCGGGGTCGACGCGGAGCACCGCGTAGCCGCCCACCGCGCCGGCGCCGAAGCCGGGAGCGAAGATGCGCATGGGGCGGTCGATCACCCCTTCCCTCACCGCGTCGTGGAGCGCGATGGGAATGCTCGCCGACGAGGTGTTGCCCACCTTGTCGATATTGAAGTAGAGACGATCGGCTGAGACCCCGGCCGCCTCGGCGATGCTCACGACCATGGTTTTGTTCGCCTGGTGCGGGACGACGAGGTCCACGGCGTCCAGCAGCGAGGCGCCGCTCGTGCCGTCCGGATGGGGCAGGGCACGGAGCTCCCCCAGCATCTGGCCGAGGTAGCGCTTGACGAGCGAGCGAACCTCCGGCCCGTACACCGTGATGTTGTTGTCGAACTCCGGATTGGGCCAGATGATGGAATCCACCTCCGACATGGGGCCGCTCGCGTAGGTCTGCAGCACCTCGATGTCCGGCGCGGCGCCCGCCGGCGCGGGCCCGATCACGAGAGCCGCGGCGCCGTCGCCGAAGATCATCCGCGACGTGCGCACCGTGCCGATCTTGTCCGAGAACTTCTCGCCGCAGACGACCAGGATGGGACGCTCGACTTCCTGGAGCAGGCGCACCGCCTCGCTCAGCCCGTACGGCAGTCCCGCGCACGCCGCCACGATGTCGCAGGAGGCGTGGGTCTGGAAAATGCCGAGCTGCCCCGAGAGCCATGTCGCCAGCGACGGCATCATCTTCACGCTGGTGCAGGAGCAGAACAGCACGGCGCCGATCTCCTCGGGCCGGTGCCCCGACTTCTCGAGCGCCCGCTGGGCCGCGAGCAGCGCCATGTGGTCCAGATCCAGCTCCGTGTAGAGCCGCTCCTCGATGCCGGTCTTGCGCAGGATCTCTTCCACGGTCATCGGCGACCAGCAGTACGCGGCGTTGCGGATGAGATCGTCATTGGTGCACGGCCGCTCGCCCTTGTAGACGGCGACGGCCTCGAGCCGCGGCATGATCTTGAAGCGCGAGCTCACCCGGAGCGGCGGATACGGGAGGACGGGCCGGCGGGACTCGGCGGGCAGAGGCCGGCGGGGCCGCACGCGATGCACACCTTTGACGCGCCGGATGAACTGCAGCACGTCGTCGTTGCGCGGGTGGAAAACCACCACGAAGTCGTCGTCGTGAAGCCGGCCCACCTCCGTGAGCCGGGTCTTGGAGCGGTCCCAGCGGTACTGGTTGTGCAGCACCATGGCCTGCCGCATCAATGCTTCCAGCTCCGGCACACGATGGTTGAACTCGATGATGTCGTCGTGCCCGTAGCCCGGGTAGTCCGGATCGTAGGCGAGCAGGTGATACGTCAGGTTCTTCGGGTTCGCCAGGATCTCGCCCACCGTCGGCTTGATGGCCGGCAGCTCGCCGCCTGCGCCCTTCTTGTGGCGGAAGAGGTCCAGCAGGACGCGGCAGATCTTGTCCTCGGTGCCCTCGTCCCAGGTTGCCGGCAATCCCCGGTAGGCGGCCTCGATGGCGGCCGTGATCTCGCTGCCGTCGCGCTGCTCGAACACGGGCAGGAAGATATCGCCCCGGTGCCGCGCCACGTCGCGCCAGCGGGTCGGCCGCTTCTCGTACATGGTCATCGCGTAGCGGTTGACCCAGAAGAGGTGCAGCGCCAGGTCGCGCAGGATCTCGAAGCGCCCCTTGTACGCCTGCGACTCCACGCGCGCGACGATATCCGTCTCGTTCGGCGCCTTCTCCTCGAAGTCCCGCTTGATGACGGCGGCGAACTGCTCGAGCGTGTGGAATGCCGAGAAGTCCAGCTCGGGAAAGAAGTTGAAGGGGAAGACGATGCGGCCGTACCGGTTGACCACGAATGGCTTCATCATGCTCTCCTAGCGACGGGACTCGACAAGCGCCCAGCCTGCCTCGGCCATGGGACGGGCGCGCTCCCCGCGCGAGCGAGCGCCCGCGTCATTGGCCGTGCCCGCGATCACCCGCCCCATGATCCCCTGCGCGATGGCGGCGAGACGAAACATGGAAAACGCGACGTAGAAGCTCCAGTCCGGAATGCCCGCGCGCCCGGTGCGACGGCAGTACGCGGCGAGATAGTCCTCCTCGCCCGGGATGCCCAGGATCTTCAGATCTTCGCCGAGGACACCACCCAGAATGTCGGGCCGCAGGTGATAGGGCATGGCGTTGTAGGCGAGATCCGCCAGGGGGTGGCCGAGGGTCGCGAGCTCCCAGTCGAGCACGGCAAGGACGCGCGGCTCGGTCGGATGCATGATGACGTTCCCCAGCCGGAAATCGCCGTGGACGACCGTGGTCTCGTCGCCGGCGGGAATGTGCTCGGGCAGCCACGCCATGAGCTGCTCCATCGCCTCGATGCGCTCCGTCTCCGAGGCGCGGTACTGCTGGGTCCAGCGGTGGATCTGCCGCGTGAAATAGCTGCCCGGCTTGCCGAAGTCGGCGAGGCCGAGCGCCTTCCAGTCCTGGCGGTGGAGCCGGGACAGCACGTCGCTCATGGAGTCGTAGATGGCCGTGCGCTCGGTGGGCGTGCACCCAGGCAGAAGCGGATCGACCATGATGCGCCCCGCCACCCAGTCCATGACGTAGAAGATGGTGCCGATGACCTCGGGATCGTCGCAGAGCAGCCAGGTCCTGGGCACCGGCACGTCCGTCTGGCCGAGGGCGGTGAGGATCCGGTACTCGCGATCTACGGCATGCGCCGAGGGCAGGAGCTTGCCGGGCGGCTTGCGCCGCAGCACGTATTCGTGGCCCGCCGCGGAGAGCCGGTAGGTCGGGTTGGACTGCCCCCCCTGGAACTGGCTCAGCGTCACCGGGCCGCGGAAGCCCGGAATGCGGTGGGCGAGATAGCGCTCGAGCGCACCCACGTCGAAGCGATGTGTCTCCCGCACCGGGATGGTGTCCGACGTCAGCGTGGTCTCGATGGTCATGGAAGGGTGGCTCCTGGGGGCTGGATTATACCCGGCGCGGCACGGCTAGCCCAGCGCTCGTCTAGGTCGGGGGTGGCTCGGCGGCACGCCGCCCCAAACCGAGCGTCAGCCCCGCGAGGCACACGGCTCCCATGCCGCCCCCGACGATGCAGGCCGCCGGCACGCCCCACTTCTCGGCGACCGAGCCGATGAAGAGCGCTCCCAACGGATTCATGCCTACGAAGACGAAGGCGTAGAGTCCCATGAGCCGTCCGCGGAGCGCATCGGGCACCGTCACCTGCAGCGTGGTGTTGGAGCTGGCCATGAACACGATCATGGCGAAGCCCATCACGCCCAGGAGGGCGGCGGCGACCCAGAAGTGGCGCACCAGGCCGAGGACCATCAGGCCGACGGCGTCGATGAGCGCCGCCCCCGCGAGCAGCCAGACGGGCGCGCGTCCTCGACCGACGAGGGCGAGGGCGCCCGCGCCGGCCAGCGCCCCCACCCCGAGGGAGGCCATGAGGAGTCCGAAGCCGTGCGCGCCCTCGTGCAGCACCTCGCGGGCGACGAGGGGGACCACCACCCCGAAGTTGACGACGAAGAGGCTCGTCACGAGCATGAAGGCGAGGATGAGCACGATGAGCGGCGTCTCCCACGCATAGCGCAACCCCTGGAGAATCTCCTGGCCCAGGGTGTCTCCGGCGCGCGGCCGCGCCTCGCCTTCGTTGTGGATGGCGAGGAGGGCCGCGATGACGCCGAGGAAGCTCAGCCCGTTGAGGAGGAAGGCGATGGCGACACCGTAGCGGGCCACGAGCAGTCCGGCCACCGCGGGGCCGACCACGCGCGCGCCGTTGAACACCGCCGAGTTCAGGGCGATGGCGTTGATGAGGTCGTTCTTGCCCACGATCTGGACGACGAAGGATTGGCGCGCGGGCAGGTCGAGCGTATTGGCGATCCCGTACACCGTGGCCAGCACGGCCACGTGCCAGTACTGGATGTGTCCCGTCCAGTCGAGCGCGGCCAGCGCGAATGCCTGCACCATGAGCGCGCTCTGCGTGAGGAGCAGGAGACGCCGCTTGCGCACGCGATCGGCCAGCGCGCCCGCGAGAAAGGAGAGGAAGAGCATGGGCCCGAACTGCAGCGCGGTGATCATGCCGAGCTTGAAGGGCGAGCCGGTGATCTCGAGCACGACCCAGGCCTGCCCCACGCTCTGCATCCACGTGCCGACGAGGGAGATGAGCTGGCCGGACCAGAAGAGCCGAAAGTCGCGGTAGCGGAAGGCGCGGAGCGCGACGGGGAGGGGCATCGTCTATACTGTGCCATGAATCCACATCGGGCGAGGAGGTGCGGGCGTGAAGACGAGCCGGTCCGCGCTGTACGCAGTCCTCGCCGTGGCCATCCTGATCTCCGCGACGGGCTGGACGGCGGGGCGAGCCCGCGCTCAAGGGCCGCCCGCACCGGCCGCGAGCCTCTCGGGGCAGCTCCTCGTCGCCCTGCCTTCGCTGAGCGATCCGCGCTTCACGCGGACGGTGATTTACATGGTGAAGCACGATGCCGCCGGAGCCACCGGGCTCATCATCAATCGCCCGATCGGCGACGTGCCGATCGCCGTGCTCCTGAAGCAAACGGGCCTGCCTGCTGCGGGAGCCACGGGATCGATCAAGCTCCACGTGGGCGGGCCCGTCGAGCCGACGCGCATCTCCGTCCTGCACTCGGACGACTACAAGGGACCAGAGACGACGCTGCTCGCGGGCGGCATCGCCGTCACGTCGCAGCCTGACATTCTCGAGGCCATCGCGGCGGGGAAGGGTCCGCGGCGCGCGCACTTCAATGTGGGTTTCGCGGGGTGGGGGCCGGGGCAGCTCGAAGCGGAGATCCGTGACGGGTCCTGGGTCACCGTGCCCTCGGACAGCGCGATCCTCTTCGACGAGGCTTACGAGACGAAGTGGGATCGCGCTATGGCCAAGCGGCGGATCAGCCTTTAGCTGCTCGCGTGCCGGCAATGCGCCGGACGCGGTGGGGGGTGCCCTCCCTGGACCACGCTGAGTCGCAATCCGCTACACCACTCTGGCCCGCCACGAGAC